>Ga0073934_10010330_pt1 | contig 11630 bp, 10 predicted proteins | sample LarsenN4metaG_FD_76834 | JGI IMG/M metagenome (GOLD analysis project Ga0073934, IMG submission 76834) | Hot spring sediment bacterial and archeal communities from British Columbia, Canada, to study Microbial Dark Matter (Phase II) - Larsen... ... | reverse complement strand
TCCAGTGGTACGAGTATTCGGTCCAACTGACGAACCGCACCGATCCGGGGCTCATCCGCAAGGCTGCGGACTTGCAGATGCGGATCTACGACGGGCGCCTCAAGGAGCTGCGGGCGGCGCTCGAGGAACCGGGGTTGGACCCGGCGGATCGCGCGGCGATGGAGGCCGAACTGGAGTCGCTGCGCCGGCAACAGGCCGAGCAGAAGATCCAGGACGCCCGCAAACGGGTGGAGCGCAACCCGACCGATCTCCAGGTGCGGTTCGAGTTGGGCGAGGTGCTGATGCAGGCCGGGCACTTCACGGAGGCGATGCCCGAGCTGCAAAAAGCGGTCCAGAACCCCAACACGCGGCTGCGCGCGATGGGGCTGCTTGGGCACTGCATGGTCGAGAAGGGGATGTTCGATCTCGCCGAGGTGCAGTTCCGCAAAGCGGTCTCGGAGATCGCCGGCATGGACGACGTGAAGAAGGACCTCCTCTACAGCCTCGGGATCGTTTACGAGAAGATGGGGCGCGGAGACGATTACATCGACTGCATGAAGCGGATCTACGAGGTCGACTTCGGGTACCGCGACGTCTCGGCTCGGGTGGAGTCCTGGTACCAGAAGGCCTAGGCGCGCGGGGCGTCGCCCTCGCCCGGCCCTAGCGCGGGCGCGACGCGGTTCGCACGGTTCCGGCGAGCCGCACGGCGACCCGCCACCCGGTTTCCAGCGCGGCGCAGAGGGCGAGGAGCAGGATCGGCCAGACCGGGTAGAAGAAGCGCGGATAGCTGCTGGCGACCGCAAACACCCCCACCAGATAGCAGGCCGCAGTGGCGACCCAGACGCCCGCTGTTTGCCGGAAACGCGCAAGGGCGAGGGCGGCGGCGGCTCCCGCGATCACGCCCCACCCCAGCAGCGTGGGGGGGAGCAGGTTGCGGATCGGTTGCGGTTCGCGATCGCGGATCCGCTCCCCACGGAGCAGGGCCGCACCATCGTGGAACCTCCGCGCAAACCGCTCAAGCCAACGTGCCTGGGGTGCATCCGGCCGGGGCACCATGCGGCGGGCGAGCCGGTCGAGGTCGGGAGGGGCGGTTCCCGGACGTTCGCCAAACAGGAACGGAATGACGCGCGCCGCCTTCTCCGGATCGCGGTGCGCATACCCGAACGAGTCCCGCATCTCCTCCAACGTGTATTCCGGCCGGAACATCTTCTCCTCGAATGCGGAGGGATTGGCGGCGCCGAGCGCACGTTGCACCGCAACGGTCACGAACAGATCGGGCCGCGCCAGGATCGCTTCGCGCCCCAGCTCTCGCATGACGCGGGCGGCGCGGCGTTCGTCGCGGATCAGCGCCTGCCATGCGGGGTAGCCCTCGGCGCGGCGTCCGCCTTTCCCGAGAAACGCGAAAGGGTCGTCGTCCTCCATATAATAGACATCGAACCGGGCGCGGGCCCGTTCGACCTTCGGCCGGATCTCCGCTTTCAACTCGGCGTGGCGGGCGGTGTCGAGTTGGAGGTACGGGAAGGCCGACATGCAGAGGTGGCGCGCGGCCATGTAACGGTCGCCCTGGATCGCGGAGAGAAACGCGACCACGGCCAGCGCGACCCAGTGCGGCCAGCGGAACCCCCACCACCCGCGCAGCAGTAGGAACGCGACGGCTGGCGCCAGCCAGAGGAATTTTCCGGCCGGTTTGGTGAGCACGCAGAGCGCGAAGGGGATGAAGAACCCCCACCAGGCACCGGGCGTGCGGTTGCAGCGCAGCCAGCGGATCCACCCCCCGAGAGCGAACAGCAGCAGGATCGCGAACGGGGCGTCGGCGATCACCTCGTGCTCGTACCAGGCCGCCATCGGGAACACGCTCCAGAAGAGGGTGCACGGCACGATCCAGACCTTCCACAACCCGAACAGGCAGCGGACCGCATAGGCGAGCGGGAGCACGCTCAGGAGTCCGGCGGCGTGTTGCAGCCATGCGATCCAGTGGAGCGGGGCGCCCGGAAGCGCGCACGCGGGCAGCAGAGCGATGGGGTACATGTAGCGTCGCTTCGCGTAGAGCGCCAGGTCGCCGTCCAGGAGGAACCGGTACGCGAAGCTGAGATACGAATCCGAATCCGGCCGCACGGTCGCGAACGGCAGATACGAAAGGATCAGCAGGCGCAACGCCGCGCCGGCGAGCAAGGCCGGGATCGACCAGAGCAGCGCGTCGCGCAGCGCGGGGTGCCGTTGCTCCCATCCGACTCCGGTCGCGCCCGCCATCGCACCGGGGTCAGTACGACTTCGCCCAGACCACCCGGCGCGCGCTCGGCCGCCCGGTGAACGGGCAGACGCCCGGCTCGCCGCCGGGCCCGCGCGGGATGCAGCGGATGGTGACTTTCAGGTCCGCTTTGATCTGTTCCTCGACCGCCGCCGAGCCGTCCCAGTGGGCGAGGGCGAACCCGCCGTGGATCTCCGGTTTCGACGGGTTCTTCGGGGTGAAGAACTCGTAGAATTCCTCGCGTGAATCGATCGCGCGGGTGTGTTCCTCGCGGAAGGTCAGGGCGCGCGCCAGCAGCGTGCCCTGGATCGATTGGAGCGTGGCCCCGATGCCGGACACGAGCGCGTCCAGCGTCGGAAACTCCTTGTCCTTGTGGGGGCGATCGCGGCGCGAGACGGCGGCCGTCCCCTTTTCCAGGTCGCGCGGGCCGATCTCGATGCGGACCGGCACGCCCCGCTTGATCCATTCCCAGCTCTTCACGCCGCCACCGGTGTCGCGGCGGTCGATCTCGACGCGGATCGGGTCGCCATGGAAGCGTTCTTCGCGCAGGCGCGCGGCGAGGCGGTCACAGGCTTCAAGCACGGCGGCGCGTGACTCCTCCTTCGCGAGCACGGGCAGGATCGCCACCTGGGAGGGCGCGACCCGGGGCGGCAGGATCAGGCCGTCGTCGTCGGAGTGGGCCATCAGCAACGTGCCGATCAGGCGGGTGCTCACGCCCCAGCTCGTGGTCCAGGCGAGTTCCTCGGTGTTCTGGCGCGAGACGAACTTGATCCCCGAAGCCTTCGCGAAGTTTTGTCCGAGAAAGTGGGAAGTGCCGGCCTGGATCGCCTTCCGGTCCTGGACCATGGCCTCGATGCAGAGGGTCTGGACCGCGCCGGGGAAACGCTCCCCGGCGCTCTTCTCGCCGGTCAGCACCGGCACGGCGAGGTGGTCGCGCGCAAACGCCTCGTACACGCCGAGCATCCGCTCGGTCTCTTCGATCGCCTCCTGCTCGGTCTCGTGCGCGGTATGGCCTTCCTGCCAGAGAAACTCGGCGGTCCGGAGGAACAGGCGGGGCCGCATCTCCCAGCGCACGACGTTGGCCCACTGGTTGATCAGGATCGGGAGGTCGCGGTACGACTGGACCCACTTGGCGTAGGTGGCACCGATGATCGTTTCCGAGGTGGGCCGGATGACCAGCGGCTCCGTCAGCTCCGCCGCGGGCGCGGGGCGCATCTTCCCGTCCGGACCCACATCGAGCCGGTGATGGGTGACCACGGCGCATTCCTTGGCGAACCCCTCGACGTGTTCGGCTTCCTTCTGGAGGTAGCTCAGCGGGATGAACAGGGGGAAATATGCATTCGTGTGGCCGGTGGCTTTGAAGAGGGCGTCGAGCTGGCGCTGGATCTGCTCCCAGAGCCCGTAGCCCCACGGCTTGATCACCATGCAGCCGCGCACGTCGGAGTTCTCCGCGAGCCCGGCGGCTTTCACCACCTGCTGGTACCATTCGGGAAAGTCCTGGGCCCGGGTGGGCGTGATCGCGGTCTTTGCTGGCGCATTCATGGAGCGGCGAGAATGGGCGGTCCGTCCATCCGGCGCAAGCGGAAGCGGGGCGGCGGGTTGACACCGGCGGGCCATCGGGTTGTAAGGGGGCTGCGATGCACTCCGCTTCCCTCCCACCAGATGGATCCGCGCCCTCCCCCCACGCGCCGTCCGCCGCACCGGTTCGCAGGGCCGTTTTCTCGGGTCCGGGCGAGTGCCGAGTGGAGACCGCGGAACTGCCCCTGCCCTTGCCGGGCGAGGTGCGGGTGCGCGCTCGGCTGTCGCTGATCAGCCCCGGCACGGAATTGGCCCTGCTGCACCGGACGCACCCCGGCTTTGAGATCCCGGGGTTCGGGTGGGCGCGCTACCCGTTCTGGCCCGGTTACAGCCTCGTCGGTTCGGCAGAAACGGAGGGCGAATCGATCGCTGCGGGCGCCCGGGTGTTTGCCCGGGCGCCGCATGCCACGCGCTCGAATGTGGCGCGCGCGGCCGTGTTCGGGCTGCCCGACATGGTGAGCGACGAGCAGGCTGCTTTTCTCGGTTTGGCGAAAATCGCGTGGACCGCGGTCCTGCAAGCCCCGCCCCGGCCTGGTGAGCACGTGGTGGTGGTCGGGCTGGGGCTGGTCGGCAACCTCGCCGCGCAGTTGATGCGGCTGGCGGGTGCGGAAGTCGTGGGGACCGATCTCTCCGCTGCCCGGCGCGAGATCGGTCGCGCTTGCGGGATCGAGGTGGCTGAGCCTGATGCTTTCGAGCCGTTCCGGGATCCCGTCGATCTGCGACCGGCGGGGCGTCCGACGCTGGTGGTGGATGCCGTGGGGTCGGCGGCGACGATCGACACGTGCTTGAACTTGGTGGCTCCGCGCGGTCGCGTGGTGTTGCTGGGCGCTCCGCGGAGTCCGGTCACCGTGGATGCCTACCTCCAGATCATGCGCAAGGGGGTCGCTTGGATCGGTGCGCACGAAATGCATGGGGAGGGCGAGGCGGTCCCCGCAACGATCGAGCGGCTGATCGGCGCGCTGGGTGCCGGGAGTCTCCGCGTCGAGCCGTTGATCCGGGGTACGTTTCCCCTTGAGGAAGCCGGGGCGGCGTATGCCGCGCTCGGGTCCGATCCCGAAGGGCCGCCGGGGGTGTTCCTGGACTTGCGGTGAGCAGCCCGACCGCGCTCAGGCCGCGACTGCGCGCTCTTTCCACGGGTAATCGCCGAGGATCAGGCCGGCATCTTTGCCCAGGAGCTGGGCGAGCGGAGAGGTCGGCAGGATGCGGAAGGAGAGGGCGTGCCGGTGCTGGTCGATCGGGGGGGCCGGGGGTTGGTGAAGCGCGGCATCCACGGTGTACTCGCCCGGCGCGAGGAGGTTGCCGGGGATTTCCACCTCGTGCTCGTAGCGTCCCGCGGCAAGATCTCCGCCTCCCTCGCCCGCGAGGTCGGGGGAGCGGAGGGTGAGGACCCGCTGTCCGAGATGGTTCACGATGGAGAGGTCGAGCCGGGGACCGCGAAGTGGTTCGGAGAACTCGCTGACCATTCTCAGCCGGAACGGGCTTTCGCCGGGGAGATCGATCCCGAACTCCGGATCTTCGGGCACCACTTCGATGGCTCGGAGCCCGGCCGGTCCTTCGGGCGGCGGCAGATCAACGCGGGCGCTCCCCTCGCTGCGGGCTTTGACGTAATGACGGATCGTTTCCTCCGGGCGACCGTCGAACGCGAGCCGCCCGCGGTCGATGAGGATGGCGCGGCCGCAGAGCCCTTGGACCGCACCGAGGTTGTGGCTGACGAAGAGAACGGTGCGCCCCTCCTTCTCCGCGACGCTCTTCATTTTGCCGATGCACTTCTTCTGGAACTCGAGGTCGCCCACCGCGAGCACTTCATCCGCGATCAGGATCTCGGCCCGCAGGTGGGCCGCGACGGCGAACGCGAGCCGGACCTGCATGCCGCTCGAGTAGCGGCGGGCGGGGGTGTCGAGGAACTTCTCCACCTCCGCGAAGGCGACGATCTCGTCGAACTGCGCCCGGATCTCCGCGCGCCGCATCCCGAGGATCGTGCCGTTGAGAAAGATGTTTTCGCGTCCGGTGAGGTCCGGATGAAATCCGGTGCCGACCTCGAGCAGCGAAGCGGTGCGCCCCCGCAGGATGGCCTCGCCGACGCTCGGTTCGGTGATGCGGGAGAGCAGCTTGCACAGCGTCGATTTGCCCGCGCCGTTGTGGCCGATGATCCCGAGGACCTCGCCCTTGGCGACGTCGAAGCTCACGTCCTCCAGGGCCCAGAACCGGCGTTGGACCCCGATCTTCTCGTAGCCCGAGGAGGCGCCGAACAGGCGGCGGATATCTTCCTGAAGCGTTCGGAAGCTCCACCGCCCAAGCTCGTAGTGTTTCGAAAGGCCTCGGACCTCGATGATCGGCGTGCTCATGGTCGGGTCACAGGGTGTCGACGGCGGAGCGTTCGGTCTGGCGGAAGAACCAGAGACCCGCGATCGCGACGAAGAGGGCGATACCGAATCCGATCAGGCCTTCGGTCGGCGTTGCCGCCCCGCCCCCCACCAGCGCGGCACGGAGCGTGTCGACCGGGACCGTGGCCGGGTTCAGCGCCACGATCCAACGCCATTTGTCGGGGACGGACCCGAGCGGGTAGATCACCGGGGTGATGTACAGCCAGACTTGGACGAAGAATGCAGCCATGTGGGCCAGGTCGCGGTATTTGACGGTGAGCGAGGCCAGGCCGATCCCGAGCCCCATCCCGGCGAGCCCGAGCTGGAGCAGCGCGAGCGGCACCAGCGCGGCGCGCGTCCAGTCCGGCGCGATCCCGCTCGCGGACCCCGCATGGAACCAGAACCCGAGCGCGAGCAGCACGACCGTGATGGCTTGGACGACAAGTCCGAACACGTTCCCGATCGCGGTGGAGAGAGGGAGACAGAGTCGCGGGAAGTAGATCTTCGAGAACAGATGGCCCTGGACGAGGTAGAGCTGCGAGGTGGTGAGGAAGGTCTGGGAGAGGTAGTTCCACCCCACGAGCCCGGCGAAATAGAAGAGCGCGGGCGGCGCCTGGCCGGTCGGCAGCTTGGCGAAGTAGGAGAAAACCAGCGTGAACACGCCGGAGATCATGAGCGGCTGGAAGACCAGCCAGAGCGGTCCAAGCACGGTCTGCCGGTACCGGGTGGTGAAATCCCGGACAACCATCATCCGGATCATGTCGCGGTACTGCCACACCTCGCGCACATCGATGGCGCCGAGGCCGCTGCGCGGCCGGATCCGGATCTCGAACGGGGCGCTCATCGCGCGCCTCCCTCGCTCGCGAGCAGGCCGGGGTACGCAGTTTTTGGAAGTTGCGGTTTCTGGCTTGGTTGCAAGGGGCTGGATTTGGGGTCGGCGAGGGGGTCAAGGGAAGCAAATTCGATCCCGCGACCCAGATGCGGAACGGGGTTGGCGCAGGCGGTTCGCCGCGGTATGTCTCGGGGATGCCCGCCTTGCCGTACGACCGGTTGCTCCGCCCGATCCTGTTCTGTATCGACCCCGAGCGGGCGCACCATCTGGCGATGGGGGCGCTCGGGGTCCTGGCGAAGTTCGATGCGGTCCGGGGTTGGATCGCGCGCACGCCGGATCCGCGCCTGACCCGCACGGCGTTCGGTCTGCGGTTCCCTTCGCCAATCGGGCTGGCGGCGGGGTTCGACAAGGACGCGCTGGTCCTGCCCTCGTGGGCCGCTCTCGGCTTCGGGTTCGTCGAGGCCGGGACCATCACGCCGCGACCGCAGCCCGGCAACCCGCGCCCCCGGGTGTTCCGGTATCCGGCGGAGCAGGCGCTCATCAACCGGATGGGGTTCAACAACTCGGGTGCGACGGCCGTGGCCGCCCGGCTGGCGGCGTTGCGCGCCTCGGGCCGCTGGCCCGCGATCCCGGTCGGGATCAATCTCGGCAAGAACAAGGATACGCCGAACGAAGCGGCTGCCGCCGATTACGCCGCCGGGTTCTCCGCACTCCGCAACCACGGGGATTATTTCGTCCTCAACGTCAGTTCCCCGAACACCCCGGGCCTGCGCTCGCTCCAGGGCCGCGCCGGACTCGAGCCGCTCCTGGATGCGGTCCAGGCGAAGAACCTCTCCGCCGCCCCCGTGAAACCGATCCTGGTGAAGATCGCGCCGGACCTGGCCTGGGAAGAGATCGAGGAGGTGATCGAGGTTTCCGTCAAGTGGGGCGCCGCGGGGCTCATCACGACCAACACCACGCTCGATCACTCGGGGATCACCGGCACCGACGAGCAGGGCGGGCTGAGCGGCGCTCCGCTGCGCGCACGCGCGACCGAGGTGCTCCGGTTCGTCACTTCCCGCACCCGCCTGCCGGTGATCGCATCCGGCGGGGTGATGGATGCCGACTCGGCGCTCGAGAAGCTCGATGCGGGCGCATCGCTGGTGCAGGTCTATACCGGCTTCGTGTACCGCGGTCCGGCGCTACTGCGGGAAATCGAGGCGGCGCTGTTGCAGCGGTTGCCCGCCTGAAGGTTGCCGTCCGGGTTTCTGCTTGCCGGAGCGGCGTTATCATTCCACGTTATCACCATGCGCACCATCATCGATCTCCCGCCCGAACAGATCGCCGCGCTGGATGCCTACACCAAAGCGGAGCGCATCTCTCGCGCCGAAGCCGTGCGCCGAGCCGTCGCGGCGTTTGTCCCGGGCGTGAAGCAGAAGCGAGGTAGTCTGCGTAACCACCCCGCTGTCGGCACGGCGACGCCGCACGAACGGGACTCGGTCGGCTACGTCCGGAAGCTTCGGGCGGAGTGGGACCGTCGCCCATGAAGGCCCTCTTCGATTCAGATGTGGTGATCGACCTGCTTGGGGGGCTGGATATGGCGTGGGAGGAGCATGGTCGCTATGCCGAGGTTGCGATCTCCCGCGTCACCTGGATCGAGGCCCAGGTCGGTGCGCCCACCGACGAGGTGCGCGCCCTTCGTGCCAGTTTCCTGAGCCACTTTCGCATCGTCGAGCTCGACCCCGCCGTGTCCCAACTGACCATTACGCTGCGCCGGCGCCACCGCCTGAAACTGCCCGATGCCATCGTTTGGGCTTCGGCTCGTCATGCTGATGCGCTCTTGGTCACCCGCAACACCAAGGACTTTCCCCCAAACGAGCCATCCGTGCGCTTTCCCTACAAAACCTGATCGCCCCCCTTCAATGCGGTCGCAGCTTCGCAAGGGTCGTAGCTCCTGGCTTCGTGGTTTCCTGCTCCGCTCAGCTGGCTCTCCGGTCTCCGCGTCCCCGCATTTCTTCCCATGACCGGCAGCATCGTGCGCTCGAATGGCGTACGATCTTCGTGTTTCCCGTGGACAAAACCGGCGGGCATGGGGATTTTATCGGGCTCCATGGCCAAGCGCGCGCAACGCATCATCATCAAACTCGGCACCGGGATCCTGACGAGCCCGGCGGGGAACCGCCTGGACCGGTCGCAATTTGTCCGGCTCACCGCCGAGGTCGCCGCGTTGGTGGGGGCCGGGCACCGCGTGGCCCTGGTTTCCAGCGGGGCGGTCGGCGCCGGGATGGTGCGGCTCGGGCTCGCGAAGCGTCCGGAAGATCTGCCGGGGATCCAGGCGTGCGCGGCGGTCGGGCAGTCGCGCCTGATGAATCTCTACGAGAGCCTTTTCGCGAAACACGGGCTGGGTGTGGCGCAGTTGCTGTTGACCCATCCCGACATCGACAGCCGGAGCCGGTACGAAAACGCGCGCAACACGCTGGCACGGTTGTTCGAACACCGCGGGATCGTGCCGATCATCAACGAGAACGACTCGGTCGCCACCGAGGAGCTGCGGTTCGGTGACAACGACCGTCTCAGCGCCGAGGTCGCCTGCCTGGCCGATGCCGATCTGCTCATCCTGCTGACCAGCGCCGACGGGTTGATGCGTTCCGTCGAGGAGAAAGGGGAGCCGATCCCCTTGGTGCGGGATGTGGACAGCGTCGCCCATTTCGCGGCCGCGACCAAGGGACGCCTCTCGGTCGGTGGGATGGTCTCAAAGCTTCAGGCGGTGAAGTACGCGGTCGCCCACGGCGTGCCGGTCGTGATCGCGAACGGGCGGACCCCCGGGGTGATCGGCCGGGCGGTCGCCGGCGAACGCGTCGGTACGCGGTTCGTGGCCCGGCGACGCTGATCCGTGGGCCGGGAGCGATCGGGGCCGCCAGCGGCCGGCTCGGAGAGCTGCTGCGGTCACGGGTTGCGCCCGGTTCCCGTTTGGGTTCCTATACCCCCTTATGACCACGGAGGAATTGGTGCTGGAGATCGGACGGAAGGCCAAGGCGGCCTCGCGGAAACTCGCGCGGCTCGATACCGCTGCGAAGAACCGCGTCCTTCTCGCGATGGCCGACCGCCTGGAGTCCGCGTCGGCGGAGATCCTCGCCGCCAACGCCCGCGACCTGGAGGGGGCGAGGGCTTCCGGCCTGTCCGCCGCCATGATCGACCGGCTCACGCTCAACGAGAAACGGATCACGGCAATGGCCGACGGCGTCCGTTCCGTGGCGGGGCTCGAAGATCCCGTGGGCCGGGTGATCGCGGAGTGGACCCGCCCGAACGGCATTCGGATCTCGAAGGTGCGGGTGCCGATCGGTGTGATCGGCATCATCTACGAATCGCGCCCGAACGTGACCAGCGACGCGGCGGTGCTCTGCATCAAGACGGGCAATCCGGTGATTCTGCGGGGTGGGTCTGAATCGATCCATTCCAACCTCGCGATCGCGCGCGCGCTCCAGGAGGGGGGCGCGGCGGCGGGGTTACCGGAGGACTGTGTGCAGCTGGTGCCGGTCACCGACCGCGACGCGGTGCGGGCGATGGCGCAGATGGACCGGTATCTCGACCTGATCGTGCCGCGCGGCGGCCATGCGCTGATCGAGGCGGTGGTCCGCAGCGCGCGCATGCCGGTCATCAAACATTACAACGGTGTCTGCATCATCTATGCCGATCGGGATGCCGATCTCGCGATGGCCGAGCGCATCATCGTGAACGCCAAGACCCAACGCCCCGGCGTCTGCAACGCCGCCGAGACCCTGCTGGTCCACCGCGCCATCGCGGGCGAATTCCTCCCGTGTGCGGGGGCGGCGCTCCGGGCGAAGGGGGTGACGTTCCGCGCCGATGCGGAATCGCTCGCATTGCTCGGCGAGGGAGCGGTGCCGGCCGCCGAGGAGGATTGGTCCACGGAGTATCTCGACCTGATCCTAGCCGTGAAGGTCGTGGGCGATGTGGGCGAAGCGATCGACCACATGGAGCGTTACGGGTCACACCATTCCGATGCCATCGTGACACGCGATGCCGCGGTCGCGGAGCGCTTCCTCAACGAGGTCGATTCGGCCACGGTGTATTGGAATGCCTCGACGCGGTTCACGGACGGCGGCGAGTTCGGGTTCGGCGCCGAGATCGGGATCAGCACCGACAAGCTGCACGCGCGCGGCCCGATGGCGCTCGAGGAACTGACCACGTACAAATACCAGATCCGGGGCGAGGGCCAGATTCGGGAGTAACCGACGCTCAGGGCAACCGGAGCCGGAGGAACTGGCGGGGTTCGCCCTCGGTCGGAACGGCGGCGCGGTAGTGCAGGCGTTCCCCGTCATCGCGCCACACCTCGATCTGGGCGGAAGGCAGGGGGGTCCAGGAACCGTTCGCGAGCGTGGTGCTGCGTTCGACCAGCGGTGCCCCGCCTTCGAAAGCATGGGAGATCGGATAAGTGAGGACCAGAGCCCCTGGTTCAGCGCCGAGTGTGGATCCGGCTGGGTCGGAGGAACTAGGATCCGAGCCGAACACATGCTCCAACGCATTGGGGATTCCGTCCGCATCCGGGTCACCGCCCGGCGCATCGTCCGCGAGGTCGAACGGAGAGATCCACTCTTCGAAGGAGTGCGTGGCGGTCCGGGCGGCGAGCTCG
>Ga0073934_10010329_pt1 | contig 11631 bp, 13 predicted proteins | sample LarsenN4metaG_FD_76834 | JGI IMG/M metagenome (GOLD analysis project Ga0073934, IMG submission 76834) | Hot spring sediment bacterial and archeal communities from British Columbia, Canada, to study Microbial Dark Matter (Phase II) - Larsen... ... | reverse complement strand
GGTTCGGGTAAAATTGCGGCAGACGCGTTTGGGTTCCGGTTGTACATAGGAAAGGGATAATGGCTCGTAACGTTTCGGAAGACCGCACCCGTAAGGAAATGATCGACCCGCAGTTGGAACAGGCAGGCTGGTATTTACGCGACCATTCGAAGGTGAAGACTGAAATTTCTCAGCATGGTTGTCTGCTTGCGGGTGTGATGACACCGGTCGAGTTGCTGCGGGGGAGGATGGGGGAAAGCGAGAGGCAGTTCGAGAGGTTGTTTGAGAGTCTGCTTGTCCTGAGTTTTGTCGAAGGGCTGGCGGAGGCGTTTGATGGTCATGCGTAGGGGCGACTCGCCAGGGACTGACTCGCGCCTTGTCTCGCAAGACTCTCGTGCTTCACGTAACGACTGACCGCATTGAAGAGTCGCCCCTACAACGGTTCGTCGAATTGGATAGCGTTATACTCGCCATCATGCTGCACTGGAAAATAAAACTAATCACTGAGGAGTTTTTCATATGGCAAAGGTCAACATCATCGAACAAGGACGCTCTGGCAAGGTGCAATACATCGAAGGCTCTTTGTTTAAAAAGAAGGCATGTGAGTTTTACTGGGAATTCGGCGGCGCCGACACGGTTGCCATAATCTGGTTCCCGAAAAGCGATTCCGAGTGGGATAAAACCTATCCGTGGGCGGTGGGGCGCCGCATGGAGATCGTCAAAGACATGGCGGAACAGGTGCGTAAACAACAAGCGCCCTCGTCCGCGCTCAAGTGGGAAGAGGGAGCCGTGCTGTTGACAAATGGCTGAGAGTAACAATGATCACGAGGAAAGGGAGTACTTTATCAACTTGAAATAATGGGGAGAACGTACTACAGTATGCCTGCGGGTGGCGATGGCTCTGTCTCTGGTTCAAGGAGGCGGTATGCGTTCAACCTTTCAAGCAAAAAATATCAAACCGAATCGGACGGTCATTCTCTGCTTCAGCCTGCTTGTGATTCTCTCGTGCACGTTGGCGGGCGATCCGCAAGTGCAAACACCCGACTCATCCGCGATCGAGACCGATGTTGCCCTGCGGGTGATGTCAACCAGCCTTGCCAACCAGGAAATGACCTTGCAGGCAATGCAGACCGGAATGGCATTACAGCTTGTGACACCGATCGAAGTTACACCGCCAGCATCGGAAACTGCTCAGCCCTCCCAGGAGCCAACCCAGACAGAAGAGCTGCCTCCGCCGGATCTTGTGCTTGGCATCCGCACCTCGACGAACGCCTTCTATTGTTACCAGCCGCCCTACGAATTGACGATCACCGTCACCGTCAGCGATATCGAACGCGGCATGGCAGTCTATTATCACATCGAAGATAAGTTCACCGGTGTCGAATCGGTGGGGCAGGTGAGCGATCTGCACCGTCGCTCCAGCGATACGCGCAGCGCCACCATCATCGGCGGCGGCAGTGTGGATCAGAATCTGCAATTCCCTCCGCTCATGCATGAATCGTATTTTATTTATCAGATCATCAGTGACGACGGGGATTTCCGCAGTCCCGTGTTCAGCGATATTACCTTCTTTCCATGCGCGCAATGAGTTCTTTTACGACGGGGTTTCTCGTGCGGGTATCATCGCCTTACAGCAATGGGTATTGCCGTATAATCAGCGTGTGAGTCAAAACCCAATAAGGAGAATAACATGGCATACACTTTGGATACAAAAGTTGGCGAGCTTCTGAAAGATACCGGTGCGGTTGAAATTCTTGAAAAATATGCCCCCGGTGTTTCCAAGAATCCCATGGTCGGGTTGGCAAAAGGGATGACCTTGAAAGCCCTCCTTATGATGCCGCAGGCTAAAGAAGCTGGCATCACCGAGGAGATGGTCAAGAAAGTTCTCACAGAGATCAACGCACGTAAGTAAGCCGTTCTAAATCGTTACACAGATCGGAATTTAAGCGCTGGTTCAAACCGGCTCTCTTCGCATTATTGAATCACCGTTCCCTTCCGCCTGTAACCAATTCCTCTCTTCACAACTCGTTGCCCGCTGGTACAATACATTCATGGCTGCACCGGGCTACATCCTCGTCGTAGACGACATACCGGATATCTTGAACCTGCTTGACACAACGCTCAGGTTCAAAGGTTATCGTGTGGTCACCGCGCGCAACGGGCAGGAGGCATTGGATGCGATTCAAATGGAGCGCCCCGCGCTGGTGATCGCCGATATCCTAATGCCCATCATGGATGGGTTCAGCCTTGTCCACCACCTGCGCATCAACCCCGCCACGCGCGATCTCCCGGTGGTCTTTCTCTCCGCAACATACGTCACACCGGAAGATAAGGATTTCGCACTTGCGATCGGGGTGACTCGGTTCATCGAAAAGCCAGTCGATATCGAAACTTTCCTCCCCGCCATTTCGGATATCCTGACCCAAAAGGTGAAACCTGCCCACCAAACCATCAGCAATTTCGAGTTCTATGACGGTTACCGCAAGCGTCTCGAGACGAAGTTGCATCACAAGACCGCGCAGATTACCCGTTCTGAGCATTTGCTCAACACCTCGCAGGACGAGGCGGAAAAACAAACGATCGCGCAATCGCTGGAAAGCGCCCGCGCCGAGCGTGACGAGATTCTAAAATTGCTCGAACAGATCCACAAACAAATGGATGATTTCAGAAAACCCGAAATAAAGTAAAACACTCGCCCCGAATTTTGGGGCGAGTGTTTTACTTCCATACAAAGACTAATTCGCTGGTTTGGGGGAGTGTGATCTCTATGCTTGCTGGGTCTGCCGCCCCACAACGCCCGCTCTTGCAGTTGCAATTGGCATCCATGGTGTTGCTGGTGCATGAAATGGAAACGTAGCTTACCCTCCACGTGCCAGATAAATTCGCCGGGAGGTACGCATAAAAACGACCCTCGTTGTCTGTGCTGGCATCCGTGCGGTTTGTCCCCTGCTCGATGGCAAACCCAATTCCAGATACGGGAACTCCCAGTTCCGTTTTTACAACGCCTGTGATGACAGTGGCATTTTCAGGTTCGACGATCTCCAGAGGCGGTCCATCGTATTCACCCGCGACAAGTTGACGGAGCACCCACCCGAAGATCCCCTCATTATTTGCAACATATAACCACTCGCTGTCGCGTGATACGCCGACCACTTCAAGCGCTGTGCCCTGTGCCATCACGCGGCTCACTTTGAACAACATGCCGGGTCCTACGCGCAGGTTGACATTCTGTGCAGTGGTCTGCACAAAATATGTGTTGGCGACCTGATTGCCGGGTGTCAATTGCGGCTCACTCGTTGGCGTTGCAGATGTCGCGTTGACTGTCGGCGTGGCGGCAGAGTCCGTCATGGCGGCGAACGTCACTGCCACGACGGTTTGCACTTCGCCGGGGGATGGCGTCTCTGCCGGCGCGCCGCACGAGGCGATCAATAATGAGGTCAGGCAGAGCAGGCTGACCGTTCGTATGAATCGCATGTAAGTCTTTCCGCTATTTCACTTTTAGGTTCACGATCCCGTTGAACGCGAGCGCGACCCATTTTCCTTTTTCGAACTCAACCCAAACACTCTTCGATTGAAGGCGCCGTCCACTGAATGTTTTCCCTTTTTGCAACTGCCCGACGATGGCGTATTCGACGCCCGGTCCGTTGCGGACGTTCAATAGATCGGAGGTGACTTCAAATGTCAATGTGGATGGAATTTTCACCGCGTCGGGGAGGTCGGCGCTGACCGCTTCATTCGACGGGGAACCTGAATTGGCGGTGGAAAAATATGGCATCGGGTCGACGTATCCCTTGTACGGCGGATTCTCACCGTCGATCTTCAACCCGAAATGCAAATGCGGGCCGGTGCTTGCGCCGGTGTTGTTGCTGTATCCGACCACCGCGCCGGCTTTCACCTTTTGCCCCGCCGCCACCGCCGCGCTGGCAAGATGAGCATAATACGTGTAATAGGTTTTGCTGCCGTCCACGTGACTCAATTTGACGTAATTGCCGTAGCCGCCGTTCTCGAAGCCGACAAGCGATACCGTTCCCGCCACTGCCGAATTGACCGGGGTGCCGTTGGGGATGCCATAGTCAATGCCGTTGTGACCGGGAAAACCCCACTTCTTGTAAATATCCGGATTCTCGCCGAACAACTGGGTGATGGGTCCGTTGACCGGGACTATCAATTTGATCGCCATGTTCCTCTCCTCTCGTGATGTGGTTTTGGCTATGATAACACACGGAAATATCAACGCGATGCGCTCAACGCGTACGCGGCAATGCCGAAAGCCACCGCGGCGTTGAACGATTTCTTCTCCCCACGCATAGGGATGAAAAAGATCTTCTCGCACAAGTTCAGCAGTTCGGGATCCACGCCAGTGACCTCGTTGCCGACGATCAGTACGGTGTCGGTTTTTGTTTTCTTCATTCCATGGATGGATGACGATTTTTCGTTTTCTTCCAACCCGTAGATCTTCCAGCCTTCCACCTTCAGACCTTTGACGAGCTTCACCGCATCTTTGTGATATGACCACGGCACAGAATCTTCAGCGCCGAGCGAGGTCTTTTGTACGGCGTCATTTTCCGGCGTGGGGGTGATGCCGCATAGGTACGCGTGCATGAATCCGAACCCCTCCGCGCTGCGTAAAATGGAGCCCACATTCCACGCCGAACGGATGTTGTCGAGCAGGACTGCTGATCTCCCGCGCCCGGAGGAAGAAGGGTCGGGTGGTTTCTCAAAAACCAGGTCGTGAGTCAACACAATGCGAGTCTCTCCCATGCAGGACGGGCAACGCGTTCCTTGTGCTTGTCCAGTCACAAGCGGGTATCGCAACCCGCAACTCTTGCAGACCCGCATTTCAAAAGTTTGTCCGCGCATCGGGTATGATTATACACAGCATGAAATATATTCTGTTCAACAAGCCGTATGGCGTGCTTTCGCAATTTACCGATGAAGGCACAGGACATCCCACGCTTAAACAATTCATTGATGTGCCGGGTGTTTACGCGGCAGGGCGGCTTGACCGCGACAGCGAAGGTTTATTGCTCCTCACGGATGACGGCGCGCTTATAAAAAAAATTTCCGACCCGAAGCACCACATCGAAAAAACGTACTGGGTGATGGTCGAGGGCGAGCCAACGGCTGAAAAGCTGACTCAACTGGAGAACGGGATTCAACTCAAAGATTATCGGACTCGTCCTTGCAAAGCCCGCCTCATTCCGGATCCCAATTTGCCTGCCCGCCTCAAGCCGGTGACGCCTCACGGTCCCACCGCGTGGATCGAGATCAAACTCCGTGAGGGGAAGAAGCGGCAGGTACGTCACATGACCGCGGCAATTGGTTTGTTCACTTTACGGCTGTTGCGCGTCGCCATTGGTCCCATTGAGTTGGGAAAGTTGGAGTTAGGTCAATGGCGCGAGCTGACTGCCGACGAGGTCCAGTCTCTAAAAAAGTGAGCGGGTTATAATTTTCAAATGCGATTGCTTGTCGTTTTTACGATTCTTTATATTCTAATATCAGCTCTGTCATTCACCTCGACGGTGCAAGCGAAGCCTTCTCAAGCGGATTCGGCGTATGACCTGATTAATGCGGTCAATGCACTTCGTGCCTCCTACGGTTTACCCGCGTACAGCATCAACTCCATTCTGATGTCTACTGCCCAGGCACAGGCAGAGTTCATGGCGGCAACCGGCACCGTGACCCATTACGGTCCCGGCGGAATCGGTGTGACAGATCGTTTGCTCGCGGCGGGTTATCCGCTCGCCGGCGACCTCTCGCTTGGCGGGTTTCGTTCCGAGAATATCACAGGCGGCAGTGAAAGCATGACCGCCCAAACCGCGGTTAATCAGTGGACCGGCGACGCGCCGCACTTGAACACGATGATATCACCCGACCTTACAGAGATCGGCGCAGGTGTTGCCGTTGCGAACGGGCGCGTGTATTACGTGATCGATTGTGCGCGCCCTGCCACAGGCGCCGCGTCAACTGTCCCTTCGGGGGAGGCGGTCATTCCTGTTGTGGTCATCAGCACGCCGAATGAAAATGGGGAGGTGCTTCATGAAGTGCAAGCAGGTCAAACACTATGGCAGATTGCCATTGAGTACGGCGTCAAGATCGACGAGATTAAGAGCTTGAACAATCTGACGGCTAACACGATCTACCCCGGTGAGACGTTGCTGATCAAGGTGGAGGCGATTGGCGCGACTGCGACTCTCATGGCATCACCCACCGTTGCTCCGACGATTTCGCCGACTGCTCCTGCTACTCTCACGGCTGTGCTCAGAGAATCAACCTCCACTTTGGAATCGAGTCCTTCGCATGACACGCCTGATAACACGGCGATCATGTCGCTTGTCATCGGTTTGGTCGCGCTGGCGCTCCTTGCAGGAGGGTTTGTTGCCTGGCGCGGCGAGTCTAAAAACGAATTGGGCTAAGTACGGAAGAAAATCACACCGGTCAAGTTACAAAATATTCCCCTTTGAATTTCACTTGCAGGTTACACTTCAGCCCGAATGATCCGACTGATCATTGGAGATGATTACTATGAGCGATATTCACATTGATGCGCTTCTTCCACAGGAAATGGCGGCGCGTGCCGAGTACTTGGGCGTTCGTAAAGCAGAAATGCCGTTCCTCAAGATGTTCATGCTGTCTGTCCTGGCGGGCGCGTTCATTTCACTCGGTGCGATCTTCGCCACCACCGTCAGCGCGGGGAATATTGTGATTACCCCGGCAGAAGGTGTCGCCTACACGGCTGCATTGCCATTTGGTGTGACGCGTTTACTATCCGGTCTTGTGTTCTGCCTGGGCTTGATCCTTGTTGTGGTGGGCGGTGCGGAATTGTTCACGGGTAACAACCTGATCGTGATGGCATGGGCAAGCGGAAAAGTGACGGCAGGCGCGGTGTTGCGTAACTGGCTCGTTGTGTATGTTGGAAATTTTGTTGGCGCGGTTGGTACAGCTGTACTGATGTTATTTACCCGGCAATATACGTTCGGTGGAAACGCGGTAGGCATCGCCGCGCTCCGCACTGCGGCAGTCAAATGCGACCTGGAATTCGTTCAGGCGGTGGCGCTTGGCATCTTGTGCAATGCTCTGGTTTGTTTGGCAGTCTGGATGAGTTTTAGCGCGCGAAGTACCATGGATCGAATCATTTCGATCATCTTTCCGATCACGGCTTTTGTGGCCGCTGGCTTCGAGCACAGCATTGCGAACATGTACTTCATCCCGTATGCATTGCTGGTCAAAATGTTCGACCCGGCGTTTGTTACCTCCGTGGGCGGGAGTGTTGCGAATCTCGATGCTCTGAACTGGCAGGCATTCTGGTTCAACAATCTTCTGCCGGTGACCATCGGCAACATCATCGGCGGCGCGGTGTTGGTGGCGGCAATCTATTGGGCGATCTACCTGCGTCGTACTGATTCATAAAGAAAGGATAAATCATGAAAGCATATGTTTTGATCAAAGTTCGCGCGGGAGAGGTGAAGGAAGTTGTTCGTCATTTGCGCAAAGCTCAAAATGTCGTTGAAGCCAACATGACGTTCGGTCCGTATGATGCTGTGGCAGTGCTGGAAGCGCCGGACGTCAACAAGATCGGCTCGATGATCGCCACTGTCGTCCAGCCCATTCCGGGCGTGGAAGAGACAATGACCTGCCTCGCTGTCGAGATTTAAGAATCAAAAAGGCGGCGCGATTTCGACACGCCGCCTTTCACGGATTTTTATTGGGGGAGTTGAAAACGCATGATTCGATTGTTTCCAGGGTCGGTCACCCAAACGAATCCAGACGGGTCAACAGCGATGCCGGAGGGCAAACCGAACTGGTCGATGCCGCCTCCGAAATCACCCCACGTGCGGACAAATTCACCTGAAGAGGTGAACTCAATTACACGGTACCCCTCAGGGTCGGTTATGAAAACGTGATCGTTTCCATCGACGGCGATGAACGGTTTGTTGTCGAGTGATTGCCCGAACCAGCCATTCACGTCCCATTGTGCGAGAGGCTCGAAGAAGAGTCCTCCGTCACTGGTTTCAACGCGGATGAACGATTGGATGCGTTGATTCCACGTGTCGGTCACGTACACGGTGCCGTCGCTTCCCACCGCGACACCAACCGGCTCGTCGAATTGACCGGGGTCGAATCCCCCGGAGCCGAACTCTGTGAGGTAGTTCCCATCCTTGTCGTACACAACAATCCGTTTGTTTCCGGTGTCTGCGACGAAGACCCGCCCATCGGAATCCACTGCAATGCCTCGCGGTCCCCAGAAGTAATATTCCGACTCAGGGAAATCGGGTGAGGGCTGGCCGAACTGCCCCCACATTTTTATTGCGCGCCCATCCCGTGAAAATTTTTGTACGCGATGATTCCAGGTATCGGTCACGTACACCGAGCCATCCGGTCCGACCGCCACGCCCCAGGGTTCGAAGAAGGTGCCGATCGGTGCGTCGCTCGTATTCACATCGCCGAATGAGCCCCACTCATTGATGAGGCTTCCATCGGATGCGATATGTAGTATTCGATGGTTATTGGAATCGGCTACGTAAAGGTCGCCGTTACGTCCTGCGGCGATGGAACGAGGCACGTTGAGCCCGAGGGGTGGGTAAACTTCACTGCCAAAGATTTGATCCGCTGGCAGGATAACTGTGCCAGCCGCATAGGGGTCTGTCGCGGGCGGTGCCGCAGAGGGTCCGACCCCGTAGTTCCAGATTTGCGCTGCCACATCCTTGCGAATGTACAACCTCATTTCGTCGGCAGGCTGCCAGGTCGTGAGGGTCATGGTGCTGCTGCCGGTTGCCTGCGCGTAGCGTGTGTAATCGCGCTTGAACCAGATGTCGAAGATGCCGGCGCGAATGTCGCGGTTCGTGATCGCGTTGAGGACGCGCGTGCGGTCCAATCCAAAGTAATCCTGATTGGGCCACCACATGCGGATGTAATCGAAGCGATAGTAACCGTCACCAAGCGCGCCTTCGATCTTGTCGAAGTTTTTCTGGTCTACGATTACCGCTATGGCTTCGCGCAGCGCGCGGGTTGGCTGATCGAACGAGCGCTGAGCGGTGAAATCACGCAAGTACCAGACCATGGGCCAGGATACGCCGGTGTCTGGCGCGCTGGCATCGTATGCGACAATGGCGTTTAGCCCGCCGGCTGTCCGTTTCGAGATTTCCTCCACTTGCGTCATCACTTCCTTGACCCCGCCTGCGCCATGGGCATATACGAGATATTCAACGGCGTCGTTGTAGTTGATGTAACTGGCGCGGAACGATGTGCGCGCAGTCTGGAGGAGTAGCAAGCCAAACACGGTCAAAATTGCATACCCGACAATCGGACTTGAACGCGGCATGCGCGCCAGCCAAGCCATCCCGCCGATGCTCAGAAGGAGTGCAATAAATGCCGCGGCGAATTTAATTCCATACGAACCCATGAGAGACGGATCGGAACCCGGAGTGGATTGCATTGAGAGCAACCATGCGCCATTCAAAATGCTGGATCCTGCGGCGATCAACAGGAAAGCGGCGAGGAACAGAATACCGAGGCTTGCAAGGTCGGTTCGCATCATGGAAAAAAGAAGAACACCAGAACCGATCCCGACCAGCAAAGGAAATATGAATGCCGATGTTGCCTGTAATTGGTCGAGCGATGTCCCTTGAAATGGGGGGGTGGGTCCGTACACAGACAGCACGATGTTGAACACCGAAATTGCGAACACCATCATGACGAGCAACGCAACGAGCGTCCGCCATGGTTTGTCCTCTGAAATTTTACCTGCAACCGAATTGACGATTTGATCCACAGCCCAACCCGTGAACAGGATCATGGGCCATGCCATGTGATAGGTGAGCCACGGCATTCGTTCGCCCGCGATCGTGAACGCCGCGATGCTTGAGAACGACCACCATGTTAAAAGTGCGAAGAAGACCCCGAACATGGATTCTTTCGAGTTTGGATTCCCTTCCGCATCATCCACAGATTCGACCTGCCTCTTCCTCAGCAATTTGTTCACACCCAAGCCGATTCCAACCAGTGTACCGATGGCAGGCAGGAACTCGTACATGGGAATCTGGACCAGCACATAATAATATTCTGGTTGGCTTCCGCGTTCAACACCCTGTTGGACGAGCCAGTACCCCAATGAGCCGAGAAGCCCGGTAAAGAAACCGCCTGCATTGGTGAAGAAGGTGGTGTAAAAAAGTGTGAATGCGCCCCAGAACAGCACAGCGTATTTCCACCAGCCGCGATTCCATGCCATTCCGATGGCGATACTTATAAGGAAAATAGCTACGACAAACGCGCCGAGGACGAGGAAATCTCTTTGGGTCAGGTTGGCGACCATGGCGGCTTCGGTCGGTATTACAACATTCAGGCGCGATTCAAGCCACTTGATGGGGAAGGGAATCAGCATGGGCAAAACGAAAGTCCCGATCAGAATCGAGAGGTCAAACGAGCGCTCTTTCTGGAGGTTCGACCATCCATAACCAATCACAAGGATCACAAGCGCGCCGACCAGGCCAAGCGCTGCCAGCCCAAAGAGAATCACTGCAATGCCGCGCGGGATTGCTTGCGGGACCGATGGGAGTGTCGTGTCATTGGGGTTGGCTGGCGCGGCAGTCTCAGTACCGGTAATCACCTCAGCATGCCGGTTGTTCAGCGCCAAGCCTGCGCCGATGCTTCCGAGAATCAAGGCCGCCGCCAGCAATATGACGAATAAGCGATAGAGAGCGTATTTTTCATCCCACGGCTTGCGGGTGACGCGAGCGAGGAAATAGATCGCAAGAAAAAGCAGCATCTGCGCCGTGTAGATAAAGGAAGATTCCTTGTCGAGGAAGTGGATGATCCGGGAAATAGTCACCCAATAGAGGTATTTGTTCTCTCCGGTCTCGATATAACGCAGGACAGCATACAATAACAACACCCCGGAAAATCCTGCATAAACATCCTCCCGAACATAGCGACCGTAATACAGCATAAAGGGTGAAATGACCATCATCGTTCCGGCGATGATGCCTCCCCATTTGCCGAGATAATGCCGCCAGCGCCAGACCAGAAGTACGGTCGCGATGCTGAACAATGCGGCAGGGATGCGCGCGGTAAAGTCGCTGGCGCCGAACAGGAAGTAACTCAGCGCGATCAAGTGGAACTGCCACGGTCCATGCATCATCGGCGTGTGTTGATAGCCCTGCCCACGATATAAAAGCCATGAGAAATACGTGTGCAGGCTTTCGTCGTGGCTCATCACGCGGGTTCCGAGGTCGTAGAAGCGTGTGACGATGGCAAGCAGTATGATGCCGGCAAATAATGCCATTTCGTTCGTGATCGCGGGCAGTGTGGGGTGGATGGGGCGTTCGAGCCAGTTGGTTTTTTGATTTTCCATGGGGTGCGTTACCTATAAAGGATGGGGTGACTTATACTTCAATCCGAATGTTCTGGCAAGTTTGCGTGTAATTTTCTGTTAAGGATATCTGTCTCGGTGTCAATGATGATACCTTGGGTCGTTCTGGGCTACATGCGTAATAAAAATCGGAGAACGCCAATCGGAACTCACCCCATCCACATCCTGATAAATCGTAATGGCTGGATGGTGTGGAGGGATTTTTTATCATCAACAAGATGCTGAAAAAACTTCGTTTGAGACAAACCTACCTTCGTGTAGTCACTAAGCTCAACGATGCTTTT
>Ga0073934_10010327_pt1 | contig 11633 bp, 10 predicted proteins | sample LarsenN4metaG_FD_76834 | JGI IMG/M metagenome (GOLD analysis project Ga0073934, IMG submission 76834) | Hot spring sediment bacterial and archeal communities from British Columbia, Canada, to study Microbial Dark Matter (Phase II) - Larsen... ... | reverse complement strand
TTAGGGTATATTTGGAGTGCGCTGACTTGTCAGCGCTTTGGTTTGCGGGCCGCACTGCTCGCTGCTTTTCTTATGCGATCTTAAAACAAAGCGGCAACAAGTTGCCGCACTCCAAAGGCTTCGCCAAGACGCTAAACAGATACTGGAGCGACATTGTCGAGTTTGAAGTCTATCCGGTCATCTCCTCGGAAAATGTACAGCGAGGCGGTCAGGTTGCTGATAGGTCGCGCACTATCAGCAACCTGACAGGTTGCTGTACATCTTAGGTTGCTGATAGGTCGCGCACTATCAGCAAGGCTGACCGCCACGGCTGTACATCGCGCCCATTTTCGTCATTTCTGGGCGTCGCCTGAGGCCGCCTGAAAGACTCCTCAGAGAAGGCGGCAGAGAAAGTTTCGTTGCGTCTATGAACAGCGTATTATTCGGCTGAATGGCAACAATACAAAGAATAAGGCAGAAAATAATCGATAGAAGCTACTACTTTTCTTCTCACGCCGAAGATGAAATGCTTGATGATCAGCTAGAGCGTGCTGATATTGAGCCTGCTATTCTGAAAGGAAAGATTGATAAGAAGTTAACAAGAGACAAAAGAGGAACAAGGTATCGGATAAAAGGGCCTGCAACAGACGGAAGAACTGTCAACGTCATTTGTAGGTTTAAATGAGATAGCAATCTTATTATTGTGACGGCATACGCTTTACTGGAGGAAGTATGAATTGCGAATTTTGCAATGGCCAGACGATTAAGAAAAAAGTCAAGAGGCAACATTGGCTTAACGGCAGATTGTACATTGTTGAGAATGTAGAGACAGAAGTTTGTCCGGAATGAGGAGAGAGGTATTTTCACGCTACTACTCTTGACGAAATAGATCGGATGCTTAAGGCTAAACACAAAGTAAAGGACGAAATGATTGTTGAAGTAGTCAGCCTCTGATTGGCGATACTCTTCCGTTCGCGGGGCTAAATACGGAGGAGGTATGGGAAGAAGTAGAAGTTCGATCTCAAAGGCGCGCTCTTATAAAGAGATTGGCGAGTTTTGGGATACATTGGTCAATGTCGTTGTCCATAAGAAAACGGAGGTGAAGTATGTCGCGAATAATATATCGCTCTATCCCAGTGTTGGTGTTGCTCGTCGTCACGCTCGTGTGGATGACGCTGGGAGTGCAGAGCCAGTCTAGAACCAATAATCAGGCTAGGATCAATAACTGGATGTCGGTCCATTCAACCAAGAATGGCGAATGGCCCACCTACAATGGTGATCTGGCGGGCACCAGATACTCGCCGCTGGATCAGATCAATGGAGAGAACTTCAACAAGCTGGAGGTCGCCTGGCGATTCAAGACCGACAACCTGGGCACGCGACCTGAATATAAATTAGAAGGAACGCCGCTCATGGTCAACGGTATGCTCTACGCAACAGGCGGAACACGGCGGTCGGTGTTTGCGCTCAGAGCCGATACCGGCGAGCTGGTGTGGGTACACGCCGAGTTTGAAGGACAACGGGCAGTAAATTCCCCGCGACAGTTGTCTGGCCGCGGGCTATCGTACTGGACTGACGGCAAAGAAGAGCGCATCCTGTATGTAACCACCGGCTATCGCCTGATTGCTCTGGATGCCAAGACCGGTACCCGAATCCCAAGCTTCGGCAAAGACGGTGTGGTAGACCTCAAGGTAGGCGTCGTTTACGGGACCGGTCAGCAGATCGATCTCGAAACCGGGGATGTAGGGCTCCACTCTACGCCGATTGTGGTCAAAGACGTAGTTATCGTTGGCATGGCGATGAAAGAAGGCATGACAGTCAAGACCCATAACAACACCAAGGGGCAGGTCCGCGCATTCGATGTGCGGACAGGCAAATTGCTCTGGGCCTTCCATACAATCCCCAGGCCGGGTGAGTTCGGCGGCGAGACGTGGCTCGATAATTCATGGGCCGTTAACGGCAACACCGGCGTCTGGACGCAGATCACCGTAGATGAAGAGTTAGGGCTGGTCTACTTGCCTGTAGAGACGCCGACATCGGATTTCTACGGGGGACATCGGCCAGGAAACAATCTGTTTGCCGAGAGCTTGGTCTGCGTCGATCTGAAGACCGGCAAGCGGAAATGGCACTATCAGGTTGTGCATCATCCTCTGTGGGACTACGATCTTTCATCAGCGCCGATCCTTGCTGATATAAATGTCAATGGCAAAGCAATCAAAGCAGTTGCGATGCCGAGCAAGCAAGCCTGGGTCTATGTCTTCGACCGAGTAACAGGCGAGCCGGTCTGGCCAATCGAAGAGCGTCCGGTGCCGAAGGGCGATGTGCCGGGCGAGTGGTACTCTCCCACGCAACCGTTCCCGACAAATCCGCCAGCTTATGCCCGCCAGGCAGTCACCGAAGATGACCTGATCGACTTCACTCCCGAACTGCGGGCGCAGGCGCTCAAGATCGTCTCGCAATACAAGAACGGGCCGATATTCAATCCACCGGTCGTGAGCCGCATTGGGGGCCCACTTGCGGCGCTCACTATCGGAACACTCAACGGAGGGACTAACTGGCCCGGCGGAGGCTATGATCCTGAAACACACATTATCTACGCGCCAGCGTCAAATGCCAGCGTCGCGCCGATCGGGCTGGTGGAGCCGCCGCCGGGATTTTCTGACATCAGATATGTGATGGGCATAGCAGGGCAACCATTCCGTGTAAGAGAGGGGCCTGGTTTCGGCAGCGCCGCTGACTTCCCGCAACCGCCCAGACGCCGCGCCGCGTCAGAGGAGACGGCTGCGGCCGGTGGGGCCCCCGCTTCTCCTGCGGGTGGAGGTGGAGGCGGCACGCTGGTCCAAGGTCTGCCGCTGGTCAAACCGCCCTATGGGACGTTAACGGCTATCAACCTCGACAAAGGCGATATTGTCTGGCAGGTCCCTCACGGCGACACGCCCGATGTGGTGCGCAATCACCCGGCGCTCAAAGGAATGAACATTCCCAAGACGGGCCAGAATGGCGCCGTCGGACTGGTGGTTACCAAGACGCTGGTTATCATGGGCGACCCCCAGGTGACCGGCATGCCCGGCCGTCCGCGAGGCGCGATGCTGCGCGCTTATGATAAAGCGACCGGCAAAGAGGTCGGCGCCGTCTATCTGCCAGCGCAGCAGAGCGGATCGCCAATGACCTATATGCTCAAAGGCAGACAGTACATCGTTGTTGCCGTCAGCGGCGGCGCCTATTCAGGCGAATATATTGCATTCGCCCTGCCGCCTGAAGATGTCCCTGCAAATAATGAACGACGTTAGAAGGCAGGTTTCAGGTGTCAGAGGAAGCAAGATAATTCTTCTACCGGTATCTGAAACCTGGAACCTGACACCTGAAACCTGATTACCAAGTGAGGCGACATGAAGCTTAGAATCAAGATCAAAATCGCGGTTGCGGCAATTATCAGTTTGGCGTCTATCGGAGCGTTGCACTCGCCGCCCCGCGCGCAAGAGTCAACCCAGCCGTCGCGTTCGGTCTGGGATGGCGTGTACACAGAAAAGCAAGCCGAGCGCGGCAAAACGCTTTATAGTCAGGGGTGCGCCGCATGCCACGGAGCAGAGATGACCGGAGGCGAAGAGGCCCCCCCGCTTGCCGGCCCGGCTTTTCTCGCCAATTGGGACGGCCTGACCGTCGGCGACCTTTCTGAAAGAATTCGCGTGTCGATGCCCCCAAACAATCCCAAATCGCTGAACCGGCAGCATATCGCCGATATTCTGAGCCACATGCTGAACGTCAATGGATTTCCCATTGGCAAAACAGAACTCGATCCGAAGACTGAACTGTTGAAACAGATTCGGATCGAAGCAACCAGACCAAAGGGCTAGAGAGAGTTTGCCTCTCCTCTGCACCTCTGCTCCCGCGCTCCTCTGCTCCCTAGAGGGGCCGTTTGATCTCTCCGCTTTTAGCCATCCTGATAATATGCTCTGCCGCGCGATAGGCGAGCGCCTGAATGGTGCAGGTCGGTTGCCCCCGCCCTGATGTCACAAAACTGCTGCCATCGCATATAAACAGGTTCGGCACCGAATGCGCCTGGTGGTATTTATTGATAACCGAATCTTCCGGATTATTTCCCATGCGGCAGGTCCCCATCAAGTGGAACCCCATCGACTGCCCCCCTATAGGTCGCGCCCATATCTTGCGCGCTCCTGCTGCTTCAAGAAGCTCCTTGCATCGTTCCTGTAGGAACTTCATCGTGCTCACATCGTCAGGGTGATCTTTGTACGTGACTCGAATGGCAGGCAATCCCCAGGCGTCTTTGACATCCGCGTCAAGAGAGATGCTATTTGTCTCTACCGGCAGCGAGGTTGAGGATGTCAGCGTGCTCATAGTGTGAGTGTAATACTCTCTGAGCATGGCCTTATATTGGGCCCCCCATTTGGGGGCATCCGGCGGCAAGCCCCGGAGAGCAAAACTGATGGGATAAGAAACGTATCGCGCATCGATTCCTCCGCCGCCGTAGAATCCGCGCTTCGGGTCGCTATCATAAAAATCGTGGATAACTCGGCTCACCGCTACGCTCTTGAATTCGTTCAGCGGGTGATCAAACAGCGCAGCGGTTGAGCTGTGGCCATGAAACATCAGATACTTCCCTACCTTGCCGCTGGAATTGGCGAGCCCGTGAGGAAAGAGATTAGATTTTGACATAAGCAACAGGCGAGGCGTCTCGGCTCCATTGGCGCAGAGCACTACAGCCTTGGCCTTCTGAAAGACCTCACGGCCCCCCTCGTCAAAGTAGATTACGCCTGTCACCTGTCCCGCTTTATCGATCTCGATCTTTCGCACATAGCTGTTAGGGCGGATTTCGCATCGGCCGGTCCTTTCTGCTTCCCGAATGACAGTCGTCAATGTTGATGATTTGGCCCTTATCTCACAGCCGAAGTACTGGCAGAAGCCGCAGTGTATGCAGCCGCTGCGACCCTGATAGGACCTGGAGAGGATGGCCATAGGCGCAGGGAAAGCATGCCATCCCAGCTTGCGCGCGCCCAATTCAACAAGCACGCCGGACGATTTGATTGGAAGCGGCGGCAGAGGGTAAGGCTTAGATCTCGGAGGATCGAATGGACTCGCTCCGGCCAGGCCCGATACCCCCAGCTCCCACTCTGCTCTGGTATAGTACGGCTCAAGCTCGGCGTAGGTGATCGGCCAATCGGCGAACCCGGTTCCCGCTATGGGGCCCCAGCGGCTGCGCTCGATAAAATCTATCTCATGAAAGCGCCAGTAGTTGGCAGTGAAGACAACCGAGCCGCCGCCAACCATCCGGCCATAGATTATGGCTGGCTGCAGTTTGGCCTTCTCTTTTTCGCTAGTGCGGAAGGTATTGGGTTGGCGTCTGTAGTCGTTGGTGATGGCTCGCTGGCGCAGGTATTTCAGTTCGTCATGCTCAAAGTCTCTTTCTTTCAGATATGGCCCCTGCTCGAGGACGACAATGCTCAATCCTGCCATAGATAATTCTTTGGCGATGATGCCGCCTGCTGCGCCTGCTCCAACAACCACAAAATCTATTTCGGTTCCGGGGTCAAACTTAACCTGTTCGTCCCCCATGTGTTCCTCCAAATTTACTGGTTTGATTGGTAGTCACGGTCATAAAAGCCGAATGGAGGCCTGAAGAAGAATTGATCTTCAAAGCCGATCAGCTTCCAACCGATCTGATTATAATTGCCTCCATATTCGGAATTGGCGAACATCCCCATTATGGTCAGGGTGCGAATAATCTCGAAGAACTGGCTCTTCTCAATCGCTTTAAGCAACTCGATCTGCTGTTCGGAACTTAAACCGGAAAAGCTCTTTGCCGTCTTGAATCGCTTTTTAACTTTCGACCGGAGCTGTTTGAGGCCCTTGAGGAGAGGCGCGCGCTCTCCGGTGGCGAAAGTCATGAGCGCCCGGTCAATGAAATAGATGACGCGGGCCTCGCGCGCGCCCGGCGTATCATCAGTGGGAATGATCTGCGCAGCGATGGCCTCTACCTCAGATGCTTGTTCGGGAGTAAAGAATTCAAACTTGACCGGCGCTTCTGATTGGGCCGCGCGATGAGCATGTTCTTGAGCGGCCAGGATCTCAGGCATGTTAGACAACAGCCAGCCGTAGCCTGCCGCTTCGCACGATTTAATCATGAAAAGCCGCCGCGAAATCTCTCGGTTATCCATTGGGGGCCCCCCGAATGACGATGCAATAAAGACTGACTAAACCATAACCCATTGCTGGCGCTTTATTATGCCGCTACAGACAATATGAAAAAAGCTTTCATTCCAGATTCGACTCAGTCAGCAGATATTAGAACCGGTATCTTATGCCAGCGGCAACAGATTATCACTTACAGAGAGAAAATTCAAATGGATGGGTCGATTGGAATCGAACGTCTCCAAAGGTCGAGCTGCTCTATTTTACCGGCGCAGCGCATCCATCCGGCGCAGCTCTTCTCGCAGAGATACAATCGAGGCGCGAATGCTGGTCTTGAGCGATTCCGGCGCATGGGGCAGGTACTTTTCAAGCTCGTCAATCGCTTGAGCTTTATCGCCCTGGCGCAGAGCCACCTCCGCCAATAGAGCATGACTGTTGGGAAAGCGCGCCGACACGCTGCGTAGATATTCTCTTCCCTTCTCCAGCTCTTTATCTTGAAGAACGAGCGCCGCGCCGAGCAGATAGCGAATCAGCGGAGAATTATCCCAGAGGAGCGCTTCCCGCGCCAGCCGTTCTGTCTCCTGATATCGCTTCTGGATCAAGCACAGGAAGGCGAGATTGATCTTCAGCATACTGGCATCAGGGTTTATCTCAAGCCCTCGCAGGAGAGATGCTTCGGCTTCCTCCAGCTTGCCGATCTTAATGTATTGGGCCCCCAGATTGTTCCACGCTTCCAGGAAATCAGGATGGATCGAGAGCGCCTCTTCCAGATGGCGAATTGCGTCCTCTCGCTTGCCCTGGCCGGCAGCCTTCTCTGCTTTGCGGAACGCTTGCAGGGCCCCCTTGGGTACCCTTGCCAGCTCGCTCACAGAGACAATCCCTCTCCTCTCCGGCGGCCAAGCCGTCGCCGGCGTGGGCCTGTTAACCCGAATAGGTTGTACAGGATTGAGTTCTGTCAGTCCACCGCTCTGTTCTAAATTGATAAGTCGCATGGTCAGAGTGATGTCGTTGTAGATGACGCTCAGTCTGTAATATCCAGCCTCCACCATAGAGAAACGGAACTCGCCATCGCGATCTGTCTCGGTGCTGCTCACCAACTGATGGGACGACTGCGTCCTCAATTCGACCGTGAGACCAACTGCCGGTTGGTCGTCCATATAAACTACCCGCCCTTGAACCAGGTGTTGCTTCTGCGCCGCCTGGCCGGCAACGGGAGTTAACGAGATTACAAACAGAACCAGTCCGATATATGATGCGAATCTGCTAGCAGCTAAATCAGACTGCGCGAAAACTGTTATCAATAATTTCAGCATTGCCGGTATCTCCTTTCTGTCGCGATTATTCAACGCTTCCTGTAAATAACTGCTGAAGAACTTTCGCCCATCTGAGAAAGCATTCGTCGTGCCATAAGCGCGCGGGAACAGGAATGGGGGCCCCTCGCAGGAATTGATTGATCGGATTGAAGCGCGCCTGGAACCGGCTATCTCCCGCAGTCACAAGAGTTGAAAGGCCAATGAACCGGACCGAAGCCCGGCGCTAACTATCTGAGTGTGATCCTGGAAGGGGCCCTATTTTGGGACCCTCTCCGACAACAAAAATGTTAGCCAACGCCGATTTGAGCAACAAAAATTTTGTGCCATCTGCTCAGAGCAGGGGTTCTCAGGATTGCGCTCTATTGATCCGCCCCATTATTTCATGATGCCGGTAACTTATATGCTTGTCCTACATAAATGTCAGTGGACTTAGCAAAAAATACAAAAAGTGTAAGAGCCGGAAAAAGGGCGATAGGCCATGTTATTGATAGATCACCACTTATTCCCGGGACGGGCTGGCACAGTTATTGCCCTCAATGAGGTGGATATGTTCAGACAGATCGTACACGAGCTTTTGCCGGTTACGATCTGGCGGTTAGGGTTTAATAGCCGACTGTTGCTGTTGTTGGACAGTCAGGCACTTGAAAGGTCCTATTGCGCCAAGGTACGTGTTTAGCGCGGTTATAAGATATGCGGCTGCGGACGCTAGGCGGCGTGCGGAGAGCGCGGCGGACTCTCCGGGGGCCCCTCTCCTTATCTCCTTTAGCGGCTAGACGGCTGCTTGCGGGTCACGCTAAACGCATACGCGCCAAGAGCGCAATAATTATATTGCTGCTGGAGAACGACGAATGGATTGTATTGCTGAGAACGAAACTTCGGCGCTAGCTTCAAGCGCGTTTGAAGACGCCAGGCTGAAAACGTTGCAGGAGGTCTATCGTCTCCTTGATCAAGCGGCCAATCTTGAGGATGCAATCTTGCGCGTGTTCGTCCTGCTCGACGAGCGCCATAAACTACGGCAATGCATGCTCTCGCTGCTCGATGAACAGACGAGAGAAGTTCGCGTCGCAGTAGCGGTCGGTGTGAGCGGGCGCGGGCGCGAGCAGGCGCGCTATCGGCTGGGAGAAGGCATAACCGGGCGGGTGGTGCTTTCAGGAAAGCCAATAATAGTTCCCCAGGTGAGCGATGAGCCGCTCTACCTCAATCGCACCGGGGCAGTAATTACTGAGCGCGAGGAACGCGCTTTCGTCTGCGTGCCGGTGAAAGTAAAGGGGCAGACGATCGGCGCGCTGGGAGCGTTGGCCAGGCCCCAGGATGATCTCGGCAATATCTCTAGCTTCCTTGCCGTTGTGGCCGCTCTCATTGCGCAAACGTTATATAATCAGCAGAATATTCGCGGCGTCGAAGAGAGCGAGCCGCCGGAGTTCCTTCAGGCCATCAAGATTCCACATAAGGCCGATGTCGGCTCGCTGATCGGCACCAGCAATGCGATCCTGGCAGTGCTTGAGCAATCGTTGCAGGTAGCTCCAACCAAAACGACCGTTCTCTTGCGCGGCGAATCGGGCACAGGCAAAGAGCTGATTGCCGAATTGATTCATCGCAACTCGACGCGCGCCGGGGGCCCTTTTGTCAAGGTCAACTGCGCGGCGCTGCCTGAGAGCCTGATTGAAACAGAACTCTTCGGGCACGAGCGCGGCGCCTTCACCGGCGCGCATGCTCGACGCAAAGGGCGATTTGAGATGGCAGATGAAGGCACAATCTTCCTCGATGAAATTGGCGAGATCACCCCTGCAACTCAAACCAAGCTGCTGCGAGTTTTACAGGAGCGCGAGTTCGAGCGGGTGGGGGGCAGCGAGACGATCAGGACGGATGTGCGACTTATAACTGCAACCAACAAGGATCTTGAACAGGCCATATCTGAAGGGAAGTTCCGCGAGGACCTCTACTACCGGCTCAACGTCTTCACTATCTTTGTGCCGCCGCTCAGGGAGCGCAAGCCCGACATCTTGTTGCTGGCCGATCACTTTGTCGAGAAGTACGCGCGCGAGCACAACAAGGTAGTCAGGAGAATTTCTACCCCGGCAATAGATATGCTGATGAGCTATCACTGGCCCGGCAATGTCCGCGAGCTGGAGAATTGCATCGAGCGGGCAGTAGTTCTCTGCGACGATGGGGTAATTCATGGCCACCACCTTCCACCGACATTACAAACAGCCGAGGGGTCAGGGACCATCCCTGCGCGGTCTCTGACATCTGCTGTAGTGACGCTGGAACGAGAGATGGTTATTGACGCGCTCAAGACAACGCGCGGCAACCAATCTCGCGCCGCCAGGCTTTTGCAGATCAGCGAGAGGGTGCTCAATTACAAAGTCAAAAAGTATGGAATTGATTGTAGACGTTTCCGCTCCTGAGACCGGGGTCAAGCCTCGTGATACCTTTTGGAGGCATAAGAACGCACAATGGACAATACGCGAAACTTCATGGTCACTCCATATTACCGTAGAGTATCCCCCTCCACCATGGCATAAGAACGCACAATGGACAATACGCGAAACTTCTTTCGACCCTGTGTCAAGCCTTTTACACAGTAATACTGTTTGGAGTTCGATTACGAACTCCTTTTGGTCCAAGCCCAGGTCAAAGTCGCCCGGGGCCGCTTCCCCGATGGTCCGATTACAAACCAAATACAGTATAATACAGCTCAAAACGATAGAGACAGATTGCCTTGCTAAAGAAGTATCGGTCCGGTAATGGCTCGCCTAAATTTTTTATTCTTGCCTTTCGAGTCTGAGAGGAGTGATTATTTCAGCAAGATGAAATATGATTCTGACAGCATAGGCTGACACAATTCCAGGTAAAGCTATCCAGGAGATGTAGAGACAACACGGAGGAAGCGTTCTCGCAAAAAGACAGCTCTTGCTCCGGCAAGCAAAACGGGGCCTGTAGTTGCGACCGAGCGACTGCTTGGCGATATTCGCGCATTGATTGAACAGGCGCGCAGCCAGGTTGCCCAGGCCGTCAACACACATCTGACGATGCTCTACTGGCATATTGGCAAGCGACTCCGCGAAGAGGTCATCGGCTCAGGGCGAGCCGAATACGGCGAACGTCTGGTAGAGATGATCAGCCAGCAACTGAGTAGAGATTATGGGCAAGGTTTCAGTCGACGAAACCTCTTCAACATGCTGCGCTTTGCCGAAGTGTTTCCGGACGAAGAAATTGTGCAGACACTGTCTGCACAATTATCCTGGTCACACTTGTTGCTAATCATTCCCTTAAAGGATGAATTGCGCCGCGACTTCTACGCCGAGATGTGCCGCATCGAGCGGTGGAGCACGCGCACTTTGCGCGCTAAGATTGACGGAATGCTTTACGAGCGCACGGCGCTTTCCAAAAAGCCCGATTCACTAATCAAGCAGGAGCTAAAAGCCCTGCGCGATGAAGACCTCATGACGGCGGACCTGGTTTTCCGCGATCCGTACTTTCTCGACTTCCTCGGGTTGGGTGGTGTGTACAGCGAGAAAGAACTCGAAGCAGCGATCCTGCGCGAGATGGAGCGATTCATCCTGGAGCTTGGCACAGACTTCACGTTTGTTGCGCGCCAGAAGCGGCTGACCATCGGCAAGGAAGATTTCTATCTGGACTTGCTTTTCTTCCATCGTGGTCTGCGCCGATTGGTGGCAATCGAGCTCAAGCTCGGACGTTTCAGCGCAGCGCACAAGGGGCAGATGGAGCTTTACCTGCGCTGGCTCGATAAGCACGAGCGGCGAGCGGGCGAGGAGCAACCAATCGGCTTGATTCTATGCAGCGAGAAAGATCATGAGCAGATCGAGCTGCTCGAATTGGATCAAGGCCATATACGGGTTGCGGAATATCTTACGGAGCTGCCGCCGCGCTCACTCCTTGAAGCGAAGCTACACAAAGCTGTGCGCCTGGCGCGCGAGGAGATTTCAGCGCGCCGCCAGTGTTGATGATTAAAGAGTGACACAGCAGCCCATATTGATCTTCTCATTCGCAGCATAGGTTTGGAGCCTTCCTACTTTGATAGGCGCTTAAATTACTCTTACTAGAAGTAGTCTCATAAATAGCATCTGAGTAAGATAACGATGCAACCAAGGTGCACGAAACCAAGGAAGTTCTCGACCTGGCGCTCGCTCGCCGCTCACCAGTCGGCGGAAGTTTTGCAGCCAGGCCGTA
>Ga0073934_10010325_pt1 | contig 11634 bp, 9 predicted proteins | sample LarsenN4metaG_FD_76834 | JGI IMG/M metagenome (GOLD analysis project Ga0073934, IMG submission 76834) | Hot spring sediment bacterial and archeal communities from British Columbia, Canada, to study Microbial Dark Matter (Phase II) - Larsen... ... | reverse complement strand
TTTTACCAGAATGCATCTGGAGCAGTTGCTTTTTCCTGAACTGCGAGGCGCCGGTGGTCGCCATCCCCTGCCGCCGCGAAATTTGGCGCAGCTCTGCCTGACGTTCTAAACCGGACAGCAGTGTTGCAAAATCCAAAATAGAAGCTTATTTGGTGCGCATCTCGAAAACGCCGTCCCAATCCGGCGGGCGCGGCGATTGCATGAAGATGTCGCAGCGGCGCAGAAATTCTTTTGCCGGGCCGTCGTCCGGTTTGGATTCCAGCACCCGGCGAAATTCGGCGATGGCTTTTTGCCATTCCTGCAAACGATATAGCTCGAGGCCGCGCGCGAAATGGGTAAACGCCGTGTTCAAGCTTTCGGCAAAACCGTCGCTGCGCCGCGCCAGCAATTCGTAAACCCGCACCGGACGGGATTTGCCTTTGACGCGCAGAAAATCCAATTCGCGCGCGATGATTTTCCCCTTGGCGAGTTTATAGGTCTCTTCGCCGAGCATGATTTTGGTGCCGTACATTTTGTTGGCGCCTTCCAAGCGCGAGGCGAGGTTGACGGAATCGCCGATGACGGTATAATCGAAGCGGTTTTTGCCGCCGATGTTGCCGGCGATCATCTCGCCGGTGTTGAGGCCGATGCGCGCCTCGAAGGCCGGACGTTTTTCCGCGATCCATTTTTTGCGCAGCCCGGCCAGCGCTTTCTGCATGTCGAGCGCGGCGAGGCAGGCGCGCTCGGCGTGATCGGCTTGATCGACCGGCACGCCGAAAACCGCGACCACGGCGTCGCCCTCGTATTTGTCCAGATAGCCGCCGTATTCCAGCACGATATCCGTCATCGCGGAAAGATACTCGTTCAATTGCGTGATCAACTGCTCGGGACTCAATTTTTCCGAGACCGTGGTGAAATCTTTGATGTCGGAGAAAAAGGCCGTCGCATGTTTTTTGTCGCCGCCGAGCTTGAGCTTGCTCGGATCGCGAATCAGCTCGTTCACGATCAGCTCGGAGGCGTAATGCACGAACATGCCTTTGATGAGCTGTTTTTGGCGCTCCTCGCTGAGAAAACGATAAACCATGACGCTGATGAACGCGATGCCGAACGACAGCATCGGCTGCAGCAGCGGAATCCACACGCTGCGTTCCGCAAAGATCCACGTCGCCAACACGAGATAACCGCCGCTGAGAGAAATGACGAATAAAATCCCGAGCCAGGGGCTCCAAATCATCGTGATGACGCCGGCGATCATCGCGAAGATCAACATGACCACCATGCTGATGGCGCGCGGCTGTTGCGCAATGAAATCTTGCGTGAGAATGTTGTAAATGATGTTGGCGTGAATTTCTACGCCGGGAAAAGTCGCTTGCAACGGAACCGGACGCAAATCCGACAAACCGGCTGCCGACGTTCCGACGAGCACGATGCGATCGGCAAACATTTCCGCCGGCAGGCGCTGTTCGAGAACATCATAGTAGGAAACATAGCGAAACGTTTTCCAGGTGCCCATATAATTGATCAAGGCGTGGCCGCGGTTGTCGATGGGAATGCGCAACGGTTTATCCCGACTTTCCTTTTGTTTTTCCGAATGAAAATCGGGATTGCCGGATTTTCCCAATCGAATCTCGCGGCCAAGCTCGACTTCGATATCATTGCCGGAGAATCCGGCAAATTGCATCACGACAGCCAAGGCCAGCGAGGGATAAGCGCGGCCGGCAAAGTTGAGCAAGAGCGGCATTTTGCGAATGACGCTGTCCTCGTCCGGCAAAAAATTGGCGAAACCCATGCCGGCGGAATTATTGTACAGCTCCATCACTTTGCCGTTGAAGCGATCGAAACTATCGAGCGCGGCAACCGTTTCAGCCGGCAGCGGCACGATAAAGCGTTGCGCGGCAAATCCGGCCGGCGGTTTGTCCATTTTATAAAGGAAGGCGTCCGGCTCCGCCTGGCTCAGCTCCAACGAATGAATCACATTTCCAGCATTTTGCGTGCTGGCAATAAAAAGCGCATCTTCCGGCGGCTTGGCGTCGCGTTCGATGAAAAGCATATCGAAAGCGATGCAACTGGCGCCGCCGGCGCGCAGGTAATCGATGACACGGGCATGATAGCTGCGCGGCCATTGTTGAAAGCGGCCGAGTTTTTCCAGGCTGCGATTGTCGATGTCAACGATAATGATGTCTTCGATATTGGCGTCCTGGCGTTGGGCTTTTAGAGCATTCAGGCGAAACGGATAGCGCAAGTCCAGCGTCTTAGCTTCGAAGTTGCGAAATGCTTTCGGAAATATTAACTCGGTGACGAGCAAAACAATGACGCCGGCGAGCAGGCCCAAAGCCGCGCCGAATAGAGCTTTTTTAAGGAGAGATTCGGTCATAGTCTGGTTGCTGGTTGCTTGCTTCTGGATGCTGGTTGCTCGATGCTGATTGCTAAAAGCGACGAGCATCGAGCATCCAGCATCAAGTAAAATTTTTCAAATCAAATTCGCCGTGATAAACGAGCCGCACTTCGCCTTCAAGCTCGAGTTTTTCAAGTTTATCATCGCCATAAACCGTCAAGTCGCCGCCGCGGGTGGTGAGGTGAATCGGGAAAGGCATGTGCTTTTTGAGATGCGCCAATACCGCCGACGCCACGGCGCCGGTGCCGCAGGCGAGCGTTTCTTCCTCAACGCCGCGCTCGTAAGTTCGCAGTTGCAAATGCGATGGCTTGCCAACAGCCACAAAATTGACATTCGTTCCAGCAGGTTGAAAGGCTGGGTGGTGACGATATTTCATGCCTATTTTGAGCGTATCAACTTGATCGATATCTCGCACAAATAAAACGTAATGCGGCACGCCGGTGTTGATGAAACCGCCTTCTTCCATTCCGGCGTTTTCAAGCCCCGCATGCGGGGTCAAATTCAGATGCCGCGGCTTTTGCATGCGCAGCCGCACTTTGTTGCCGGCGACCACGGCGTGATAAAGATCGCCGCTGACTTCAAATTGCATCTCAGCCGGCGCCAAATGGTGACGAAACGCGTAATAAGCCGCCGCTCGCGCGCCGTTGCCGCACATTTCCGACTCGCGGCCATCGCGGTTGAAATAGCGCATCGTAAAGCGTAAATCCGTAAAACGTAAAGATGATGGCCGCGGATTTTCAATGAGGAGAATGCCGTCTGCGCCGATGGCGACGCGGCGCGTGCACAGCGTGCGGAACAATTGCTCTTCATCGCCGCGAAAGAAGCCAGCGCGATTGTCGAAGAGAATGAAATCGTTGCCGGTGGCGGAGAGTTTGGTGAACTGAATGGACATTTCTTGATCACGCAGAAATAGAAAATTTTCGATCACGAGAAACGCAAGACAGACGAGAAAGAAATATAACAAACGAATGAGAGAAAGTCAAAACTTTTTCCGTGAAGAAAAGCTTGAATCGGATGCCGATTCTTGTTATCTTGGCTTCGGCAGAGAAATGCAAATTCAAACAAAACTGGTTTTATGTTTTGAGACGCGAAGCTTTTTTTCATTAAAACAGTTGACTCGAGGTTCAGATGCCCAAAACGATTTGCGTCTATTGTTCATCGAGCGACGCGCTTTCCTCTTCTTTTTTTCAAACGGCGACTGAATTTGGCGCTTTGCTGGCGCAGCGTCGTGATACGCTGATTTACGGCGGCGGTCGAATCGGCTTGATGGGCGCGGTGGCGAGGGCGGTGCACCAACATGGCGGTAAAGTGATCGGCGTCATTCCCAAATCCCTGCAGGACAAAGAAGTTGGTTACAACAACGCCGACGAGCTGATCGTCACCAAAGATTTGCGCGACCGCAAGGCCATCATGGAAGCGCGCGCCGACGTTTTTGTCGCGCTTCCCGGCGGCTTCGGCACCTTCGAGGAAATTTTTGAAATTTTGACGCTCAAACAATTGCAAATGCACACCAAGCCCGTCGTGCTCGTGAATACCAATCACTTCTACGATCATTTCGTCCGCCTGTGCGAGCATATTTATGAAGAACGCTTCGCCAAACCGGACTCGCGGCAGCTTTATCATATTGCGCCGGATCCGGCGAGTGTTTTCACGTATCTTGAAACCTATCGAGCGCCGAAATTGCAGAGCAAGTGGTTCTAAACACGTGAAGCGTAAAACGTAAGACGTAAGACGTAAAACGTAATACATGTCTCATCATTCGTCCTGGCTGTGTTTATGGCAAGCAAGGCGGATTGACCGGCGATTGGTTCAGCGGCGCAGACAAAGACGAGGTACTCAAGGTTGTCGGCGATGGCAACAACCGCTGGGCGATGGTTCACGCCGATGATGTTGCTGAGGCCTTTTGGCGCGCGGCGGAAAGCGGCCTCAGCGGTGAAGTGTTCAATCTCGTCGACCGTTCACGCGCCACGATTCGCGAGATGGCGACGGCGGCGGGTTGCACCGGCAAGATTGAATTTATTCCGGTGGCTGAGGCCGCAAAAACCATGGGCGATTTCGCCGAATGTCTGGCATTGGATCAACATGTGGACGCGAGCAAAGCCGCGCGGCTGTTGGGCTGGCAACCCAAGCACGCCGGGTTTGTCGATGACGTTGAGACTTATTTTATGTCGTGGAAAGCGGCGCAAAGCTATACTCGTTCAGGCTAAGATTGTAACGCAACATTTATGTTGCACGAATTGTTGCCAGGGCAAATACTTTTGCCGGAAGCGAAACGCCGCCGGACACGACGGCACAAAATAAAAGCAGCTTCGTCTTCCTCCCCGTCCTTTACTACACGCCCGAAACCAAAACCATTGGCGGCGCGCTGGTGGTCATGACGTTCCGTTCCGCGACAAGCCAACAAACCGGACGCCCTTCCACGATTGCGCCGAGCCTGATTTACACGCAAAAGAAACAAATCATTGGAGAAGCGTTTTAATGTTCTTTTAAACCAAAACCAACGGAGAGAGTGAAATGAAACGGTTTCATGCTGCGTTTTTGTTTCTGATTTGTGGGGCTGTGGCTTGCCAACAGAACCCAGCCCCCAAAGCGTTAACCGACGCCGAACTTCGCGAAAAGGCCAATAAACTGGCGCACGAATTTATCATTGTCGACACGCACGTCGACGTGCCGTATCGTCTGGGCGAGAAGACGGCGGATATTTCGCAAAGAACGGCGGACGGCGATTTTGATTACGTTCGCGCCAAGGCCGGCGGACTCGACGCGCCGTTCATGTCGATTTATGTTCCGGCGGAATATGAAGAAAAAGGCGGCGCCAGGAAGCTGGCTGATAACTTGATCGACATGGTGGAAAAATTTCAAAAAGACTGGCCGGATAAATTCGCCGTTGCCAAATCGGTGGCGGACGTGCAAGCGCAGTTTGCCCAGGGACTCATCGCGCTGCCGATGGGCATGGAAAACGGCTCGCCCATCGAAGGCAAGCTGGAGAATCTGCGACACTTTTATAATCGCGGCATTCGCTACATCACGCTGGCGCATTCCAAAAGCAATCACATTTCCGATTCGTCTTATGATCCCAACCGCCGCTGGAACGGGTTGAGTCCGTTCGGCAAACAAGTCGTGGCGGAGATGAATCGCCTCGGCATCATGATCGACATCTCGCATGTCTCGGATTCGACGTTTTATCAGGTGATGCGGCGCTCCCAAGCGCCGGTGATTGCGTCGCATTCCTCGTGCCGCCACTTCACGCCGGGCTGGGAGCGCAACTTGGATGACGACATGATCAAGGCGCTGGCAAAAAACGGCGGGGTGATTCAGATCAATTTTGGCTCTTCATTTTTGAGCGACTCGATTCGACTGGCCGAAGATAAAATGTGGCAGTACGTTCAGAACAATAAAATCAATCCTAATAGCGACGCGGGCAAAGCGGCAATGCAAAAATTCCGGATCGCGAACAAGATTGGTTACGCCGATATTAGCGACGTCATCGCGCACATCGACCACGTCGTCAAATTGGCCGGCGTCGATCACGTCGGCTTCGGCTCGGATTTCGACGGCGTCGGCGACACATTGCCAACCGGCTTGAAAAGCGTGGCGGATTATCCCAACCTCATTTATGAGCTGTTGAAAAAAGGCTATTCGGACGAAGATATCCGGAAAATTTGCTCGGGAAATTTGCTACGGGTGTGGTCCGAGGTTGAAAATGTCGCGATGAAGTTACAAGCAAACAAGGTTGAATAGTTGTCCGATGTCCGAAGTCCGAAGTCGGATCGGCGAGGCGTTGCAATCCAAAAAAGTTTGTAACACACAGAAACGAAACTATATAGAATGAAACAAGTGAACTTCAAGTTCCTATCTTTTCCGCCAACCATGCGCGCGCTGGAGATTCGCGCCTTGGACGGCAAGTTCGAAAACCTTGCGCTGGTCGAGAAGCCGGTACCCCGACCTGGCAAGGGAGAGGTTCTGGTGCGTATCGCGGCGTCGCCGATTAATCCTTCCGACCTGATGTTTCTGCGCGGCATGTACGTCAAGAAAAAACTGCCGGTCGTCCCCGGCTTCGAGGCAAGCGGCATGGTGGTGGCGTCCGGCGGCGGTTTGATGGCGCGCGCATTGATCCGTAAACGCGTGGCTTGCGCCGCGCCATACAACGGCGATGGCACCTGGGCGGAATACATGGTCACATCGGCCAAATTCTGCATTCCACTACGCAAAAGTATTTCACTCGAACAGGGCGCCAGCTTGATCGTCAACCCGTTGACCGCGTGGGCGTTGATGGACATTGCCAAAAACGGTCGCCATCGAGCTGTCGCCCAAACCGCCGCGGCGAGCGCATTAGGAAAAATGATTCTCCGCCTCGGACAGCGATTCGATATTCCCGTGATCAACATCGTGCGCCGCCAAGAGCAGGTCGAGTTGCTGCAAGCGCTCGGCGCGAAATACGCGCTCAACAGCAGCGACGCCAACTTTGACGACGATCTCAAAAAACTTTGTCAGGACTTGCACGTTTCGCTGGCCTTCGACGCTGTTGCCGGCGAAATAGCCGGACGGGTGCTGCAAGCCATGCCGAAACAAGGGCGCATCATCATTTACGGCGGCCTTTCGGAACAACCGTGCCGCCTCGATCCGCGCGGCTTTATCTTTGAAGACAAACACGTCGACGGTTTCTGGCTTTCGACCTGGCTGCAAAGCAAAAATCCGCTTGGCCGGATGCGAATGGCCATGCAAGCGCAAAAATTTCTCGCCGGCGATTTGAAAACCGAAGTTCGCGCGCGATTGCCGCTGGAAGAGGCGATCAACGGTTTGCAGCAATATGCGAGTGGAATGACGGAAGGGAAAATTCTTTTATTTTTCTCTTGACTGGAATATTTATGTTCACTATATTGATTTCACAAAAGTGGCTTTTTAGACACCTAAAAGAAAAGGAGTGGACATGAATACGATGATCAATGAAGACGTCGATGTTCTCGCCAGAACTGAAAAAGGCAAACTGAACCCGGTTTTAGTGACGTGGAAGGGGAAAAATTACACCGTGCAGCGGATTGAGAACCGTAAAAAGATGCGCACAAAGAGAAACCGGTTCGAGACGATCACGGTGAAAGTTATTGTTTCCAATGAAATGCACCTCGAATTTGACCACGCCAGCAAATCCTGGCGGCTGCTAACCATGAGCCAACCCCCCAACCGGTAATCCGCCGTACTTTTTTCTGTTCAGCAAAAATTTCTCTTGCCTTTTTCAGAAAAGTCCATTAAATTTCTACACCAGATAATTTGTACTTGTACAAATCGTACTTTAATTCTTTACGAGTTCAATAGTTGCAAGAAAAGACTTCAAAATATATTTCGTAGTAGTGCCTTCAGGCGCCGACTTTGAAGGCTACGCCCGCAGGGGTCTACTACGAAAGCTATTTTCGTGGCAATCTTTTTAAGAGAAGCATTGTGCTTGATATCAAAAGGATCGTTCCACGATGACATAAAAAAATTATTTTCAGGCCTAACCCAGCCCTCAGGATGAACGCTGGATTGTACAACTTAAACCACGCTCATGGCAGAAAAAACCTACACCCCGGGCGAAGTGATCAAACATGTCGGCAAGGGGTTGAATCGCGACAAGCTCGCTTACTTCGTCCGCGAAGGTTACCTGCAACCGCAAACCGAGCAGCGCGGCAAGCAGGTTTACAAATATTATCGCGATAGCGAGGTGTGGATTCTCGATCGCGCCATGAGCTACATGGAAAAATACCAAACCCGCCCGCGCGCCGCCTTTGAAAAAGCGCGCCAGGAGTTTGAGCAAACAACCGAGCTTGATCTGAAATAACGTTTAAACGAGCAGCACAACGCATGGAAACGATGCACCAAACCCGCTTCGCGCAACTAACCAAAACCGACCTGCGCAAAGCCATCCCCAACGCGGTTTTCCGGCACGGCGAACGGCTTTACAAACAAGACGCAGTGACGATTCAAAAATTAGAGGAGTCGCTGGTCAAGGGCTTGGTGCAGGATCAGCGTTATCAGCCCCACGAAATTTCGGTGCGCGAAACGCCGAACGGCCAGTTGAGCGCGCAATGCACCTGTTACACGTACGTCACGCCCTGCGCGCACGCCGTCGCGATTTTGCTGGCGGTGCTCGCGAAAATAAAAAACGCCGTCTCGACCGCGCCGACGTGGGAGGGTTATCTCAACGATCTACCGAAACTGCGCGAGCGCAACGCCGGCCGGCGCGAGGTGCAAACCATGAAGCTGCTTTTTTTCGTCGAGCTGATGCCGAAGAAATGGCGTTTGCTGCCGGCGCCGACGTACATCAAGAAAAACGGCGAGCTGGGCCGGCGCGGCCGCTTGCAATTCGATTACGCCGGCGATTTGTCCGGCGTCGAATGCGCTCCCGCCGAGCTGAAAGCGATTCAAACCATCAAGCAGCGGTCGCGCGCGCCGGCGTATTCGTATTATTCTTACTCCTCGAACGATCAATTCGAATTTGATTACGGCGAGGAGATGGGGTTTATTTTCGACATGCTGCTCGACAGCGAGTTTTATCGCGACAACAACGGCCTGTCGCCGTTGCCGCTCCGCCTCGTCAATGCGCCGGCGCAGCTTTTCTTCGAGCTGAGCAACGGCGTCCTCGGCGGCGACGGGCAGCCGGCGTATCAATTTTTTCCGCAACTACAGCTCAACGGCCAGGCGGAAAAATTGGACGAGCGCTACCGCATTCTCGCCTCGCGGCCGTTTTGGATTTTGAAAGAGCAAAAATTGTTGCGGCTGCAAGACTCCTTTCCGGCTGAATATCTCTTGCCGTTCACCCGCAAAGGCTTCGACCTTCACATTCCGCCAGAGCAAGTCAACACCTTCCTGCAAGGATTCGCCCCGCATCTCAAACACCACCTCAAGCTGGTCCTGCCGCAAAATCTCTCGCTGCAAACCGCGCGGGAGTTGACCGGCCGGCGGCTTTATTTGAGCGAGAAAAAAAACACGTTGTGCGTCGAGCTGCGTTTTGTTTATGGCGAAGTCGAAATCGGCAGCCTGAACGGCGAGCAAACGCCGCTCGTCAACGCCATGAACGAAGCGAACGGCCAGGCCGGCACGCTCTGGCGGATCGAGCGCGACGAGGCCGCCGAGGCGCAGGTGTACGAGGCGCTCGTGGCCGGCGGTTTGAAGCTCGACGACAGCCGGGAATTTTACGCGCCGGCGCACGAGCCGTTGGCTTGGATATTCGATGAATTGCCCAAGCTCGCCGCCCAGGGTTTTGAAATTTTCGGCGAAGAAAATCTCAACAACCATCGCATCAACCGCAGCACGCCGAATGTGAAGCTGGCGGTGTCCTCGGATATCGACTGGTTCGATTTGAATGTTGAAATCGACTTCGGCGGCGTGCTGTTGTCGCTGGCGAATTTGCGGCAGGCGGTGCGGCAGCAGAACCGTTTCGTGAAGCTCGCCGACGGCAGCTCGGCGCGTTTGCCGGAGGAATGGGAAAAACGCTTCCGCCACTTGTTCAATTTTGCCGAAGTGAAGGGAGAAAATGGCGCGGCGAAAATCGCTTCCAGCCACGCCATGCTCATCGACGCGCTCTTCGATGAAGCCGAAGAGAAACGCTATGACGATTTTTTCAAAACGCGCGTGGCGAAATTGCGCGACTTCAAAGGCATCGCCGAAGTGCCGGCGCCGGAAAATTTTCACGGCGCGCTGCGGCCGTATCAGCAGGCGGGCTTGAACTGGCTCGGGTTTTTGCAAGAATACGGCTTTAACGGCTGTTTGGCCGACGACATGGGGCTCGGCAAAACCGTCCAGGCGCTAGCGTTTTTGCTGCGGGAAAAAAACTTGAACGGACAAGCGGCGCCGAGGCCCGAAGGGAATAAAGAGGAAAACACCACGCACAAAACCAGCTTGATCGTGGCGCCGCTGTCCGTTCTTTTTAACTGGGAAAATGAGGGCGCGAAATTTGCGCCGGATTTGAAGCTGTTGATTCATCACGGCCTGGACCGCGAAAAATCCGCGGCGCATTTTGCGGAATACGACATCGTGCTCACCTCCTACGCCACGATGCGCCTCGACATCGAGTTTCTGAAAGATTTCCCGTTTCATTATCTCATTCTCGACGAGTCGCAGAACATCAAGAATCCGGTTTCGCAAACCGCCAAGGCCGCGTCGATTCTCAAAAGCCGGCATCGTCTCGTGCTCACCGGCACGCCGGTGGAAAACAACACCAGCGAGCTGTGGTCGCAATTCTCGTTTTTGAATCCGGGGCTGCTGGGTTCGCTGCACTATTTTCAAAGCGCGTTCAGCATTCCGATCGAGCGCCACAACGACGAAGCCGCCGCGACGCTGCTCAGAAAAATGATCTCGCCCTTCCTGCTGCGCCGCACCAAGGAAGAAGTGGTAAAGGAGCTGCCGCCGAAAAGCGAGCAGATTTATTACTGCGCGATGACGGAGGCACAAAAGAAGTTCTACAATCAGGTGCGCGACAAATGCCGCGCCGAGATCATGAACCTGATCGACACCACCGGCATGCAGGACGCGCGCTTCAAAGTCTTGCAGGGGCTGACCAAATTGCGCCAAATCGCCTGCCATCCGGACTTGATCGACGAGCGCGGCCAGCGCGATTCCGGCAAATTCGAGGCGTTTCTCGAGACCCTGCGCGAGATCGTGGCGGAGGGGCACAAAGTTTTGGTGTTCTCGCAGTTCGTGCGGATGCTGAAAATTATCGCGGAAGAATTGAAAAAGGAAGGCGTCGTCTTCGAAGTCTTGACCGGCGCCACGCGCGACCGCGAAACCTGCGTCAAGAACTTTCAGGAAGATCCGAACACGAAGGTCTTTCTCATCAGCCTGAAAGCCGGCGGCCTGGGCTTGAATTTGACCGCGGCGGATTACGTGATGATTTACGACCCGTGGTGGAATCCGGCCGCCGAGCGCCAGGCCATCGACCGCGCCCATCGCATCGGCCAGGACAAAAACGTCTTCGTCTACAAAATGATCGCCCGCGACACCGTCGAAGAAAAAATCCTCGAGCTGCAAAAGCGCAAAGAGAATCTGGTTTCGCAGCTCATCACCACCGATGCCGGCCTGTTCAAGCATTTGACCGCCGAGGACATTCGCGGGTTGTTCAGTTAAATTGAAAATTTTAAATTGGCAATTTTCAATTTTTTCTTTTTATCCTTTTTGCCTCTTCCATACCCCTACTCAATAAAAACCGCTGGGAGACGCCTCGTTGCATGAATCCCGGCGGTTTTATTTTTCGAAAATAGAAAAATTTTCACCGTAATGGGTCAGTT
>Ga0073934_10010322_pt1 | contig 11637 bp, 6 predicted proteins | sample LarsenN4metaG_FD_76834 | JGI IMG/M metagenome (GOLD analysis project Ga0073934, IMG submission 76834) | Hot spring sediment bacterial and archeal communities from British Columbia, Canada, to study Microbial Dark Matter (Phase II) - Larsen... ... | reverse complement strand
CTTCGTCGAGCAAGCCGAACAGCGGGGGACGGCTCATGCGGTGCAGGTGGGTCTCGAAGCGCTTCCCGACGCTTCGACCATCCTTGTGCTCTACGGCGATGTCCCGTTGCTGGCCCCCGGGACGCTGCGGCGCCTGCTGGATCATCATCGGGATGCCCGGCCCGGGATCACGCTGCTGACCGCGCGCCTGGCTGATCCCAACGGCTACGGCCGCGTCATTCGGAGCCCCGCCGGCACCGTCGCCCGCATCGTGGAGGACGCTGATGCCTCCCCGGAGGAGAGGGCCATCGGGGAGATCAACGCCGGGACGTACATCTTTGAAGGGGCGCTCCTGCGGGAAGGACTCGGGCACGTCCGGCCGGCCAACGCGCAGGGGGAGTACTACCTGACCGACGTCGCGGCCTGGGCGCTCACCCGGGGCGCGCGCGTGGACCCGTTGACCGTGGCGGATCCCACAGAGGTCCTCGGGGTGAACTCCCGCCGCGACCTGGCGCGGGCGGAGGCCGCCATGCGCGACCGGCTGCTCGCCGCCCTGATGGACGCCGGTGTGACCGTCGTCGACCCGGCGACCACCTACGTGCATGCCGGAGTCGTCGTGGGGGAGGACACCGTCCTTCACCCGGGGACCTCCCTCGAAGGCGAGACGCGCGTCGGCCGCGGCTGCGTCCTGGGCCCGCAGGCCCGCCTGGTGGATGCGTCCCTGGAGGACGGCGTGACGGTCCTGGCCTCGACCGTGACGCGGTCCAGTGTGGGGGAGGGGACCCACATCGGCCCCTACAGTCACCTGCGGCCGGGGTGCCGGATCGGCCGGCGGGTCGAGATCGGGAACTACGCGGAGATCAAGAACACGACCGTGGGCGACGGCACGAAGATCCACCACAAGTCCTATCTCGGCGACGCCACGGTGGGGGAGCGCGTGAACGTCGGCGCCGGAACCGTCACCTGCAATCTGCGGGACCGGTCCGGCAAGAAGTGGCCCACCGTCATCGAGGACGAGGCCTTCATCGGCAGCGACTCGATGCTGGTGGCCCCGCTGCGCATCGGGCGCGGCGCCACCACCGGCGCCGGATCGGTGGTGACAAAGGACGTGCCACCGGGGGCGGTGGCCGTCGGCGTCCCCGCGCGGGTCATCCGCCGGAGCGAGGTCACGGGATGACCGCCCGGCGCCTCAAGGTGTTCAGCGGCTCGGCCAACCCCGTCCTGGCGCAGGAGGTGGCCGACGTCCTGGACGTGCCCCTGGGCGAGATTGACCTCGAACGCCACGCCGACGGCGAGGTCCGCATCGCCATCGATGAGAGTGTCCGGGGCGAGGACGTGTTTGTGGTCCAGCCCACCTCGCCCCCCGTCAACGAACACCTGATGGAACTCCTGGTGATCATCGACGCGTTGCGGCGGGCCTCCGCCGCGCGGATCACGGCGGTGATCCCCTACTTCGGCTATGGCCGGCAGGACCGCAAGACCCGGCCGCGCGAGCCGATCAGCAGCAAACTCGTCGCCAACCTGCTGGTGACCGCGGGGACCGGCCGCATCCTGACCGTGGACCTGCACGCGGGGCAGATCTGGGGATTCTTCGACATCCCGCTCGATCACCTCCCGTCGCGGATGCTGCTGGCCGCCGACCTGCGCCGGCGCGGGCCGGAGAACGTGGTCATCGTCTCCCCGGACATCGGGGGCACGCAGCGGGCGCGGGAATTCGCGGCCCTGCTGGGCGCGCCCATCGCCATCATCGACAAGCGCCGCGACAAGCCCAACCAGGTGAGGGAGGTCGTGCACGTCATCGGCAAGGTCTACCGCCGCCATGCGGTCATTGTGGACGACATCGCCGACACCGCCGGGACCCTGACCATGGCCACGCAGGCGCTGCTGCGGCGCGGCGCGACGGATGTCTCCGCCTACGTCACCCACCCGCTCCTCTCCGGGCCGGCGGTGGCGCGGATCACGCAGAGCCCCTTGCGGGAACTGGTTGTGACGAATACGGTCGCCCTGCCGCCGGAGAAGCACATCGAGAAGATCCGCATCCTCTCCGTGGCGCCGCTGCTCGGCGAAGCCATCCGGCGCATTCACGAGGACCGGTCGGTCAGCGACCTCTTCGAGGCCCGCACCCAGGTGCAGCCCGTCTGAGTCCGGGCGGGCCGGCGCCAGCGTGGCGGGCGAGCGGGGGAATCATTAGAATGGTGCCGCCATGACCGTCGCCCCCTGGCTCGTCGCCGCCCTGATCGCCCTGGTCCTGACAAATACCCTGGCCCCGGGAATGCGGCGCTTCGCCCGGCGCATCGGGGCGATCGACCACCCCGGGGGCCGGCGGATCAATGTGCGGCCGATGCCCCGCCTGGGCGGGATCGCCATCTTCATCGGGTTCGTCGCCGCCCTGCTGGTGGCGATGGTTATCACCCGGCCGATCGTCGTCTCGCACCGGGTGGACGTCCTGACCGTGCGCATCCCGCTGAGCCCGCGGACCGACCAGGCGCTCGTGGGGATCCTCCTCGGCTCGACGTTCCTCTTCCTGGTCGGGATCTGGGACGACATCCGCGGGATGAACCCGGCCCTGAAGTTCCTCTTCCAGGTCGCCGCCGCGGCCATCCTCATCCCCTTCGGCCTGACCACCCAGTTCATCACCAACCCGCTCACGGGGAAGATCGTGGCCCTGGAATGGCTGGGGCCGATCTTCACGGTCCTCTGGGTCGTCGGGGTCGTGAACGCGACGAACTTCATCGACGGGGTGGACGGACTCGCCTCCGGGATCGCGGCCATCGCCGGGACCACGCTCTTCCTGACGGCGATGGTCAAGGCCGATGTGACCTCCACCCTGCTGGCGGCCTGTCTCGTCGGCAGCATGCTGGGCTTCCTGCGCCACAACTTCAACCCGGCGCGGATCATCATGGGCGATTCCGGATCGATGTTCGTCGGCTACGTGCTCGGCGGCATGTCGGTGATGGGTCTGTACAAGTCCTACACCGCGCTCTCCCTGATCGTCCCGCTGCTGGCCCTGGCCGTGCCGATCGTGGACACCGCCTTCGCCATCGTCCGCCGCTTCCGCAGCCGCCAGCCCATCTACCTGCCTGACCGCGGTCACCTGCATCACCGGCTGCTCGACCGGGGCCTGAGCCAGCGCCAGACGGTGCTGATCCTCTACCTGGTCAGCGCGTTCTTCGGCGTGGGCGCGCTGGCGGTGGCCGGGATCAACCGCAGCGCCGCCGTGGTCACGCTCGCGGCCATTGCGGCCGTGCTCTATATCGGCGCACGCCGCATGGGACTGCTGGAGCGTCGGCCCGCGCCGCTCCGGGACGGCGAAACGGTCTCCGGCCGCCCGGCCTGACGCCCGCGTGGCGCCCCTCCTGCCCGTCGTCACCATCTTCGGCACACGTCCCGAGGCGGTGAAGATGGCGCCCGTCGTGGCCGCGCTTCGGGAGAGCGGGGACTTTCGCCCGCTGGTGGTGGTCTCCGGACAGCACCGTGAGTTGCTCGATCAGGTCCTGAGCGTCTTCGACATCACCCCCGAGCACGATCTGGACATCATGCAGCCCGAGCAGAGCCTGGCGGACATCGTCACGCGGGCCCTGGCCGGGCTGTCGACGGTGCTGGCGGAGCGGCGTCCGGCGCTGGTGCTCGTGCAGGGCGACGCGCACACCTGCTTCGTCGGCGCGCTGGCGGCCTACTACCATCAGATTCCCATCGGCCACGTAGAGGCGGGCCTGCGCACCGACGACAAGTACCAGCCGTTCCCCGAGGAGATGAACCGGCGCCTGACCTCCGTCCTGGCCGACCTGCACTTTGCCCCGACCGTGGCGGCGCGGCGAAACCTGCTCCGCGAGGGGGTGGCGCCCGCCCGCATCCTGGTCACCGGCAATACCGTCATCGACGCCCTCCAGGCCGTGGTGCGGCGCGTCCCGGCCCACCTGCCGGCCGCGGTGCCGCCGCTGGACGGGCGGCGGATGTTGCTGGTGACCACGCACCGCCGGGAGAACTGGGGGGAGCCCCTGCGCCAGATCTACCTGGCCCTGCTGGACCTGCTGCAGCGCTTCGCCGACGTCGAGCTGGTCTTCTCCGTCCACCCCAATCCGGTCGTGCGCCGCACCGTCGAGGACGTCCTCGCCGGGCATCCCCGTGCGCACCTGATCGAACCACCCGACTACGCGCCGTGGGTGCACCTGATGCAGCGCGCCCACCTGATCCTCACCGACTCCGGCGGGATCCAGGAGGAAGCGCCCGCGCTGGGCAAGCCCGTGCTCGTGCTGCGCCGCGTGACCGAGCGGCCCGAGGGGGTCGAGGCCGGGACCGCGCGCCTCGTGGGGACGGACCGGGCCCGGATCGTCGAGGAGGCCGCCCGCCTGCTCAGCGACCCCTCCGCCTACGAGGCCATGGCCCGCACCCGCAACCCGTACGGGGACGGGCGCGCGGCCGAACGGATCGTGGCGGCGTTGCGTTACTATTTTGGACGGGGGGCCGAGCCGCCCGCAGAGTTTGCTTGAGACGGCGCAACGCCGCGGCTAGGCCCGGCAGATGGTGGGTACAATGGCAGTCAGGTGCGGGCAATGAAGCCTCGGACGTTCCCGGTGCTCCTGATCCTGGCCGTCGTGTCCGTGGTGGCCGCGGCACCAGGTTTGCTCGACGTGCGCGCCACGCTCACGGGCGAGGTTCTGGAGGCGGGTCTGGCCCGTCCCGGTCAGGTGGTGCGGGACGGGGAGCCCATTGTGTCCGTGCGCACGCTGGTGGGGTCGGCGGTCGCCGCCCGGGCGCCCGCCGATGGGACCATCGTCGAGGTGCTGGTCCGTCCCGGCCAGGTGATCAGCGCGCGGGGGATCATCGTCGCCCGCCTGCTTCCCCGGTAACGATCCTGTGACATCGGCACATTCGCCGGGCGGCGCGTAGGGGGAGAGGCGCCGCCTCCCGAATTCCTTTGGGCAGTCTTACCCGCCGGGGCGGCTGTCGGTCGCCCGGCGGTGGGCAGAGAGGAGCGAGACGCGTGGCACGATTGTGGCGCGGGCTGCTGTCGGGCGGCCTGATCCTGGCGGTTATTCTTCCTCAGACCCTGGTCGGGAGTGCGCAGGAGGGTGTCCCGCCGATCATGCGGCTCGGCGAGATCAAGCCCGGGATGCGCGGCGTCGGGCGTTCGACCATCCGCGGCCAGACGCCCATTGAGTGGGCCTTTGAAATCATCGGCATTCTTCAGGGCGGGGGCGGGGCCATCCCCGTGCAACACCTCCTGCTCTATCGGACGTCCGGCCCGATCATGGATCAGATCGGTGGGACGGCCGCCGGCATGAGCGGCAGCCCGCTTTTCATCAACGGGAAGCTGGTGGGGGCCCACAGCGCCAGCTATCTCTTTCAGACCCGCAAGGACCTCGGCCTGGGCACGCCGATTGAAGAGATGCTGCCGCTACTGGAGCAGCAGGCGGGGGGAGCGAAGGCCTGGCCCACCGTCTACGTCCCGGTAGCCCCGCTGGTGATTGACGGCCGCCCGGTGCGCGAGGCGCGCATCGCCCACACCGAGGCCGAGGCGCGGGCGCTCAGCGCCCGCGCTCCGGACATTCTCGCCTTCGTCCCGGCGCAGACCGTTACCCGCGTCACGGGGCTCAGCCCGCGGGCGTTTGCACTCCTGCAGCGGGTCATCGGCCCGCGGCTCGACGCGCGACCGATGGTCCAGTCCGCGGCCGGGCGGAGCAGCGTGGCCGCGGTGCCGGTGCGTCCCGGCATGCCGGTCGGCATCCTGCAGGTCATGGGCGATGTGGAGTTCGGCGGGATTTGCACCGTCACGCTGCGGGTCGGCAGCAGATTGCTGATCTGCGGCCATCCCTGGGAGAACCTGGGGACGGTCGCCTACGGTCTCACCAACGCGGAGATCCTGACCGTGGTCTCGACGCTGGAACGGCCCTTCCTGGAAGGCAACCTGGGATCCCTGATCGGGCAGATCGACCAGGACCGGGGACCGGGGATCCGCGGCCTGGTGGGGCAGTTCCCGCGGATGTTCGCCGTGCGTGTCTCGGTGAAGGATGAAGAGACCGGGAAGGTCGTTACGAAAGCGGCGCAGGTGGTCCGGCGCGCCGATCTCGTGCGCATCTTTGCCCCCTTCGTCGCCCTGGTGGCGGCGGAGCGCGGGCGGGACCAGACGCTGGGGGAGGGCACCGCCCGGGTCAAGATGACGGTGCGCGCCGGCGGGCTGCCCGAGGTGCTCAGCCGGGAGAACATCTTCTACAGCAGTTCGGACGTGCCGCTGGCCTCCATCCTGGACATCTCCACCGCGATCCAGTTCCTCTTCTACAACGCGTCCGGCCCACTGGATCCCTTCGATCTCAAAGTGGAGATCACGATCACTGCCAAGCGCGAGACCGCTGAGATCAACAATGTGGTGGCGGAGACGCGGGAGGTGAGCCCGGGGGGCCTGCTGCGCGTGCGCATCAACGTGCGGCCCTACCAGCGGGACGCGGTCCTCTCGCGCGTGATCGAGATCCCCGTGCCGCGCAACTATCCCCGGGGACCGGCGGTGCTGATCATCGGCTCGGCGGGCATCGACACCACGGGGCAGCGGCTGGCCGATGTGGTCGTGGGGGACCTGGTCCGCGAACCGGCACCGTTCCCCGGGGACAACCTGGAGGAGGCGACGGAGATCTTCGAAACGCTGTTCACGAACGACCAGATCCTGCTGCAGCTGGTGCCGTTTGGGCTGCCGACCGACGGTGCCGAGTTCACCAAGTTCGACGTGTTCGCGGGTCGGATCATCCAGACGGACTGGGTGATTCAGGGCGAGTTCCGCATTCCGATCCTGGTCCGCTGAGGTCGGGGTGCGCCGAGTACGGCGGCGCGCCGGTCGTGGACACTAGGGACGGGGGCGGTCCGCCTCCGTCCCTGTCCTTTTGTCGCACCCGGGCGGGGTGTGGAAAACCTTTCCCGGCACCGGTCCGTTGTACGACCGGCGGGGCATAGACCTTCTGAAGGCACCTGCGGAGAGATGCGCAGCAGATTCCTCGTCCTCACGTTCCTCATCCTCACGGGCATCGCGCTCCTGGCCGTGGGCGCCGCCGTCGCCTACGTCCAGTCCGGTCGCCTGCACGCCCGGGCCGCCGGCGCTCTCGTGGCGACGGTGCGGCGGGAACTGGGGCGGGAGGTGCGCGTCGGCGCCCTGGAGGGGGATCCGTTCCGCGGGATGGTGCTGCGTCAGGTGGCCGTGGCGCGGGGGGAGCGTCTGGCCGACGGGGTACTCTTCAGCGCCGACGCCGTGGTCTTCCGGCTCCGCCCGGGGGCGTTTCTGCTCGACCTGGTGCGCCGGCGCGGGGTGTGGGCCACCGTGACCCACATCACCGTGGTGCGGCCGGCCCTCGAGTTGGAGATCATGCCGGATGGTCGGTGGAACGTTCCGACCCTCGGCCGGACCGCACCCGGCGGTGAGCCGGCGCCGGCGCCGACGGTCGTTGTGCAGAGCGGTACGCTCGCGCTGACCGACCGCTCGCGGCCTCCCTGGCCCTTCCAGGCCCGGGCCGTGCAGGTCGACGGGGAAGCCGACCTGCGGCGCATGCCGGTCGTGCAACTGCGCTTCACCCTCGTGAGCCTGCACGACGGGCGGCGGACCCCCCTGGAGATCAGCGGCCGCTACATCGCGGCGGGGGGGACACTCGACCTCGATCTGGTAGCCCGCGGGGCGCCCCTGGCGCAGTGGGGACCCTACCTGGTCTCTACGGAATCCCTGCGGCTCGAAGGGGGCACGGCCGACGCCGACCTCCGGCTGCTGCTCTCCTCGTGGGGGGCGCGGCGGGTGCTCGACTACCATGGCACGCTCCGGATCACGGACGGGGCCGCGACGGTGGTGTCCCGGCAGGCACGGCTCCGCGCGATCCGCGGCAAGCTGCAGATCAGCAATCTGCGCGTGGCCAGCGACGATCTGCACCTGAGAGTGGACGGCACGCCGGTCCGGATCCGGGGTGAGGCGACGCTCACCACCCCGCCGCTGCTGGACCTGGCCGTGCGTTCGGCGCAGGCCGACCTGGCCACGGTACAGCGGCTCTTCTTCCCCGGATGGTCGGCGCGCCTCGGGGGACGCGCCGGGACCGATCTCCGCGTGACGGGGCCGCTGACCCATCTGACCGTGGAAGGGACGGTGGCCGGCCTGCGCGGTGCGATCAACCAGCAGCCGATGACCGTGACCTCGTCCGGGCTGCAGCTTGTCGGCGACCTGCTGGTGCTCGACAGGTTCGCCGCCGCGGCCGGCCTGACCCGTGCAGCCGGGGAGATGCGGTTGAGCATCGGCCGGCCGGAGGTCCTGGTGGCCGTGAGCGGGGTCAACGTGACCGCCGAGCACCTGCGGCGCGCCGGCCTGAACCTGCGGCTCCCGGTCCGTGGATCCGTGGACGGCAGCCTCCTCCTGCTCCGCGATGCCGAAGGCTACCGGGGTGAAGCCACGGCGGTGATGGGGCCCGGCGCGGCCGCTGCGCTGCGCGTGGACGAACTGCGGGCGGGCGGCTGGTTCGATCGCGGGGAGGTGGCGTTTCCTTATCTCGTCGCCCGGCGCGACCGGACGACCGTCCACGCCTCCGGAAGCATCTCCCCGCGGGGCGACCTCGCCCTGGACGCCGCCGGCAGTCACCTCGATCTCCAGGACGTGGCCCGCGAGGTCGGGCTGACTCCCCGGCTGGTGGGTACCGTCGACACGGAGGGGCAGATCCGCGGGCGCCTGACGCGTCCCGTCTTCGAAGGGCGCTTCACCGTGGGGCCCGGCCACCTGGCCCCGCTGACATTCGACAGCGGGGAAGGGACCATCCGGCTAACCCGGGAGGAACTCTCGACGGCCGGGTCGCTCTTCCGCGCGGGCGGGGGGACCTACCAGGTCGCGGGCCTGATCCGCTGGCACCGTCCCTCCTCCTCGCTGGCCCTCCGGGTCGATGCGCGCAACATCGCGGGCGCGGCGCTGGTCCGCGCCACGGGACTTCCGGTTCGTGTCTCCGGCGCCGTCTCCGGCCGGGTGACGCTTTCGGGAACGACGCAGCGGCCGCGCGCCTCGGGGACGCTGTCCCTGGGCGAGGGGGCGATCGAGGGCCAGCGCGTCGAAGCGGCGCAGGCCACGTTCCGGTGGGAGGACGGCGTCCTGCGTCTGGACGAGGCCGCGGCGCGCATCCAGCAGTCGCGCCTGGTGGTGCGGGGGACGATCGACCGGCGCGGTCCCCTGCGGCTCGGCTTTGCCGCGCGCGGATTCGACCTGCGCCATCTCACGATCCTGCCTCCCGCGCTGCAGGCCTCCGGCCAGGTGGATCTCTCCGGCCAGATCGCCGGCACCATCGCGCGGCCTACCGGGTCGGCTGTGCTGACCTCCCGCCGTCTGCTCCTCAACGGGCAAACGTTCGACCGGGTGGACGGGAATGCGCGCTGGGAGGCCGACCGGCTCATCTTTGCTCCTCTCACCCTGCAGCAGGGGGAGGGGCGCTACACGGTCACGGGCGCCCTGGGCTTCGCGGGCGACGTCAGGACGCTCGACCTCCGCGGGGAGATCTCGCGGGGGCGGCTGGCGACCCTCCTGGCCGTGGGCGGCCGGCGCCTCCCCTTTGCGCTGGATGGGACCGTGGACGGACGGATCACCCTGCAGGGGTTGATGATCCGCCCGGCGGTTACGGTGGACGCGTCCCTGACTGCGGGTCGTGTGGGCGAGCACCCGCTGGAGAGCGCGGAGGCGCGGCTCTCGTTTCGGGATGATGTGCTGAGCGTTGACCGCTTCGCCGCCCGGGTGGGCCGCGGGACGATCGCGGCGCAGGGGCGGGTCGCCCGGCGCGGGAGCAGCCATCTGGAGGTGAGCGGGTCCACGCTGGACCTGGACCTGCTCCGGCCGTTCCTTGGCCTCACGCGTCCGGTCGTCGGCACCGTGAGTTTTGCCACGCAGTTCAGCGGGCCCTGGGAGGATCCCGAGATCGGTCTGTCCCTGGACATCCGTGACGGCGCCGTCAACGGCCTCCGGTTCGACTCGATGGTCGCGAACGCGTTCTATCAGGACGGCCTCGTCCACATCGAACAGGCGCTGCTCAGCGAGAACGGCCACCGCGCGAAGGGCGTGGGGACGATCCCCTTCAACCCGACCCGCCGCGCCCTGGACGAACTGCGTCCCATGCGCTTCGATATCTCCCTGGTCGAGGCCGACCTCAGCCTGCTGGCCCTCCTGGTCCCGCAGGTGGAGGACGCGACCGGACGGATCGAGGGCCAGGTGACGCTGAGCGGCACGCCCCGCCACCCCGAGATGACCGGACGGCTGGCGACGCGCGGCGGGCGGATCAAACTCCGCACCCTGGCCAACTGGTTTGAGGACGTCACCACCGAGATCCGGTTCAACGCCGACCGCCTCACCATCACCACGCTCACGGCCCGCCTGGGCGGGGGGGCCGTCGCGGCGGCGGGCACGGTGGCCGTGACCAACTTCCGGCCCGGCGCCATCGAGCGCCTGACCCTGCGCGCGCGGGACGCCCGCCTGGAGTACCCGCCCTTCTTCAGCGGCGATGTGGACATGGACCTGACGCTGGGCGGGTCCCTGCTGGATCCGGCGCACCCCGCGGAGCTCGCCGGGCAGATCCTCCTGAAGAACGGCGACCTCGTGGTCAGGTCCGGGACGGGTGAGTTTCGCTGGCCCGGGCCGGATCTGCGCCTGCGGGAGGTCCGGCTCACCAGCGGTCGCGGCCTGGCCGTGCACCTGGGACGGCTGCGCGTGGAGGTGCGGGCGGGCAGCGTCGTCGTGGCCCGGGGCACGCTGCGGCGGCCCGAGCTGGACGGTGAGCTGGTCGCCGAGCGCGGGACCATGACCATCCTGGGACGGACGTTCACCCTGCGGGAGGGGCAGGCCCGCTTTCTGCCCCAGCTGGGGCTGCGTCCGATCATCTCCCTGGATGCGGAGGCACAGCTGGGGGCCACGCGGATCTTCCTGGAGGTCCGGCAGGCGCTCCCGGAGGAGATCGCCGACCGCCTGATCCTGCGCTCGGACCCGCCCCACAGCCGTGAGGAGATCCTGCAGTTGCTCGGCCAGCAGCTGGTCGCGCAGGGCGAGGCGCCGCCCCCCGGCGTGGACATCCAGCAGATGCTCGCCGCGGAACTGACCCGCGTCCTCTTCGGGCAGGTGGAGGAGGCGATCGCGCGGGGGTTGGGCCTCAGCGAGTTCACGATTCAGTACGACTTCGTGAACCCTCTGCAGCTGCGCATCGGTACCCTGCTCCTGCGCAACCTGTACCTGACCCTGACCACAGAGTTCCGCGCGGAGACGCGGTTCATCTGGGCGCTGGAATGGCGCTTCGCCCCGAACGTGATGCTGACGTTCAACGTTGATAACCTGGGGCGTTCCGATGTCCTGATCCGGTATACCTACCGCTTCTAACGAACCGCGCCCGCGCCGCGCAGGAATTCGGCCGGCGCGGACGAATTCGCCGGAGCGGAACGAGCAGCGGAGGATGCGCATGTTTGCCTACTATCTCCGCGAACTCCAGAAGGTGACGCTGCTCACACCGGCAGAGGAGACCTTCCTCTGGCAGCGTTACCGTCAGGCGGAAGACGGGGCGTGCCGGTTGCGGCTGATCGAGGCCTATCAACCCCTGGTCTTCAAGCTGGCGATGCAGCTGCATCCGCCGGAGCATCTCCTCATGGACACGATTCAGGAGGGCACGGTGGGGCTGATCGAGGCCG
>Ga0073934_10010321_pt1 | contig 11639 bp, 9 predicted proteins | sample LarsenN4metaG_FD_76834 | JGI IMG/M metagenome (GOLD analysis project Ga0073934, IMG submission 76834) | Hot spring sediment bacterial and archeal communities from British Columbia, Canada, to study Microbial Dark Matter (Phase II) - Larsen... ... | reverse complement strand
GGCGGCGCGGCCGCGCCGGCGGATGCCGGCCGGCTCGGGCAGGCAGTGCAGGCCGACTTCGTAGGGACGCAGCACTTCGCCATCGAAGAGATCAACTTGGCGGCTGGCCTCGAGGATGGCGGCAGGGCCGTCCGCCGTGCCACCGCCGTAGGAAGTGGTCGCCTCCCACGGCACAGGCAGGTAGACGAGGCGCGACTCCCGGAGATTATAGGGCAGTCCGAAAATGCCCGAGTCGGCGGTTGATGCGGCGTTGGGGTCGAAGCTGGTGGACATGGGGAGCGGTGCCTGTGCGGTAGCGAACAGCACTGCGCGGGCAAGGCAACAAAATGCACACCGTTGGTTGGCAGGGAGTTCCGCCGGCGAGCTGCGAACAGCGTTCTAATGTGGTCCGGGTAAGAAATTTCTCTTGCCGGCGCAGGGGCGATTCGGGACTTTCGGCCTCTTTCGCGGCGTTCCTTAGGTCGAGCCGGTGCTGCCGCGGCACTCCCGCCGGCTCCATTTTAGCCAACCATCAACCCACGGGTCCGCAAGGGCCCATCGCCGGCGGAGGTTCGTCGCGGAGTGAGACGCGCGTCCGAGGCACACAGTCAAATGAGTTCGTTAATGCAAGAGCTGCTCGCCCAGTCGTCGTTCGACAAGCTCAAGGAGGGCAGCATCGTTCCCGGTGTCATCACCGAAATCCGCGCCAATGAAGTCGTCGTCGACATCGGCGGCAAGGCCGAGGGTGTCATCCCCGCCAACGAGTTCTTCGACCTCGGCGAGCTGCAGATCGGCGCTCCCATCGAGGTCATGCTCGAGAAGCTCGAGGACAAGGAAGGCAACCCCGTCCTCAGCTACGAGAAGGCGCAGCAGAAGAAGAATTGGGAGAACATCCTCCTCAAGTGCCAGGAAGGCACCGTCGTCTCCGGCCGCGTGAAGGGCAAGGTCAAGGGCGGCCTGCTCGTCTCCATCGGCGTGGATTCATTCCTGCCCGCGTCGCACATCGACATCCAGCCCCCCAAGAACCTCGACCAATACGTCGGCCAGACCTACGATTTCAAGGTTCTCAAGATCAACCACGAGCGGAAGAACATCGTCCTCTCCCGCCGTGAACTCATCGAGGAGCAGCGCCACAACAAGCGCCGCGATCTGCTCGAGAAGCTCCAGCCCGGCCAGCTCCGCAAGGGCGTGGTCAAGAACATCACCGACTTCGGCGCGTTCATCGACCTCGACGGCATGGACGGCCTCCTGCACATCACCGACATGTCGTGGGGCCGCATCGGTCACCCCTCCGAGATGCTCAAGCAGGGCGAGGAGATCGAGGTCATGGTCATCGAGATCAACCGCGAGAAGGAGCGCGTCTCCCTCGGCCTCAAGCAGACCAAGAAGAATCCGTGGGACGACATCGACCACAAGTTCCCCGTCGGCGCCAAGATCCGCGGCAAGGTCGTCAACCTCGTGCCCTACGGCGCCTTCATCGAGCTCGAGCCCGGCGTCGAGGGCCTCGTCCACATCACCGAGATGTCCTGGACCAAGCGCATCACCAAGCCCTCCGAGCTGCTCAAGGTCGGCCAGGAGCTCGATGCGGTCGTGCTCGGCATCCAGCGCCAGGAGCAGAAGATCTCGCTCGGCCTGCGCCAGCTCGAGCCCAACCCGTGGGACATGGTCCGCCACAACTACCCCGTGGGCGCCCGCGTCCGCGGCAAGGTGCGCAACATGACCACCTACGGCGCCTTTGTCGAACTCGAGGAAGGCATCGACGGCATGGTGCACGTCTCCGACATGAGCTGGACCCGCAAGGTCAACCACCCCTCGGAAGTCCTCAAGAAGGGCGACGAGGTGGACGCCATCGTCCTCGACGTCGACCCGAGCCAGCAGCGCATCAGCCTCGGCATGAAGCAGCTCTCGACCGACCCGTGGTCCGACATCGACGCCCACTTCCGCATCGGCGACGTCGTGCAGGGCACCGTCTCGAAGATCACCAACTTCGGCGCCTTCCTCGAACTCAAGGACGGCATCGACGGCCTCGTGCACATCTCGCAGATCCAGGAAGAGCGCGTCGAGAAGATCAAGGACGTGCTCAAGCCCGGCCAGCAGGTCACGGCCCGCGTCGTCAAGGTCGACCGCGACCAGCGCCGCATCGGCCTCTCGATCAAGGCCGCCAACTACTCGGCCGAGCAGCTCGCCCAGGAGACCGCCTCCTACGAGCAGTTCACCAAGTCGAGCGGCGGCTCCGGCACCGACCTCACCAGCCTCGGCGACATCTTCGACGAGGCCTCGAAGAAGGAATAAGCCTGCGCCACCGCGCAGCACAGCAAGGCGTTCCGCTCCGGCGGAACGCCTTTTTCATTGATGGGTCAGTTGTCCGGCCTGCGCGGCCGCCGTCTTGTGTGCTTGCCGGACAGGTCAAACACTTGTCCTACAATTAGCCTGCTATGCGCGTAATGCTCACGCTCCGTCCCTATGCCGAGGCCGATCTGCCGGCCATGATGGCGATTTATCACGCCACCATCCATGCGTTGTGCGCCAAGGACTACAGCCCGGAGCAACTCGCCGCCTGGGCTCCGCCCCAGGGTGATACGGCGCGGTGGCAGGCCAAGATGGAGACCGAGGAATGTGTCGTCGCGGAGATCGACGGCGCCGTGGTCGGATTCTGTTCATGGACCGATGACGGCTACATCGATCTGCTCTATGTGCATCACAAGTGGCCGCGGCTCGGCATCGCCTCAGCCCTGCACAAGCGGGCCGAGGACGCGCTGCGGCAGGCCGGTGTGCGCCGCCTGCACACCCAGGCGAGCGTCACGGCCCAGCCCTTTTTCGCCGCCCAGGGCTATGCCATCGTGAAACATCAGACCGTGCGCGTCCGGGGAGTCGACCTACCCAATGCCGTGATGGAGAAGATGCTCGGTTAAGGCACGAAAAAGGCGCCCGATTTGACAGGCGCCTTGTGGTCGCAAAGTCGGGCCAGATTAACCGGCCTGCTGGCGGGAAAGGTATTCGCGGATGGACTGGGCCCGCTCGTCGGCGTTGCGCTCCTGCTCGACCTCGTCGGCGGTGCGCACGCGGTCGCGCTTTTGCATCTGCCGGCGGATCTTGCCGAGGGCGAGATACTCGAGCTGGCGGATGCGCTCGCGGGTGACCTTGAACTTCTTGCCGACTTCCTCGAGGGTCAGTTCCTTCTCGCCGCCAAGGCCGAAGCGCAGCTTGATGATGCTGGCCTCGCGGGGGTCGAGGGAGTTGACCAGCGCGTGCAGGTCGTCGTGCAGGCTCTTGTCCGAAAGCTCGGCGTCAGCGGAGCGGGCGTTGTCGTCGCCCACCAAGTCGCCGAGGGTGGCGGAGTCATTGTCCTCGCCGACCGGGGCGTCAAGCGAGGCCGGGCGGACGCTGACCGACTTGAGCAGCGCGACCTTGGCCGTGGGAATCTGCAGCTCCGCGGCGACCTCCTCGTTGGAAGGCTCGCGGCCCAGTTCGTCGGTGAGGCGGGCGATGGTCTTCCGCATCCGGGAAATCTTGTCGATGAGGTGGACGGGGAGGCGGATGGTCTTGGACTGGTTGGCGATGGCGCGCTTCATCGACTGCTTGATCCACCAGGCGGCGTAGGTGGAGAGCTTGCCGCCCTTGGCGGGGTCGAAGCGCTCGACGGCCTTGACCAGGCCGAGGTTGCCTTCGCTGATGAGGTCCATGAGCGGCAGGCCCATGTCCTTGTAGTCGTAGGCGATCTTCACGACCAAGCGCAGGTTGGCCTTGATCATGTGGTCGCGCGCGGCCTTGTCGCCCTTCTTGATGCGGGCGGCGAGAGCGATCTCCTCCGGGATGGTGAGGAGGGGAGTGCGCCGGATTTCGTTGATGTAGAACTGGAGGGTGGAGCGCTCGTCGCCGCGCTCGACGGTAAAGGTCTCGGTGGGGGCGGGCGCGGCGGGTTCGGCGCGGACCGTGAGGCTGGCGTCGAAGTCGGGCAGGGAAACGGGCGCGGTCTGCCGGGCTGGCGTGGCCGCAGGGGAGGCGGTCTTTTTGCGATGAGGCATGGGATTAAGAAGGCGGGACATGCGCCACTTCCTGCATATGGGATGCCGGACGTGGCAGGAAATTCCCGAACGTTTGTTATGACCCTGAATACGCGCGGCTGTGCCCGCCGGATGTCGGGGGTGGAATTTTTACGGTCCGAAGTAATTAGGCTCCTTACCAACTGCGTGGCTGCCAGCCCTTTCGGTGCAGGGATGATGTGGCGGGATGGCGATTTTGGATGACCCCACGGGCCACGGCCCAGGTGCCAACTGTCATTGAAGTGCAGGGATTTACCCTAGCCGATAGTCGAACACCGAGCGGGGGGATGACCACGTTTTGCGACGCGGTTGCGCGGCGATCTGTCCCAAATAGTGCCAACAGCGGGACAATCTGCTCCCGCATGCGATACAGGACTGTCACTCAACCGTCACCGACTTGGCGAGGTTCCGGGGTTTGTCCACATCGCGTCCGAGTTCGACCGCGATGTAATAACTCAGGAGTTGGACAGGGATCGTGGCAACAATCGGCAGCACCGCTTCGTGGCATTCGGGAATGCGGATGATCTCGTCGCAAAGTCCGTCCGGAAACTGGCAGGACTCCGTGGCCACGGCGATGACCTTGCCCTTGCGGGCCTTGATCTCCTGCATGGACGAGACGACCTTGTTGAACATTTCGCCGGAGGAAACGAGGAAGACGGACGGGCATTGCTCGCTGATGAGGGCGATGGGGCCGTGCTTCATCTCCGCGGCCGGATAGCCTTCGGCATGGATGTAGGAGATTTCCTTCAGCTTGAGCGCGCCCTCCAGGGCGATGGGGAAAAGCGAGAGCCGGCCGAGGAAGAGCATGTCGCGGTAATGCGCATAACGCTTGGCGATGTCGCGGATATGTCCGGCCTGCTTGAGGGCGGTGCGGACGAGGTCGGGCGCGCCTTTGAGTGCATGGACGATCTCGGCGCCGTCACTGACGCTCAGGTCACGCATGCGCCCGATGTAGAGTGCCAGCATGGCGCCGATGAGCAGCTGTGACGTGAAGGCCTTGGTCGAGGCCACGCCGACCTCGGGGCCGACGTGCTGGTAGATGCCGCCATCGGCCTCGCGGGCGATGGTCGAGCCGACGACGTTGTTCACGGCGAGCACCTTGTAGCCCTTGCGTTTCGCCTCCCGCAGCGCCGCAAGGGTGTCGATGGTCTCGCCGGACTGGCTCATGACAAAGAAGAGCGTGTTGCGGAACAGCGGCATGTTCCGGTAGCGGAATTCCGAAGCGTAGTCGCATTCGACCGGCACGCGGGCAAAACGCTCGATGAGGTGCTCGGTGACCAGGCAGGCGTGCAGGGCGGTGCCGCAGGCGCAGAACTGGAAGCGGTCGATGCCGCGGAGCTCGTTGGGGGTGATGTTGAGGCCGCCGAAGTTCGCCGTCGTGCCGTCCTCCGAGAAGCGGCCGCGCATGGTGTTTTCCAAGGCGGCCGGCTGCTCAAAGATCTCCTTCTCCATGAAGTGGGCGTAGCCATTCAGCTCCGCGTCGGCGATCGACCAGTTGACCTTGTCGATGACGGGCGAGACCTCACCGGCGTTGAGCGTGGTGATGGAGAATTCCCTGGGGGTCAGATGCGCGATCTCCCCGTCCTTCAGGTAGACCACGTTCTGCGTGCGGCTGACGATCGCCGCCACGTCGCTGGCCACCAAACTTTCGCCGTCACCGATGCCGAGGATGAGGGGCGAACCCTTGCGGGCCGTCACCAATTCGCCCGGGTTGTCGAGGCACATGACGACGATGCCATAGGTGCCTTCGACATGGCGCAGGGTCTTGCGCACCGCCGAGACAAGGCGGCTTTCGTCCGGAGTGGAGGGCTCCTTGGCGTAGTGGTAGGCGAGGAGGTTGCAGAGCACCTCGGTGTCGGTCTCGGACTTGAAGGTGTAGCCCTTCGGCAGGAGGAATTTTTTTATCGCGGCGTAGTTTTCGATCACGCCGTTGTGGATGAGGGCGAGCTTGCCGTCGCTGCTGATGTGCGGGTGGGCGTTGGCGTCAGTCACACCGCCGTGGGTGGCCCATCGGGTGTGACCGATGCCATAGGTGCCGGTGAAGCGGTGCTTCGCGATCTCCTGTTCGAGGTTGGCGACACGCCCGGCCTTCTTGGCCAGCTCGAAATGGCCGTCCTGCAGGACGGCCACGCCGGTCGAATCATAGCCGCGATATTCCAGGCGCTTGAGTCCCTCGATGATGAGAGGGGCCGCCTTATGTTTGCCAACGTATCCGACAATGCCGCACATAGTTTTGGGATTTGGCTCGCGATTTGACGGGCCGAACAGATGATACGCAAGGAATTACCCACCCCTATGGCGGACCCCAAAAGCGTCATTTCCATCATCATGGGCGGCGGCCGCGGCACCCGTCTGCATCCGCTGACCAAGGAGCGTTGCAAGCCCGCCGTGCCCCTGGCCGGGAAATACCGCCTTGTCGACATCCCGATCAGCAACTGCCTCAACTCCGGTTACAACCGGATCTTTCTGCTGACGCAGTTTCTGACGGCCTCGCTGCACCGGCATGTCCAGAAGAGCTTTCATTTCGATCCTTTCAATGGCGGTTTCGTCGACATCCTTTCCGCCGAGCAGACCAACCTCAGCAACGCCTGGTATGAGGGCACCGCCGACGCGGTGCGGAGGAATTTCGTGCATTTGGACGGTTATCCGCACGATTACGTGCTCATCCTCTCGGGCGATCAGCTCTACCGGATGGATTTCCGGAAAATCGTCGAACAGCACGTCGCCACCAAGGCCGATGTCACCATCGCCGCGATTCCGTTCCCGGTTTCCAAGGTCGAGGGGCTCGGTCTGATGCGCGTGGCAGACGACCTCTCGATCACCGAATTTGTCGAGAAGCCCAAGGATCCGGAGATCATCAACGGTCTGGCCATCAGTCCTGCGCTCGAAGCCCGCTTGCAGACCCCTTCTGCGGAAAAACGCTGCCTGGCCTCGATGGGCATCTATGTCTTCAGCCGCGCCGTCCTCCGCGAGGCCCTCGACAACAACATGAAGGACTTCGGCAAGGAGATCATCCCTTCGCTCTTGGGCCGGGCCCGTCTCTTCAGCTACCTTTTCGAGGGCTACTGGGAGGACATCGGCACGGTGAAGGCCTTCTTCGAGACCAACCTCGCCCTCGCGCAACCGCTGCCGCCGTTCAACTTCTTCGACCGCAGCGCCCCCATCTATACCCACGCCCGCTACCTGCCCGCGTCCAAGATCAACCGTTGCAACATCGACCATGTCGTGATCGGTGACGGGTGCATCGTCACCGACTCGAGTCTCAAGCACTGCGTCATCGGCATCCGGTCCATTCTGGGCGAAAACTCTGCCCTGGAGGACGTCGTGATGATGGGCGCGGATTACTACCAGACCGACAAGGAAGTCGCCGCGGATCGCGCCGCCGGGCGGCCAACCATCGGGATCGGCCGCAATTGCCACATCCGGCGCGCCATCATCGACAAAAACGCGCGCATCGCCGATAACGTCACCCTCAGCCCCGCCGGGAAGCCCGACGGCGAATATCCGCACGGCATCATTATCCGCGACGGCGTCCTCTGCGTCACCAAGAGCGCCGTCATTCCCGCCGGGTTTACGCTTTAGCCCTACTTCAGCCCTCTCTCAAAGCGCGGCGCAGATTCTGGCGATAGGTTTCCAGCAAGGCTTGATGCTCAGGTGAGCCCAAGGCGGCTAGTTTGGTTAGATTAAGGGCCAGCAGCGTCATGCTGTGTTGCCGCACCGGCGATCCGTGGAGAAACCGCACTTCAACCCGCTTGACACCACGCCAGCGGACGCGGGCGAAGTTCACAACATTACGAGGAGCCTGCAATCCTTCGCCACTTTCCCAGATGCTGGTCCTCTTGTTCTTCAGCACTTTCATGCCGGCCTTGGTCACTGGTGAAGAGTTGAACACAATGGCTTCAACGTCATGATGCACGAAAGACATATGGAATGCCAGTCCACCGCCCAATGAATGGCCGGTTACCACTATTCTTGCCCCGCCATCTTTGTAGTTCGTGAGGATGTCGGAGAACATTTTCTCCGCAGGAGGAACCTGGATGCGGTAAAACGGGGCAAGATTCTGAATCCAGTCTTTCGATTCATCGGTCCCGCAAAATGCGACAACCACCTCGGCCAATTTCTCATTGGCTCGTAATTCATAAACGGTCAGGGCCAAACCGTTTTCCGGCAATCGCCTCTCCTTCACTTTTGTCCAACCCGGTGGCAAAGGTAGAGGAATATTCCGCGCATAGGCATTGTCGCTGAGGATCGCGTAGGTCGCGTATTTGGGTGCGTCCACTGCAACGTGGCGGTTCTTGCGGACCTGCATCTCCGTCAGCGGTCCAACGGCCTCAGGCTCGGCGAAACAGCACACTGCCAACGTTAGCTCGGTCAGAATGTGGGGCAATCCTGTGGCAATGACCCTGAGTTTCATGAACACGCGTCAATACTCCGTCCCGCTTTGGTTCTTCGCCCGGAGAATGAGCCACGCGCCTGCCGCGAGTAAGAATACCGAATAAAACGTCCCGCGTGTGACACCCAGGATGAGCGCGGCATCCGGCTCGCGGAAGTGCTCGGCCAGCGCGCGCAGCACGGCGTAGCCGATGAGATATTCGCCGGCCAGTTGTCCGGGTCGGAGCCGGGCCGCCTCGCTCCGCCAGAAACGCCACTGCATGTAGCCGAAAAGGAGGAAGCCTTCGAGTGCGGCCTGGTAGAGTTGCGAGGGGTGCCGGGGCATGTTGCCGCCGCCGGTGTTCTCGAAGATCACCGCCCAGAGCACGTCGGTGGTGCGGCCCCAGAGTTCGCCGTTGATGAAGTTGGCCACGCGGCCGAGGCCGAGGCCAAGCGAAGCGGTCGTCGCCAGCAGGTCGCCGAGATGAAGGAAAGGCACGCCAATCTTGCGGGCGAACAACCAGCCGGCCACGACCACGCCGAGGAATCCGCCATGGCTGGCCATCCCGCCCTCCCAGACGCGGAAGAACACCAACGGGTCAACCAGCAGCGAGCGCGGTTGGTAGAGCAGGAAAAACCCCAGGCGGCCGCCGAGGAAAATCCCGATCATCAGCCACACGGCCAGGTCGTAGGCCGCCGGCGCCGCCAACGTGGTGCGGCCGGTCCGGCGATAAAGCGAGATCAGCCAGATCGCCCCGGCGATGCCGAGCACATAGGCCAGCCCATAGTAACGGATGCCGAAGCGCTCGCCGAACTGGATGATGAACGGGCTCAGGTCGTGCGTCCAATAGGCGAGGAGCGCGGCGGCGGTCATGGCCCAATGGCTGCGGGCGGCGGGCCCGAACACAATCTCTTTCCTGCCATGCAGCCGGATGAATACCCCGGGTCATGTCTGAAGTTTTCTTGCCTGGGCCGTGCGCCGTTGACTCTGTCGGAGCATGAGCGCCCTGCAAACCACGCCACTCAACGCGTTTCACCGTCGCCACGGCGGCCGCATGGTGGACTTCGCCGGCTGGGACATGCCGGTTCAATACAAGAGCATCCTCGAGGAGCACAAGGCCGTCCGCACCCGCTGCGGCCTCTTCGACGTCAGCCACATGGGCGAGGCCGACGTGAAGGGCCCCGACGCGCTCAAGTTCCTCCAACACGTCGTCACCAACGACTGCGCGAAGCTCTTTCCCGGCCGCGTGCTCTACACGGTGATGTGCTATCCGCACGGCGGCGTCGTGGACGACCTGCTCGTCTACATGCGCGGCGACGGCGACTACTTCCTCTGCATCAACGCCGGCAACATCGCCAAGGACATCGCGTGGCTACAGGAACAGGCCAAGGGCTTCAACTGCACGGTCACCAACCGCTCCGCCGACTACGGTCAGCTGGCCATCCAGGGCCCCAACGCCGCCGCACTCGTCCAGTCCCTGACGAAAGCCGATCTCGCCGGCATCAAATACTACCACTTCGCCGAGGGCGCGGTGGCCGGCGTGAAGTGCATCATTTCGCGCACCGGCTACACCGGAGAGGACGGCGTTGAACTCTACTGCGCGGCGGGCGACACGGAGAAGCTCGCCGAGGCCGTGGTCGCGGCCGGCACGCCCTTCGGTCTCGAACTCGCCGGGCTCGGCGCGCGCGACAGCCTGCGTCTAGAGGCGGGATTCGCGCTCTACGGCCACGAGATCACCGACCAGATCAACCCCATCGCGGCCGGCCTCGGCTGGGTGGTGAAGTTCGACAAAGGCCCGTTCATCGCCTCGGGCGTGCTCCAAGCCGAGAAGGCCAAGGGCCCGGCGAAGCGCATCGTCTACTTCAAGACCGGCGACCGCCGCATCGTCCGCGCCGGGGCCGATGTGCTCAACGCCGCCGGTGCCACCGTCGGCCAGGTGGTTTCCGGCACGATGTCGCCCATGCTCAACGAGGCCATCGGCTCGGCCTTGGTCGACTCCGCCGCGGCCAAGGAAGCCCTGGCCGTCGACCTGCGCGGCACGCGGATGAATTTGCAACTCGTCAAGCCACCGTTCGTGCAGCTTAAGAAAACCTAACCAACCACGAATAGACACGAATTCACACGAATGCTGAAAAATTCGTGTTTATTGGTGTCCATTCGTGGTTAAGAAACATTTCCCATGAGCAACATCCCCGCCGATCTCAAATACGCCAAGTCCCACGAATGGCTCAAAGTCGCCGCCGACGGCACCGCGCTCGTCGGCATCACCGACTACGCCCAGAGCAGCCTCGGCGACATCACCTTCGTCCAGCTGCCCAAGGTCGGCGCGACGCTCAAGGCTGGCGAGACCTTCGGCGTGGTGGAGTCAGTCAAGGCCGCGTCCGACGTCTACGCGCCGGTCGGCGGCACCGTGCTCGAGGTCAACAAGGCGCTCGACGCCAATCCGGAAAAACTCAACCAGGCGCCCTACACCGACGCCTGGATGCTGAAGCTCAAGCTCTCCAATCCCGCCGAGGCCAACGCCCTCATGGACGCCGCCGGCTACGCCAAGAGCATCGGGTGACTCGCTTGAGTTCGAATCCCGAGGCGAGTTTCGCCTTGGTTCGGGTTGTGGGAGCGTGCTTGCACGCGACTGTCGCGACCAAGGTCGCTCCCACATACCGGGATCAGCGGCACTAATCCAATGCCTTGATGCTGCTTACTCCGCGGCCTTCTTGGCGGCGCGCTCGATCTTGCGGCGGTCAGTCTCCTTGAGGACGCGTTTGCGCAGACGCAGATTGAGGGGCGTGACCTCGACCAATTCGTCGGCGGCGATGTATTCGATGGCGCGCTCGAGGGAGAGCTTGGTGGCGGGCGTGAGCCCGGCGGCGACGCCTTCGCCCTGCGAGCGGAAATTGGTGAGCTTTTTCTCCCGCACGGCGTTGACGGCGATGTCCTCGTTGCGGGGGTTCTCGCCGATGATCATGCCCTCGTAGACCTTCTCGCCGGGGTTGACGAAGAGTTTGCCGCGCTCCTGGCACATGACGAGGGCGTAGCTGGTGGTCTCGCCGGCTTCGGTGGCGATGAGCGTGCCGGTAAGGCGCGTGAGCAGCTCGCCCGCGTAGGGGCCGTATTCCTTGAAGAGGTGCGACATCACGCCGCGGCCGCTGGTGGTGTTGACGATGTCGATTTCGAGGCCGATGAGCCCGCGCGTAGTGATGGTGGCCTCGATCAGGGTGGAGTGCGGGTGCTTCTCCATGTTGGTG
>Ga0073934_10010320_pt1 | contig 11641 bp, 12 predicted proteins | sample LarsenN4metaG_FD_76834 | JGI IMG/M metagenome (GOLD analysis project Ga0073934, IMG submission 76834) | Hot spring sediment bacterial and archeal communities from British Columbia, Canada, to study Microbial Dark Matter (Phase II) - Larsen... ... | reverse complement strand
GTGATGTCCTGGCCGGTGGAGATGCCGCCCAGGATGCCGCCGGCGTTGTTGGACAAAAATCCCTGCGGGGTGATTTCGTCACGATGCTCGGTGCCCTTCTGCGTGACGCTCCCGAAGCCGGCGCCGATCTCGACACCCTTCACGGCGTTGATGCTCATCATGGCGCAGGCGATGTCGGCATCGAGCCGGTCGAACACCGGCTCGCCCAGACCCACGGGCACATTCGAAGCAACAACATTGACACGCGCGCCGATGGAATTGCGCTCGGCGCGGACCTCGTCCATGAATTTCTCCAGTTCCGGAATCCTCGCCGGATCGGGCGCGAAGAACGCGTTGCCCTCGACCGTGTTCCAGTCCTTGAGCTCGAGCACGATCGGCCCGAGCTGCGCGAGGTAGCCGCGGATCACGGTGCCGTATTTTTCCTTGAGCCATTTCTTGGCGATCGCGCCGGCCGCCACACGCAGCGCGGTCTCGCGCGCGCTCGAGCGTCCGCCGCCGCGGTAGTCGCGGACGCCGTATTTCTGCTGGTAGGTGTAGTCGGCATGGCCGGGGCGGAACCGGTCCATGATCTTCGAGTAGTCGTGCGGGCGCTGATCGGTATTTTCGATCAGCAGTCCGATCGGCGTGCCGGTGGTCCGGCCCTCGAACACGCCCGAAAGAATCCGGACCGCATCGGCTTCCTGGCGCTGGGTGGTGTGGCGCGACTGGCCGGGCTTGCGCCGGTCGAGGTCGCGCTGGAGGTCGGCTTCGGAAAGGCCCATGCCTGGCGGACAGCCGTCGACGATCGCCACCAGCGCCGGACCGTGCGATTCGCCCGCGGTGGTGACGGTGAACAGTTTGCCCATCGAGTTTCCGGACATAGACGGATGTTAAAGACCTGCGGTGGGCAACACAACCGCGTTCACGATTCCGGGAATCCCTTCTTGTGGGCGAGGTTCAGGGCATCGAGCATGCCGGTGATCGCCACTGGCAGGCGTTGGCGGTTCTCGGTGATCACGTTCAGGAACGGCAGCGGTTCGTCGCGCGCGATCACGTGCGTGCCGGCCTTGATCTCGGCCTGCATGGCCTTGAGGCCGTTCGCGATCTGTTGCAGGGCCGGCAGGATGCGAACGAACTCGCTTTCCCCGTCGCCCTCGTCTTCCGCGCAGGCGAGCAGCTCGTCGAGCTCGAAAATCGCCTGCTGAACGAGATCGATGTATTCATCGACATTGCGTGGCCGGTACATCGTCACACCTGTAATTCTGAAAGAGGTTGCGGATTCACCGATTATAAAGCAGCCGGTTCATTCCCGTACGTCCACGTGCGTGCTCGACTCGGCCAGTATCCAGGCAAGCCCGAGGCCGGCCATGAACGAATGGTGCACGCGCGCCAGCGGGCTGTCCTCGAACACCGCGCCGGACAGGTCGTCGTAGCGCGCGAAACCGCCGATCCAGAAATGCCGGAACCGGCGGCTGAAGGTGAACATGGCACGCACGCCGCTGTAGCCCCGGCGCGCGTCGTAGGCGGGCCGCGTGGCGGTCGCGAACTCCGGCGCCACTTGATAGTAGTAGTCGTGGTAGCGCTCGCTGGCGTACAGCGCACCGGCCGAGGCGCTGAGGTTCCAGCGGCGGTCGGCGCCGAAGTGCTTGATATCGAGGTTGACGTGCGGATAGACCGTGCCACCGCGGCTCTCGGTGGAGGAGAAATCAGTCGAAAACACCGCGCGTACCGGCAGGCGCAGCGCCACGACCCGGTCCGCCGCACAGCGGTTCCACACGCACACCTCGAGCGACGGCCCGACCTCGAACACCGGATCGAGATCGGGCATGCCCTGGCGCGCGTCGTTCTTGCGGCTGTCGACGGGCACGCCGGCATCGAAGCTCAGGTCGAGGTGCACGCGCTCGGTGTCGATCAGGCGGCCGTACAACCCGCGCCGGTCAACCTTGAGGATGTCGCCGTGATAGACCAGATACGGCAATGGCACGAGGTAGCCGCGCGACTGGTCGGAGCCGCGGTAGTCCGGTGAATAGAGGGGTGCGACCCCGATCCCGATCTCCCACAACGGCTGCTGCCCGGCTGCCGCCGAAGCCGTCCACAACAGGATTATTGTAATGCCGCTCCGCCCTCCCCACATGAACGCATTTAACCACGTCTTGAAGTGACGGACGATGCCATTGAGGCCGGGTGGGATTGCATTATAGTTAGTTCTGAACTCCTCCCGGCCGGCACGAATGATCCGATTCCGCATCCCTTCCCTGTCGCCGGGCGCCGGCCGGCCAGCCCGGCGCGCGAGATTGCTCTTCCTGTTCCTGCTCCTGGCCCCGCTGGTTGCGGCGGCGGACTGCCGCCCGGTCGCGTCCGAAAAACCGGTCGCCCACAAAGCCGGCGATTTCAGCCGCGGGCTGCTGTGGAAGATCGAAGCCCCGGGCGCGGCGCCGAGCCACCTGTTCGGCACCTTGCACTCCAGCGACCCGCGCATCCTCACCTTGCCGTGCCCGGTGCAGCGGGCGTTCGACGGTGCCGCCAGCTACACCATGGAAATGATCATGAACGGCAGCGGTATCGTGTCGATGGCCGAGGCGATGTTCTTCAGCGACGGCCAGACGCTCAAGCAGGTGCTGGGTGAGGCACTCTACCGCGAGACGCTGGCGGCCGTCGGTCTCGAGTCCGCGCAGGCCGCCGGGCTCAACAACATGAAACCCTGGGCGGTCATGATGCTGCTGAGCAGTCCGCGCCAGGGCGCCGGGCTGCCACTCGATTTCGCGCTCCAGCTCCAGGCCACGCTCGCGAACAAACCGACCCATGGCCTCGAATCGCTGCCGGAGCAGATCGAGGTGTTCAACGGCATGCGCCTCGAGGACCAGGTGGTGCTGCTGCGCGACACCGTCCAGGCGCGCCGCCTGCTGCCGGCCGTCATGGAGGAGCTGACCCGCGTGTACCTCAAGCGCGATCTCGCCGGGCTCGTGGCGCTCTCGGAAAAGTACCAGTCCAACGACGCGCACGTGCACCGCGACCTGATGGACCGGCTGCTCACCCGGCGCAACCACAACATGGCGAAGCGCCTGGGCGAACGCCTCAAGGAAGGCAATGCCTTCGTCGCCGTCGGCGCCCTGCACCTGCCGGGCGAACAGGGCCTGTTGCGCCTCCTGACCGACGCCGGTTACCGCGTTTCACCGGTATACTGATCCCGTCCCGAGGAGCGACGTCATCGCCACCGCCCGTAAAAAAAAGAAGAGGCCCAATGCCAACCGCACCGGTGCCTGGACACGCTGGCCGGACGAACGCCTGCTCGACACCCGCCTGAGCGATTTGCGCCTCGGTCTCCAGGGCGGCGTGGTGTCGACCGCCTTCCGCCAGCTCGAATCCGAACTGGCGGCACGCAACATCCTGTTCCGTCCGCACTGGTGGTGGTCGGACTGCTGGTTCTGCCCGGACGGCGTGCCGGGCTTCGCCGTGCCGTTCTACCTCGCCCATCCGCGGCTCATGCGCCTCGAGCAGCAGTACATGCTCGAGGTCGAGGGCGGCACATCCGAAACCTGCCTCAAGATCATGCGTCACGAAACCGGGCACGCGCTCGCCAACGCCTACCGCCTGCACCTGCGCGCGGTGTGGCGGCGGCGTTTCGGGCGCGCGAGCCGCATCTATCCCGAGAGCTACCTGCCGCGCCCCGGCAGCCGCAATTACGTCATTCACCTCGATCACTGGTACGCGCAAAGCCACCCGGCCGAGGACTGGGCCGAGACCTTCGCCGTGTGGCTTGACCCGCGCTCCGACTGGCGGCACCGCTACCAGAACTGGCCGGCGCTCAAGAAACTCGAATACGTCGACTCGCTGTTGATCGAACTGCGCGACCACAAGCCGCCGGTCCGTACCCGCCGGCAGGTGGACGCGCTGCCGGCGCTGCCGATCACGCTGCGCGAATACTTCGAGCAGAAACAGGCGCGGCTGCGCGCCGACTTCCCGCGCTTCCACGAGGAACAGCTGCGCCAGATCTTCCCGGCGAGCCGCGGCCCGAAGCGCGAACCGGCGTCGCGGCTGATCCGCCGGCTGCGGCGCGAGATCATGACCACGGTCACCGCCTGGACCTCGGAGTCGCGCTACCGCATTCACCTCACGATCGAGAACATGATCGACCGTTGCGACGAGCTCGACCTGCACGCTTCGAGCGATCCGCAGGAGAACCGCATCGCACTGGTCGCGGCGCTGGTGATGCTGTACATGGGCTCGCTGCGCTCCGGCACGGCGCGCCTCGCCATCTGAGTGCTGCGCATGACTGCCGCAAAAAAACTCCGCGTCATGATGCTGGTGCACGTGACCCTCGTGCCACCCGAGGATCTTTCCGATCCGGACGATCCGCGCATGGAGATCTTTCGCACCGAATACGACGTGAAGCAGGCGCTGCTCGGCCTCGGCCACGAGGTGCGGGTGGTCGGTGTGTACGACGACCTGGCACCGGTGCGCAGGACGATCGAGGAATGGAAGCCGCACATCGCCTTCAACCTGATCGAGGACTTTGCCGGGGTCAGCGCCTTCGACTACTACATGGTGAGCTACCTGGCCATGATGAAAATCCCCTACACCGGCTGCAATCCGCGCGGCCTGGTGCTGGCGCGCGACAAGGCGCTGTCCAAGAAGCTGCTGGCCTTCCACCGCATCGACGTCCCGGAGTTCACGGTGTTCCCGCTCGGCCGGGTGGTGCGGCCGCCGGCCCGGATGAAGTACCCGGTGATCGTGAAGTCGCTCACCGAGGAAGGCTCGGTCGGCATCGCCCAGGCATCGTTCGTCGAGAACGCCGAGCAGTTGCGCGAACGGGTCGCGCTGATTCACGAAAAATTCCAGGGCGACGCGATCGCCGAGCAGTACATCGACGGCCGCGAGCTGTACGTGACGGTGCTCGGCAACACCCGGCTCACGGTGCTGCCGATCCGCGAGCTGCTGTTCAAGGATACGCCCGAAGGCCGGCCGCGGCTGGCGACCTATAAGGTCAAATGGGACCCGAAGTACCGCAACCGCTGGGGCATCGATTATGGCTTCGCCGCGCACCTGCCGAACGGCATGGAAGAGCGCATCGCCAACCTGTGCAAGCGCATCTACCGCCTCCTCGACCTCTCCGGCTACGCGCGCATCGACCTGCGCCTCACACCCGCTGGCGAGCTGTACGTGCTCGAGGCCAACCCCAATCCCGGCATCGCGCGCGACGAGGACTCGACGCTCTCGGCGAAGAAGGCCGGGATCGGCTACAAGGAATTCATCCAGCTCATCGTCCAACTCGGCCTGCGTGCCCACGAAGCCGAATGACCGCCGCCCGCCAAGGAGAAACCATGACCGACACGCTCCCGACCGACCGCCACGCCACGCTGCGCGTGGTGCCGATGCCGGCCGACACCAACGCCGCCGGCAACATCTTCGGCGGCTGGCTGATGTCGCAGGTGGACATCGCCGGCTCGATCGTCGCCATCCGCCGCGCGGCGGGCCCGGTCACGACCGTGGCGGTGAACACCTTCCGGTTCCTGAAGCCGGTCTATGTCGGCGACGTGGTCAGCCTGTATGCCGAGGTCGCCAAGGTCGGCACCACGTCGATCACGGTGGATGTGACGGTGTATGTGGAGCGCGGCCTGCGCAGCAGCGCCGGGCCCGGCGCGGTCGAGAAGGTCGCCGAGGCCACGCTCACCTACGTGGCCATCGACATGCAGTACCACAAGCGAGCCGTGCCGGCGGAACCGCATTAGCAGTTCGTTGAAAAACGAACTGCCAGGCGCCACAGGGGCGTGCCGCATCGAAAATCAAACACGCCAGTGTCTGATTTTCGCAGCCGAGGCGCGGACTCAGCGCTCTGCCTGCGCGGGTTGAAAAACGCCAGGGATGGCGTTTTTCAACAAACTGTCAAACTGTTAGGACAACGCCTATTTGCTGCACGCGCCCAGGCGCTCGCCTTCCATGGTATAGCGGTAGGTCATCGGCATCACCGAACCGTCGTTGCTGGTCATCCGCGTCTCCATCGTGCCGCTGTAGCTTTCCTTCTTGTAGGTGATCTTGCCGTGGCCCTCGATGCTGCCTTCGCGGGTCTTGCAGCGCATCACCCAGGACACGGTGTTGCCGCTGACCTTGGTATCGCGCACCTGGCAGTCCTGGCCCTGCTGCGAGTTGTCCGGGACGTAATTGCTGCGGGTGAGGCAGGCGGACCGCTTGATCGTGATCGGCGGCATCGGGAACGGCGCCCCGACCACCTCCATCCGGTAGCGCGTGCCCCATTCGCCTTCCTTGAAGTCCGGCGCGGCGGCGAGCGCGGCGGTGTTGGCCAGCAGCAGGCTGGACAGGAACATAATGCGGCGGCTGGTATGCATAAACCCTCCCTAGGGTTGTTCGTGGTTGGCCTCGATTCTCCATGGGTCCGTCACGCCTGACATCCTCGGCCCGGTCACTTGGCTCCTGCCGGCCTTTCCCCCATTTACCGGATATTCTCCTCAACAGTTCGTCGAAAAACGAACGGGGGAGCGCCACAGGGATGTGCCACAGCGAAATTCAAACACGCAAGTGTTTGAATTCCGGAGCGAGCCGCGGGCATGGACCGCGGCGAAGCAACTTGAAAAACGCCAGGACGGCGCTTTTCAATAAACCACCAAGAGACGCACGCATGACCCCGAACCTGGACATCCGCCCCGCGGCTGTGGCCGGCATGTTCTACCCGCGCGAGCCGCAGGAGCTGGCGCGGACGGTGCGTACCCTGTTGGCCGTGAGCGCGCACCGGGACATCCCGACCGGCGCTATCAAGGCGGTCATCGTTCCGCATGCCGGCTACATCTATTCGGGTCCCGTCGCCGCCAGCGCCTATGCCCTGCTCGCCCCCCAGCGCACGAGCATTCGCCGGGTGGTGCTGCTCGGACCGGTGCACCGCGTCCCGGTGCGCGGACTGGCATTGCCGGCGGAAACCGTGTTCACCACTCCGCTCGGCGCCGTGGCGCTCGACCGGCTCGCCATCGAACGGTTGCGGGCATTGCCGCAGGTCAGCGTCAGCCGCGCCGCCCACGCGCTCGAACACTCGCTGGAGGTGCAGCTGCCGTTCCTGCAACAGGTCCTCGACGAGTTCACGCTCGTGCCGCTCGCGGTCGGCGACGCCACAGCCGCCGAAGTCGCCGAGGTGCTGGAAACCCTGTGGGACGGACCGGAAACCTTGATCGTGGTGAGCTCCGATCTCTCCCATTATCATTCCTACGAAGAAGCGCAGCGGCTCGACCGCGAAACCTGTGAGACCATCCGCGAACTGCGCAGCGACGTGGACCACGAACAGGCCTGCGGCGGCACGCCGATCAACGGGCTCATGGAGGTTGCGCGCCGCCGCGGACTGGCGCCGCAACTGCTCGACCTGCGCAACTCCGGCGACACCGCCGGCGATCGCGCGCGGGTGGTCGGTTACGCGGCGTTTGCCTTCACGGAGACCGGTGGTCATGGCCGCTGACCTGGGAACCACGCTCCTGCGCCTGGCGCGCCGCGCCATCGCCGAAACGCTCGGCGAACCGGCCGGCGCGCGCGAAGGCGCCGCCCGGCTCGACGAACCGGGCGCCACCTTCGTCACCCTGACACGGTGCGGGGAGCTGCGCGGCTGCATCGGCACGCTGATCGCGGAACGTGCGCTGCGCGAGGATGTCGAGGCCAATGCGCGCGCTGCGGCCTTCCGCGATCCGCGCTTCGCGCCGGTCACCGCCCGGGAATTCGCCGAGATCGCCGTCGAGGTCTCGCTGCTCTCGACCCTCGAACCGCTGTCCTTCGAAAGCGAGGCCCAGTTGCTGACCCTGTTGCGGCCGGGGTTGGACGGCGTGCTGCTGGAATACGGCCGACAGCGCGGCACCTTCCTGCCGCAGGTCTGGGACCAGCTGCCGGAACCGCAGGCATTCCTCGATCATCTAAAACAGAAGGCCGGCCTGCCGGCCGATTTCTGGACGCGCGACCTCAAGGTGTCGCGCTACACGGTGAGCAAATGGCGCGAAAACGAACCACCGCGCATGAACTGAACCATGACGGAGAATCACTACCCCGGACGCTGGTGGCACCGTCTCGAGGACGGCCGCATCCAGTGCGACCTGTGCCCGCGCGACTGCAAGCTGCACGACGGAAGCCGCGGTGCCTGCTTCGTGCGCCAGAACATCGGCGGCCGGATCATCCTTACCACCTATGGGCGTTCGTCCGGCTTTTGCATCGACCCGATCGAAAAGAAGCCGCTGCATCACTTCTATCCCGGCTCCAGCGTGTTGTCGTTCGGCACCGCCGGCTGCAACCTGGCCTGCAAATTCTGCCAGAACTGGGACATCAGCAAGTCGAAGGACATGGACCGGCTGATGGATCAGGCCAGTCCCGAAGAGATTGCGCTCGCCGCCCTGCGCGCCGGGGCCAAGAGCGTCGCCTTCACCTACAACGACCCGGTGATCTTCGCCGAGTACGCCATGGACACCGCCGACGCCTGCCATGCCCACGGCATCAAGACCGTGGCGGTCACGGCCGGCTACATCCATGCCGAACCGCGGCGCGAGTTCTATTCGAAGATGGACGCCGCCAACGTCGACCTCAAGGCGTTCACCGACGAATTCTATTTCAAACTCACCGGCGCGCATCTCGAGCCGGTGCTCGATACCCTGCGTTACATTCACCACGAAACCAGCACATGGCTGGAGATCACCACCCTGCTCATCCCCGGCAAGAACGACTCGGAGGAAGAATTGCAGGCCATGACGAAGTGGATTGCCAGAGAGCTCGGACCGACAGTGCCGCTGCACTTCAGTGCCTTTCATCCGGACTATAAGCTGATCGACGTCCCGCCAACCCCGGCGCGCACCCTGACCCGCGCGCGCGAGATCGCGATGCACAACGGCCTGCACTACGTCTACACCGGCAACGTGCACGACACCGACGGCGGCACCACCTATTGCCCGTCCTGCCGGACGCCGCTCATCGTTCGCGACTGGTACCGGATCGACGACTACCGGCTGACCGACGACGGCCGCTGCCCGAAGTGCGCGAGCCCGATCGCCGGACACTTCGAGCACTTCAACCTGCGGCAGCAGTTCGGCAACCGCCGCCAGCCGGTCGCCATTCACGCGCAACGCTAAACGGCCATGCCCACCGGCGACGCCAAGGAGAAACTGGTGCACATCCCGGTGGATGGCGTGACGCTCGAAGGTGCGCTAGTGATTCCGGAACGGGCCGCCGGCCTCGTGCTGTTCGCCCACGGCAGTGGCTCGAGCCGTTTCAGCCCGCGCAATAATTTTGTTGCTGGCGAGTTGCGCCATGCCGGCCTCGGCACGCTCCTGATCGATCTCCTGACTCGGCACGAAGACCAGGATTACGCACGGCGTTTCGACATCGCGCTGCTGACACAACGTCTGGTCGCGGTCTCGAAGTGGCTGGCGGACCAGCCCGCCACATCATCGCAGCCGCTCGGTTTGTTCGGTGCCAGCACCGGCGCGGCCGCCGCCCTGCGAGCCGCCGCGGCGCTGCCGGACAGCGTCAAAGCAGTCGTATCGCGCGGTGGGCGCCCGGACCTGGCCGGCAAACAGGCATTAACGCAGGTGCGGTGCCCGACGCTGTTGATCGTCGGCGGCTATGACGATGTGGTGATCGAGCTCAACCAGCAGGCCCATGCCCTGCTGAATTGCCAAAAGGAACTGGTGATTGTGCCCGGCGCCACGCATCTGTTCGAGGAACCCGGCACGCTTGAACAGGTGGCGACCCTCGCCGCCGGCTGGTTCGGCAAACACCTCGGCCGCTGACCGCTATTTTTCCGGCGGCGCACGTGGCGCCGCACGCAGCAGCCGGACGACCTCTTCATCCTCGACCTGCGGGAACTCCATATAGAACTGCCCGACCGCCATGAAGTATTCCGGCACTTCCAGGCAAACGATCTCGTCCGCCAGCTTTTCGACCTTGCGCAGGGTATCGGGCGGCGACACCGGCACGGCGGCAATCAGTTTGGCGGGGTGTTTGGCGCGCAACGCATGCAACGCCGAGATCATGGTGGCGCCGGTGGCCAGACCGTCATCCACCACGATCACGATGCGGCCGGCGGGATCGATCGGCGCTCGCGCGGCGGTGTATTCGGCGCGCCGCGCCTTCAGCACCGCCAGCTGGCGCTGCTTCTCGGCCTCGAGATAACGCTGATCGGCGCCGGCGGAGGCCGCGTAGTCGGCCAGGTAGGCCCAACCGCTTTCGTCGATCGAGCCGACCGCGAATTCCGGATTGCCGGGCGCGCCGAGCTTGCGCACCAGCACCACGTCCGCCTCGCCGTGCAACGCGCCGGCAATCGCCCGCGCCATCGGCACAGCGCCGCGCGGGATCGCCAGCACCAGCGGATTCTTGCCTTTATAGGCAGAAAGCTTCCCGGCGAGCTGACGAGCAGCGTCATCACGATTGCGAAAGGGCATCAGCGTATCCTCGGTAATGCTCAGAGCATGGGGACAGCCGGGTTCCGGCACAAGCATTCAGAAGCAATTTACTCGGGGTTTCGCTAAACTGTCGCGCCAGAAGACGAAGACCTTCAGGTTTCCGACGTGACTGACATCGCCGCGGCCCGCGCCCAGCGCCTCACCCTCCTTCCCGATCTCCTCAAGCAGCGCATCCTGATCCTGGATGGCGCCATGGGCACCATGATCCAGCGCTATGGGCTTGCGGAAAAGGACTACCGCGGCGAGCGCTTCGCCGCGTGGGCGCACGACCTCAAGGGCAACAACGATCTGCTCACGCTCACCCAGCCGAAGATCATCCGCGACATTCACGCCGCCTATCTCGACGCCGGCGCCGACATTCTCGAAACCAATACCTTCAATGCCCAGTCGATCTCGCTGGCCGACTACCGGATGGAGTCCATGGCCTACGAGCTGAACAAGGAAGGCGCGCGCCTGGCGCGCTCGGTCGCCGACGAGTTCGAGAAAAAGAATCCACACAAGCCGCGCTTCGTAGCAGGCGTGCTCGGCCCCACCAATCGCACCGCCTCGATCTCGCCCGACGTCAACAACCCGGGTTTTCGCAACGTCACGTTCGATCAGCTGGTCGAGGCCTATACCGATTCACTGCGCGGTCTGATTGACGGCGGCGCGGACATCATTCTGGTCGAAACCATTTTCGATACGCTCAACGCCAAGGCCGCGCTCTTCGCCACCGGCCGCTATTTTGACCAAACCGGCCACCGGCTGCCGATTATGATCTCGGGCACGATCACCGATGCCAGTGGGCGCACGCTCTCCGGCCAGACCACCGAGGCATTCTGGAATTCGCTCTCCCACGCCAACCCGCTCAGCATCGGCCTTAACTGCGCGCTCGGCGTCACTCAGCTGCGCCAGTATGTCGAGGAGATGGCGCGCGTCGCCAGCGTGCACGTCTCGAGCCACCCGAACGCGGGACTCCCGAACGAATTCGGCGGCTACGACGAAACGCCGGAGTTCATGGCGGAACATATCAAGGACTGGGCGGAATCGAGCTTCCTCAACATCGTCGGCGGCTGCTGCGGCACCACGCCGGCGCATATCGCGGCCATCGCCAAGGCGGTGCGTGGTGTGCGCCCGCGCTCGCTGCCGAAGATCGCGCCGGCCTGCCGGCTGGCCGGCCTCGAACCGCTCAACATCACCGACGACTCGATGTTCGTGAATGTCGGCGAGCGCACCAACGTCACCGGTTC
>Ga0073934_10010319_pt1 | contig 11642 bp, 10 predicted proteins | sample LarsenN4metaG_FD_76834 | JGI IMG/M metagenome (GOLD analysis project Ga0073934, IMG submission 76834) | Hot spring sediment bacterial and archeal communities from British Columbia, Canada, to study Microbial Dark Matter (Phase II) - Larsen... ... | reverse complement strand
GTCGTGATCCGTTACGAAGGCCCGCGGGGCGGCCCCGGCATGCGCGAGATGCTGGCCGTGACGGGGGCGCTGGTGGGGCAGGGTCTCGGGGAATCGGTTGCTCTGGTCACCGATGGGCGCTTCAGCGGCGGGACGCGTGGCTTGATGGTTGGCCACGTCGCCCCGGAGGCGGCACGGGGCGGACCCATTGCCGCACTCCAGGAAGGCGACGTCATCGTCCTCGACGTGAACGCGCGACGGCTGGATGTCGAGTTGAGCGACGCGGAAATCAAGCATCGACTCGCGAGCTGGAAAGAGCCCGAGCCACGCTACAAGACCGGCGTCTTCGCCAAGTACGGTGCGCTGGTCTCCTCCGCCTCCGAAGGCGCCGTCACGCGAGCGACGCTGTAAGCAGAACCAGGTCTTTCGCGTGGCGCGGTCCCTGTCGCCGCCGGCAGTCAAGGCACGCAGTTGCGGGTTTCTTGCCGTCGGTGGTGGTTTGTGCCACAATCAACTTAGGGTGACAAAATATCGATATTCTTCTGCTTCGACAGCAGGGGGTGGCCCCGCCACCCTGCGGAGGGGGACTCCGATTGCATCCTGACCTCAAGACCGTCATCGAACTCCAGCAACTGGATGCGCGCATTGCGGAGTTGACCGCCCAGATCGACGCCCTGCCTTCCCAAATTCAGCGCCTCGAAACCCAACTCCAGGAATTCATCCACACGCACGAGGAGCACAAGCGGCGTCTCATCCACAATCAAAAGGAGCGGAAGGAGCTGGAAATCGAAATCCAGGCAATCCAAGCCAAGATCTCCCGCCACAAAGACCAGCTCTACCAGGTCAAGACCAACGAGCAGTACAAGGCGATGCTCCGGGAAATCGAAGGCGAGGAAGGAAAGATCCGCGTCTACGAAGACCAGGTCCTGGAAAAGATGATTGAGGCGGAGCAGCTCGAGAAGCTAATCCGCGAGGCGGGGGCGCGGCTGGACTCGGAGAAGGCACGCGTGGCGGCGGAGGTCGAGAAGCTCCACGCCCTTCAGCGGGCGGACGCGGAGGAGCGCGAGCGGCTTCAGGCCCAGCGCAAGCACGACGCCCTGGCGGTGGACCCGCAGGTTCTCGACCTCTACGAGCGCCTGCGCAAGGCGCGGCGCGGCCAGGCCATTTCGGAAGTCCACGACGGACTATGCACGGCCTGCAACGTGCGTTTGCGGCCCCAACTGTTTAACGAAGCACGTGGCAATAAGGCCATCCTCACCTGCGAGACCTGTAACCGCATCCTTTACTGCGTGGAGCTGCCGCCGGCCGAGCCGGCGGAGTCTGGGGATCAACCCGCGCGCGCCGGCTTCGTGACGGCGCAGGGAAACCAGACCTGACGGTTGCGATTGCGAGGAACGCATGCCGAAGACGGAACTTGTTGCGCGTATTGACGGCGGGGCGCGGGGCAACCCCGGCCCCGCTGCCTACGGCGTCATCGTGGGGACGGCGGATGGCAAGCCGATCGCAAGACTCTCAGAATTCCTCGGAGAAGCCACCAACAACGAAGCCGAGTACGCCGCCCTTCTGGCGGCTCTCGAGTATGCAATCCATCATCGCGCCCGCAGTCTGAAAGTGTTTTCCGATTCCGAGTTGCTGGTTCGTCAGATGGGCGGCGAATACAAGGTGAAGAGCGACCATCTGAAACCGCTATTCCAGCAAGCCCAGGGATTGACTGCGCGTTTGGAGTCGTTCTCCATCGCCCACGTCCCCCGCGAGCAGAACCGCGAGGCCGACCGCCTGGTCAACAAGATCCTGGACGCCCACCGGGACGCGAGCTCGCGGCTGGTTCGCTGAAAACAATTTCCCCCTTTGTGCCTGGGCGCCCCTGTGGTGAAATAGGCTCGCCATGTCTAACGGGAGCGGCCCAGGCGCCCTGAGGAACCCTCCACTGACCCTGCTCAGCGAAGAAGAGGCCTTATTTCAGGCCATGGCCCGCGAGTTCGCCGAGAACGAGATTCGGCCGCATGTCGAGGCGATGGATCGCGAAGGAGTCTTCCGCCACGACCTCCTCGCGAAGTTCTTCGCCCAGGGCTTCATGTCGATCGAGATTCCCGAGGCTTATGGCGGCAGCGGCGGCAGCTTCTTCCTCTCCATCCTCGCCATCGAAGAATTCGCGCGGGTGGACGCCTCGGCGGCGGTCATCATTGACGTCCAAAACACTCTGGTCAATAACGCGCTGCTGCGCTGGGGCACGGAGGAGCAAAAGAGAGAGTTTCTTCCCTGTCTGGCGCGCGATACGGTGGGCGCTTACGCCCTGTCCGAACCCAACGCCGGCAGCGACGCCTTCGCCCTGGAAACCCGCGCCCGCGAAGAGGGCGACCATTACATCCTCAATGGCCGCAAGCTCTGGATCACCAACGCCAAGGAAGCGGGTTTATTCATTCTGTTCGCCACCATCGGTCGCGAGCTGCGCCACAAGGGCATCACAGCTTTTCTGGTTGAGGCCGGGACGCCCGGCTTCACGGTGGGGAAGAAGGAAGACAAGCTCGGCATCCGCGCGTCCTCGACTTGCGAGCTGATTCTGGAGGATTGCCGCATCCCCAAATCGCGCGTGCTGGGCGAGGTCGGCAAAGGGTACAAGGTCGCGATGGAGACGCTCAACGAAGGCCGGATTGGGATCGGCGCGCAGATGGTGGGCGTGGCGCGCGCCGCACTCGAGCATGCGCTGCATTACGCCCAGGAGCGCAGGCAGTTCGGCCAGCCGATTGCGGATTTCCAGGCCGTGCAGTTCCAACTGGCCCGCCTCGCCACAGAGGTTGAGGCCGCTCGCCTGATGACCTACAATGCCGCTCGACTGAAGGAGTCCGGCAAGTCGTTTGTGAAAGAGGCCGCCATGGCCAAGTATTTCTGCTCGGAGGTGGCCGAGCGCGCTGCGTCCGAATCCATCGAGGTCCTCGGCGGGGTAGGCTACACCAAGGACTATCCGGTTGAGAAATACCTGCGGGACTCCAAGATCGGCAAGATCTACGAAGGCACGACGTTCATGCAGCTTCAAACCATCGCCAAGGTGCTCTTGGGCAAATAGACGCGGTCGAATGCCGCGCCGCGAATTCGACCCTCCCTCGCCGGAATTCAATCAGCCGAATGTTTTGTTGCGGGCTCGACGACCCCCGGGTGGAGGGGCTCGGGTCCCCGCGACAGGAACGAGGAGGTAGTCTCATGCAGGGAACTCTTACGAGGCGCGCTTTCATGCTCGGCGCGGCCACGGCTGCCGCATCCCTACGCGTGGTGGGGGCCAACGACCGTATCCGTCTCAGCATCGTCGGGGCAGGGTCGCGTGGTCAGTACCTGATGCGCAGCGCCAATCAGGTGGGCAATGTGGACTGGCTGGCGGCGGCTGACATCTGGGACCTGCGCTTGGACCAGGCCGAACAAGTCGCGGGGACCAAGATCGAAAAGTCCACGGACTATCGCCGGCTGCTCGATCGCCAGGATATCGACGGGGTCATCGTGGCCACGTTCGACCACGTGCACGCGCAGATCACCGTGGACGCCTGCCGCGCCGGCAAAGATGTTTTCGTCGAAAAGCCCATGACTTCGCTGCCCATGCAGGGGCACGAGGTGGTGCGCGCGGTGCGCGAGACGAAGCGTGTCGTGCAGGTCGGTGTGCAACAGCGCAGCACCCCGCACTTCATCGAAGCGAAGAAGCGCTTCTTCGACAGCGGGCTCATCGGCCCGGTCAACATGGTCCGCACCCTTTGGAACGCCAACACCGGCTATCTGACCCCCGTGCCTGCCGGCATGGAGCGGAAGCCGGAAGGGCTCGATTGGGAAGCGTGTCTCGCCTGGTTGCCGAAAATCCCCTGGGACCCCAAGCGCTACTTCAATCGTTTTGCCTACTGGGACTTCTCCACCGGCGGCCAGTCCGGCGGCCTCTTCGTCCACATGGTGGACGTCGTGCACTGGTACCTGGGATTGAGGCGGCCTTCCGCGGCGGTCGCCGCCGGGGGCATCTACCGGTACGACGACGGGCGCGACACGCCGGACAACTTCAACATGATTCTGGAATATCCTGAGAAGCTCAACGTAACGTTCGAGGCGACGATCACCGACCTCATCCCGGCGGGCTCGGCGCTGATTGTCTTTATGGGCTCGGGCGGCAGGCTGGAAATATTCCGCCACGGCTACAAATTCCTGCCAGCGCGGGAGAACGCGCAACTCGGCGAGATCAGTGCTGGGAGCACGCCGGACTCGCACATGGCAAATTGGCTCGAGTGCATGCGCAGCCGCAAGGAACCGAACGCCAACGTCGTCGATGGGCATTACAGCGCCATGGCGTGCCACATCGGCAACATCGCCTATAAAGAAAAACGCCGGGTCACCTGGCAGAAGGAGTGGGACGTATGAGCATCGAAGTCGGCGTCAATTTGGAATTCATCCGGTGCGAGGACAAGCCCTTTGCCGTGGGCGTGGAGCGCGCCGCGCAACTCGGCTTCCGCTACGTGGAACCGATGGTGCACAACGGCCGCGAGCTGCTGAGCGAGGCGGGGTATTTTCATTCCTTCTCGCTGGACGATGACCCGCTGGAAATGAAAGACATCCTCGAAAGGAACGGCGTCAAACCATCCGGGCTGAGCGCCCATTGCCCGCTCATGCGCCCCGAGATCAGCGTGCCCTATCTGCAGAAGGCCATTCGCCTTGCCGCCGCCGTGGGCGCGCCGGTGGTCAACACGGACGAAGGCATCCGGCCATCGTGGGTGAATCTCGACGACGCCTTCAACGTCATGAAGTACACGCTCACCACCGTGCTGCGTACCGCCGAGCGCTACGGCATCTCGATCGGCATCGAACCGCACCAGGCTATCTCGCGCACGACCAGCGGGTTGTTACGCATTGCCACGCTGGTCGAGTCGCCGCTCTTGCGCGTCAATTACGATACCGGGAACTCTTATCTAGCTGGCGAAGATCCGTATGAAGGCCTGAAGGCCGTGAAGCATTTGTTGGTGCACATCCACGCCAAAGACATTTCCATCCAACACGCGGAAGCGGAGAAAGGCAAAGTGACCGGCACGCCGGTCGGCTGCGCCTGCGGCGACGGGGTGATCGACTGGGCCAGGGTGATTGCCATTTTGCGCGATGCCAACTTCCACGGTGTGCTCTCGGTTGAGTGCGGCACGCCGCAGCAAGCGGCGCGCAGCCTGGCGCATCTCAACTCGCTGCTCGCGTAATGCGATGAAGAGAGGGCGATCATGAGATTCTCAAATCCGCTTTTGTGCCTCATCTCGATCCTCAGTGCCGCGCTGTCCGTCGGGGCGGAGAACACGGATCGGTTCTTCCAACCCGGCAAGATCCGCGCGCTCATCTTCTCGGGCCGCAACAATCACGATTGGCGGGTCTCGACGCCATATTTGAAAAACCTCCTGCTGCGCGCCGGGCGATTTGACGTGCGGGTGGAGGAAGAGCCCGCGGGAACGACGGCTGCAACTCTGGCGGCCTACGATGTGCTCGTGCTCGATTACATGGGTCCGCGCTGGGGGGAAGCGACGGAGAATGCGGTCGAGGAATTCGTGAAATCCGGCAAAGGGCTGGTGGTGGTTCACGGCGCCAGCTATGCGTTCACGGGTCTGGAAATCCTGGGCGACGGCCACAAGCGCACGGGCATCAAGCAGCCGCCCTGGCCGGAGTATTTGAAGATGATCGGCGGCTATTGGACCGAGGCGGAACCCAAGACCGGTCACGGCCAATACCATACGTTTCCCGTCAAGATCGTGAACCGCCATCATCCCATCACGCAGGGCATGAAAGAGTCGTTCCTGGCTACCGACGAGCTCTATCACCAGATGAAGATGCAACCCGAGGCGAACATCCTGGCCACGGCTTTCGATGACCCCAAGATGGGCGGCACGGGAAAAGACGAGCCGATCCTCTGGACGGTCAATTACGGCAAGGGCCGAGTGTTTCAAACCACGCTCGGCCATGACCTGGCCGCGATGCAGGAACCCGGTTTCGTTACGAGTTTCCTGCACGGCACGGAGTGGGCCGCGACCGGCTCCGTCACCTTGCCCCCCAAGATAGGCCAGCCGGAAGTGGGGGCGAGTCCCCTGCGCGTCCTCGTGGTCACCGGAGGGCACGACTATCCCACGTCCTTTTACACGTTGTTCGAAGGCGTTCCCGAATTCGTGTGGCAGCACGCGGCGACCAATCACCAAGCGTTCAAGAACGACATCCGCGCCCAGTACGATGTCGTGGCGCTTTACGACATGTCGGCGGAGATCTCCGAGGCCGAGAAGAGGAACCTTGTCGATTTCCTGGAGAGCGGCAAGGGCGTGGTCGTCATTCATCATGCCATCGCCGACTACCCGGATTGGGAGTGGTGGTGGAGGGAGGTCGTGGGCGGAAAGTATCTTCTCGAGCCCAGCGGCGGCGTGCCCCGGTCAACCTATCTGCACGATCAGGAAATCATCGCCGAGCCGGTCGGCCAGCATCCGATCCTGGCCGGAATCAACCGCATGCACCTCCGGGACGAAACCTACAAGGGTTTGTGGATTTCACCCAAAGTCACCGTCCTTCTCAAGACCGACAATCCCACGAGTGATGGCCCTCTCGCGTGGGTCAGTCCCTACGAGAAATCGCGCGTCGTTTGCATCCAGCTCGGCCACGATCATCTGGCCCATCGCCATCCCGCCTATCAGAAGCTGGTGCGCAACGCCATTTTGTGGTGTGGGGGAAGGTCAGGTGCTGGCAAGTGAAGATCTCGCGTACACTCAACCTATCGTGCCTGCCACCGCCATAAATGATAGAATTGCCTGCATGAAAGACATCCCCTTGGATGACGTAACACGCCGGATCAGAGAAGCCGCTGCAGCGCTACGAGCGACGGGAGCGAAGGAGGTCTACCTTTTCGGATCCGCGGCGGGTGGTCCGTTTACTGAATCTTCCGACGTGGACTTGGCCGTGTCGGGTCTTCCCCCTGATCTTTTCTTCCGGGCCATGTCCAGGGCGGCGAAAATCCTGGACCGTCCTTTGGACTTGGTTGACTTGGACGAGGACACTCCTTTCACTCGCTATCTCAGACACGAGGGCGAACTGCGGCGTGTGGGATAAGCTGCGCAAGCAAATTACCGTCGAGCTGGAGCAGCTAGACCACTTGTTCGAAGTCCATCGGCCTCTACTCCATAAGTGTCTCGAGAGCAGTGCCAGTGAAATTGAGCTCTCGGCCCTGGCGGCGTTTCTCCATTCCTTCTACACCGGCGTCGAGAACATCTTTAAGCGAGTGGCGATTGAGATTGACGGCGTTCCCCCGCGCGGGGAATCGTGGCATCGCGATCTTCTTGACGCCATGACGCAACCAACAGCACAGCGCCCCCGATGCATTTCTCCGGACCTGCACGACAGACTGATGGACTACCTGCAGTTTCGTCATTTCTTTCGTCATGCATACGTATTTCAATTGCAGTTTGCGAAAATACGCCCCATCGTAACCGGTTGCGAGGATACCTATCAGGAGTTTCGTCGAGAGATTGAGACCTTCCTAGGCAGCGCCTGACCGATGGTGCAGAGTTTTCTGTTTCGACGAATCATCTCTGGTCGACCAGGCTGCGGAGGAGGACTGTGGCTGAGTTCAAACCATTTGTTCCGCACGATTCGAAGGAGCGGGAGTTCACACTGAAGGCGGTCCTGGCAGGGCTGGTCATGGCCGCCATCTTCGGCGCGGCCAACGCCTATCTGGGCATGAAGGCGGGCCAGACCGTGGCGGCCACGATTCCCGCTGCGGTGATTGCCATCGCCCTTTTCCGTATTCCGGGATTCCGCGGCGGCGTGCTCGAACAAAACCTGACGCGCACCGCCGCCTCCGTGGGCGAAGCGCTGGTGGCCGGCGCCGTCTTCACCATCCCCGCCTTCATGATGGTCAACGTGGCCGGCGAGCGCCTCTGGATGGGTCTGCGCGGCCACTATTGGGAAGCCACGGTGATTCTGCTCGCGGGCGGGTTGCTGGGGATTTTCTTCATTATCATCCTGCGGCGGCCGCTCTGCGTGGAATCCAACTTGCCATTCCCCGAGAGCACAGCAAGCGCGGAGGTGGTGAAGGCGGGCCAGGCGGGCGCCACCGACGCACCCCGGTACGTCTTCGGCGCGCTGGGCCTGGGCGCGCTCATGCAAGTCCTCAAAGACGGCAAGGGTTTTCAGATTTTCTACGACACGGTGGCGGGATTCATTCATTTGCCGCGCTCCGTCATCGGCTATTTCGGTTATCAGAAGGAGCCCCTGGGCGATGTGGCCTACACGGGTGGTATTCCCTTCTCGACGCCTTCGGCTTCGCCCGCGCTCATCGGCATCGGCTACATTATCGGGCCGCGCCTGGCGGTCATCAATTTTTCCGGCGGCCTGCTTGCCTGGATCGTTCTGATTCCCCTCGTGCTTTTCATCGATCCCGATTTGCCGCGCCGCTTGGGCGCGACGACAGGCGGAACCGCCTCCTGGGACCTGCTCAGCTACACCGTCTGGTACAACGTGGTGCGGCCGATCGCCGTCGGCGCAATGCTGGTCGCAGCCGTCTATACGCTATACGGGATGCGCGGGCCGATCGTGCGCTCGCTGCGCAGCGCGTTGGAATCCGGCGCCGCTGCGGCCCACGCCACCGCCGCGCGCACGCGCCTCGACATCGATATTCCCATCCAATGGATTGTGATTTCGATTGCCGGGCTGCTCGTCCCCATCACGCTCATCTACCATCACTTCGCGGAGAGCTGGGGCGCGGCGATTGCGGCTGCCCTGGTGATGACGTTCAGCGGATTTCTGCTCGGCGCGGTCGGCGGTTACCTCGTCGGTCTGATGGGCACGTCGAATCAACCCGTCTCGGGGCTCACGCTCTCCGCGCTGGTGCTCGCCGCACTGGTAATGGTCGGCATCGGCGTCCGGGGTTTGGGGGGCGTGGCGGCGGTGCTGGGGGTGGCGTCGGTAGTGTGTGTGGCGTGCAGCGTCTCCGGCAGTCTGATTCAGGATTTGAAGGCCGGCCATCTGCTCGGCGGGACGCCGTGGAAGATGGAGGTCGTGGAAATCCTGAGCGTCATCGTGCTGGCGTTTTTCCTGTTCTTCCCCATCATCGCGTTGCACGAGGCCAATCTCGCCACGGGCGGCATCGGCGGACGCTTGCTGCCCGCGCCCCAGGCCGGCCTGATGGCCACGCTTTCGCAAGGCATCGTGGGCGGGCAGATGCCGTGGGGATTGGTGCTGATGGGCGCCGTGTTCGGCGTCATCCTCATTATGATTCAGGCGCCCGCCCCCATGCTGATTGCGGTGGGCATGTATCTTCCGCTCGAAACCACCGGCGCGATCTGCACGGGTGGCTTGATCCAATGGGCGGCGGACCGCTGGGCCGCGCGCGCTAAGCCCACCCCAGAAGAAAAAATCAGAACTGCCGAGCGCGGTACGCTCATCGCCTCCGGCTTTATCGCCGGCGAAGCGATTACGGGCATTCTGCTTGCCGCGATTTTCCTTGCCGGAATTCCGTCCCTCACGAAGGTGATCACCGGCCTCGAGGAGCTCCCGTTCCTTTCTACCTGGGGCGGATGGATTTCGCTTGTTGCCTTCGCCGTCCTCGCCTATTGCCTGATCCAGTTGCCCCTCAAGAAGAAGTCTGCGTGAGGCCGCAAGGCCTTGTGCCCCCACCTTCGCTCCCTCACCCGTCCGCCTACGGCGTCCACCCTCTCCCAAAGGGAGAGGGCGGTTCTCACCAAAATCGTTTCGCCACCCGCGAAACCCTCTCCTCGAGGGAGAGGGCTGAGGTCATACCGGCGTATAATCACCCGAGCAGATGCCCCGGCACTGTGCGCCGGAATTGATTTCCGGCCCTCCCCCTCGGGGGGAGGGTGGACCGCGAAGCGGGACGGGTGAGGGTGGAATGAGCGGGTTGACTGATAAGGCTCGCCAACTACGCAAGGAAGTGACCCCGGCCGAAGAGCGTGCCTGGTGGTTGCTGAGAAACCGTCGCCTGCTTGGCTTCAAGTTTCGCAGACAGCATCCCATCGGAGGATACGTCATTGATTTCTACTGTCTGAAGTCCCGGCTTGCGGTTGAGTTAGACGGTAGTATTCACGCTCAGCCGAGTCAAACGAGAAAGGACGAGGCAAAGGAGGCGTATCTGAGGCGCATGGGCATCCGCCTGTTGCGGTTGCCGAATGGAATGGTGATGAACGATCCCGAGTTGTTTTGCAGGAAGGTTCGGGAGGCGGCGACGGAAAACTTCTTCTTACTCAACCAGTGACGATTCCCCGAAAGACCGCACAACGCGGCGAGACGGCCCTCACCCGTCCCGATCCGATCGGGACACCCTCTCCCGGAGGGAGAGGGCGGGAGTCAACCCATATAGTTCCGACGACTTGGCATCCCTCACCCGCCCGTCAACTGACGGGTCAACCCTCACCCGTCCGCCTACGGCGTCCACCCTCTCCCAAAGGGAGAGGGCTGGGACGATGAAAAGCGATCGGTCCTGTGTGAATCCCTCACCCGTCCCGATCCGATGGGGACACCCTCTCCCAAAGGGAGAGGGGTGGAGTCAAGTACCATGTTAAGGTCGAAGCTCCGACAATCCCTGTGTGGTAAAATCCGCCTGAAATGACACCCGGGCGCATCGAAGTCATTCTCGGTGACATCACCAAGCAGGAGGTGGATGCGATTGTAAATGCCGCGAACCCGTCGCTGCTGGGCGGGGGCGGTGTGGACGGAGCGATTCATCGCGCGGCGGGGCCGGAGTTGCTCGCCGAGTGCCGGACGCTGGGCGGTTGCGCGACGGGCGAGGCAAAGATCACCAAGGGCTACAACCTGCCCGCCCAACATGCGATTCACACCGTCGGCCCCGTCTGGCACGGCGGCCAGCGCGGCGAGGACGAGTTGTTGGCCTCCTGCTATCGCCGGTCGTTGCTTCTGGCGATCCAGCATCGCCTCCGCACCATCGCATTCCCGTGCATCAGCACCGGCGCGTACGGATTCCCGCGCGGGCGCGCTGCGGAGATTGCCGTGCGTGAAGTGCGGAGAATCCTCGCAGAAAATCCGTCCATCGAGAAAGTCCTCTTCGTCTGTTTTCTCCGGGAAGATTTCGAGATTTATCAGAAGCTGCTCCAGGGGGCCGCCTAGGCGGACGAGGAAAATCCCCAAGAACTGACATCCGGAGTAGTCCCGATGCGGTGGATCGGGACGACGGAGGATCTGCGGAGTTGGCTGAATTTACAAATCCCGGGCTTCTTCGCTTCGATCACAATGACAACGGCGGGGCGGGCGCGGGCAAACTCCGCGGGCCGCGCTGCCATCCAAGCCTATAGAATCTTGCCTTGGTGGGTTGACCTCGAGGGGGGAGAATGCCATCATACGGATAGGCGTGGGACGAGCAGGAGGCGGGATGAACAGAGGGATAACGATACGCTACCTCACGTGGGGGGGACTGGCCGCGGCCTTACTCTGGCTCACCACGGGGGGAACAGCGCTATCGCAGGAGCCGAGCCAGGGCCCCAGCACTTCGGGCCCGGATCGGGGCGTAGGCGAAACCGTACTCGCCCCCAAGAAGACCACGCCGCCCTCGCCCACCTCGCCCGCTTCTGGGACCTCCACTCAACCCGCGTCAAGGCCGCCGGAAAAAATCAATCCCAATGAAGTCTTCACCCTGACCACCTCCACGAACCTCGTTAACG
>Ga0073934_10010318_pt1 | contig 11642 bp, 10 predicted proteins | sample LarsenN4metaG_FD_76834 | JGI IMG/M metagenome (GOLD analysis project Ga0073934, IMG submission 76834) | Hot spring sediment bacterial and archeal communities from British Columbia, Canada, to study Microbial Dark Matter (Phase II) - Larsen... ... | reverse complement strand
GGGCGCGTGCCCGAGGCAGGAGTGACCGACCTCGGACGCCTCGTCTAGCATCGGCGCGTGCCCCGTGTGGCCCCAGAGGCCCCGTCCCCTCCCGCCCACGAGACGCCTCCCGCAGCCGCGCCGCCGGGGACGCGGGCGCCCGCGTGGCGGAGCGGCCCGGCGCTCGCCCTCGCCGGCGTCGTGGTCGTCGCGTTCGCCGCCTACGCCTGGCTGGCCTCCCTCGTCGACGTCCCCCGCGTCCACCCGGACGAGGTGCGCTACATCATCGCCGGCTCGTCCCTCGTCGAGGGCGAGGGCCTGCGCCTACGGGGCGAGGAGTACGGGTTCGGGCCGCTGTACGCGGCGGCGCTCGCCGCGATCGTCTGGCTCGCGGGCGGGCTCGAGGCCGCGTACCCGTGGTTCAAGGTCGCGAACGGCGCGTTCTTCGCGCTGACCGCGGTCCCCGTCTACCTGCTCGCGCGGAGGCTCCTCACGCCGTGGTGGTCGGTCCTCGTCGCCGGGCTCGCGGTGGCGATCCCGTCCTCGATCTCGGTGGCGACGGTCATGACCGAGAGCCTCGCGTACCTGACCGCGGCCTGGGCGCTGCTCGCCACCGCCCTCGCGCTCGAGCGGCCGACGGTCGGCCGGCAGCTCCTCCTGCTCGGGGCGGTCGCGGCCGCGTTCCTGACCCGCGCGCAGCTCGGCGCCCTGTACGCCGGCTGGCTCCTCGCCCTCCTGCTCGTGTGGTGGATCGCGCCTCGGACGCGGCCCCGTACGCGGGGAGACCTCCTCCGGCTCTGGCCGAGCGCGCTGCCGCTCGCGCTCGTCGCCGGCGCGTTCGCCGCTCGCCTCGCGAGCGGATCCTCGCCCTCCGAGTCGCTCGGCGCGTACTGGGAGCTGTGGCGCGGCTACGACCCCCTCCAGGTCGCGAAGTGGCTCGTCTACCACGTCGCCGACCTCGAGCTCTACCTCGCCGTCGTCCCGCTGGCGGTGGCGCCGATCGTCCTCACGGGGCTGATGCGGGCCGGCCGTCGCGACTCCGACCGCGCCGCCGCCTTCGTCGCGCTCTTCGCCTCCGCGAACGCCGTCGGGTTGCTCGTGGTGGCCGCGTTCACGAGCACGCCCTGGGGCTACGACCGGCTGCACGACCGGTACGCGTTCTACCTCCTCCCGCTCTGGCTGCTCGTCTTCGTGGTCTGGCTCTCCGACGGTATGCCCCGTCCCCTCGTCGCCACCGCGACCGGCGTCGCGCTCGCGCTCGCCCTCCCCGCGATCCTGCCCTTCCGGCAGCTCGCCAACGAGGCGGGCATCGACACCGTGCCCGGCGCGCTCTGGGTGCGGATCGAATCCGAGGTCGCGGGCTCGGGGCTGCTCACCGGCCAACGCGTCCTCGCGCTCTTCGTGCTCGCGCTGCTCGCGGCCGCCGTCCTGGTGCCGCGCCGCTACCGGCTCGCGTTCCCGGCCGCCGTGCTCGCGCTCTTCCTCGTCACCGGAGCGCTCGCCTGGGACCGCTTGATCGGCGCGCCCGAGGACGCGGTGTTCTCGGGCGGGCTCGAGCGAGCGTGGATCGACGAGCGCCTGCCGGAGGACGCCTCGGTGACGAAGCTCTACCTCGAGTCGGAGGCCTGCCCGGCGACGGCGCTCACGCGCCATGCCCTCTTCCTCACGGAGGCCTTCAACGCGACGGTCGACCGCGCCGCGTACCTCGACGGCTCGATCCCGGACGGCCTTCCCATCGAGCGCGTCGAGGTGGCGCCGGACGGCACTCTCGAGCTGTCGCCCGAGAACCCCCTGCGCGCCGAGCACGTGTACACCCAGCCCGGGATCGAGCTCGAGGGCGACCGGCTCGCGACGGGGACGGCCGCCGGCCTGGTCCTCTGGCGCACGCGCGGCGAGGTCCGCGTCCGAGGCGCGACCTCCAGCGCCGACCTGCGCACGGCCGACTGCTAGCCAGGCCCCTCCTTCGCGGCGGTCGCGGCGGCGAGGCCGGATCGCGTCTCGCTCGACGCGCCGAGCACGTGCGTACCGGCGCTCCCGAAGGGCACGTATTCGGCGGTCAGGCCCGCATACGCCTCCATCGTTCCCGTCCCGCCGGCGATGCGTCCTCGAACCGTGACCAAGTGATCGATCGCCGTGTCCACCGGAACGACCCAGGAAAGGTAGCCCGTGTCGATCCCGAACCCCGACACGGCCCCGCCGGAGGTCACGCTGTCCAGCGTCACGTACCGCTGTGCGGAGGTGAGCCCTCCGAACCCGGCGATGTGGAACGCGGCCATGCAGGGACAGCCGGTCGTCGAGGTGATGATCGCGGTGACCGGTGCGCTCATCACGATGAACCCGGTGCCGCCGGGCACGCCGCCCGCCCTGATCGTCACCGACGCCAGGTCGGTGTCTGCGGCGCTGCTCAGCGCCGTCTCGAGGCCCTGCTGGAACGCCACTCGCCCGAGGCCTCGATGCACGAACGCGGCCATGGCCTCCCGGGTGATCGGCTCGGTCGGACAGTAGGTCGGCGGCGTGCCCGGCGGCACGCACGTCTTGCCCGTGGTGATCCCTGCCCGCTTTATGGCCGCGATGTCGTCGTGGAACGGGTTGGCGTTCGGCACATCGGTGAAGTCGTGGATCGCGAACGCTGCCGGTACGCCGAGCGCGAAGACGACCACGGCCGCCGCGAGCACGAGCACGTGCTTCCGAGAACGCGTCATGTCAGCTCCTTCGAGTCCGAGGTGGGTCGATTATCCACCGGCCCGCCGCCTGCGAGAGGACGCGTCCCCCGCCGAGAGCACGGTGACGACGCCGGACGCCGTCGCGTTCAGCGAGCGCGCCTGAGGTAGCCGCTCGGGTTGAAGGTGATGAGAAACTTCTCGCGCTCGCGGTCGATCTCGAACGCGTCGTTCCGCGCGAGGAACGCCTCGATCGCCTGCAGCGGCCCGGGCATCAAGTCCGTGCGGATGCGCCCGATGTTCGAGTCCTCGACGATCACGTAGCAGCCGACGGGGACGAGCGGCGCGTACGCCTCGAGCTCCGCCTCGACGTGCGCCTGCGAGTGGTCGGAGTCGAGCACCACCAGCACGCGCTTGCCGGCGGCGCGCTCGCGCACGGTCGCGACGACCTCCGGGGCGGTCGACGACCTCCCGCCGAGGTAGGTGATGCGCGGGTGCTCCGGGTAGTCCTCGCGCACGGGCTCGACGTCGATCGAGACGACCTCGCCGGCCCCGAGCAGATCGCAGACGGACGCGAGGTAGAACGCGCTTCCGCCGCGGTACGTCCCCGTCTCGACGACGAGCTCGGGTCGCGTCTCGGCCATGATCTCCTGGTAGACCCAGAGGTCGAGCGGGTTCTTCAGCGCCTGCGCCCCCAGCCACGTCGCCTTCGTCCACGCGTCCGAGAGGTAGAGGACGTCGTGCGCGCGGGCGACGGCCAGGCGGTCGAGCCGGCGGTCGAGCCGGAAGCGCGCGGCGGTCAGGGCTCGCCTCAGCACCGCGCGATTCTAGGGACGGGCTGCCGTCGCCAGCCCGAGAACCTCGAGGTAGCGGTCGGCGACCTCCTCGATCGGCGGGACGCAGATGCGCGCGCGGAACCCGTCGAGATCGGCGACCAGCCGCTCGAGCACGTCCGGGAGCTCCTCGTCGGTGCGAAACGGAAGCCCGGCCTCGCCGACGAGCTCCGGGTGGCCGCCGCTCTCGAGGTAGGCGGCAGGGAGGCCGCACGCGAGCGCCTCCAGCAGCGCGTTCGAGCACGGGTCGTCGCGGCTCGCCGCGACGTAGACGTCGTGCCGCCGCAGCTCCTCGGCGACGCCCTCGGAGGGCAGCGGCCCCAAAGCCCTGATCCACTCGAACGGGACCGGAGGCTGGCCCAGATAGGTCAGCTCGAAGCGGTCGCGGTCGAGGTTGCGGTCGAGCCAGGCGAGCGTGTCGGCGCCCTTCCGCGGGTTCACCGACCAGCTCGACGCGATCACGCGCACGCGCCGACCGTCGAGCGGCTCGCGGCTCGCGGGCGGCTGGAAGAGCGCGGGGTCGACCGTGTTCGGGATCACGACCGGAGAACGCAGGTCGAGGCCGAGCTCGCGGTGCCTTTCCAGGCTGTACCGAGACTGGCAGACGGTCGCGTCGGCGAGCTCGGCGTTGATCTCGACGATCCGCCGGTCGGTGCCGTCGTCGAACCCCCGGTAGGCCCCGATGGGGCCGTCCACCCTATGCACCATCCGGCAGCCCGTGCGGGCGAAGCGGCGCAGGCGCGCGAAGTCGAAGTTGAACGAGTTGAACAGGCACGCGGGCGTCCCACCGGAGACGCGGTTCACCTCGACCCGAAGGCCGCGCCGTCGGAGCTCGCCGAGGAGCGCGCGCAGGAACTGGTGACCGCCGCCCGCCGGAGGCGGCTCGAACTCGTGGAAGAGCGCGAGGTCGGCGCGCCCCCGGCGCGAGCGGACGAGGTCGACCTCGGTACGCGCCCGGCGCACGACGTTCGTCCCGGCCCGCCTGGCCGCCCGTGGCACGGCGCGTGTGTCCACGGGGCTAGACGGTAGCCTCGCGCCGTCCCGGATGCCCCACCCACGCCGCCTCCTGACGACGCTCCTCCACCGCGGCCTGCCCCCGCAGACGCGGCTCGGGCTGCTCGCCGCGGAGGGCCGCCGGAGGCTGCGCCCGAGACCGGCGTACGCCGTGCGCTACGGAGCGACGACGCTCTACCTCTCCCACGCCGACTACGAGATCGACTGGGAGACGCTGAAGAGCGTGCTCGTCGACGAGCCGTACCCCGCCGACTACCGCGGCGCGCTCGTCCTCGACGTCGGCGCGCACAAGGGCTACTTCGGCGCCTACGCGCTCCGGCGGGGAGCTTCCCGCGTCGTCTCGTACGAGCCCGAGCAGGCGAACCTCGCCCTGCTCGAGCGCACGGCGCGGGAGCACGCCGGCGCCTGGGAGGCACGCCCGGTCGCGGTCGGCGCCGAGGCGGGCGAGGCGGACCTGCACGTGATGGGCGCCTCCTGGGGACACGCGCTGCACCCGCCGGACGCGTTCGCGCAGTACGAGGTCGGGGTCCGGCGGGTGCCCGTGGTCGCCCTCGCGGACGTTCTCCGCGAGGCCGGCGAGGCGGGCGCGGAGCGCGTGGTCGTGAAGCTGAACGTCGAGGGCGAGGAGTGCCCGACGATCCTGGGCACGCCGCCCGAGGCCTGGCAGCGAGTCGACGAGGTCCTCGTGGAGACGCATCCGTGGGCCGCCTGCGGCGCCGAGGAGCTGGCCGAGCACCTCGCGGGCGCGGGGCTCACCCGCGTCCCGGGCGCGCACGAGCGGATGTTGCAGCTGCGTCGAGGATGAGCTCCTCCAGCCGGTCGACGTAGCGGTCCCAGCCGAGCTCGCGCTCGACCGTGATCCGGGCGCTGCCCCCGAGCGCACGCGCGCGCAGGTCGTCCCCGAGCACGTCGCGGAGCGCGCGGGCGAACGTCTCCGGATCGCCGGGCGGGACGAGACGGCAGTTGTCGCCGTCGACGAGCCCGTACCCGTTCGAGATCGCCTGCGTGCGGCTCACGACGACCGGCTTCCCCAGCGCCATCGCCTGCAGGAGGACGGTGGTCGCGCCCGAGTAGCTGTTCTCGCGCACGGGGAGGGCGACGACGCGCGCGGCCCGCAGCCGCTCGAGCATCTCCTCGAACGCGAGCTCGACCTCGACGGACACGTTGCGCGGGAGCCGCGTGAGCGACCGCAGGCGATCGGCGGCCGCGACGAGCCGGAAGCTCCGGTCCGGCATCGCCTCCGCGACGCGCACGAGCAGCTCGTAGTCGCGATGGGGGTCGGCCCCGACGGAGACGACGTCGAGCTCCGCCCGCCTCGTCGCGGGCACGAGCACGTCGGTCCGCACGCCGAAGGGCACGAAGGCGGTCCGCGCCCGCTCGCCGTGCGCGGCGACCCAGCGCTCGAGCTCCTCCGCCTCGTGCTCGCTGTACGCGACCACCGTCGACGCCCGGGCGAGGGCGGACGCGTACAGCCGCCGCATCCGCCGGCCGCGCAGGAGCGCCAGCCGCTCGGGCAGGCCGACGGCCACGTACACGAGGGGCGGCGACAGGCGGCCGGCGCGCTTCAGCAGGAGGAGGGGGATACCGACCGTGTCCACCGTCGAGACGACGACCTCGGCACGGCCGGCCTCCCCGAGCGACGCGTACACGGTCGCGAAGTCGCCGCCGTAGCCCCCAGCCCGCTCGAGGCCCCACCGGGACGCGCGCCCCGCCTCGCGCGCCCACGCCGGCGGGCGGGCTCGCTCGAGGTTGTGGCGCACGTCGTGGCCGCGCGCGCGCAGCTCGTCGAGGCCGAAGAGGAGGTAGCGCTCGGGCGCGCCGACGGGCGCAGCGAGCGCGTTCCTCCGCGGCGGGGAGTCGCGGAACGTGTAGAAGATCCTCGTCACCGGTCGAGCGGAGACGCTAGAACATCGACGAGGAGCGGCCGTGCACCGACGACAGACGAAGCTCGCCCGCCGGTTGAACCGGGTCTTCACGCACCGGGCCGACCGGGTCGGCAAGGCGCTCGAGCGCGGCGGGATCCGGACGACCTACGAGCTGCACGACCGGCTCCTCTCCAACCGCCGCAGCCGGCGCCTGTACGAGGAGGAGACGCCGCAGCTCGACGACGTGCAGCGGCGAATCGTGGACGAGGTGCGCACGTCCGGGTTCTCCGTCCTCACGTTCGGGGAGCTCTTCGCGGACGAAGCCCACTGGGCCGAGCTCCAGGCGATGCGCGACCGCTTCGTCGAGGAGACGGAGCGCGACCTCGCCGCCGGCGGCGAGCACGTCCGCGTCCGCGCCGGCAAGGAGTTCGTCGTCCGCCTGTGGAGCTACGGCGTCACGGTCGGCCTCGACGACCCCTGGTTCCGCGCGTGCGCGTCGCGTCGCCTGCTCGACGTCGCGAACGCTTACCTGCGCATGTGGTCGAAGCTCGAGTACGTGGACGTGTGGTACTCGGTGCCCCAGCAGCCCGAGAAGGAGCGGATCTCCTCCCAGCTCTGGCACCGCGACTACAACGACAAGCACCTGCTGAAGGCGTTCCTCTACCTCGTGGACGTGGACGAGGAGATGGGGCCGTTCCAGTACATCCCGGGAAGCCAGCCCGGCGGGCCGTACGCGGACGCCTGGCCGTGGAAGCCGCTCGGCCAGAACTACCCGACCGAGGAGGAGCTCGAGCGCCGCATCCCCACCTCGGCGGTCAAGACCTTCACGGCGCCGAAGGGAACCCTGATCTTCTGCAACACGGCCGGGTTCCACCGCGGAGGCTTCTCGACGACGAGGCCGCGCGTGCTCGCGACCGCGACGTACTCCTCGCCCGCCTCGCTCGCGTCCCTGACCGAGCGGAGCTACGACTACGCAGGCTCGCTCGACGAGCTCGACGCGGTCGCCCGCTTCGCTCTCGGCTGACCGGCGTGGCGCCAGCTTCCCGGTACACGCTGCATACCCGCTGGGACTCCCTCGAAGCGCTCGTCTCGGCGTACCCCGAGGGCCTTCGGCTGGATCTCGGCTGCGGCTACTACAAGCCCGACGGCTACATCGGCCTCGACAACCTCGTAGGCGTTCGAACGCAGATCCCGGACGAGGCGCGCGCCCCCGACGTCTACATCGACCTCAACGTCGAGCCTCTCCCCTTCGCCGACGACTCGTGCATCGAGGTCCGCTCCTCGCACTTCCTCGAGCACTCCAACCTGGATCACGTCATCGACGAGACGTTCCGCGTTCTCCGTCCCGGAGGCACGTTCGTCCTCGTCGTCCCGTACGCCAACTCCGCGGACGGCATGTACCCCGGACACGGCCTGTTTCTGACGGAGAAGTGGTTCCACGAGAACCGCAACTACCAGGCCAAGTTCGAGATCCTCTCCGAGACCTTCGATCCGAGCCCCGAGTACCTGCGTCTCCCGTTCTGGGTGCGCCTGCTCTTTCCGTTCCACCGCGCGCGTGTCTTCCTCTTCAACGCCTGTCTCCAGATGACGATCGAGTCGCGCGTTCGGAAGGAGTGAGAGGGGCCGGCTCGACCGGCCCCTCTCACTCGGAGACGTGCCTTACGAGCCCGCCGGAGTCGTGCCGTTGCGGTTCACGGTCGGCGGCTCCCTACCTTCCACGATGTTCGTCCCGTTCCAGCCGAAGGGGAACGTCGCGGCGACGTAGTTCATGCCGGTGATGCTCACGGAGGCCGAGCAGCTGTGGGCCATCGAGAGCTCGTACTGGTGCGAGCCGGACGAGGCGAGGACAGCGCCCGAGACCGTGAAGGTGCGCTGGTTGTACCCGGCGATGGCGAACTGCTCGAAGGTCTCGGCGACCTCCGTTCCGGTGCCCACGCCGCCTTCCCAGAGGCGAAGCCCGAAGGTGCACGGGCCCGACACGGTCGCGAACGCGGTGAACGTCGCGTTGAGGAAGACCAGCTGCTGACCACCGACACCGCCGACGACGACGTCCACATCCGTGACGAGGGTGTCGCCGCCCGACGCGATCGGGCTGGTGACGTCCACAGGGTTCTGCTCCGAGGCGAGCCGGCCTCCTCCGCGGCTCATGAACGCCGCCATCGCCTCACGTGAGATGGGCTCGACAGGACAGTAGGTCGGCGGCGTCCCCGGAGGCACGCACGTCTTGCCGGCGGTGATGCCCGCGTCCTTGACCGCGCCGATCTCGAAGTGGAAGGGATGCGCGTTCGGCACGGCGGTGAAGTCGTGGATCGCGAGCGCCGACGGAACGCCGAGCGCGAAGACCGCGACGATCGCGGCGACGACGAAGCGGCGAAGCCGGCTCTGCAACACCCGAGGCCAACGGGCCTCGATCTGGATCTTCATGTAGCGGGCCTCCTTGTCGGGCGAGGGAGGCTCCCCTCGCGGCATGAGTACGAGCCCCATCCGGGGCAGGCGCGTGCGGCTGTGTCTCTCCTGTGACCCCCCTTTGTCGAACCGCGGTGCGTGGGGTACCGACCCCCCCGGGTCGCATGTCCGGTCCCGCCCGGATCCTATGACACCAGCGGACGGTTGTCAGTCTTCGTGCCTACACCCGCACGACAGCCGACGACCCGCTCGGCCGGCGGACGCCGGCAGCCGCCCCCACCCGCGTCGGACGCCTGCGGTCGGAGCGGGACGCTCTCGGATACCGTCCGGGAACCGTCGCGGGGTTGTGCTCGTCCCGGGTTCTCGCCCACACTGTGAGGCACATGGCACGCATGGGTGCAGCGGCGCTCGTCGCGATCGTGCTCGCAGGCGGTGTGCTCGCGGTCGCGCGGGCCGTTTCGGGCGACGACGGCCCGAGATCCCCGCAGACCGTGAAGTGGGCCAAGCTCTCGTCGAGCCTCGCGGCCGTGCTCCGCGCGGAGCTGAGCGGCGGTCGGGGCCTCGAGGTGGCCCGCGCGAGCGGGCTCCGGGTACGCGACGGACGGGTGCTCGTGGTCGTCGAGGCCCGCCGCACGCGCTCTGCGGCGACAGCCGCCGTCCTGGCGGTTCGGGGCCGTGTCGTCGCGGCCCACGCGAATCTCGTTCAGGCGCTCGTCGCTCCTCGCGCGCTTGGTCCCCTGAGCCGGTCGACGGCGGTCGCCTTCGTTCGCGCGCCGAACGCGCCGGCGCTTCCCGGGCCGGCGCTCGTCGGCGGCTGACGCCGAGGTGCCTTTCGCTCCGTCATATCCGCAACGCTCTTGCGGTGTCCGTCTCGGAACTGTAGAAACGTCGCGGCCGATGGAGTTCGTGCCCAGGGGCGCGTCGGGCGCCAAGACACGGGAGGGAGTCAGATGAAGATCGGACCGGTCGCGACGGCAGCCGCGCTCGCGGTGCTCGTCGTGCAGCTCGTGGCACCTCCTGCGCCCAGCGCGCAGGTATCCGACCAATCGCGGCCACCGCGACCGGCGGCGGTGAAGGCGCCGAAGCTGGCATCGAGCCTCGGAGACGTCGTCCGGGCGCAGAACGCCAGCGGACGCGGCCTCGAGCGCGCGGAGGAGCTCGGGCTCGCCGTCGTCGGCGGACGCGTTCGCGTCGTCGTCGAGGCTCGCGCCGCACGCGGAGCTGCCGAAGAAGCCGTCCGCGCCGCCGGAGGAACCGTCGAGGCGGCCCATGCCGATCTCGTCCAGGCGCTCGTCGCTCCCGCTGCGATCGAAGCGCTTCCCCGCTCCGCGGCGATCGCCTACGTCCGGCCACCGCACCGACCGGTCGAGCAGGCGATCGACGGCGAAGAGGTCGCGAACTCGGCCGCGGACGTCTTCCAGGACGCGTTCTGGACCGGGGCAGGCGTCAAGGTCGCGATCATCGACGCCGGCTTCCAGGGGCTTGCGGCGCGTCAGGCGAACGGCGACATTCCGAACAGCGTCACGACGCAGGACTTCTGCGGCGGCGGCCTCCTCACCGCGTCCGAGCACGGCGCGGGCGTCGCCGAGATCGTGCACGAGGTCGCCCCGGGCGCGCAGCTCTACCTCATCTGCGTCGACAGCGACGTGACCCTCGGCCTGGCGAAGGACTACGTCAAGGCCCAGGGCATCCCGATCGTGAACATGTCGCTCGCGTTCCTCAACGCCGGCCGCGGGGACGGGACGGGCGGCCCGGGCACGGTGAACGGGATCGTCGCCGACGCGCGGGCGAACGGGGTCCTGTGGGTCAACTCCGCCGGCAACTACCAGCAGCGGCACTGGAGCGGCACCTTCAACCCCGGCGGGCAGAGCTCGATCATCCACGACTTCCTACCGGGCGACGAGCGGAACACCGTGACGCTGGCGAACGGCCAGACGACCTGCGTGTTCCTGAAGTGGGACGAGTGGCCCGTCACAGACGAGGACTTCGACCTCTACCTCGTTCGCGAGGCGACGGGAGTCACGATCGCCGGGTCGGCCGGGTTCCAGAACGGCAGCCAGCCGCCGACGGAGGCGCTCTGCTACACGAATCCGTTCGGAACGGAGAACTTCGGTATCGAGATCGAGCGGTTCGACGGCAGCCAGGCTCCGCAGTTCGACCTCATCGCGACGTTCCCGAACCTCGAGCACCGGGTGACGGCGGGCAGCATCATCGAACCGGCGTCGTCGCCGAACGCGATGGCGGTGGGTGCGCTCTGCTGGGTCGACGGCCTGCTGCGCTCGTACAGCTCGCTCGGGCCCACGATCGACGGGCGCATCAAGCCCGACATCGCCGGGCTCGACGGCGTCTCGGGCGGGACGTACGGGATGAACACGACCGGCTGCTCCGGAGCGGGCGTCGGCTTCACCGGCACCTCGGCCTCCTCACCGCACGTGGCGGGGCTCGCGGCGCTCGGGAAGCAGCAGAACCCGGCGTTGACGCCCGCCCAGCTGCAGACGTGGCTCGAAGCGCGCGCGCGCGACATCTACAGCCCGGGCCGGGACATCTTCACCGGCGCCGGTAGGGCCTACGTCTACACGTTCACGGACACGCCGCCGTGGACGCCGCTGCAGTCGTGGGTCGAGCTCCTGTTCCGGAAGGGGACGACCACCGGCTGCACGCCGCTCGATCCGGTCGGAGGATCCCGGTCGTACTGCCCCGATCAGCCGGTGACGCGGCGCGACATGGCGGTGTTCATCATCCGCTCGCTCAACGAGACGCCCTTCGACAACCCGACGCCGACGTTCGCGGACGTGCCCTCGACCATGTTCGGCTACGCCCACGTCGAGCGCTTCTACCAGCTCGGCATCACGACGGGTTGCGCGGTGGCTCCGCTTCGCTACTGC
>Ga0073934_10010317_pt1 | contig 11642 bp, 9 predicted proteins | sample LarsenN4metaG_FD_76834 | JGI IMG/M metagenome (GOLD analysis project Ga0073934, IMG submission 76834) | Hot spring sediment bacterial and archeal communities from British Columbia, Canada, to study Microbial Dark Matter (Phase II) - Larsen... ... | reverse complement strand
TTGCGGTCGTCCAACTGAGGCCCCGCAGTCAGCTGTCGGGACCCATATCATTGGCAAGGTGATGGAGCTGGGCGACCAGACTCCGAAGTGAGTTCGAATAGCATCCCCTTGGGTCCACCATCGTGACGCCTCGGTGCATCGCAGCCGAGCCTCAGTCGCGACGCAGCCGCGCGAGCCACGCGTGGACCTCGCCTTGCTCGAGCTTGGACTCCAGGCGAGACCCCTCGATCGACCCGATCGTCCAGCCGTGCCCGAAGGTGCCTCGGATCTCGGCCCGGGTGACGCGTCGGGGGCCGAAGCCCCACGGGTTGCGCTCGCTCCAGCACAGGAGGAAGGCATGCCCCCCGGGCTCGAGGGCCGAGCGCAGGCTCTGCGCGTAGGCGGGCCGCTCCTCGTCGGCGAGCGTGTGGAACAGCCCCACGTCGATCGCCGAGTCGAACGAGCGGCCGAGCTCGTGGAGGCGCAGGGCGTCCCACACGAGGAACCGCACGTCGAGCCCTCGATGCAGCGCCTTCGAGCGCGCCCGCGCGACGGCGGCCCTCGCGAGGTCGATCCCGAGGACCTCGTGTCCGCGCGACGCGAGGAACAGCGCGTTGTCGCCGGTCCCGCACCCGACGTCCAGGACGCTCCCGACGATCTCGCCCGCCCCCTCGAGCTCGACGATGGCGGCCTGCGGGCGACCGGTCTCCCAGGTCGGGCTGCCCTCGTACGCCACGTCGAAGAACGAGGTCACGGCAGCATCGTACGGGGTTGCGCGGCTGGGTGGGCGGGGGTAGGGTCCGCCAGACATGCGGTGGGGGATCGGACGTGCGCCCGCGCTGGCCCTCGTCGTGGTCGTGTGCCTGGTCGCCCTTGCGCTCCCCGCCACCGCGGCGGGCCGGAAGATCTCCATCACGAAGTACGACGAGAACTTCAAGGGGCACGCTGGCGTCACCTTCGAGCTGTACCAGGACAACCCCCCGATCGGGGGCGCCCGGGGACCCGAGGACACGCTCGTGCAGACCGTGGTCACCGACGCGGCCGGAGCGGCGCAGTTCACCGACGTGCCGCTCGGTGACTACTGGATCCACGAGGTCACGCCCTCCGGCTACGCGGACAACCCCGACCAGAGCGTGAAGGTGAAGAAGCGAGGCAAGCTCGAGTTCGTCTTCTCCAACACGCCCACGCCCTCCAACTCGCGTGCGAACGACCCGAGCCAGGACGCGTCGTTCGGGGACGGGACCCACGTCTTCGACTTCGGTCCGAGCCTCGCCTCCGACGGGTCCTCGGCGGTCATGGTGGCGTGGAACCACTCCGCCGGATACCTCTCCCCCGGCGGCGTCTCGGGCGTGCGGACCGCGCTGTCGACCGACGGGGGCCTCACGTGGCGCGATCGCGGGAAGATGCCCACCGGCTCGGACCTCTCGTACGTGCTGGCGGAGCCGACGGTCGCGTACGACCCGGTCTCGGACCGATGGATCCTGGCGGCCGCCTCGGTCAGGACCACGGGATCGGGGATCGAGCGCCCGATCCTCGCGGCCACCGCCGACGCTCCGTCCGGGTCCTGGACCGAGCCGGTGAACACCTTCCCCGACATCCCGCCGGACACCGCGTTCGCGCACGGCCCGGACCTGGCGGTCGACCCGATCAGGGGCCTCGTCCACCTGTGGTTCACCGTGTCGCTCGGGGACGGCACGAGCGAGGCGATGGCGACCCGCTCGACCGATGGCGGCGAGACCTGGAGCGAGCCCACGTCGATCTTCGGCCCGGGAGGGCACATCGACTTCGTGGACGGCACGATCGGACCGGAGGGCACCGTCCACCTGGTTGCCGGCGACTACGGTCCGGGACAGATGGACCTGCTCCACGCCCTGTCGACCGACGGCGTGCGGTACGTGCACCGAGACATCGCGACCGGCCTCCCGCGCAGCGGAACGTCCGGTGGGTGCACCGACTCGACCGCGCGGTCGCTGTTCGGCTCGGTCGCCGCGCTGGATGCGCCGAAGGTCGCGGTGAGCCCGTTCGGCGATGATCACGTCTACGTCGTCTTCCCCCAGCACGGTCAGGGCGGCGACGAGAGCGACGTCATGATCGTCGCGAGCGGCGACGGCGGGCAGACGTGGTCCTCGCCGACGCGGGTCGGTCCCGCCGATGGGCGCGTGCAGTTCGCGCCGTCGATCGCGATCACCCCGGACGGGCGGATCGGCGTCACCCACCTGGACGCCGACGCTGCGGGGACCGGGTTCGACGTCGAGCTCTCGCGCGCGGACGTGTACCGGCAGGTCCAGGAGCAGCTCTGGGACCAGCTCCCCGTGGTTCCGCTCACGACCGGGTCCCCGACGTGGAAGACCGACCCGACGTTCGACTCCCACTACGCCAACTGCTTCGGGCTCCCGCCGATCGCCTCCATCGCCCCTGGATCGGGGTTCGTCGCGGCGTGGGCGGACGGTCGGGACGCCGGCCCGGCGGGCAACGGCGGGGTCGACCCGAACATCTACACGGCGACCACCGAGGGCCCGCCGCTCGCCACGTCGCTCACGGCCGCCGTGGAGAGGACCCCCACCAAGCTGAAGCCCAAGGGGAAGCTCCAACCACCCCCGGTGCCGGGCGGCAGGGTGACGGTCACGTTGCTGCAGAACGCGGGCGACGGGTTCGAGAGGATCGGGCGCAGGCGTGTGCCCGTCAAGGCGAGCGGATCGTGGTCGACCTCCTTCGCCCGACCCGACGAGGGGCGCTGCCGGGTCGTGGTCGAGTTCCGCGGCGCGGAAGGTCGCGCCCCCAGCGTGCCGGTCACGAAGACCTTCGGCTGCTGAGCGGTCTCGCCCTTGCCGCGCCCGCCGGGCGGCGTCAGACTGGACGGTGGGAGGTGCCCGTGACCGTTCGCGTCGAGGACCCGAGGCGCTGGATCTCCCTCGTCCTGGCCGTGATCCTGGTGGCGGCCGTCATCCTGATCCTGTACGCGCTCGCGGGCACGACCGAGCCGGTCCCGGTCGGCCGCTCCTGATCGCGCGGCCGGCTACCAGGTGATCGGCGGTACGCCGAAGGGGTCCCCCTCGTACACGCCGGCTCCCAGCGACGAGATGTCGGCCGCGGCGAGCTCCTCCAGGTAGGAGCGGGGGAACACGGCTGCGAAGATCCGCTGGTCCAGCCGGTCGAACGAGATCGCCTCGTCGGGCACGTAGGGGCCGATGTTCTCGCCGTAGACGTAGTCGTCGAGCCATGCAGCGACATCTGCGTCGGTGATGCCGACGTCGACCATCGCCCGGCGCGACAGGTAGATCTCCGAGGGCACCACGCTCTCGATCAGCCCGAAGACCGAGCGCCCGAAACGGCGCTGGATGTCACCCTCGATCTGGATCGGGTCCAGGCGCACCCCGCCGGCGAGGTTCACCGTCGGGCACTGGCCGTGGTCGGCCGTGACGATCATCGCGTACTCGCCGGGCTCGAACCGCTCCTGGAGGATCTGCGCGACCCGGGCGATCTGCCGATCGGTCTCGAGCAGCGCGAACCTCTGTCGCAGCGACAGGAAGTTGTAGACGTGCCCCGCGTAGTCCGGAGCCTTCACGTTGATGTACAGCAGGCTGGTGTGCGGGCCCTCGCCGATCGGCTCCGAGTCGAACGTCGCCTCGATGACGTCGCCCTGGTAGGTGATGATCGGCGGGGTGCAGCACAGCGCCTTCTTGCCCTTCAGCGTGTACCGGTCGTCGATGCCGGGGTCGGCGTAGGCCGCCGTGAGCTCGTCCAGACGCTCGATGCCCGGGGTCGATCTCGGCAGGCGGTAGATGTCCGGGTTCTGTGGGATCCACCCGCCGCCCCCCTCCTCGTCCCACAGCACCGCTACGGGCTTGTCACCCAGCGGTCGGTGGCCTCCGCGGCCGAGCATCCCCAGGTGCCAGATCTGGTAGCCGAGCTCGCCGACCCAGGCGCCGTCGTCGGTGTGCTCGTTCCAGGCATCGGCCAGGGTGGGCACGAGCAGGAACGACGGGTCGGCCTCACCGGGCGAGCCCCACGCCTTGGTGGGCTTGCCACCGTACCGGAGGTTGTGGCCCGTGATCCCGTGGGTCCGGGGGAACGCGCCCGTCCCGATCGTCGCGTGGGCGCACGCGGTCACGGCGGGGAACGACCCGACGATCGCGTCGCGGTAGTTGGCGCTCTCGCGCATCAGGCGCTTCATCTGCGGCCACGCGGTCTTCGTCGGATCGGGGTCGTCCCAGTGCGTCAGCACGTTCCAGCCGCCGCCGTCGATCACGAAGGTCACGATCACCTTCGGGGGCCTCGCGGGGCGCTCGATCCCGGGGAGCACGCGTCCCTCCGGCGCGGTGAAGCCGTCGAAGCCCATCAGGTGCGCGGTCGTGGGGGCGAGGTCGGCCAGCGTGACACGATCGGTGCTGTCGGAGGGCTCGACGATGCCCGGCGCCCAGACGAACAGCGGGATGCGCTCGAGGTACATCCACACCGAGGCGTGACTGCTGCGCGGATCGTCCTTCACCAGCGACAGCGACTCGTTCGCGTAGTTCGAGCTGTTGTAGGGGGCGAGCACCAGCTGCAGGTCGCCCGAGCGCTCCGGATGGAACTGTCGGCGGACGAGCTCGAGGTGCTCGGTGCCCAGGTCCCGAGCCATCCGGTCCAGCGTGGGCGTCGGATCGGGCTTCGCGAGGGCCTTGGCGGCCCGTCCCGCGGCCACCCCGCCCGTGACCGCGACCAGCCCGATCCCGCCGAGCACGGCGAGGAACCGCCGCCTACCAGGGTCGTGCGCCGGCACGCCCTGGGCGCCGTTGGTCGCGGCGACGAGCCCGGTGCCCGCGATGAGCAGGCCGGCGACGGCTGCAGCGATCAGGCTGCCCGTGAGCGCGATGACGAGGGCGACGGCTCCCCCGGCGATCGCGAGCAGCACGAGGAAGCGCCTGGAACGTTCCCGCACGGGCCCATTGTCCCAGAGGCGTCCACCACCCTCGGCCAACAGGTGGGGCTACGCGCGTTTGCGGGGCAGGTCGAGGAACGGCAGCTCGACCACGGTCGCAGGGACCTTGCCGCGCTCGCCCTCGACGCTCCACTCGACCTGCACGCGTGAGCCGGGCGCGGACAGCGACGGCGGGATCGAGCCGAACGCGACCATCTTCTTGATCGTGATGCCCCAGGTCACGCTGGTCGCGCGACCGACCCGTCGACCCTGCTTGTAGACCGGAACCGGCTCGCGCTGCACGAACGGTGAGACCGCCGGGGCCAACCCGTGCTTGGCGAACATCGCCTCGATCGCCGTCCAGTCCAGGTGCAGACCGACGAGCCGACGCTTGGGGCCACCCCGTGCCTGCTCGAGCTCGAGCGCGCGCTTGCCGACGAAGTTCTCCTTGCCGAGGTCGACGAAGCGGCCGAACCCGAGCTCGAAGGGGGAGTAGAACTCCTCGGGCGCGGTGCTGGTGGCGTGCCGCGCGCCGGTGTACTCGGCATCCACCATGATGAGGCCGGCCTCCACGCGAGCGACGTCGAGCGCGCGGACGCCGATCGGGCGGATCCGGTAGTCCTGGCCGGCCTCCCAGACGGCATCCCACACGGCCACGCCGTCGTCGGCTGGGATCCACAGCTCGTACCCGAGGTCGCCCGTGAACCCGGTTCGGGTCACGTCGATCTCGACGCCGGCGATCTCCGTGCGCCGGTGCCCGAAGTACCGCAGGTCCTTCCAGTCCTGGCCGGTCGCCCGCTCGAGGACGTCCCGTGAGAGCGGGCCCTGCAGCGCGAGTCCCGCGAGGTCCTCGGAGACATCCTCGACCTGCACGTCCAGCCCCGCCGCGTTCATCTGCAGCCACCGCAGCGTCTGGTCGGCGGCCGTCAGCAGGTACCGGTCCTCCGCGATGCGTGCCAGGTTGCCGTCGTCCAGGACCTTGCCGTCGTCGTCGCACCACGGCGTGTACAGCACCCGACCGACGGCGAGCTTGCCGACGTCGCGCGTGATCACGCGGTCGAGCAGCCGGGCCGCGTCCGGGCCGGAGACGACGAACTTGTACAGGGGCGACGTGTCGAACATCGCCGCCGCTTCGCGGATCGCGTTGTACTCGATGTCGTGGAAGTCGGCGTAGACGGCGGCCGACCAGTAGCCGGCCCACTCGCCCCAGGCCATCTTCGTGTTGAGCTGAGAGGTGCGCGGGTGGAACGCGGTGCCGACGCTCACGGGGACCTCCTGGCGTTCGCGCTTCGAGGAACCGTCCGCCCCCAGTATCTCCCCGGCGGGCCCCCCTGACCTGCGCAGGAACGGATGCGGGCTGACCACAGGTCAAGGGCCTCATGGTCGGGCTGACCAGGCCCATCTAGCATGGCGACCGGCGCGGTTGCGCCCCATCCCGAGCGCGCCTTGACCCCCGGTCAAGCGACTGAGGAGGCGAACGGTGACGCAGCGATACGACGTCGTGATCATCGGCGGGGGCCACAACGGGCTCATCGCCGCCGGGTACCTCGCGAAGGCCGGGAAGAAGGTCGTCGTCCTGGAGAAGCGGCACGTGCTCGGCGGCGCGGCCGTGACCGAGGAGGTCGTCCCCGGCTTCCGGTTCAGCGTGATGTCCTACGTCGTCTCGCTGCTCCGGCCCGAGATCATCCGCGAGCTCGAGCTCCCCAAGCACGGCCTGGAGATCCTGCCGCTCGACGGGACGATCACGCCTCTGGAGGACGACTACCTGTGGCGCGTGAACGACCACGGCAAGAACATCCGTGAGATCCGCCGGTGGAACAAGGCCGACGCCGAGGCCTACGAGGAGTACGGCAAGCTGATGGCCGAGATCGCGCGGTTCGTGAAGCCGTTCCTGTCGATGGTGCCGCCGGACCCGGGCAAGGTGAAGCCGCTCGAGTGGACGCCGGTCGCCGGGTTCGCGAAGGACTTCCACGACCTGCCCGAGCGCCTGCAGCACACGTTCGTGCAGCTGATGACGATGAGCGCCACCGAGTTCCTGCGGCAGTGGTTCACGATCGACCCGCTGATCGCGACGATGTCGGCCTCGGGCATCATCGGGACCTACCAGGGGATCCAGTCGCCCGGCACGGCCTACGTCCTGCTCCACCACTACATGGGGGAGATCGACGGCGCGTTCCGCGCGTGGGGCATCCCTCGCGGCGGCACCGGCGGCATCTCGGAGGCGTGCGGGCGCGCGGCGCAGGCGTTCGGCGCCGAGGTCCGCACCGAGGCGCCGGTGGCCCGGATCGACGTCCGGGATGGGCGCGCGATCGGCGTCACGCTCGGATCCGGCGAAGAGGTCCGCGCCGACGTCGTGATGTCGAGCGTGGACTCCAACCTGACGTTCCTCAAGCTGATCGAGCCCAGCCACCTGGACCCCTCGTTCCGTGAGGACGTCGCGCGCTACAAGTACCGGGGCTCGAGCGGCAAGGTGAACCTCGCGCTCGACGGGCTCCCCGAGCTCGCCTGCAAGCCGGGCACGGGGGAGTGGCTCCGCGGGGCGATCAGCTTCAGCCCGAGCGTGGACTACATGGAGCAGGCCTACGACGACGCCAAGTACGGGCGCTTCAGCCGGCGCCCCTACATCGACGTCATCATCCCCACGCTCGTCGATCCATCGATGGCGCCGCCGGGCAAGCACACGATGTCGTGCTTCGTGCAGTACGCGCCGTACAAGCTCGCCGACGGCAAGGTGTGGGACGACGAGATGCGAAGCGCGTTCGGCGAGACCGTGCTCGACACGCTCGAGGAGCGGTTCCCCAAGATCCGTGATCTGATCATCGACAAGCAGGTCCTCAGCCCGCTCGACATCGAGCAGATGACCGGCCTCACGGAAGGGAACATCTTCCAAGGCGAGCTCTCGCTCGAGCAGCTGTTCTTCAACCGGCCGGTCCCGGGGTGGGCACGCTACCGCACGCCGATCGAGAGCCTGTGGATGTGCGGCTCGGCCGTGCACCCGGCGGGCGGCATCATGGGCGCCAACGGCCGGATCGCCGCGCTGGAGCTCCTCAAGGAACAGAAGGCCGGCAGGAAGGCGGTGGCGTGATGGCGATCTACGACGCGATCGTCATCGGCGGCGGCCACAACGGCCTGGTCGCGGCGGCCTACCTGGGCAAGGCCGGCAAGCGCGTGCTCGTGCTCGAGCGGCGCGAGCGCGTCGGCGGGATCCTCGACACGGTCGAGGTGGCGCCCGGCGTGAAGGCCCCCGGCATCGTGCACACCGTCGGCCGGCTGCGGAGGTCGGTGATCGCCGACCTCGGCCTGGTCCGGCACGGGTACGTCGCGGTCGAGCCCCGGGTGCGGGTGTTCGCGCCCCAGCTCGAGGGACCCGCCGTCACCCTGTGGGCCGACCTCCGCGAGACGGCCTCGGGGCTGCGGGACCGGAGCGCTTCCGACTCCGAGGCGTACCCCAGGTTCGACCGGAAGGTGCGCTCGCTCGCGAGCTTCCTCGCGCACGTCAACGCGGTCACGCCGCCCGACGTGAAATCACCCACGTTCGCCGACGCCGTCGCCGGCCTCAAGCTGGGGAAGGCGTTCAAGGGCCTCGGTGCCAAGGCGGGGCGCGAGATCACGCGGGCCCTGCCGATGGCCCTGGCCGACTTCGTCGCCGAGAGCCTGGAGGACGACGCGCTCCGGGCGGCCATCGTCTCGCGCGGCCTCTTGTACACGGCGCAGGCGCCGTGGTCGGCCGGCAGCACGACCAACCTCCTGAACGACACCGCGGGCACCGAGGCCGGCGCGGCCGGCCAGACCACGTACGCGAAGGGCGGGCCGGGCGCGCTCGCGGAGGCGCTGGCGAGCGCCGCGAAGTCGTTCGGCGTCGAGATCCGCACGGGCGCCGAGGTCGTGGCGATCACCACACGGAAGGGGCGCGCGACGGGCGTCGCGCTCGCCGACGGGAGCGAGCTCTCGGCCCGCCGCGTGGTCTCGGCCGCCGACCCGAAGCACACGATGGTCGACCTGCTGGACCCGGTCGTCCTGGGACCGCACCTGCGGTGGCGCGGGAGCAACATCCGGCAGTCCGGACGGGCCTCCAAGGTCAACCTGGCCCTCTCGGGCCTGCCGAGCTTCGTCGGCGCGACCGAGGAGCATCTCCGTGGCCGGATCGTGATCGGCCCGGGCATCGACTACCTGGAGCACGCGTTCGACCACTCGAAGTACGGCCGCATCAGCGAGGAGCCGTTCCTGGAGGCGACGATCCCGTCGCTGTCGGATCCGAGCCTCGCTCCCGAGGGACAGCACGTGATGAGCATCGTGGCGCAGTGGACCCCTCGGGATCTGCGCGAGGGGGACTGGGCCGCTCAGCGCGAGACCCTCGCCGACCTGGTCGTGAAGACGATGGAGGTGTACGCACCGGGCCTCGGCGATCTCGTCACCGCTCGTCAGGTCATCACGCCGGAGGACCTCGAGACGGAGTACGGCCTGTCGGGCGGGCACGTCCTGCACGCCGAGCCGGGCCTGGACTCGTGGTTCGCCTGGCGGCCCCTGATCGGGCATGCGCGGTACCGGTTCGGGATCCCGGGGCTGTGGCTGTGTGGCTCCGGGGCGCACCCCGGCGGAGGCGTGACGGGCGGCCCGGGTGCGAACTGCGCCCGCGAGATGCTCGGGAGCGGCAAGGGAGCGTAGCCTCAGGTCGTGGCGAACCGGATCTCGGCCGAGTCGCAGACCCGGCGGTAGCCGATCTTGCCGTAGATCGAGTTCGAGGTCGGGTTGGCGAGGTCCGTGTACAGGAAGCACGCGCGGTGGCCCCAACCGAGGAGCCACCGACTCTGCTCGGCCACGAGGGTCGTCGCGTACCCGCGCCGACGGTGCTCGGGCGGTGTGTAGACCGGGCCCACGCGGATCCCGCCCGGCGACGCGCCCGAGTGGCCAGACAGGCTGACCGGCCGCCCTCCGTCCTGCCAGAGCCAGCAGCCGATCCGGTCTGGGTCCTCCGCGTCGAGACGGGCGTCGAGCATCCGCTCGAGCAGGCCCGGCTCGTCGGGCGGGCCTCCCGTCACCTCGTCGGCAAAGTCGTGGAGCCACGCGAGCAGGAGCTCGCGGTCCGCGCGGGTCGCCGACCGCGCCGAGCCAGGCGCGCGCGACACGGGTTGGACCTCGCGGAGCGCGTAGACGCCCTGTCGTTGCCCGACCTCGGCTCGCGCGCCGGTGCGCCCCGTCCAGCGTTCAGCTGCCCGGTGGACGTATGGGACGTTGCCGACCAGCCCCGGCATCAGTGGGTCGTCCTCGCCCATGGCGTCGATCAGCGGCTCGAGCGCCCCCGGCGTGACGGGGTCCGCGAGCACGGCGTTGAACGGCGGCGTCCTCGTTGCCGCCGCGACCGGTCCGTCGTTCTCGAGCACCAGCCACGCCCGGTAGTCGGAGTACAGACCCGGCTGGGTGCGAACGGTTCCCGAGATCCCGAGGATCAGGTTGTGCCGCGCCTCGGCATCGGCGTCGCCCGCGAGCAGCGGCATCGCGCGCTCGAGGAACGCGGTCGCGTCGCTGAGTCGGACAACCTCCATATCGGCGATGGTACGCGGGCGGACGACACCCTCGAACGGAGGTCGAGGCTCAGGCGACGGAACGCTCGGTCACACCAGCGCCCATGCCCCCGAGGCGATGGACGTCCGGCCCGTCAAGCGTCTAGGGCGTACCCAGCGCCTCGGTCGAAGCCGTCTCGACGAGCCCGGAGACGGCTCGCGCCAGCGTCCTGTCCGAAGTGACGAACACGTCCGCTTGTAGCAGCGTCAGAGCCACGAACTCGGCGTCATACGTCGTCTCCCACCCCAGCTGGTGTGCCACCTTCCATGCCTTCTGTTGGAGCACCTTGTCGCCGAGGAAGCGGATCTTCAGCGAGTTGATCCGTCTCATCCGCTCGAGGCCTTCTGCAGCTGAGATGTCACCCCGGCGGGCGGCGTCGTACAGGGTCGCCAGGGCCTGAGACCGGACGAGTGTCGGTGCGAGGAGCTGGTGCTCGGACGCGACCTTCACGTCACCGGCGACGATGTGGAGGAGGGTCTCGCAGTCAACGACGAACCGTGTCACGAGGAAAGACGCTACACGCTCGTCCACCGCGTTTGCGAGGCGTGGGGTCGGTCAGTCATCAGGCGACCGAGCTTCGGCTAGGAGGACGTTCGAGGCGGCTCTCAGTCGGCCGCGAACAGGTCGGCGAGCAGCGCGGTCACGCGCTCGTCCGTGCCAGCCGCGGCGAGCGCGGGCGCGGTGGCCTCGGCGTCCGAGTACGTGGTCACGGCCTGGAAGTGCGTTCGGACGTCCCGGGGGAGGAACCGAGTGAGCTGCGCGTACCAGTGCCGGTCCTCGCGCCCGCCCGAGCGCCGGTGGTACCGCAGGGGGAACGAGACCTCCAGGTGGTGCCGCGCCCGCGTGAGCGCCACGTAGAAGAGACGCCGCTCCTCCTCGATCTCGTCCTCGTTCCCCGTCGCCATGTCGGAGGGGAACATGCCGTCGGCCGCGTGGATCACGTGCACGACGTCCCACTCGCCGCCCTTGGCCGAGTGCACGGTCGAAAGGACAAGGTAGTCCTCGTCGAGCAGCGGCGGGCCGGCGAGGTCCGAGGTCGAGCTCGGCGGGTCGAGCGTGAGGTCGGTGACGAAGCGCTCGCGCGTGGGGAACCCGGTCGCGAGCTGCTCGAGCTGCTCGAGGTCGCGGATCCGTGGCTCGGCGGCGTCGGTGCGCCGGCGCAGGATGGGCTCGAGCCACCGGCGGACGTGCTCGAGCTGTG
>Ga0073934_10010316_pt1 | contig 11644 bp, 7 predicted proteins | sample LarsenN4metaG_FD_76834 | JGI IMG/M metagenome (GOLD analysis project Ga0073934, IMG submission 76834) | Hot spring sediment bacterial and archeal communities from British Columbia, Canada, to study Microbial Dark Matter (Phase II) - Larsen... ... | reverse complement strand
CATGTTTCCCCTGCATATCTGGCTGCCGGATGCCATGGAGGGTCCCACCCCGGTGAGCGCGTTGATTCATGCGGCGACCATGGTGGTGGCTGGCGTTTACCTGGTTGCGCGGATGTTCCCTATGTACGCCGCGTCCGAGGCTGCGATTGGCGTGGTGATGGTGGTCGGGGCATTTACCGCCCTGTTTGCGGCGGTGATCGCCACCACGCAATTCGACATCAAAAGGGTGCTGGCTTACTCCACACTCTCCCAGCTTGGTTACATGATGCTGGCCCTGGGCGTCGCTACCATGGAGCGGCCACTCGGCTTCACCGCCTCGATGTTTCATCTGACCACGCACGCCTGCTTCAAGGCCTTGTTGTTCCTCGGGGCCGGGAGTGTCATCCACGCGGTTCACACGAATGACATGCGCGAGATGGGGGGGCTGCGCCATAAGCTGCCGTGGACCCACGGCACGTTCCTGGTCGCATGTCTGGCCATTGCTGGTGTGCCTCCGCTCTCGGGGTTCTTTTCCAAGGATGAGATTCTGGCCGCCGCGTGGGACAATGGGCATTACCTGGTTTTTGCGGTGGCAATGTTTGTGGCGGGGCTTACCGCATTTTACATGTTCCGGCTGTATTTCATGACCTTTTGGAGCCGGCCGGCAGACCCGCATCGCTACGCGCACGCCCACGAATCGCCGTGGAGCATGCTGGCACCGCTGGTGGCCCTGGCGATTCCGACGGTGCTGGCGGGCTTTTTGCCTTTCGGGCACTACGTCAGCCGGGGAGTGCTTGAACACCACGGCATCAATTGGTTGATCGCGGCTCCTGCCATTGCAGCAGGCTTGCTGGGCATCGGTGTTGCGTGGATGCTCTACGCCGCACCCAACGAAGCGTCGGACCGGCTAGCTTATGCCTTCGGCCCATTTCATAAGATCATCTACCACAAGTTTTACGTGGACGAGGTGTATCTCTTCATCACCAAGCGAATTATTTTTCGCGGCATTTCCGCGCCATTCAACGTGTTTGACCGCCGATGCGTGGACGGTTTTATGGATTTGACGGCTCAGGCGTCCCGGCTGGCGGGCCAGTGGTTGCGACGCACCGTGACGGGGCATCTGCAGACCTACCTGTTCTGGATGGTGGCCGGAGCGGCCCTCCTGATGTTGGTCCTGTGGCAAAAGGATTCGGCTTTGCCGGTCTGGCTGGGCTGGATCGGATTGGTGACCGTGGGGATAGTTTTTGCGTGGCAGTTTGTTCTGGTGCTGCAGAAGAAGTCTGAGCCGCTCAAACGCATTGATAGGGATTGAGTTTCATGGGCATTCTCTCCTCCATTGTTCTGGTGCCGGCACTGGCCGTGCTGGTAATTTTTTTCATTCCGCGGGAGCGCCTGAAGGCGATTAAGCTGGTCGCATTGGCCGCCACGGGGGTAACGGTGCTGATGTCGGTGTGGCTGACGGTGGACTACCTGAAAAAAGCCGGCGGGGTGGCAGGGAGGAGCAATCCGGAAGGCGTTGATCTTCCGCTGTTCTACGTGGAGAAATTCCCCTGGTTTGAGAAGCTGGGAATTCAGTATTTCATGGGCGCGGATGGTTTGTCCGTGTTGATGATTCTGCTTACGGCGGTGGTGATTTTCTGCGGCGTATTGGCTTCGTGGTATCACGACTACCGGGGGAAGGAGTTTTTCATTTTCCTGCTCTTGCTGGTGACAGGGGTATTTGGGGTTTTTGGGGCCAACGATCTATTCCTCTTTTTCCTTTTCTACGAGGTGGCGGTGCTGCCCATGTACCTGCTGATCGGCTTGTGGGGCACTGGACCTCGCGAATACTCAGCCATGAAGCTCACCCTCATGCTGATGGGTGGGTCGGCGTTGATCCTTGTCGGCATTCTGGTGCTCTATTTTGAGAGTGGGGCGGGGACTTTTTCCATTCTGGACCTGGCTCACCACAAGATTCCCGTGGCGACCCAGGCCTGGCTTTTTCCGCTGATGTTCTTCGGGTTTGGAACGCTGGGTGGCCTGTGGCCTTTTCACACGTGGTCGCCGGACGGACATGCCTCGGCACCGACGGCAGTCTCCATGCTGCACGCCGGTGTGTTGATGAAGCTGGGTGGCTACGGCTGTCTGAAGATGATGTATTTGATGCCTGAGGGAGCCCGCATGTGGGGCACGTTTTTCATGGTCCTCACAACGGTCAACATTTTTTACGGCGCTTTGATCGCCATTCAGAAGACGGACCTTAAATACATCACGGCCTATAGCTCAGTAAGTCATTGTGGCCTGGTGCTTTTTGGCCTGAGCACCTTGAACTTCACCGCGATGCAGGGTGCCGCCGTGCAGATGTATGCCCACGGTTTGATGACTGCCCTGTTCTTTGCCCTGGTGGGGATGATCTACGGGCGGACACATACACGCTACATCACGGAGATGGGCGGATTATTGAAAGTGATGCCTTTCCTGGGGGTCTGCTACATGATCGGCGGCATGAGCGGATTGGGATTGCCGGGTCTGGCGGGATTCATCGCGGAGATTCAGGTGTTCGTGGGCGCCTTCGCTAACGCCAGTGTCGGACATCGCATCATGACCATCCTGGCTGCGTCCAGCGTGGTAACGAGTGCGGTCTATTTATTGCGCGCCCTGACACGCATGCTGTATGGCCCGATGCAGGATCCGCACCATGAGCACCTGGGTGACGCGACGTGGATCGAGCGAGTTCCGTTAGCTCTGCTGGTGTTCGCGCTGGCCTTCTCGGGCATCTTTCCCGGCTGGATGGTGCGACTGGTGGAATACTCACTGGTCCCGGTCATGAACCAACTGCAGGCCGCCAGCGCTTTTTGAGGTTTGCCATGCTCGAACAGCTTTTCGCAATTTCCAATGAGTTGATTCTGACCACTTTAGCGGTGGTAGTGATGTCGGTCAACCTGAGCGGCCGCCGTAACAGCGGCCGGGTCGAGATTCTCCTGACCGTGTTCACGTTGGCGGCGCTTTCGCTGGCGGCGGTGACCGGCTTTTTTCCGGAACGTGCCGTTTTCGGGGGCGTGTACCAGGCCGGGCCGGTGGCCCAGGTGTTCAAGTGCGTCTTTCTCCTCGCGGGTTTGATGACGGCGCTGCTGTCGTGGCGTGGAAACCAGCCGGTGGAAACGTTGCCATCCCATCGCATTGGAGAACATCTCGGTCTGATGGTCCTGTCACTCGTGGGCATGTGTTTCCTGGTCTCCGCCCAGGAATTAGTTCTGCTTTATGTCAGTCTTGAACTGGTCACCATCCCACTGATTCTCCTGGTGGCGTTCAACCGACGCGAACTCCGTAGTGCGGAGGCGGGCATGAAATACGTCATGTTCTCCGCGTTGTCGTCAGGTTTATTGCTCTACGGTCTGTCGCTGCTCTACGGAATGACCGGCTCCACCTATCTTGGAACTGTCGGTTCTCGGCTCCAGATGAGCTTTCTAACGGTGGTGGCGCTGGTGCTGGTTATGGGGGGTGTCGGCTTCAAGATCAGCGCCGCGCCTTTTCACCTCTGGACGCCCGACACCTACGAAGGCGCACCATTGCCGGTGGCGACCTTCCTGAGTGTGGCCAGCAAAGCCGCCGGGTTCGGTCTGTTCTTCAAGCTCATTTCTGTGGGCTTCGCCCTCGCGTCGGAGCACGCTCAATTGCTCGTGGTCATTCTGGCGAGCTTGACCATGAGCATTGGCAATCTTGTGGCTCTGATGCAGACAAACATGAAACGCTTCCTGGCCTACTCTTCCATAGCGCAGGCGGGCTACCTGTTGGTGGGATTAGCCAATCGTGAGGAGCTTGGGACCGCGTCGGTGTTGTTCTATTTGCTGGTTTACCTGTTTTCCAACATCGCTGCGTTCGGCGTCGTGACGTTGATTGCCGGAGCCACCGGCAAAGAGGATATGCGCGACTATGTGGGATTTTCCATCAGCAATCCTGGTCTGGCGGCGGTCATGATGCTGGCGATGTTCTCGCTGGCAGGAATCCCTCCGCTGGCGGGCTTTCTAGGCAAGTTTTACCTCTTTGCTGCTGCGGCGGAAAAAGGCCTGTACTGGCTGGTCCTGGTGGGGGTGGCCAACGCCACCGTGTCTCTGTATTACTACCTGACCGTGCTTCGCTGGATGTACCTTGTGAAGGCTGAACCCGGGCAGGAGTTTCCGCGGATCCGCACGCCCCTGGCGGGCACTCTCGCTCTCGGGTTTTGCAGCGTGAGCATGATTGCCATCGGCCTTGTGCCCCAGGTCATCCGATGGACGGAGACGGCGGCGAAAGCCGGGCTGTAAGCCTTTTGTGGGGGGAGCGCGACCCCCGCCAGGCTTTGCTCACGGGGCTCTGCTGTGTTAAGGTCGGATGAACAGCCGGTGTTGATGCCATGAGCCACGAGAGCACCACGAATACGGATCCGCGATATGCCTGGCGCGAAACGGGAAAAACCGAGCCCCCCAGGCGCAGTGCTACGGAACGGCTCTCGGACTTTTTTGAGATCTATTCCTTCCTGGACGAGGAGACAGCGCGCCAGCAAGCCATGCGCTGCATTCAGTGCCCGGAGCCTACGTGCGTTCAGGGTTGCCCCTTAAACAACCAAATCCCCGAGTGGCTTGGCCTGGTGGCCGACGGCCGGTTCAGGGAGGCTGCACACGTCCTGTCAGCCACCAGTTGCATGGAGGAGATCTACTCGCGGCTTTGTTCTCACCCCTGCGAGAATGCCTGCATTCTGGAAGGCCGGGCTGAACCGGTGGCGATTAACGCCATCGAGCGTTTCCTTCACGAATATGGCTTCACCCATGGTGTGACGGAAGTCGGGCCTGTCCCCCCGAACGGAAAGAAAGTCGCAGTGATGAACGCCGGTCCTTGTGGCCTGACGTGCGCCTTCGATCTGGTTCGAGCGGGCTGTCAGGTCACGGTCTTTGACCATCGGTCGCGTCCAGGCGGATTACTGGTCAACGGTATCCCAAGCTTCAAAATGGAAAAAGCGCTCCTGGAGCGGCGCCTGGCTTTGTTGCGCAAGCTGGGGGTCTCCTTCCAGCTTGAGGTGCGCCCTGGGCTGGCGCCCACGCTGGCCCAGTTGCTCGCCGAATACGATGCGGTGTTCTTTGGGGCGGCAGTGGGCCAGGTTAAGCCGCTCGAGATTCCGGGTGCGCACGGGCCGGGCGTGCACCAGGGACTGACCTTCATCGCCCAAAAGAACGTGGGCGCTCCGATGGACACCGAGCCAATCGAGACCGCGGGACGGCATGTGGTGGTGCTGGGGGGCGGCGATATCGCCATGGATTGCTTGCGCACCGCACTGCGCCTGGGAGCCGCGTCAGCGACCTGCCTTTATCGGCGGGAAGCAACACACCTCCCGGCCAACCCCTATGAGTATCAAAACGCCCGTGAGGAGGGGGCGCGCTTCGAGTTCCAATGGACCCCCGTGGCTGTGCTCCGCAATGATACCGGCATGGTCACTCATGTGCGGTGCCTGAAGACACGCCCGGGTGCGCCCGAGATGGACGGGCGTCCCGCCCCGGAGCCCATCCCCGGGACCGAACGGGACTTTCCCGCAGACCTGGTGCTGGTGGCGATGGGGTTTGTCAGCGCGCCCTTCCAGCCGGTGGGTGACTTGAGCCGCATCGCGCTCTCGCCAGACGGCCGCGTCCTTGTGGATGAAAGACTCATGACAAACGTGCCCGGCGTTTTTGCCGGCGGCACCCTCGTGCGCGGCCAAACGGCATTCCTGGACGCAGTGCGTGACGCGCGCGCGGCAGCGCGATTCATCCAGGAATACCTGCATCTCCAACCCGAGCCTCGCATTTCTCCGGGCGTTCCTCCCGCCGCTTCATGAGGCTTCCAGCAGACAGTCAGGGGATAGCGGCGGGGTCCTCCGACGGGCATGGAGAGCCTGCGCATCCTGTTCAGGGTGGGGCAGGGGAGGCTCTCGGCCGCAAGCCCATTCTTGTGCTGGGACTCGGCAATGACATCCTGACCGACGATGCGATCGGGCTGTTGGTCATCCGGCATTTGCGAACGGTACTAGGGGAAAAGTCTCCCGCTGATCTCTGCGAGACCACAGAGATGGGACTGGCCTTGCTGGACTACATTGTAGGCTACCGCGAAGTCATCATCGTGGATTCCATTCAAACCGGTCAGGCTGCCCCGGGTTTCATTCACGAAGTGGATGCAGTGGAACTGACCCGCCTGGCCGGCCGCACACCCCACTTCCTGGGGGTGGGCGACACGCTTGCGCTGGGGCGCCAACTCGGCCTGCTGATGCCCGAGCGTGTGCGCATTCTGGCTGTGGAGGTGCACGATCCCTTCACCCTGGCCACCGAGATGACTCCGGCGGTGCGCACGGCACTTCCCCTCGTTGTCCGTCGGATCTTGGCAGTCATGGCCGGCACGTCCACCCGTTGATTACCCTCTTAACCCCCGGGGCTAACGGCCCGCCAGGAGTTTTAGGGTTGCCGGGTCTTTCACCTTATAATGATAAACATGCAAAATAATGCCAATATATGATAAGAGAATAACAATGAATGGCAAGACAACTATCAATTGTTCAGGGGGAATGCCAGTCAGATAGCACAGCATCCATGACGCGCCAGCATTCAGTCCTGCGTCGGCCTAGCCGCGGGGGGCTCCCCGAAGAAAGCCTATGAACGTCTTTGTCCTGCTGAAGATGGTTCCCGATACCGTTGAAGACCTGGAGATCGGGGCAGACGGCAAGTCGCTGGACGCGGAGACGCTGCGGTACCGGACGAGCGACCCGGATGAGCATGCAGTGGAGCAGGCGATTCTGCTCAAGGAAAGGCACGGGGGCACGGTGACGGTGGCGGCGCTGGGCAGCCCGGAAGTTGAGGACGCGCTTTTCCTGGCCCTGGCCAAGGGGGCAGATCGCGCGGTGAAGATCCAGTGGGAAGCCCCCTCGGGAGGAAGCAGGGGTGCTGCCCAGGCGTTTGCGGCCTACCTGCGAAAGGCCGCGCCATCCCTGCCGGCTGACTCGCTCGTGTTGGTAAGAAGCCAGGCTTTTGATGACCTCGACGGTGAGATCGGCCCCCTGCTGGCTGAATCATTGGGCATGCCTTATCTCGGCGTGGTGACCGGAGTGCTCCCCGAGGGGGGGCAGGTAAGAGTGGTGCGCGAATTCTCGGGAGGCTTGCGTGGCGAGTTTCGGGTCTCGATGCCGGCCGTGCTGGGCATTCAATCCGCCGACAAACCTCCGCGCTACGTCCCTTTTGCCAAGGTCAAGGCCGTCCAGAAGAGTGCCGCCATTGCGGTCGAGGAATGCGCTGCCACGCATCCGGACGCTGGTTTGGTCGTCAGCGCGCTGCGGAAACCGGAGGCAACGGGCCGGGCCCAACTCTTTGAGGGGGCACCTGAAGAGATAGCCGAGCAGTTGGTGGAAGTGCTGCAGAAGAACAACCTCCTCTAGGAAAGTCCTGATCATGGCTAATCCTGTTCTCGTCCTTGGTGAGCATTTGCGCGGCGTTCTCTCCGACATCACGGGGGAGTTGCTCGCCGCCGGCCGAAGGCTGGCCGACAGTTGCGGCGCGCCCTTGCATGCGGTGCTCCTTGGCAAGGACGCCGCGGCTCTCGCGCCCGGCATGAAGCTTGCAGATCAGGTGTGGGTGGCGGAGCAGGCGGAGTTCGACATGGCCGCTCCTCAAGTGGTCGCCGCGGCTCTTCAAGCGTTGATCGAGCAAACTCAGGCCTCCTTGACTCTCATCGGAGGAACGAATGTCTCAATGGGGGTAGGCACGATTGTGTCTGCGCGCACGGGTCTGCCCTTCGTGAACTTCTGCCGAAGCCTGGCGTTCGAGGGGGGCTTGATCAAAGTCACCAGCCAGTTGTTTGGAGGCAAGATCCTCGCGGACGTCATGCTTGCTGATGGGCGTGGCGTTTTGAGTCTTTCTCCGGGAGCCTTTCCCGCAGGAGCACCTCCGAACCGGCCTGCGCCTGCCCTCGAGCGTGTGCGATTGCCGGTCGCTTCCACCCCGGTCAGCTTTGAGCGCTTTATCGAGCCGGACTGCGGTGATGTGGACATTACCAAACAATCCACCCTGGTGGCTGTGGGGCGGGGCATTCAGTCGCAGGACAACCTGGAGCTGGCGGAACAACTCGCTGCCGCTCTTGGCGGAGCGGTTTGTGCCTCCCGCCCTGTGATTGATCAGGGATGGCTGCCGCTGTCGCGTCAGGTTGGCAAGTCGGGGATGACGGTCAGACCCAGGTTGTACCTGGCCTTGGGCATTAGTGGGGCCCCGGAGCATTGGGAGGGCATGCAAGGCTCGCAATGCATCGTGGCGGTGAATACAGACCCGAGAGCGCCAGTCTTTGATGGCGCACATTACGGTGCGGTGGCGGATGCGGTTGAACTTCTACCGTTGCTTACGGAGAAGGTGAAGTCTCGCCGGAGTTGAGGAACGCCTGGTGCCAGGGAAGATCATTGGCCCTGGCATTCTCGTGACCCTCGCTTGGTTGAAGCGCCGGTGAACACCCCGCGATGGCGGGATCTTAAGCATCACTCGATGATGGATCCTGTCGGTCAACAATGGTTTGGATGGGCAGGCACAGGGTGGCTGTGGCTGGTCACCCTCCTGGCCTTTGGCGTTTTCGGATGGCGCGTGGGCAGGCTGATCGGCCTGTTATGCCGCGGCCGTCGGGATCAACGCCTGGATCATTTGGGCCAGAGGGCCGCCCACTTTCTCAAGCATGTCCTTCTCCAGCCGCGCATCTTTCGGGAACGCAGCATTGGCTTGCCGCATTTCCTGATCTTCTGGGGATTCGTCCTCTATGCGACTTGCTTCAACTGGGCGTTGATCCGGGGACTCTTCCCGATGCTGGCCATCCCGTACCCGGATGAAGTCCCTGTGGTGGGTCTTTTTCTTGAGGTGTTTGCGGTGCTGGTCTTGCTGTCCCTTGCGGTGGCGGTGCTGCGCCGGCGCTTCTTTCCTCCCCCGCATCTGCACTTAAGTCTGGACGCGAATGTGATCCTCGCTCTGATCGGTTTGCTGATGCTCAGCACGTTGTTCGGAGCGGCATTCCGGGTTGTGGCCGAGGGGCAACACGCCTCCGGGTGGTCGCCTGTAGGCAGTCTGCTGGCGTCTATGCTCAATGCCGTGCCGGCAGACACAGCCCGCCAATTCGGTGTGGCCACCTGGTGGTTCCACATGCTCTTGGTCCTGGGATTCCTGGTTTACCTCCCCTACTCGAAACATCTGCACCTCCTGGCCTCGCCCTTCAACGTCTTTTTCAGCAATGCTCCAGTGCGCCCGCTGGGAGAGTTGGGGATACCAGGTAATGGAGAGGGCGCAGCAGGCGCTTCGCGGTGGGAGGAGTTGACGTGGAAACAGTTGCTGTCGGGGTTCTCCTGCGCCGAGTGCGGTCGTTGCGATCGCGCCTGCCCCGCAACAAACGCCGGGCATTCGCTTCAACCACAGCAGATTATTCAGAAGATTAAGCAGCATCTGCTGGAAACCGGTTTGCATGGCGCCAAGGCTCGGCCCCGGCTGGTGGGGGAGGTAATTACGCCTGCAGAACTATGGTCGTGCGCCACCTGCATGGCCTGCATGAACTGCTGTGCGGTCTGGAATGAGCAGGTCCCGATCATCGTCAGCCTGCGGCGTCATCTGGTCAGTCAGGGGGAGGTGGGACGGAGCGTTCAGGACATGCTCGGCCATCTGCAGCGGTACGGGAATTCCTTCGGAAAGTCCGAACGCATGCGCGCCCGTTGGGTTCAGGCCTCGGGCCTGAGGATTAAGGATGCCCGCAAGGAGCCGGTGGACCTGTTATGGTTCGTCGGCGACTACGCCAGCTATGATCCCCGCTGTGTGGATGTTACCGCCAGGGCCGCGCGCGTGTTCCAAAAAGCCGGCCTGGATTTCGGCCTTCTTTACGAAGCGGAGCGAAACGCGGGCAACGACGTGCGCCGCATTGGCGAGGAGGGGTTGTTTGAGATGTTGAGGGAAAAGAACCAGGCGGCACTGGCCAGGGCGACCTTCAAGCGCATCGTCACCACCGACCCGCATACCTACAACACTCTGAAGAACGAGTATGGTTGCGACGGCGCCCCCGTCCCCGTTATGCATTCCACAGAGGTGCTCGACGAACTCATCAGCTCGGGCCGCCTGACTCTGCAACGCCCGCTCTCAGGGCGTGTTACCTACCACGACCCCTGCTACCTGGGCCGCTACAACGGACTCTACGAACCGCCCCGGCGTATTCTGCGCGCCCTGGGCCTGGAACTGGTGGAGATGCCGCGATCGCGCGACCGAAGCTTCTGCTGTGGCGCGGGAGGCGGACGCATCTGGATGGAGGACACGGAAAAAGTCGCGGAGCGGCCTGCCGAGAGCCGCGTGCGCGAAGCGGCTGCCCTCGATGGCGTGGCAACACTCGTGGTCGCGTGTCCCAAGGATCTCGCCATGTTTGGTGACGCTATTAAAACGACCGGTTGCGAAGGTCGGCTGGTCGTGAGGGAAATCACGGATTTGGTGGCTGAAGCGATGGGATGAAACACCACAAATGTCCTTATGGTCGCGATGATTGAGCCCGAACTGTGCGAGAAGGGTGCCACGCTCGAAACGATCCTCGGCACTCCGGAGGGCCGGCGCATTCTCTCCTGCATTCAGTGTGGCCTGTGCGCCGGTACCTGTCCCTACGGCGAGTACATGGACTACCCCCCTCGGCGCATTATCAACATGCTGCGGCGCGGCCTGATCGAAGAGGTGTTCAAGTCGGACAGTATGCTGCGCTGCGTGGCCTGCTACGCCTGCATGTCCAAGTGCCCCCGCGGCATCCGGCTCTCTGATGTCCTTCTGCCGCTCGTCAAGGAACAGACACTGATCAACCAGCCAGAACTCCCCGCCGAGTTGCAGAGATCCCTGCAGAACACCCTGCGTTACGGAAACCCCATGGGTGAATCATCGCGCAAGCGCGCCCAGTGGACTGCCACGGCCGGAACTCCCGTGCCGGTCATGGCCGAGGTGAAACGCCCGGTGGACGTGCTTTGGTTCGTTGAGTGCTACACCTCCTACTATGCCCGCGGGCAGCAGAACAGCCGCGCTACGGCGCGGCTCTTGAACGCGCTGGGCGTGGATTTCGCCATTCTGGGCAATGAGGAAAAATGCGCCGGCGATTGCGGTCAACTGACCTGGGAGTCAGGGTTGTTCGAAACCCTGACTGATTACAACATGGAGATCTTCCGCAAATACCGCTTCAACAGGATCATTACGGGTGACGCGCACGCCTTCAACGCCTTCCGAATCCGCTACCCCATGTACGGTTTTGACTACCCTGTCGAGCATACAGGGGCCTTTTTTGCCCGCCATCTGGACCAGCTCAAGCCCAGACTGGTCAAGAAGCTGGATTACCTCGTGACCTACCACGACGCCTGCTGCCTGGGGCGACGCGCCGGCCTCTACGAAGAGCCACGCGAATTGCTGAAGGCCATTCCGGGCATCAGGCTGGTTGAAATGACCCATAACCGAATCAACTCCATTTGTTGTGGGGGAGGGGGAGGCGGGATGTGGCTGGACACCTTTTTCAAGCAGAAAAACATGGATCGCCTGAGCGAGAGGCGCATCCGCGAAGCAATTGCGACGGGTGCCGACGTTCTGGCCGTTTCGTGCCCGTACGAGATTTACCGGTTTGAAGATGCCCTGAAAGTTGTGCCGCACACCAAGCCCATCCTCGT
>Ga0073934_10010314_pt1 | contig 11645 bp, 9 predicted proteins | sample LarsenN4metaG_FD_76834 | JGI IMG/M metagenome (GOLD analysis project Ga0073934, IMG submission 76834) | Hot spring sediment bacterial and archeal communities from British Columbia, Canada, to study Microbial Dark Matter (Phase II) - Larsen... ... | reverse complement strand
GACGTTCGTGGATGGTGCACCCGGCCGGCGTGTGATGCCGAGCGGCGCGCCCCTCGATCTGCAGCAGGCGACCGACCAGGTGAATTGCGGCCGCTCACCGTGCACTTCTGCAGATCTCCAGCTCACCACACCTTCCCGGCCGTGGGGGACGAACAACCCGACGTGGCAGCTCTATGCACACGGACCGCTGACCAGCGTGAGCCCCGCCGGCGCCGTGGAGTCCAATGTCTACGTGATCGTATGGGTGGCAGACGATCCGCTCGAGACTGACGGACAGCCTCTCACGGACGGCGACACGACGGCCGGCCCGAATCCCGGCGCAGGCCTTCTGCAGGTGCTCGTTCATGCCTACGGTGCGGGAGGGACGCGTCGTGTGATCGAGGCGACGCTAAGACGCGGAGATCCGCGCAACGGCGTGCTGTCCTGGCGCGAACTGCGCACCGCGTCGTAGCACTGAAGTTCGCGGCGCCACCTGCCGACATAGGGAGCGTCGCGGGGTTTCCAGGCCCGCGCTCCCATTCCAGAAGAATTTCAAGAACGTCAGCCGGTGTGCCGAGCCGGCACACGCGCTTGGTTCGCGCGCACTCACAAAAGCGGGATCTGCAGCGCTAAGTTCCTCCGCCCACAACACTTCTTCCGCGTCCGTGAATGTGGACAGAGCTCTGGCAATGTCATTGCTCAGCTCACGCCCAGTGAGACAAAAGCTTCGAACGGCGGACGGCTTCACGTTGATCGACATGGTTGTCGTGATGGCGATGATCGGCACATTGGCCGCCATCGCGATTCCCACCATGCAGCGGATCAACGACGCAATCGCGCTCGGCCAGGCCCAGCGTCTCGTCCAGTCCACGTTGCAGCAGGCACGGCTCAAGGCGGTGACCTCGAACCGGATCATGCGGGTGCGGTTCAACTGCCCCGCGGCAGGTCAGATGCGGGCGGTCGAGTTGATCGGCACGCCGCTCGCGCCGGCCGCGCAGGACACGGCGGTGAACCGCTGCAGCGACACGGTGTATCCCTATCCCGCCCCGGACAACAACGCGGTCACGCTGCCGAACAACGACGGCCCTGTCCAGCGCATCGACAGCAACGTCTCGTTCGGCGCGACGCAGACGATTGAGTTCAGGCCGACGGGCACAGCGTGGTCGGTCAATGCCAACGGCACGTCAAACGCGCCCCTCGCGGGAACCGGCGTGTCCATCACAGTCGTAAAAGGCAGCACTGTAAAGACGGTGACGATCAATGCGCTTGGAAGAGTCCAATAAGCGATCCGGCCAGGCCGGCAGCACGCTCATCGAGGTGCTCATCGCGACGTTGATTCTCGCGACCGGCATCCTGACGATGGCGCAGTTGTTCATGGCGTCCACGGCGACGAACGTGAACGCCAAGAACGATACGTTCGCGACGGCGCTCGCCGAGCAGAAGATCGAGCAGCTGCGCGCGCTGACGTGGGGCTTCGATCGCAACGGCCTGCCGATCAGCGATTTCGCGAGTGATACGTCGGTCAATCCCGAGTCCGATTCGGGCGGCACCGGGCTGCAGCCGTCGCCGGCGACCGCGCTGCAGCAGAACACGTCTGGTTATGTGGACCACGTGGGTTCAAACGGCGTGATTCTCGGCAACGGGGTGACGCCGCCGAATGGCGCCGTCTACACGAGACGCTGGTCGATCGAGCCGCTCCCGACCAACCCGAACAACACCCTGATCATCCAGGTGCTGGTGACGCCCAATCGCGTCCGCGGACAGGCCGATCTGGGCAACGTGAACCGGCTGCAGAACGAGGCTCGCATGATCACAGTCAAGACGAGGAAAGCACAATGAGCGCGCGAGTCCGTCGGCGTCCGGCGCGCGGCGACGCGGGGTTCACGGTCGTCGAACTCCTGGTGTCGTCGCTCATCATGGTCGTGGTTACCGGCGCGATCTTCGGGCTGATGAACCCGGCGCAGGGAGCGTTCCAGGTCCAGCCCGAGGTCTCAGACCTGCAGCAGCGGCTCCGTGTCGGTATCGACACGCTGCAGAAGGACATCGTGATGGCCGGCGCCGGGACGTATAGCGGGCCGGCGGCAGGAACGCTCAGCTACTTCATGGCGCCGGTGATGCCGTACAAGGCGTTCGGCGCGACCACGGATCCGGAGAGCGGCGTCTATTTCCGGACCGACGCGATCAGTCTGCTCTACGTCCCTCCGACGCCGTCGCAGACGACGATTTCGAATCCGATGCCGCCGCAGTCGTCGGAAATCAAAGTCAATCCGCAGCCGAACTGTCCCGGCAATCAGCAGAACGACTTGTGCGGATTCGAAATCGGCGACCGCCTCATCATCTTCGACGCCGAAGGCAACTGGGACCTGTTCACGGTGACCAACGTGCAGGATGCCGCGGCTCACCTTCAGCACCAGGGGCAGCCATTCACCATCGCCTACGCCACCGGATCGAACGTCACGGCCGTGGGGAGCGCGATGTACTACCTGTCGTCGGACGACGCCACCGGTGTGCATCAACTCCGGTACTTCGACGGCTGGCAGACCGATCTCCCCGTCGTGGACAACGTGGTCAGGCTCGAGTTCCGGTACTTCGGCGAGCCGCAGCCGGCGGAACTGACGGGCAAGCCGCTGACGAGCCAGCCCGGTCCATGGACCACTTACGGACCGAAACCACCTGAGCTCGGGATCTCGAAGATGGGTTGGCCGGCCGGAGAGAACTGCACGTTCCAGGTCGTCGGCGGACAGCAGGTTCCGCGCCTTGCCACGCTCGGAAACGGCGGCCTCGGACAGGTCGAGTTGACGCCCGCGATTCTGAGTGACGGCCCGTGGTGTCCGGACCCGACCAAGCCGAACAGATTCGATGCGGACCTGCTGCGCATCCGCCGGGTCAGGGTCACGATGCGCGTGCAGGCCGCGCTCGCGTCGATGCGCGGTCCGGCGGGCGTGCTGTTCATGAAAGCGGGCACGGCAAAGGCGGGCGATCGGTTCATTCCCGATCAGGAAGTGTCGTTCGACGTGACGCCGCGCAATCTGAATCTGGGACGCTGACCATGCAGACTGTTGACACACGGAGATCGGCGATGTCGCGACTCGGCGACGAACAGGGCGTGGCGCTCATCGTCGCGTTGCTGTCCATGATGCTGCTGACGGCGCTCGGCATGGCGCTGTCGCTGACCACGACGACCGAGCGCCGGATTTCATCCAATTATCGCGACGGTGTCGAGACGCTGTACGCGGCCGACGCGGCGGTCGAGCGCGTGATGCAGGACGTGCTGACCGTGCCGGACTGGAACCGCATTCTCGACGGATCGGTGACGTCGTCGTTCACCGACGGTGTGCCGGGAAACAGGACCCTTCCGGACGGCTCGTCTCTCGATCTCACCCAGGCGACGAACATGGTGCGCTGCGGCAAGACGTCCACCTGCAGTAACGCGGACATGGACGCGTATACCGACGAGCGCCCGTGGGGGTTGAACAACCCGCGCTGGCAGCTCTACGCGTACGGCCGCCTGGAAGACGTCATCCAGACCAACACGATCAACTCGAACGTGTACGTGATCGTCTGGATGGCCGACGACCCGGCCGATAACGACGACAACCCGCTGACCGACGGCGGCACGACCAACGGTGCCAACCCCGGTACGGGTGTGCTCTCGATGATGGCGTACGCGTACGGGCCGACCGGCGCACGCCGCGTCATCGAAGCCACCGTCGCCCGCACGGATACGACGGAAATGGAACGTGGCTACACCGGCCAGCGCGGCCAGGACGAGCAGAACCGGCGCGCGCGCAAGGCGGCCGTGCAGACACCGGGCAAGGCGCTGACCCGAACCCAGTTGACGTTCTAAGCGCCCGGACAAAGAAGCTATGACAACGATCATTCGACGAGGAGTGTTGACGGCGGCGCTGGCCGGCGCCCTGGTGGCGCCGCAGACGGCATCCGCTCAGCTCGACCCGCTGGTGTACTTGAAGCGCACGAAGCCGACCGTGCTCATCGCGGTGGACACGTCCAATCGCATGCAGCGCGACACCAACGGCGACTACCGCGACGACAACGTCTATCAGGTCCAGGGCGGAGCTTCGCAGGTCTGGGAAGACGCGCTCGGTATCACGCCGGCGAACACGTCGAGCCTGTATCGCCGCAAATATGTCGGCTTGATCAACACCGACAGCTCGGCGAGCGGCGATCGGTTCGCGGCCGACCACATTGAAATCGTCGGCGACCGCGATCCGAACTACTCCGGCTTCGACAAGCTCACCCGCATCAGTGTGGCGCGCCAATCGCTGGTGGAAGCCGTCGCGCGGAACTCGAACGTCGTCCGCTTCGGGTTGCTCCGGATGCGGCAGAACAACCCCGTGTACTGCGTGACCTCCGCCACCTCGACCGCCTGCCCCTCGGGCGAGCCGAGCGGCGTGAAGTGGATGATCACCGAGCGGCCGGTCACGATCCTCAACGGCGCCTACTCGAACCAGCAGACGACCGGCGATTACAGCATAGGCCGGTGGCGCATCACGCGCCCGGTCGTCAGCTCCAACAACGGCGCCGTGGCCGGTCCCGTCGCGCCGCTGGTGGCCGCCGATTCCAACGCGAACTCGGTGACAGTCGGGACGTCGATTACCAACATCCTCAACCTCGCCACCGGCGCCCCGGGCTCGCTTCTGCCGTCCGGGCGCGATTCATGGAACGTTGTCGATGCACCGATTGACAACATGCTCGACGACCTGAAGACGGAAGCCGCTCGCCTGATTGCGGCCGATCCAGAGTGTCGCAACACGGTTGCGGTGCTCGTCGTCGGCGGCGGTGAAGGCAGCTCGACAGGTGAAGATCCGGTTGCCAAGGCGGCGCAATTCCTCAACGTGTCGAGCCGCCGCATTCCAATCCATGTGATCGGGTTCGCGCCCCTGACGGCTGCCGAACGCACCCAGCTCCAATCGATCGCATCGACCAGCGGTGGACGGTTCACGGAGATCACTGCCGCAATGGTGGCGGCAGTCACCCCCGGGCAGCCGGTTCCGGAGCTCGTGGAGGCGGTGAACTTCGCGGTCTCTCACACGTTCGTCGATCAGGGTGATTTCGATCTGCCGCCAGACATCAATCACCCCTACGGATACGGCACCAGCCACCAGGTCACCAGTCCCATCGTCGGCACCGTCGATCTGGAGAACGCGCAGGACATCACGGGCGCCACGCTGCCGGATACCTACATCCAGCATCCGGTCACGAATGTCGAAATCCCGCAGCGCGCGAACGTCATGATCACGACCGGCTACTCGTTGCCCGGCTTCACCGGCCTGATGCAGGCGGCTCGCGTGTACAAGCCTGTGGCGGACTCGACGAAGTCGGTCGGCTACAAGTTCGTGACCGACGGCACGAAGCTGTGGGTGGCCTCCGCCCCGGCAGCCGCCCTGCGGAACATCTACACCTCACTGCCCGACGGGACGGTGATCGCGTTCACGTCGGCCAATGCAGCGGTGCTGCGGCCGTATCTCAGATCCTCTACGGTGGCCGCCGCGACCGCGCTGATCGACTTCGTCAGATCGCAGCCGCTCGGCGCTTTCATTGGCTCGACGCCTGCCATCATGGACGCGCCGTCGCTCGATCCGCCGCCCGATGCGGATTACCCGGGGTTCGCGGATGCCCACAGCGATCGGCGCAGCATCATCTGGGCGGGCGCCAATGACGGCATGCTGCACGCCATCGACGGCCGCTTCGGCCAGGAAGTGTGGGCGTTCATCCCGTTCAATCTGCTCCCGAAGTTGAGGGAGCTGCGAAACGGCCAGCCCGTCGGAGACTTCCGCTACTTCATGGACGGATCGCCGAAGGTCGCCGACGTCAAGGTAGGCGGCCAGTGGCGAACCTATCTCGTGGTCGGACAGGGTGCCGGTGGAACGTTCTACCAGACCTTCGACGTGACTCTGCCGAACATCGGGTCCGTCGCTCCGCCCGCAGGCGGTTCGTTGACGGATGTGTTGACGTACTTCTCGTCGCCCACGAGCGTGCCGTTGAAGTGGGCGTTCCCGAGCTATCAGCAGTTCGATTACAGCTGCACGTTCTCCGCAGGCGCCTGCCCGACGACGAGCCCATGGGGTGACATCGCCACGACCGCGCCGGCAGTGTCGAAGACGGTCGGCGAGACGTGGTCCGATCCGGCGGTCGGACAGGTCGGCTCAGCTTCGTCGCCGTTCGTCGTGTTGACCGGGTCCGGCTTCTTCCGGTACTCGCGCCAGCTGCAGGCGAACCGCGGCGGCGTCGTCGCAGGGAACACGTTCTACGTCATCGACATCGCAAACGGCGCAGTGCTCGACAGCCGCAGCGTCGGCAATGACGGGAGAGCCGAAACCGTGGACAACTGCGCGGCCGCCGTTCCCAACGATTGTCGCGAGCTGAAAAACGCGCTTCAGGCCGACCCGGTTGCAACCGGGCCGAACAGTTCGCGCTACATCTCGAAGGTTTATATCGGAGACCTCGACGGCAAGTTCTGGCGCTTCGATCTTGGACAGAGCGGGTCGGGTACGCCGTCGATTCAGGCGCTGGTTCCGCTCTACACGATTGGCGCCGGCGGCGGAAAAGCGCTCGATGCCGGCCTGAAGGCGTGGGAGCAGCCCATCTTCTCGTCGATGGCGACGGTCAGCATCGGTTACTCGCAGCAGTACCTGTTTGTCGGCACAGGCAGCGACCTGCTGCCGAGGAATGGCGTCACCAACACGCAGTACGCACTGATCGTTCTTCTCGACCAGGGGTCGAGCGGCTCGGTGACGGCGGTTCAGCGGCTCGAGATCACCGACGGCGCCGCCGGCGACGAGAAGGTGACGTCGTTCCCCGCGGTCGCAGGCGACATCGTGTTCTTCTCCACGACGACCTACAAAGCACTGGCGTGTTCGAAGCCCGATGCCAACCTGTATGCGATGACCTTCATCGGCGGGCCGGCATACGACACGAACAACAGCAACTCGTTGACCTCGGCTGACAGCACCAAGGTGCGGACGACAACCGGTGCCCGCGCCACGGCGCCCTTCATCGTGGATCAGCACCTGGTGTTCGGCACGGGCAACAACGTCGAGTTGTTCGGCGACCCGCAGGACTTCAACAACGGCGTCGGGCAGGCAGGCGTCCGCATTCTCTCCTGGCGCGAGGTGCGGTAGGTGGCCGACTCCCTGATCTGCACCGTGTGCGCGGCCGCGGTGCCGGCAGACCGGGCGTTGTGCGGCCGCTGCGGTGGCCGGATCAAAGGGGCGGCGGCACCGGAGGTGGCAGAAACGCGGCCGTTCCCGATGCGGATCGCACTAATCGGCGGGGCCGCGATTGCCGCCGGCGGCGCGGTCCTCATGATGTTCGGTTCGCCGCAGACGTCGGCTGACGTGCAGCCACAGGTGGCGGCCGCCGCAACCGGCGCCAACGTGAGCATCGCGCCCCAGCCCGCCACCAGCTATCAGCCTGCTGCGGTATTTGCGGCTGGGGAGGACGCGCGCGAGGGTATTGCGGCGTACAACAGCGGTGACATGTCCGCTGCGGTCGCGCAGTTCACCTCCGCCGTCGAGCACGATCCCAACAACGCTGCCGCGCTGAACAATCTGGGTCAGGTCCTCGTGCGAACCGGGCGGGCGCGCGAAGCGATTCCGTACTTCGACCGTGCGATCGCGATTGCGGACGGTGTCTGGTCTTACCACTTCAACCGTGCGCGGGCGTACGGCGAGCTCAAGGAGTGGCGGCAGGCCATTGCCGGCTATCAGGAGGCGGCGCGTCTGTTTCCCGACGATTACGTCACCCAGTTCAACCTGGGACGGGCGCTTCAGGCCGATGGCGATCTGGCCGGCGCTATCGAGGCGTATGCGAGGGCTTCCGAGCTCGCTCCCGGCCAGGCGGATTTTCATCTGTGGCACGGCCAGGCGCTCGATCAGATTGGCCGGACAGGAGATGCGGCCGTCGAATACCGCCGTTTTCTCGAACTGGACCCCAACGCCTCTCAAGCCGAAAAGGTGAAAGAGCGGTTGACCGCGCTGGGTGAGCCGGTCACTTCGTCTTGACCGGCGTGGCCCGCAGTCCGAGAATCTGATCATGAGCCGATCGCGTGATGTCCTTGGTTCGTTGCGGCGGGTCGCAGCGTTGAGCGCCCTGGCTGCGCTGCTTGGCAGTGCGCCGGTTGCGGGGCAGTCGCTCGGCGCCGTTGCCAAAGAGGCCGAGACACAGCGCAAGGCCACGAAATCGTCGGGAAAGGTCTACACCAACGATCAGCTCAAGTCCGATCCCAGAGATATCCCTTCGTCGGCGCCGGTGCCGTCAGCGGGACCGACGGCAACGCCTCCGACACCGTCCGGGGTTGGCGCCGACGACAAGGCCAAGCAGGACGCCGCCGGCAAGCAGACGAAAGACGAGGCGTACTGGCGCGACCGCATCAAGGCCGAGCGCGACGCGCTGGCGCGAGCCGAGACGTTCGCCGCTGCGCTTCAGAGCCAGATCAACGGACTCTACGGCGAGTTCACAGCCTGCCAGGCGCCACCCCAGTGCAACGAGATCTCTGCCAAGCGGCAGAAGAGCCTGTCCGAGCTCGATCGAGTCAAGAAGGAGATCGCGCAGCACACCAAGGGCATCGCCGACATCCAGGAAGAAGCGCGCCGCGCCGGTGTGCCGGCCGGCTGGGTCCGCTGACAGAACATTGGAGATTTAGCGATCGTTGATTTTCGATTGACTCGCGACTGTGGATGCTCGATTCGTGATTGCCATCCGGAATCAGCACTAGATCGACAATCACGAATCGACAATCGACCAGCAATCGACAATCCAAGATCAATAAATCATTGATGTCTTCGTATCCCATCCTCCTAGTCGAAGACAAGGATTCGCTGCGCACCATGTTGCGGCATGCGCTCGAAGCGCATGGCCACACGGTTCTCGAAGCGCGTGACGAAAGAGAAGCGCGCGAGCAGCTTCGAACGACGCGGCCGGTCGTGGTGCTCACGGATCTGAAGCTGCCTGCTGGCGACGGCTTCGGCGTCCTGCGTGCCGCCAAAGAGCTCGAAGCCGACCTTCCCGTGGTGGTCATGACGGCGTACGGCAGCATCCAGGATGCGGTGACCGCAATGAAAGAAGGCGCGATGGACTTTCTGGCCAAGCCCATCGATCCCGATCATCTCCTGCTCATGGTCGAGCGGGCGATCGCACAACGGCGGTTGCTCACGGAAAACTTCCTGCTCAAGCAGGAGCTCGCCGAACGGCGCGGCGCTCCGCGCATCATCGGCGAGGACCCCAAGCTGCAGCAGGTCTCGCAGCAGCTCCATCGTGCCGCCGCGACAGACGCAACGGTGCTGCTCGAAGGTGAGAGCGGCACCGGCAAGGAGCTCTTCGCGCGCGCATTGCACGCCCTCAGTCCACGCTCGGACGGCCCGTTCGTCGCTATCAACTGCGCAGCGATCCCGGACTCGCTGCTCGAATCCGAGCTGTTCGGCTACGAGAAGGGCGCCTTCACCGGCGCCGCCCAGCGCAAGCCGGGCCGCTTCGAGCTCGCGCACCGCGGCACGCTGTTCCTCGACGAGATCGGCGAGCTGCCATTGGGCCTGCAGGCGAAGATTCTCCGCGCGCTCGAAGAGAAGCAGTTCGAACGGGTCGGCGGAACCCAGTCGCTGCACGTCGATGTGCGCGTCGTCGCCGCAACCAACCGCAACTTGAAGCGGCGCGTGGCCGAGCGTCAGTTCCGCGAGGATTTGTACTTCCGCCTGTCGGTGTTCCCGATCGAGATTCCGCCGCTGCGCGAGCGCGGCGGCGACGTCGTGACGTTGGCACGTCACTTCATCGACCGGTTCTGCCGAGACCTGAACAAGAAGCCGCTCTCGTTGTCGCCGTCAGCGGTCGAGGAGCTGCGCGCCTATCAATGGCCGGGCAACGTGCGCGAGCTTCAGAACTGCATCGAGCGCGCGGTCATTCTCACTGAAGGCGACGCGATTCATCAGCGGCATCTGAACCTGTCGTTTCGGGACGCCGCGGCGCAGCCGCCGTCCAGCCCGTGGGACCAGATCGACCTGTCGGGGACCATGGCAGACGTGCAGCGGCGGGTGGCCGGAGAAATCGAACGGCGCAAGATCGAAGTGGCCTTGCGCGACGCCGGCGGGAACGCGTCGCACGCGGCCGACGCCTTGCAGCTCGGCTACAAGGTGCTGATGCAGAAGATCAAGGCGTACGGGATCTCAGAGGGCTAGCTCCTCAGCCCCAGCCGCACCAGCACCGCGCGCAGTTCGTCCTCCGTCACGTCGTCCACCGTCATCGCCGCGCCGATCTCGATGGCGATCACGAAATGCAGGCGGCCGTTGACCACTTTCTTGTCACGGCGCATCGCCTCCATGATCGCGGGAACCGGCAGGTCCGCGACCGACGGCAGGGGACCGAGCTTGGCGATCAGCCGAGCCAACGCATCCCGCTCGCGCGCAGCCAGGGCACCGCGCGTGGCGGCAAGATCGGCTGCGGCCAGCATGCCGAGCGCGATCGCCTCGCCATGCCGGAATCGCCGGTAGTTGGTGACGGCTTCGAGCGCGTGGCCCACCGTGTGGCCGAAGTTGAGAATGCGGCGGAGGCCGCCCTCGCGTTCGTCTTTCGAGACGACGTCCGCCTTGATGCGGGCGGACTCGACGATCGCCGGCACGAGGGCGCGCCCCTCCTTCGCGAAGAGAAGTTTGACCTCCGCGTCGAGACGATCGAACAGGCTCCGGCTGGAGATGACGCCGTACTTGACCACTTCGTAGAGCCCGGAGCGGAACTCGCGACGGGGCAGCGTCCTCAGCAACAGTGGATCGATCACCACCAGCGCCGGCTGATGGAAGGCCCCGATGAGGTTCTTTCCAAGAGCGTGGTTGACCCCGACCTTGCCGCCGATCGAGCTGTCCACCTGCGCGAGCAGAGTAGTCGGCACGTGCACGAGCGAGATTCCGCGGAGGAACGTGGCCGCCGCGAAACCTGCGGTGTCGCCGACCACACCTCCGCCCACAGCGATGATCGTGCTTCCGCGATCTGCGTTGGCGCGGATCAGGACGTCGTAGATTTTCGCGACCGATTGCAGTGTTTTGTAGCGCTCGCCGTCCGGCAGCAGGATCGGCTCGCCGCCGGCGAGGGCCGGGCGCAGCCGCTCGCCGTGAAAGCGCCAGACTATCGGGCTCGAGACGACGAACCGTCTCTTGCCGATGCCTTGTCGATCGAGGAGAGCCCCGAGGTCCTGACTCAGGCCCTCGCCTATCAGAATCGGTGAGGTGCGGTTGCCGGCCGTGACGTCGATGCGGGTCGGGTCAGTCAAATCAGGCTGCGGACACGTGGAGACCGGTTCCTGTGCTGTGCATCCCGCAGGGCGGGTCCTGCTCCAGGGACCCGCCCGCAAGCCGGGTCTGGGAGAATAGGACCCGTCCCACGGTCTACAGAGCACGCCCGGCCTGCGCGAGTCACGATCACGTGAATTGATAGGATAACAGTCCGTGGGCGTGCGCGGCGATTTCCTGGTCATCGGCAGCGGCATCGCCGGGCTGCGTGCCGCGATTTCGCTGGCGCAAACCGGTGACGTCGTCATGCTCACGAAAGCCGATCCGCGCGAGAGCAATACCGGCTATGCGCAGGGCGGCATCGCCGCGGCGGTGGGGCCGGATGATTCCGCCGAACTGCACCTGAAGGATACGCTCGGCGCCGGCGCCGGG
>Ga0073934_10010312_pt1 | contig 11647 bp, 13 predicted proteins | sample LarsenN4metaG_FD_76834 | JGI IMG/M metagenome (GOLD analysis project Ga0073934, IMG submission 76834) | Hot spring sediment bacterial and archeal communities from British Columbia, Canada, to study Microbial Dark Matter (Phase II) - Larsen... ... | reverse complement strand
GCGTCAGCGCTCCACGGTGATCCGCGGCGCGGGCCGCACCGGCGGGGCTGCCGCCGAGACCGCCGGCACAAGCACGCGCGGCGTCGCGGCGCCGGAGTTTGCCGCCAGCGCGGCCAGTGCCACCGGCAGCAGCCAGACCAGGTTCGTCGCCGCGCCAAGCTCGCTGGCCAGCAGCGTGCCGGCCGCGACCACGAGCAGACCCCCGACGAGCTGCGGCGCCGCAGCGCCGGGACGCTGCAGGACCATGAGTGCCACCAGCACGGCCGCCAGGCCCACCGCAACCTTCATCGAGCGCCGGATAAACGTCCAGCGCGAAGCCGCGGACGTATCCTGGCCGGCCCAGAGCGCCCAGGCGCCGGACACCGGCGACGGCGGCGGCTGGGCGGGCAGCCAGGTCGCCTCCAGCACCGTGCGCAACGTCACCCACATGCGCGTCATGAACGGTTCGTCCGCGAGCGCCTTGCGGTAGGCAGCCTGCAACCGCGGCAACGCTTCCGCGGATGCTGCCACCTGTCGGTACATCACGGCGCTGCGGTCCACGCCCGCCGGCAACATCGGTCCGTTCGGGCCGTCGTTGAGCCGCACGCTTTCGCTTTCGATCAGGAAACGCCACGGCCCGGACTTGAGCGTGGGCTCGACCGTCGCCGGCGTGGTGATGCGCTCGATCACGATCGCCGTCTCGGCGCTGGAGCGGGCCTGATAGGCCGGTTGCAGGGCCGCGACCTGCAACGCGCCCTCCGCGCGCGGAATGGTCGGGGCGGTCATCAGCGTCAGCCCGGCGACGCAGCCGGCGGCGGCGGCCAGCGTGCCGACCGGGGCGCCCAGGCCTGGCAGGCCGCGGCGCAGGAAGTACGCCAGCAGCACGGGGACGCCGAGCCACGCCCACGGCCATGCAGCCCCGGCCATCACCAGCAGGATGCTCGACAGCAACCCGCCGACGGCTGGCAACGTCGCCGCCACCGCGGTCCACAGCAGCAGCGTGGCCGGCAGCATGATCTCCGGCCGCGGCAGGCACTCCAGCGTGCCGGGGAAAACGCTGAACAGAGTCGCCAGCGTCAGGCCGAGCGGCGGCGAGTGCAGGCGCGCCCCGATCAGTCCCAGCCCAAATGCGGCCAGCGCGAACAGCGTCCAGTTCATCAGCCGCACCGACCCGAGGTCCGCCGTCGCGAACGCCGCGGGCGCCAGCCACGCGTCACGATTGCTCCAGCTCACCGGGGTCGTGACGCCGTCGTGGTCGTATGTCGATCGGACCAGCCTGACCGCGCCCGCGTGCGCAAGATAAAGCAGGGGCGAGCGGGCATCGTGGCCCAGCGCGTCCCCGTACGGGAGCTTGCCCGTCTCGGCCGTGAAGATCCCGCCGATGAATCCGTCGCGCGCCCCGGCGCTGAGCGGCGCGGTCGCGATCTGCCGCATGGCCAGCAGCACCGTCGTCGCCAGCAGCACAACCAGCGCCGGCGTGGCGACGTTCGCCTGACGAGCCGGTACGGCGCGTGCCACCACCAGCCGCAAACCGCGGATCATCCAGTACACGGCCGACAGCGACAGCAGCAGGTACGCCCACCAGCGGACGCGCTCGGACGCGGCGGCGCTGCCGTCGCGCAGCGCCAGCAGCACGCTCATGGCCGCCAACACGACTCCATCCAGCGTCTGCCAGCCGAGCAGCGGTCGCGATTGGATCGTGAGCACCAGAATCACGACGGCCGAGATCCAGGCGAGCGTCAGCGGCGAGAACTCGGGCCACAGGTCCAGCGGCGCTTCTGCAACTGGCGGATCGACGGCGACGGCGCGAGCTCCGATTTGAGCGCGGAGGTCCGCCGCCGACGGCTGAGCGTCCTGCGCACGCGCGGGAATGGACGGGAACAACCCGGCCCCGACAAGGATCAGCAGGAATCCGGTCGGATATCGCCTGTGGATCATTTCAGACGTCCCGTCGGCCCACGTGAGCCAGTAGGCCGCCCCCCAACCCGCTGGGACCGATGCTAGCACGCGTTCGCGGCTGCGTACATGGGGACTGCGGCCCAGGCCGGACGTGCGGGAGGAGGGCGCGACCGGACTGGGCCTTTCTCTCTTCTACCGTGCAGCCCGGTGTCGGTTGCGGACGCCGCGGCCCGAAGGCCCCGGGCAGGAACGACCCCGGTTCCCCTGCGTCTGCCCGCGAGCCACAGGGGCCCGTTGGCACCGCGCTGCCCCCGCCCTACACTTCGGCCCGTCCAATGGGGGATTCCGCCGAATCCCCGAAATGTTTCGGCATTCAAGGGGGGCGCGAGCGACGGCGACCTGAACGGCGACGGCCGCATTGACCAGGCCGATCTGGTGCTCCTCAAGGCTGATGCGCCACCGGGCAGGCGTCAAGTCTACGCCACTCACGACCAACACATCCGGCGGCCAGGCATTGCGAGCGGCGTCCAGCGCCCGTTATGATCATTGGTGCAAGCCCACGTCAGCGCCCGAAGGGGGACATGGGGGATGTCCATGCGACGGCGGAACGCTCAAGCTGCTGTGAGCGTCAATGGTCGGCTCGATGCCGTATGGTACGACACGCGCAACGACCCGACGCCGAGCGATCCCACTACTTCGGAGGTGTACTACAGCTACTCGCTCGATGCAGGTGAGACCTGGTCGGCCAACGTGGCTGTCACCCCGGCGTTTGATCACACCATCCGTGACCCGTCGGGTAAGCTCGGCGACTACATTCACATGGTCTCCGACAACGTGGGCGCGAACCTGGCCTACGCCGCCACGTTCAACGGCGAGCCAGACATCTGGTTCCTGCGCATTGGGGACTACGACTGCAACGGCAACGGCGTCGGCGACACGGACGACTTGGCCGGCGGCCGGTCCAACGACATCAATCGCAACGAAATCCCCGACGAGTGCGACTGCCTGGGCGATCTGAACGGCGACTTCGTCGTCAACGCCGACGACCTGATGCCGATGCTGGCAGGGTCTGGCCACTGCAGCGGCGATGACGCGTTCGAAGCCCGGCTGGACCTGGACGTGGACGGCTGTGTCGCGCTGGCCGACCTCGCCGTGCAGTTGGCGCGCTTCGAGCGGCCATGCCCCTAGCTGGCGACCCGCCGCCTCATGGCTTTGATCAGGCCCTGCCGCGGCCCAATCCACCCGCGGCCTGGCCTCAACGGCTCGGGTGGCCCGCAACCACAGCCGAGGGCGGCTGTGCCACAACCCGCCCCGCTGTCTTCAGCCAGCCCCCCGGCAGCACTTCTTGTACTTCTTCCCCGACCCGCACGGGCACGGGTCGTTGCGGCCCACCGTCCGGGCCGATTTGGCCGGCTCGACCGGCGTCTCCGGCCGCGGCCCGCCGCCTGGTTCGGCCGCTTCCGCCGCCGGCCGCTCGCGCCGCTTGCGCTCCCGCTGCCGCTCGTACCGCTCGCTGAACTGGTCGCCGCGTGCCACGCAATGCCTCCGCTCGCACGTTTGCCGAAGGGCTGCCCGAGACCCGCCCGCCTCCCGCCGGCACAATCCTAACCGCGGACAACTGCGCGGACGAGCGACGGCCGCCCGTCGTCCCCGTGAGGGTCATAGATCGTGGCTGGGGTCGGACGACACGAGTGGGGCAGGTGCAAGCACAGCCGAGGGCGGCTGTGCCACACGGCGATTTGCCTCTGGCGCTCGCGGACGACTCTCAACCCGTCCCCTTGGCCTGCGGCCCCGTCGGCTGTGCCTCGCCATGCGGCCCCGCTATCATCCCGCAGCCTTTCGGCCCGGGAGAAAGCAGCATGAACCTCAAGGCGCTCGTCGCGGAGTTCATTGGCACCTTTGCGCTCATCTTCGTCGGCGTCGCCGCCATCGCGCACGGCAACGCCACCCTGGTCGGCATCGCCCTCGCTCACGGCCTGACCATCGCCGTCATGGTCAGCGCCACGGCCGCGGTCAGCGGCGGCCACCTCAACCCGGCGGTGACGGTGGGCGCGCTGCTGGCCCGCAAGATCAAGCCCGCCGACGCGATCGGCTACATCGTCGCGCAGTGCGCCGGCGGCCTGGTGGCGTCGCTGCTGCTCATGCTTTCGCTGCCGGCCGGGGCCGCGGCTCTGGTGCAGGGCACGCCGGCCCTGGAGGGGAGCGTGAGCATCGGCGGCGGGATGGCGATTGAGGCGGTGCTGACGTTCTTTCTGGTATTCGTGGTCTTCGGGACGGCGATCGACCCGCGGGCGCCGAAGGTGGGCGGGCTGTTCATCGGCCTGACGGTCGCGCTCGGCATTCTGGCGGGCGGGCCGTTCACCGGGGCGGCGCTGAACCCGGCCCGGCACCTCGGCCCCGCCCTGCTCAGCGGCGACGCAGCGCTGGTGCGGCAAGTCTGGTTGTACTGGGTCGGACCGCTGCTGGGCGGCGCGCTGGCCGCCGTCGTCTATCAGAACGCGCTGGCCGAAAGGCCGGCCGCGACGGCATGATGCCCCGCGGCTGATGCGACGACGGCCCGCACGCGCGGCGCACCCGGGCCACCGCGCAGACGCGGCGCCGGCCTACGGCCGCATGGCAATGACGATGACCTGCTGCTCCGGGCGGCTGGCCAGATAGAGCAGAATCCCGATCGCTCCAGCGACCCAGTAATCCCGCGGTGCGAGCCACCACCACGCCTGGCAATGCCAGGAGATGTGCTGCGGGCGGAAGCGGCGGATCCCGTAGTGCGGGTTCAGCACGAACCACAGGAAGTCCTCGATCACCCAGAACAGCAGGATGAACGCGATCGCACGCAGCTCGCCCGACCACGTCCACGGCAGGCCGAACGCGAATTGCAGGTGGGCGACGACCGCGATGAAGGCCATGATCCAGAAGTGGTAGCCCGTCAGCGGCCGGCCGGGGAAGAGCCGCGTCAGCAACTTGCTCCGCAAACGCCAGGTGGGCAGCTTGGCCGCCCACCCCGCCGGCCCCTCGATCTGGATTTCCAGCAGGGCGAAACACGCCGCCGCCATCAGCAACCCGGCGAAGAACCACACGTGCGTCATGCCTGGATATTAACGGTAGGCAAGGCTGGCTGCCACGGACGGGTTTCCGTCGCTGGGGCTGGGGAGGCGTTCTGCCGATCAGAATCGACGGGAGATCGTCTTGCGAATCGGCCTCGCCTGGCGTATCCTACACAGTTTGACGGGAGCGACTTCCTATCGCTTCAGCGTCTGTGACCACGGCGTGCCCGCGTCATCGGAGCTGACACGGAGAACCGGAGTGGTCCAGTCGAACTACATGCATCGCAGGGTACGCCCGGCGTTCTCGCTGGCCGAGCTGCTGGTCGTGGTCGGCGTCATTGCGCTGTTGATTGCGATCACGCTGCCGCCGCTGGAACTCGCGCGCCGCCAGGCGATGAACGCGCAGTGCTACGCCAATCTCAACCAGCTTGGCCACGCCTTGGAGCACGTCCGCACGACCTACAGCTTCTATCCGCTGTGGGACGACGGCGGCACACCCATCCGCTACACGTGGATCGACGTCCTGACCCAGTTGCGAATGTTCGGCGAGATGAGCCACAAGGTCGGCAAGGGGCACTCGTTCGTGGTCAACCGCGGGCCGCACATCGGCTACTGTCCGATGGACGCGCTGCCGGATGCCTTCAATGCCGCCCGGAATTCCGACCTGACCTATCCGCCCGACGCCGGCAGGCACGGCGTGGATTACAGCTACGGCATCTCCGTGCCCTTGTCGGCCGGCGGCTGGGCGTGGCAGCCGGGCGCGTCCGCCGACGGCCGCAACCGGCGCTTCCGCGATCCGACCAGCAACGCCGGCCGCGTGCTCGTGGCCGACGCGGTCAGCCCGCAGGTCTACAACCTCAACGGGCGCGCGGTCGAATCGTTCATCTGGAATGACCCGACGCAGTACGACAACACCGTCGCCTGGATGCGGCACATGACCGGCCGGCAGGCCGGGCACGGGGCCAACGTGCTGTTCCAGGACGGCCACGTCTCCCGCGTCAGCTACCTGGCCGGCACGGCCCTGGCGGTCAATACCTCGCGCACGTTCGTCTGGTACGCCGGCGAGCCGATCGGCGTGAACCCCGAGGACCGCAACGGCGACCAGTGGTATCCCGATGAGCCGCCGCCGAGCTTCGTCAGCAACCCACCCGGCAACGTTCTGCCGGACGCGCTCGTCCCGCGCTGGTACACGGTCAACCAGCGCTGGACGCTGATCCCGCACAAGTAGCCCGTCGTCCTTCGCCTGTATCATACGCCCCGCGCAGCCAGCCCCCGCGGACGGAGTGCGCTTGGCTCCCAATCGCTTCGCACATCTGCGCACGTACGAATGGCTCCTGCCGACCGCCGCCGCCGCGCTGGCGGCCACGCGCTTCGCGCCTGTGGCGACGCCGGCGCTTCTCGTGCTGCTGGCCTGCCTGCCGGGCCTGTATGTGATGCGCGCCTGTGGGCTGGCGGGTCGCTGGGATGCGGCCGGCCGAGCGGTCTTCAGCGTGGCGGCGTCGCTGGCGATCACGCCGGTGCTCCTGAACCCGCTGTGGCACCTCACGAACCAGCCCGGGCCGTTGTTGGGCAGCGTGTGGCTGGCGCTGAGCGCCGCCTATCGGCTCACCCGCTGGCTGGAACGACGCGCGCGGGGTACGCGGGCCATTCGACCTGCCGATATGCGAAGCGCGGACGAGGCTGCGCCGACGGTCACGCGGCCGGGGCGGTTCTGCGAGCGCCGGTCAAGCCGCGTGATACTCGCGATCGTCGCGGCGATCGTCGCGTTCTCGACGCTCGGAACTTACTGGCCGACGGAAGCGCTGGGCTACCCCGTCCCCGCGCTCATTCACGACTTCGTCAAGCACCACGCCGTCCTCTTCTCGCTTCAGCAGCGGCCGCTGCCGCTGGGCAGTCCCTTCTATGCAGAGGGGGCGGGCGGGCCGGCGTATTACTACCACTTCTTCTATCTGATCCCCGCCATGCTGCGGGCCGTCTGCCCAACCGTCAGCATCGAGCTGGCCTTCAGCCTGCAGGCCGCGTTGGTCGCGCTCGCCACCGCCGGAATGTGCTACCTCATCGTTAAGCGCTTCACCGGCGGCGAGGGGCCGGCCGTGCTGGCGGCGATCATGGCGACGCTGGTCGGCGGCCTGGACCTGATCCCGCTGCTCGTCACACGCACGGCCGTGATCACGCTCGATGCCTGGGCCGACCCGGTGTTCCGCATCCACAGCCTGCTCACGCAGATGGTCTGGACGCCGCAGAACGTGCAGGGCGTGCTGATCGGCCTGCTGGGCGTGTACGTGCTGTCGGAGCGCGGCGCGTGGCGCGGCTGGCTGTTGCTCGGACCGCTGCTGGGGGCGGCGCTGCTCGGCTCGAGCGTCTGGGTCTCGATGGCGTTTCTGCCGGGCCTGGCGTTGCACGTCCTGCTCGGCATGGCCGCGCGGCGCGCCACGCCGCGCGCCGCGATGCGACATCTGTTGGCGGCTGCCACGGTGACGGGACTGGTGCTGGTCATGGCCGCCCCGTCGCTGTCGGGCTACGCGGAGATGTCGCAGCGGCACGGCAAGTCGTTAACCTGGGAGTGGCCGTACGCCTGGCATGCGTTCCTGGGCAAGCTGGCCCCGCCGGGGATCGTCGCCAACCTCCTCGACCTGCCGTGGTTCCTGACGCTCGAGTTCGGGCCGCTGCTGATCTTCCCGCTGCTCCTGCCGCGCGCGACCTGGCGTCGGGCGTGGTCGGACGACGGCCTGCGCCTGCTGCTGCTGTCCGCCGCCGTCGCGCTGGCCGCGTTCGTCAGCGTCCGCAGCCATTTCACCTACAACGACTTCGGCCAGAAGATCATCATGGTAGCCTTGGCGGCCGGCGTCGTGCTCGCTGCCTGCCTGCTCGCGCCGGGCGCCCCGCCGTCAATCGTGAACCCCCTCGGCTGGTCGCTGCCGGCGGAATGGTCGTCGCGCCGCCGGCGCGTCTGCGGCGCGCTGCTGTGTGTCGTCCTGCTGCTCAGCCTTCCGGTCGGATTGTTCCAATCGCCGCTGGCCGCCGTGCGACGCTACTTGCCAGAGGTCGGGCCCCTGCGCGTCCTGTCGCATCCGGCGGCGCAGCGCGCCGGGCGCGAAGCGTCGGCGGGCCGCTTCCTGCGCGAGCGAGTGCCGCCCGACGCCGTGCTCCAGGCGGACTGCGGCGTGGAGCGGCTGAATCTGGTGCAGATTGCTCGCCGCCAGATGGGGGTGGCGGTGTTGGAGCGCGACACCGAGGTCTTCCTGCCCGCCGACCGCGAGAGCTACGAGCGCTGCCTGGCGGAGGTGAGCGCGGCGCTGACCGAGCCGGGCGACGCGGCGGCGGCTCACGCGGTGTTGCGCCGGCACCACATCACGCATGTCTTCGTGGGCGAGATCGAGCGCGAGCGCTGGCGGGACGCTGCGAAGTTCGATGCCCCCGGATGCTTCGAATGCGTCTTCCGCGACGGGGAGCTGGCGGTCTACGAGTTGAAGTAGATTCGTGTCTTGCCCCAGCCCGGACTGCTGGTCGCTCCAACGCAGCACCTTCGGCTTGACGGCTACCGGGAGGCCGACCCGCACGGAGGCCACGGCTCGGCAGGAGCCGCGCCCTCCCTTGGCATCCGCAATCCGGGGCCTGACTTCGTACTACGGCCCGGCGCCGTAGTTCGCCAGCAGGATGGCCAGGTCGGCGATGTCGGTGTCGCCGTCGCCGTCTGCGTCGCCGGGGCAGGCGCCGCCCGTGCAGCCGAAGTCGGAGAGCAGGATCGCCAGGTCGGTCAGGTCCACGTCCGCGTCGCCGTCCAGGTCGCCGGGGATGATCGGCGTGAGCAGAAAGCCGTGGCCGAGCTCTCCGTTGCGTGCCCCGCCGCCGACGTCCTGGTGAATGATGATGAGGTCTCCGCGGTGCTCGACCGTGACCAGCTCGGAGTCGCCGCAGATCACGCCGTTGGCCGCGACGCTGTAGGCGTAAGTGCTGTTGTCGCCCGGCAGGCGGGGCGGAAACTCGACCGAGCCGTCGGGCAGCCAGAGGATGGCTCGCGCGGTGAAGCTCTCGTCGGTAAACAGCTCGAAGCCGATGATCTGGCCGGCGTCGTTGATTCCGCGGGCTTCGCACTGCACCACGCCAGACGGTGCGGCCCACTCGGTGAGATCGACGGCGCGGTACAGCACCTGCGCGGTTGCGGGATGGCCCGAGAACCAGGCCGCAACGGCCATCATCCACATTGCTGTTGTGGCGTACGTGCGACACGTGTGCATGCTGCCCTCCCCGAGGTGGACGACCGCTTCGTGCCCGCATTATACGGCACACGACTGCGCCGCGGATCAGGCCGTAGCGTGCAGGCTCAGGAACTCGCGCACCAGCCGGTCGAGGCCGGCATCGCGCGCGAGCGTGGCCAACCGTTCCACTTGCAGCCCATCGCGCAGCGCCTGCGGTAGCGCCGGCCAGTTGTCGATCACGAACTCCCACGCCGCGGTCGCCACTCGCCGGTGCGGGCTGCGCAGCGCTTCGGATAATCCCGCTCCGCTGACGACCGCCCGCATCTCCGCCGCCAGCCGATCCCAGTGCTCGCCGAGGAAGTCCCACGCGTCGCCCGCCGCCTCCGGCTCATACAGCGCAGCCCGCATTCGCGTCGGCGTGAGGACCGCCCGCAGCACGTCCGGCAGATGCCCCCAGTGGTCGGCAAAGAAGCTCCACGTCCGCGTGCAGGTCGCCGGGCTCGACAGGCACGACTCCAGCGCCTCCGCGGCAGCGCTGTGTAACGCCGCCGGCAGCTCGGTCCAGCATTCCAGCAGAAAGCGTCGCGCGGCGGACGCGACCAGCGCGTCGGGAGTGCGCAGCGCGGCGGCCAGGCCGTCGGCCCGCGCCATGGCGGGCAGATCGTCCCAGCGCTGCATGAGCTCGGTCCAGTCGGCCGCCGGCGTGTGGGAGTGGTCCATATCGCCGGTCATTGTACCCGTGGGCGGGTCGCGGACGGCGCCGCGTCGGCCACGCGGGCCGGCTACAATCCGGGCAATGAAACGCGGCAGAACGCGTAAAACGCGCCCTGTCATGACCCGCGCCCAGGCCCGCGCCTGGAAGCGCCGCTGGCGGCTGGTCAACCAGGCCGAGATCGAAGAGCTGCGGCGCACGCCGATGGAGCAGAAGCTGCGGCAACTGGCGGTCCTGATGGCCTCGACGGATGAGATGGGGTGGACCGAACAGCTCGCCGCCGAAGAGGAGCAAGTGCGCAAACTCTGGATCCGATTGCGCAAGGCCGCCCGTGCCCGCAGAACGTGATCCACTCGTCCGCCGTCCTGCGGCAGCTTCGCGACCTGGCGGCGGCGCTGGAGACGTCGGAGATTCTCAAAGACGTGGAGGCTCTGCTGACGCGCCATCGCAAACGGAGGCCGAAGCGGTGATGCCGGCGCCCGGAATCAGAGTGTCCTGCGTTCGAGGGCCTTGAGGACGGCCCTGGCTTTCCGCGTGTTGCGGTACGTCAGCAGAGCGAACAGCACCATCGACGTCATCATCATCGCGACGCACAGCAAGCCGATGGCGGCGAATCCCGCCACAATGAGCCGTGCCACACTGTCGTGCCAGCGCGGATCGATCGTCGGCGCCACGAGCGCGAGGGCGCCGAGACCGAGAAACGGCAGCACCTGCAGCGCAAGCCCGATTCCCGTGTCGCGGCTGAGTTATAGGCCGCTCCTGGACCGCGTTGCCCGGCTCCCAGCGCCCCGACTCACAGCGGATTGTCGCGGCCCATTGGGCTTGCCGCGCGATTGATTCGTATGCTTGGCAAGGAGACGACAAAGGGGGGCCGATGGTCCTGGAATCCATGCACGCGAACGGGTTGTGGCGGCGGCGCTGTCGCGCGCGCTACCGTGGAACAGGTCGGCTCCCGCCTTGGCCGGGCCTCGGAGCCGCTGCCGTCCTGCTCTTCTCCCTGACGAGTGTTACGCCGCCCGCGGCGGCGGACGATGCCGCCGCACCGAGCAACTCCAACACGGCCCGCGCCGCCGGCAGGACCCTGGCCGCCGCGGGAACACCTGGGACGCACACGGCCGCCTGGGGGGTGCTCGGCGCGGCGGTGGCCGTGGGCCTGTGCTCATCGGCGTCCTTCTTCGGCGCTCGGCGCGTTCGACGAATGGTGCGCAGCGCGGCGGACGTTGTCGCGGTCTGGCTCGGCCAGGCGCGTCTTGGCAGACCGCCGGGCGGCGAGCTCCACCGGCGCCGGCACGTGCGCTGGCCGTGGGGCCGCACCGTGCTGGTGGCGCTCAGCTCCGGAAGGTTGCAGGTGCAGGCGGCCGACGTCGGGGCCGGCGGGGCGGGCTTGTGGATGCCGCACAAGCTCGAGATCGGCACTGCGCTGCGCATCAGCGACGTGCACCAGGACGCGTGGGTGGCCGCGCGCGTCTGCTGGGTGGACCAGCCGGACGAGCGCGGCCTGTATCGCACCGGCGTACAGTTTGAGCACGCCGAAAGCGCAGCGGGCGACGACAGCGCCAGCCCGGACGGTCGCCTCCCGCCTCAGTAATTGCTCCAGCGGACGGCCCGCAGCGCAAGCTGATAGCGCCACAGCCAGACCAGCGCCAACGCCGCCGTCCCGAGCAGGACGACAGCCGCCTCCGGCCGTAGCCCCAGGGCATGAAGGGCGAGGCGCCCAGGAGTCGGGCGGCAGCATGGCGCGGACGGAGCAATCCGACCAGTGGTGCGAGCAGCGCGCCCGGCCAGCTTGTCCGGGGCACGCCTTCGGCATCACG
>Ga0073934_10010311_pt1 | contig 11647 bp, 7 predicted proteins | sample LarsenN4metaG_FD_76834 | JGI IMG/M metagenome (GOLD analysis project Ga0073934, IMG submission 76834) | Hot spring sediment bacterial and archeal communities from British Columbia, Canada, to study Microbial Dark Matter (Phase II) - Larsen... ... | reverse complement strand
TCAATTAATACATCAGGGCAGTTTGCTTATTCCATGTGATTTCATAGCACCGGCACAAAGTCATAATCCTGTTGGCGATCACCACCAGAAACTATTAAGCAACTTCTTTGCACAAACAGAAGCCCTGATGAACGGAAAATCGGAAGAGGAAGCCAGGACTGAACTGGAAAAGCAAGGATTGAACACAGAAGAGATTGCTAAACTACTTCCTTTCAAAGTTTTTACTGGCAATAAACCTACTAACTCATTTCTCATAAAAAAAATCACACCTTATACGCTGGGAGAACTTATTGCACTGTACGAGCATAAAATATTTGTACAGGGAATAATCTGGAATATTTTCAGTTTTGACCAATGGGGTGTAGAATTAGGCAAGCAACTTGCAAACAAAATTTTACCAGAATTAGCAGATGATAATCCTGTTCTTAACCATGATTCTTCTACTAACGGATTAATCAATGCCTGGAAGGAAATGAGAAAGTAATTATTTACCTTTTCATTTATTAAACTTCTTTTATGAAAAAGGTTTTCCTGCTTTTCGGCATTGCAGCCTTTACCGATGCTTCTGCTCAAAATAATAATCCTATTGATGTCAATAAGCATCTTGAGAAGAAGGGCAATTTAACTAACAGGAAAGGATCCTTTACACAAAACCTTAAGCAAACATCCAAGGTTGAAATAAACAGATTAGTTCAGGTTTTCATTTTACCCAACGGCGACAAAGTTTTGAGCTCTCCTAAATACAATATGCCCGTTGTAACACCCGGCAATAGCTTCCTTTATACTATGCCAACCCTGTTCATGCCATCATATAGAGATTCTCTTTCAAAATTTCCGGGTAGGATACCGAATGCATCAGTTCAAAATAAGCTTGGCATTATCCGGTAAAAAATTACTGCTGTAAATTAACTCAGCATCTTTTTCAAACTAAACTTATTGCAATGAAAAAACGCCCCTCTGCAGCAGAGGGGCGTTTGTATTATCTGTTATTTGTCTTCAGGTTATTGCTTGATCACCAAGCCTGACACAATCGTACCAGCGTACTTGTTTACAACCTTCACCACATACACTCCACGGGCCTGCTTGCTCAGATCGAAGTCCATTTGCAGGTAGTCCGGTGTCTCCGTAACCAGGTTGAACTCTTTGGTCATGATGATCTGACCAAGCTCATTGTAGATATGAACAGCTCTCTTTTCTGCTACATCGCTGCCATAGTACAACCTTACCTGGAAGGCTCCCGTGGTCGGGTTAGGATAGATCCACAAACGATCGGATGCTTCCGTACCTATCACCAGTGTATTTGAATTGTTCGTACAACCATTGACATCCGTAACTGTAGCACGGTAAGAACCAATCCTGTCAATATTGATACCACTGATCGTATTGGTATTGCTTGCAGGTGTTGTCACCAGCGGTGAACCATTGTATGTCCATGACCAGCTCGTTGCATTCAGCGGTGCCGGTGTACTTGTACCAGTGATGCTGGTAGTACGGCCAGGTACCAACTGCGTTACAGGTGAAGTGATCGATACTGTCGGCAGCGCCAGTACTGTCAGTACTGATGGTGTTGATGTATACGTACCACATACGTTGCCTGTTGTCGTTACACGGTAACGGTTACCATTCATCGCTGAGGTTACACTGGCTACAGTATATGTAGATGATGTAGCTCCGCTGATATTACTGTACGTAACTCCGCCATCCACACTTACCTGCCACTGGTAGTTTACAGGTGTACCACCCGTTGTACTTGCCGTCAGTGTTCTGCTGCTGCCCAAACATACTGAGAAGGTTGATGGACTAACTGCTATACCCGTAACAGGGCTGTGTACAGTTACAGGTACGGTTGTCGTTGCTGATGTACATGGGGTCAGTGTAGTGAAGTTTACTGTGTAGTTGTTTACACCTGTAGCTGTCGGCTTCACCCATACTGTTGTAGCAGGTGTACCTGTATAAGTTATAGTAGCTCCCGCATCGCTATAGATCGTACCAGCAGGACCACCCCAGATACCCTGGGCAGGACCGCCTGTTGATGTATAAACAACATTGTCTATACCTATATAATCTGAATTGGCTCCAGCAGGGCCGCCATTAGTTACAAAATAACGGAAGGCTATACGACCTGAAGTTATACCAGCAGGTAACCCTGACAGATTTATAGTATACTGTGTCCATGCTGTCGGGTAACCCGTTGTAGTTAGTGTTGGATTTACTGACAATAACAAAGTTGTAAAGTCTCCAACACTAGCAGAAGTAGCTCCTGCATTGGTGCTGGCACCGTTCGTACTTAACCTTACTTCCAGCCTGTCGGGGAATGTTGCAGGGCTGACCGTTCTGGTCCAGAAGGTGAATACATCACCATTCTTCATATTAATATTTGGTGTAAACAACCAGTTACTGATCGTATTGGCACCGGTTGTATTATTGAAGTTTGCTCCAATATAAGAATCTGCAGGGCCGCTTTGAGCAGGAAATACGCTTGTATTGCCCTGAAACCAGCCTGTGGTACCTACTGTGGTACTCAGGTTCTGTGCTGCCCAGCCCGCCGGCAAAGGTGATACTACATTGAAACCCTCGTTGATCAGGTCAGCATTACCCAGCGTATTGGTCAGGGTAAGTTGCTGAACTGAGCCAACACATATTGTCGCTGATGACGGATTCACAACAGGAACAATTGCATTAACAGTCAACGTTACAGTATTTGAAAAATCAAATGCTGTACAAGCACCGGATACTATCGCACGGAACTGGTAACCATTGTAAGCCTGTGATACGTTAGTTAATGTAAGTGTTGATGTATTTACGCCACTGAATGGAGCACTATTTGGCACAAACTGCCATGGTGAAGAAGCATTTACCCTGTATTCCCATATATATGCTGGTACACTTCCTGCTACACCCACACTGAAACTTGCATTGTTACCACAAGTAATCGTGGCGCTGGATGGCTGTGAGGTAAACGTAATAGGTATACATGGCTGAATAGTTACATTATAATCTTCTGCCTCGCCAAATGAACTATTGGCAGCACCACATGACTGGGCCGCTGTTGGTGCAGAATCATCACCACCTCTTACCCTCATACGGGTGGTGCCAAGCAATGCTGTTGGCGGAACCGTCATATTAATAACGGCTGTACCATTGGCTCCAACGTTACCAGATACTCCCACAGCTTCACCTGCATCAGTAAAGTCGCCATCCTGATTCCAGTCTACCCATACCCTTACAAACTGGCCAAATGTGTCCGGACCTACTGTTACTCTTACAGGGTAGGTACCGCCTTGTACTAAAACAGGTGCAGGCACTGCACTATAATATGTAAACGGAGGTGTTGAACATGCCGATGTATTATTTAAGGTGCCTAACGTTACATTCGATATGAAATCCCCAAGTGTACAGCCATTGGCGTATGTCGGTGTGCAATAACAGGCTGATGGTGGATTAATATTGATTAAAAGCGGGTTAGATGTGCCTGTGTTTGGACCTGCACTACATGTAACCTGGCACCTGTAAGCTGTTGCAGTAGCAATATTTGTAGTGTAGGACGGAAACGTTGCACCACTAATGTTAGTCCAAGGACCGCTAACAGAAGGAGCAGACTGCCACTGATAGGTTACACCAGAACCAGTTGTTGCATTTTGAAGAGATAGAGTGAATGGAACACCAGGGCATACAGTATTGTCAGGATCGTTACTTATAGTATTACCAGGTGCTGGTGTACCAGTACAAGGAGCAGCAAAACATACAGGTGCATCAATAACTAATGTATAGCTAGGGGTTGTTACAGCACCCAATGCTGCGACAACAATATCAACTGATGCTGCTCCCGGGATTGTAAATGAAAAAGAAGATGTAGCCCCGCCACCGGTGCTGCCGCCAATGTCACCCAGAAAAGTATTTCCTGTGCAAAAACCAGCCGCAGATGTTGGTGGCACAAAAGGAGACTGGTAAACCGCAACGAAATTAGCAAATGCGGCAGCTCCATTTGTAAAAGATACCGTAACACACTGGGAAGTAGCCAGTGGGTTTGTAAAAGTGTACACATCGTAAAATGTACCTGCAGCAGAAAGACCGTTTGTGCATGGCTTAACCGGTCCACATACTGATGCAGTACCATCTCGGAATGGTCTGAAATTCATTGTAGCATCTCCGGGGCCAAGTGACCCGTTGTAGGTAGCACAAATAGCCTCGGTTCTTGCTACAACGGAAGTTGAAACATTTCTGTTTACAACCCCTGCGTCATTGCTAACCGAAACAGGATTGATGTTGCTTTTTGATGCTTGAATTAAATTTTGCTTTGCCTGTCTAAGAGCTTCCTGATCGGCAGTAGCTTTTTGAACCGTATTCGGGTTCGAAGGTTGTTTAGCATCCTTTTGTGCCTGTAGAGACAGTGTCAGGAAACTAACTAAAATAACTACAGCCAGCCTGGAAAACAAAGACTCCAATGCTTTGCGAGTAAATTTTGGTTGCATAGAAACAGTTTTAGTTTTAAAAGTGCCCAGTGAAAGGGGGGCCAAAAACGGCCGTAAGATAATTGAATTTTGAATATGGTGTAAAAAAAATGTGAAATATTATACCCTTTCCGCTTTTCATTTCCAACGGTTTACACAGCAGCAGCAATGAAAGCCGGGTTAGGAATAGAATAAAAAAACCTGCCGGAGCAGGTTATTATTTTATTTTATCTGACGTTACCATTTATCCACCTCGCCTGAGCTATGGTCCTGCTCTGCCGGCGCGGCAGGCAATGCCGAAGCCTGAACGGGTGTTTCGGTGATCTCACCAGCAGTTTCCTGACCGTTTTCAGCGTTCATTTCCTCTACAGCTTCGTCATGGTTGAAAGCATCAAAATCAAAATCGGGCATCAATTCCGTCTTGACATAATCCACGGCCTCGCCAAGGGCTTTGATGAACTTATTAAAATCTTCTTTGTACAAAAAGATTTTGTGCCTGTCATAACCATTGTCATCAAAACGTTTGCGACTCTCCGTAATTGTCAGATAATAATCGTTACCCCGGGTAGCTCTCACATCGAAGAAATAGGTGCGTCTTTTACCTGCACGGATTCTTTTGCTGTAAATGCTTTCTTGTTTCTTGTCATTGTTCTCGTACGCCACAGTTGTAATTTTTAGCAGTTAATGAATTGCTTTGGTTGCTCCTGCTTTTCAGGCAGGGATTCACAAATATATATATGTTTTTTAATCAGCCAAATACAGTTAGACAAGGCGATAATCTCATCCTTTTACAAAAACAGAATTGACGCTTCCCTGTAACCGTCTTTCTTTTGCTCCACTTTAATCTGTATTTTTTTCCTTTGGGCCAGGCCTTGCTCTATCTTTTGCTTGATATCATCATACATGTAACTCGGATAAAGAAGGCTCATTGTTGAATTTTCAAGAGAGACCGTATAAGGTATGTTTTCGTCATCCCCATAAAACACAAGCCGGTAACTTATCCCCTTGGCCGTTGTTTGAAGGCCCAGTATTATTCTTTTCGAATGCCGGTAACTGTTCGCAGTCCCATCGGCAACATTTGAAACAGTGAAAGTAGCGCTGCCTAACCCGTTAACTTCAACAAGATCAGTTTTGTCTTCTGTCGGGTTTCTTTCCTTAAAAACCCTGTTGGCAAGCTTGTTATCTGTTTTTACAGAATTAGGATCAACTTCAGCACTCTGGGAATTTGCCATAGCAACAACCAATATAGCCGGCAGCAAAAACAAACCGTATTTACGCATATTCATAGTTTTTAAAATGAGTGTCAAATTTAGATAATTCCCGCTGGCGGCCAAGATTTTATTGGCTCAAGCCACAAAACGATTTCCTTATTTACCTCCTTCATACTCCTGTTGTCGTTTATACAGAGAGGCGTAATTACCATTCATGGTCAGTAACTGTTCATGTGTCCCCTGCTCCACCATTTCACCATCTTCCAGCACCACTATCTTATCAAAGTGTAATAATGAAAAAATGCGGTGAGTAATTATTATGGCAGTTTTATCTTCTAAATACTGATTAAGGTTTGAAATTATCTCTTTCTCTGTTTTGGCATCTACAGCGCTTAGGCAATCATCGAAAATAACCAGGCCCGGATTTTTTATCAGGGCCCTTGCAATCGAAATCCGCTGTTTCTGCCCCCCGCTTAAGGTAACGCCCCTTTCACCGATCATTGTTTCAAACTGGCTTGAAAAGCCAGCTATTTCTCTTTCCACACTGGCCTGCCGGGCAGCTGACAAAACCGATTCACTACTAGCTTCATCCACACCAAATGAAATATTGTTGGATACGGTTTCGCTGAATAAAAAAACATCTTGCGGAACATAGCTTATCTGTCTTCTAAGCTGCTGAATACCTATTTTTTTAATATCAACCCCTTCAAATGAAATTGTTCCTTCTTTAATATCATACATTCTTAACAACAACTGTGCAATGGTCGATTTACCACTGCCGGTTCTGCCAACAATGGCCACTTTTTCCCCTTTCTTAATTTCAAGACTGAAATTTTTCAATGCCCTGATCCCTGTATGCGGATAGGTAAAACTTACATTTTGCAAACTGATGTTTCCGTTAATAGTAATATTACCTGCAGCCTTATCGTTTTGAATGGCCGGTTCAGTTCTTAGGAATTCGTTTATCCTTTTTTGGGAAGCAGCCGCCCTTTGTATCATACTTGCTGTAAGCCCGATGGCACTTACAGGAAACGTAAGCATATTAATATACATTACAAATTCTACAATGGTATTAATACCGATATTATGTCCGCCATTGATGTAATACAAACCACCAATCATGATTGTCATTAGTGTGCTCAGGCCGATAAGCAAGGTTATTGAAGGAAAATAAATCGCCTCAACCCTGGCAAGACTAATAGCATTCTTTTTATACTCCTCGCTGTTTTTAGCAAAAAAACCAAGCATCGCCTTTTCCTGTACAAACGACTTTATAACCCGGATACCTGAATAAGATTCCTGGGCATTGGTAGTTAGTTCAGACAAGGACTCCTGAATCCTCTCACTTTTCTTATTAATAGTATTATTGACAAAATAAATGGTAACAGCAAGTATTGGCAAAGGGGCTATTACATACAATGTTAATTCAGCATCTCTTTTCAGCATGTAAAAGACACTGAGCGAAATGATAGCCACCAGGTTGGCCAGGTACATAATGGCCGGGCCTGTAAACATCCTCACCCTGCTTACATCCTCCGATATCCTGTTCATCAGGTCACCGGTGCTGCTTTTTTTATAGAATGCCGTATCCAGCTTCTGGTAATGATTATATACCTCATTTTTCTGGTCATATTCTATGTAGCGGCTCATAACAATAATGGTCTGCCGCATCAAGAACAGGAAAAATCCTCTTATCAAGGCCAGCAGTAAAATGGTAACGCCGCACAAAGCCACTACCCGGCCAGTAGAGTTTATCCCTTCTACCCATGAAATAAAATAATCTACCAGCCCATCGTAGTCCGGCGGCCTGGCAGGAGCCTTATAGCCCGGCAACTGCAGGGATCTTTGCACAAAATCGATCACAAACCCGGTTACCTGTGGTGAAAGAACATTGAAATAGTTGGAAAGAAAGACAAAGACCAACCCAACACCCAGCCGGATTTTGTATTTCCAGAAATACTTATTAAGGGCCCCGAGATGTTTCATAGAAGTGGTGAAAATAAACTAAAAATCCCCCTGATTGGGGGACCTTGCAGCGGAGAGAGAGGGATTCGAACCCCCGGACCTTTTGGGTCAACGGTTTTCAAGACCGCCGCATTCGACCGCTCTGCCATCTCTCCGGCGCAAAAGTAAGGTTGAGAGATTTTTGAGCCAAAAATATCTTCTTGGTTTCTTGTGATATTTTTTTTGGAAATCAGTGAAAAATTATTTTTTGTTTACTACCACTTTACTTTCCAAAACTGTTTTCTGAGGAATATCTGTATCATTATTCCTGCTATTGATCAATTGCAGTAAAACAGATGTTGCTTTTTCAGCCTGTTGATAAGGAAACTGTTCAACTGAAGCTACCGGTGGTTCATCGAGATAATTCGTCAAAGGCAGATTTGCATAACTGACAAATGAAATATCCTTATTAATATGAATACCCTGCGCCTTTGCGTATTGCATGGCATCAAGAGCTACATAATCATTAAAAGCAATAACTGCTGTAGGCCTGACCCTTAATGCCAGCAGTTTATGCATTGCATCCTGCGTTTTCTTCCTTGTCAGGTCAGTTGTAACAACATAGGATGCCTCAGGCTTTATCTTATGCTTTTTTAATGCCTGCTGGTAACCCTGCAGGCGATGGGCTGATTGAACTATCGTATCAGGCCCTTTTATAAACCCGATTTGCTTGTGACCTTTTTCAACCAGCCAGTCCACCAACTCTACAGAACTGTTTTCAAGGTTGCACATTACAGAATAAGCATCCGTCAAATCGGGTATACGGTCGAAAAAAACGACTGGGATATTATAGTTCTTCAGTTGCTGGAAATGGTCATACTCCCTGGTTGTTTTAGCCAGGGAAACAATGATACCATCTACCCGGTGACGACGCATGGTATCCACAATCTGTTTTTCTCTTTCCACATCATCATGCGACTGCCCGATCAGTACGGTGTATTTATTTTTTGTAGCGACGTCTTCAATTCCATTGATTGCAGTAGAAAAAAATTCTTCCCCAAGATTGGGCAGTATTACACCCAATGTCATGGTTTTACCCTGCTTAAAAGACACAGCAGCCAGGTTTGGCTCATAGTTCATTTCTTCAGCCAGCTTCTGTACCTGCATTTTTGTTTTGAGTCCAATACTTGGATGATCATGCAGTGCTCTTGACACAGTAGAAATCGAAACATTGAGCCTCTTTGCAATTTCCTTTATGGTAGCTGGTTTTTGAGACATATTCAAAACACCCTTGAAGATACAAGGTATAAAAAGCATCCGAATCAGGTACATGATTTATTTAATTGGTGACCAAAAATGGATAACCGGCACATAGAGGAATTGTAAAATACCCTGATAAAATAGTTTTTGAACAGGTAATAACTTTTCGTAATTTTCAAATAATAAAAGAACAATCGCATGAATACCGTTTCATTTGTTTTAAGCAGAAAGAATTTTAACCCGGTTACTGTTTCACCTGACAAAACGGTATTAGAAGCATTACAGTTAATGGCTGAAAAAAATATCGGATCGCTGGTGGTAATGGATGGAGATTCTTATAAAGGCATAGTTACCGAGAGAGATTATTCAAGAAAAGTAATCTTAAAGGGTAAAAATTCCACGGATACTAAAGTCTCAGATATTATGTCAACCGATCTTCCGCATATCAGCCCGGTTGATAAAATTGAACATTGCATGACGCTGATGAGCAATAATAACATCCGCTACCTGCCCGTATTCGAAAATAACAAGCTTTCCGGGATCATCTCTATGAGTGATGTGGTGAAGGAAACAATCCTTGCGCAAAAAGAAACGATAGATCAGTTACAAAGCTATATTCACAGCTAAACGGCTTACCTGCTCATTAAATACCAGCGAAGCCCCGTAAGGCTTCGCTTTTTATTTCTCATCTGTACTTTTTTCTTTTACCACTACAAGGTCTTTTACTTCTACCTGCATTGGCAGTAACCCGATTTTTACCACCGCTCTTTTACCTCTTAATTCCAGCACTTGCCCTACCTGGTGATTTCGTTTCATCTTCACCTTATCCCCCACTTTCACTTCTCCGCCAATTTCGCTGAACCTGGCATCAATCTTCTTCTGCATTTTGCTGATCACTTTTTTTTCATCTTTCCTGAAAAGAAGTGCCTCCATTTGTTTTATTGCCTTGTTCTTATTTTCTTCCTTTCTCCATTCTATCAGCATTTGCTTAAGCTTTCGCTCCATATCCTTGAGATAAGCTATGCGCTGCTCAGACACACGGTTCTGCTCCTTTAATAGCTCAACCTGTTGGCGGTGTTTTTCTTTATCCAGCGTATGCTGCATTTCCTTTTTCAGTCTTTCATTCTCTTTTAATAACTGTTGCAGACTTTTTTCCTTTTTTTCAAGGTCACGGAGGTCCTGTTCTGTCCGGTTAAGCAACTTATCCAGGCGGTACTGGTCCTCATCTACCAGTTGCCTTGCCCGGTTGATAAGGTTCTTATCCAATCCGATTCTCTCGGCAATGGAAAAGGTATATGAACTGCCGGGCTTGCCAATAATCAGTTTGTACTGAGGCTGTAAATTTTTCTCATCAAAAGCCATTGCACCATTTAAAATTCCGGCTGTTTTCCCTGCCATTATTTTCAGGTTCAGGTAATGTGTCGTTACAATTCCTATGGCATGTTTTTTAGCCAGTTCCTGTAATATTACTTCAGCAAAAGCACCACCCAAACTTGGATCACTTCCGCTTCCCAGCTCATCAATAAAAAACAGTGTCCGGCCATTTGCATTCTCCATAAAGTATTTCATATGCAACAAATGGCTGCTGTAAGTGCTTAGTTCAAATTCCAGGCTCTGGGTGTCTCCGATATGGATCATCAGCTGCTTGAAAATACCAAACCGGGAAGAGGGGTGTACCGGCACCAGCAGACCACTTTGTACCATCATCTGCAACAAACCAACGGTCTTCATAGTAACCGTTTTACCGCCGGCATTGGGGCCACTGATGACTAATATTCTTTTATTATCATCAAGGGTAACAGAAACAGGAATCGTGGACTTGCCTGATTTTTGATTGTACAAATACAACAAAGGGTGATATGCTTCCACCAGGTGAACATGTGACTTATCCGTCAGCAACGGGTACTCTCCCTTTATTTCAATTCCCAGTTTTGCTTTGGCCCTGATAAAATCATACTCACCAATAACTGCATGATAGTTGGTAAGTAATGATGAATAAACAGAAAGTTTAGCAGTCAGCTCTCTTAAAATTCTGTACACTTCTTTACGTTCCGCATTCTCCAGCTCATGCACCTGGTTATTCAGTTCTATGGTTTCCTCCGGTTCAACGAATGCTGTTTTCCGGCTATCACTTTCACCATGCAGTATTCCTTTTACAGTCCTTTTTTGCTCTGCAAAAATGGCCACTACCCTTCTTCCGTTCATGAAGCTTTCTTCAATATCAGCGAGGTATCCGGCTTTATTAAGTTTGGAAACAATCTTCTCAAACAAACGGCGTAATTCGTTTCTTTTCCGGTACAGGCTGAGGCGTATATTTTTTAGCTCCTCGGAAGCATTGTCTTTAACTTGTCCATATTCATCCAGCACATCATCTATCAGTTCAATGATCACTTTTTCGTAATAAGTACTCTCAATTACTTTGGTCAAACCTTCATAAGCAACCCTTCTTTCATTATCAAACCAGCGAAATATCTTCTCAATACTTTCCGCCAGTTTTCTGATAAGCATAAATTGCTCCCCGGATAAAACAGCCCCGGGTATAGAAAGCAATTTCAATTCCTTTGACAGGTTGAGTATATAGTCATTCGGGAAGTAAATAGCGTTGACGATCAGTTGCCTGTACTCATGACTTTGCTTTAATTCCAACTCTATGAAAGCCTGTCGGGTATGTATACGCAATTGCTGTGCTTTGTCACGGGCATGCTCTGACTGACAATAATTGGCCAATAATTCTCTGATCTTATTGAATTCAAGTTGAATAGAAGCTGACTCCGGGTAAAG
>Ga0073934_10010310_pt1 | contig 11648 bp, 11 predicted proteins | sample LarsenN4metaG_FD_76834 | JGI IMG/M metagenome (GOLD analysis project Ga0073934, IMG submission 76834) | Hot spring sediment bacterial and archeal communities from British Columbia, Canada, to study Microbial Dark Matter (Phase II) - Larsen... ... | reverse complement strand
CGCCGGCCGGGGCGGGCGCTGGCGGAACCGCCGCCGTGCTGGGGCTGGTGAATCGCGTCGCGAGGAGCGCGACGCACCCGGCCAAAGCCAATGGTTGTACTGAGTTTTTCATCGGACGCACGGTTTCTCGGCTCACCGCACTACAGCCAGCCTTCAGCGCCTCAATCACCCGGTTTCTTTTGAGCGAGCATTCGAGAGCGCAGACCAGCGGAGGAGTGGGCGGTTTGCGCAGTGGATGGTGTTCACGGAAGAAGCATAACGCTCCGGGAGCGGGGCGCCAGCGCGAATGCGCCTCACCGGATTCAATGAGACGACGCCTGAGGAACTCGCACCGACCGACGGGGGCCGGCATGGCATGGCGCGGATGGGGCTCAGGGAGCGAACTCCCTGGCTGCGATAAGCTTCACCCAGGCCAGCGGGCTGAAAGAGGATTCGGCAAAGATGCCTGCCCAGACGACGAGCGCAGCAGTGACCAGGGGAGGCAGGAGCAACATCCAGTGAGTTTCCCAGCGGCCGAAGTGGTGCTCGACAGGCCAGCGGGCGGGGGGCTCTTTGATCCAGGCGCGCCAGAGAATGGGCAGAAAATAAGCGGCGTTGAGCAGGCTGCTGGCGGCCAGAACCCAGCCGACCCAGGGGGCACCGGCTTGTTCGGCTCCGAGCTTCAGGTATTGTTTGGTTACCGCGCCCGCAAGAAGCGGGACGCCGATCATACCGAGCGCGGCCACGGAAAAGGCGGCGGTGGTCCATGGCATACGACGGCCCACGCCGTTCATTTCGCTGACGCGGTGGATGCCAACGGTCTCCGCGTAATTGCCGGCACAGAAGAAGAGGGTGATTTTCATGATGCCCTGATGGACGAGGTGGACCAGGCCGCCGATGGTGGAGATGGGGCCCAGGATTGCCACCCCGAGGACAATGTAGGACACCTGGCTGACGGTGGAAAAGGCCAGGCGCTTTTTCAGTTCGTCCTGGAACAGAGCGAGGGTTGATCCATAGACAATCGTCACGGTTGCCGCGAGGGCGAGGGGTTGCATGAGGCCGAGCTTGGCCGCGTTCTCGACCCCATAGACATCATAGACCACACGCATGATGCCGAAGGCCCCAGCCTTGACCACGGCGACAGCGTGCAGCAGCGCGCTCACCGGAGCGGGGGCGACCATGGCCCTGGGCAGCCAGCCGTGGAGGGGAACAATGGCGGCCTTGACGCCAATGCCGAGGATGAAGAGGAAAAAGAGAACGCGCAGTTCGTTGGGGCGGGCGGCTATCAAGGTCTGGACGACGCCACGCTCCTTGAAAGGGACCGGTCCGGCCAGACTGTGAAACCAGGCCACCGCGAGCAGGAGGACGGCGCCACCAGCCAGGGTGTAGGCCAGGTAGATCTTGCCGCCGCGCATGGCCTGTGGAGTGCCGCGATGCACCACCAGCGGATAGGTGGACACCGTGAGCAATTCGTAGAAGACGAGGAAGGTGACAAGGTTGGCAGAAAGAGCGATGCCGGTGGTGGCGGTCACGCAGAGGCTGAAGAAACCGAAGAACCGGCTGCGGTGGGGTGAGTCCTCGAGGTAGCCCACCGCGTAGAGAGTGGTCCAGAACCACAAGAATGAGGAGAGCGTGACGAACAGCACCGAGTTGGCGTCGGCCCCGAGGGAGAACGGCAAACCGGGCAAAAAGTCAAAGCTGAGCTGGTAATGATAGCCCTGATGGATCCCCCACAACAGCGCCGCCACCAGGATGAGCTTCAGACCGGCTCCCAAGAGGTTCAGCCAGACACGCAGACGATGGTTGTCCTCCCTCAGGAAGAAGATGACCAGGCCAGTAAAAAAGGAGCTGAACAGGATGCCGAGGAGGACGAGGCCGTGGGTGGTCATAGTCCAGATCCTTTCAGGAGGATGGGGGCGCCGAGACGCAACCATTCGGTTGGGGCGTGGGCGAGAAGGCCCAACCCACCAGGCAAGATTGCCATGGCGAGAGCGGTCCATTCCATGATGGGCGGGATCGCCTCACAAGGGGTGGGCTCGGGGACTCTGGCAAAGGCGTGGGTGAGCACGCGCATGACATAGGCAGCCGCCAACAGGCCTCCAACCAGAATGACAAGGACCCACCACCATTGGCCTTGCGCCAAAGCCGTGCTGAGGAGGAGCCATTTGCCGGCAAAACCGCCGCTGGGGGGCAAGCCCGCCAGACTCAGGCCGACCAGGCCAAAAGCGAAGGCTGAGATCGGCAGGGCATGGGTCACGCCGTCCAGGTCTTTAATCCGGTCATGGCCGGCAGCATGCAGGATGTTGCCGGCCGCGAGAAACATAGCTGTCTTGGCGCAAGCGTGCGCCCCAAGGAAAAGAAGGCCGCCACTCCAGGCGAGGAAACTATCGGGGCGCGCGGTAACCATGGGGAACAACAGGAAAAGATAACCGAGCTGGGCCACGGTGGAGGAGGCCACAAGGAGTTTGAGCCGCGGCTGAAGGAGAGCACTGACCGAGCCCCACAGAATGGCGGCCGCGCCGAGTGCGCCAAGGGCCTGGGCGATCACGGGGGTCATGACCACGGGAAAGGCCTCGAACCACAGTCGTAGCAGAATGTAAAAGGGGCCCTTGACCACCAGCGCCGAAAGCAGCGCGCTGACCGGCGCGGGGGCGCTGGCATGGGCGGGAGGAAGCCAGAAATGCATGGGAAACAGGGCGGCTTTGGCGAGCAGGCCAACGGTCATCAGGGCCAGGGCAACCCACAACGTCGGGACGGGGCTTGCTCGCGTGGCGAGGAGGGGGAGGTCCACCGTAGCGCATTGGCCGTAAACGAGGGCGACGCCCATCAGGTAAAACAACGACGCGGCCAGGCTGACCCACAGGTAGCGCATGGCGGCAGCAAGCGCCTCGCGTCCGCCGGCCAAGGCCACGAGAGCGACCGCCGCGAAGCCGAGAAGCTCCAGCGTGACGTAGAGGTTGAAGATATCAGCGCTGAGGAAGAGCGCGTGGAGGGCCGACCACAGGAAGAGGAAGAGCGGCCAGAAGTATCGTTCGCGGTGAGCGGCTTCGGGATCGTGGCTGAAGAGAAAATACCGAAGCGCGTAGAGCGACACAGCGGCGGCGATGATCATGGTGACCACCAGCATCAGAAGCGCGAACCCGTCCGCGCGCAATCCGATGCCCAGGGGAGCAGCCCAGCCGCCGATGTCATGCGTTTGCAGGCCGCCTGTTACAATCTGGCGAGCCAGGAGCGCGAGCGCAGCGGCCGCCACCAGATTTGCAAGGAGAGCCGCCTGGCGTCCGTGCCGCGGGAGCGCAAAGGCCGCCGCCGCGGCCAGGAGGGGCGCAAGAATCAGCGCAACGATAGGCCACGAGGCGGTCATCGGTGGTTCTCTGCGGCTTCGGGAGGCGTTTTGCCGGATGCAGGCGATTCGGCCGGTGGAGCTTTTTCATCCAGGACTTCCCCGAAGCGATTCGTCAGAGCCAGGGCCAGGCCGGTGGCGCAGACGGAAACCACAATGCCGGTAAGCACCATGGCATGGGGCACGGGATCGGCCACCGGGCCGGGTGTTCGGTTGGCCAGAGCAATGAAGACAAGGAAGACGCCCGAACCCATGATATTGAGGGCCATTATGCGCCGGAGCGGATGAGGCTGAATCAGCAGGGAATAGAAACCAATGACAAACAGCGCGGCACCCGCCAGCAGATAGATTGGAGGATCAGCGTGTGGCATGGTGTCACGAGGCAGTCGGCATGCCGCAGCGGGACCTGTGGAGCGGGGGGTGGAGATGGAATGCGTCCTGAGGCGCCGAAAACTGAACAGCGGGTGTCATTCCTTTTCCTCCGGTCGTCCTCCGAGGTAAAGCAGGCCGAGTGTCAGCGCAATGGAAACCATGGCGGCGGACTCGATGATGAGAATCCACGCGCCACCGTGACCGGCCGGGTACTGCAACAGCCCGCCAGTGAGGAGTTTGGCCGCGGCGCCAGCCGCTGAGAACACCACCACACCCAGAACGAGTCCCAGGCGCAGCCAACGGTGGCGGCGAAGGAATCCGCCGGCCCGTCCGCCGAGGAACGCCAGCACCAGGGCGCCGCCGAGGAGAGCGCCGCCCTGAAAGGCGCCGCCGGGAGCGAAGGCCCCGATCCACAACAGGTAGCCCGCCGCAAGGACCATCACGGGCAACAGCAGACGGAGCAGCGCCGCCAGCAGGGGGCGTTCGGGCAGGTCGCCGCCCGGGGAATCACCCCGTTGGAGGGACCAAACACCGACGATAGCCAGGAGGAGGACGGCGATCTCGAGCAGAGTGTCGTAGCCGCGGTAGTTCAACAGGACCGCGGTCACAGGATTGAGTACGCCGCTCTCGTGCAGCCGCGCCAAAGACTCGGAGGTCAGGCCAACAGGCGCAACCGGGAGCGAGCGCACGGCCCAGGTCAAAGCGCCGAGCAGGGCAACCGACAGCAGGCCAACAGCCAGACGGAGGATCATGATGGCACCTCCGGAGGCGATTGGGGTCGGCGGGCGGGGGGCTTTTCACGCCGCCGCATGCGAACCAGGGCCGAGAGAATGAGCGCACCCGTCAGGCCGGAGCCTACCGCCGCCTCGGCCAGCGCCACGTCTGGCGCACGCAAGCGGAGCCATGCCACGGCCAGAAGCAGACCGAGGACAATGAACTTGATGACGCCCCGGAAGAGGTCAGGGTCGTTAAGCGCCCGCCAGGCCAGCGCGACGATGACCAGAAACAGCATCCAATCAACACCGGCGAGGATCATGGCGAATTCCGGGTCCAGGGTTTGATGCCGCGGCGATAGGCCTCGCTGCCGATGAGGACGCAGACCGTCGAACTGGCCGCGAGCACGAGGAGCCAGACCATACCTAGTTTCAGGACTTCAGGCCAGCTTTCAGCCTGGAGCATCAGGGCCAGGACGGTCAGTCCGAGACCGACATTGTCGGCTTTGGTCAAGGCGTGCAGCCGGGCATAGAGGTCGGGGAATCGCAACAAGCCGACCGTGCCGGCCACAAAGAAAAAGAGCGCGCCCAGGAGCAACAAGCCGGTAAGAATGTCCAATGCGATCATGAACCTCGTTCCTCCTCGGTGTCGTGTTCCGGCCAGCCACGCATGACGAAAGCGACGCCCAGCACCGCAGCCAGCAGGGCACAAACGAGGGCGATGTCCAGTGCGCGGTCCAGGCCGAGCGCTTTGCCCAGCAGCAGCACCAACGCCACCCCGGTCGTGCCGAAGAGCATTGCGGTGAGCAGGCTGTCCGCCTGACCCGGCTGTCGGAAGAGGCGCACCAGGCCCAGGACGATGGTGAGAAGCAGGACGACGGCTATGGCGAGGTACAATGAAGTCATAAACCGGGTGGTGTTTCCCGCAAGCGTTCGAGGCGGAACAGCGCCCCGACGCGGCGCTCGAGTTCCTGCAGTTCCGCCTGCACGGCCGGGGTGTTGTCCAGCGCATGCACGCAAATGTGGCTCTCCGCCATGGCGACGACAGCCGTTCCCGGCAGGAGGCTGATGACACCGCAAAAGAAGATGCGCGCGGGCCCTGCAGGAAGGCCCCAGGGATGGCAGACGATCCCTGGAGAAAGCGACGGGCCGGGGGAGAGCGCCCGCCAGGCAACGTCCCAGCCGCCGCGTAAAGACTCGCGGAGGAAGAACCAGGCGAAAGCCAGCCCGCCGCGCGCAGACCAGCGCCAGGAAAGGGGCGGAAGCAGTTTGACGCTGACCCACGCGGCAGCCAGAACGGCGGGGCCACCAAGAATCCAGGAGGCGACATCGAGGCCGTTCAGGCCAGACCAGACGAGAGACAGGAGCGCCAAACGGGTCAGAAAACGCGAAGCGACCGGGGGGACTGTTGCGCGGGCAACTTGCGTGGTGGTTGCATTCATGGACGGGTCAGGTGGCAGGCCAGAGATGCCAGAGATAACCACCATAGAGGGTTAACAGGAGAGCCCCCTCCCAGCGTTTAAGCTGGAAGCCTGTCCAGGCGATGGTCAGGAGCACCAGAGAAAAGCCGAGCATGACCAGCGTATCGGTGACGCTTACTCCAGAACCACCCAAAGGTGGAGCAATCACGCCGCTCACACCCAGAATGGCGAGGAGGTTGTAGATGTTGGAGCCCACCACGTTGCCAATCGCGATGTCCGGTTGCTTGCGCGCAGCGGCCATAAGGGAGGATGCCAGTTCCGGGAGGCTGGTTCCGGCGGCCACGATCGTCAGCCCGATAACGGCTTCGCTGAGTTTGAGCATGCGGGCGAGGTCCAGCGCCGCGGACACAACCAGACGTGCACCCAGCAAGAGGAGCGCGAGTCCGCCCACGATGAAAGCCACGTCTCTCCAGACCATACCGGCGGGACGGGGAACACTTGCGTCAAATTCCTGCTGCACTTCCGGGCTGGTCTGGCGACGCGCCAGGCGGATGTTCACGATGGTGTAACCGAGGATAGCCGCGAGAAAGAAAAGCGCCTCCGCCGCTTGAATCAGGCCATCGCGAAAGAAGAACAGGAAGAGCAGGGCGGCCCCCACCATCACGGGCGTGTCGAACTTGAGGACCTGCAAGCGCACTGGCATGGGGCAGAGGAGCGCGGTAAGACCAAGGATGATCCCAATATTGAAAATGTTGGACCCTACAACGTTTCCGACGGCGATGGCCCCCTGGCCCTTGGCGGCCGCCATCGCGCTGACAAGCAACTCGGGAGTGCTGGTGCCGTAGGCCACAATCGTCAGCCCGACAAGCAAGGGGGTGACCCCGAGGCGGGCCGCCAGCGAGGCTCCGCCGCGCACGAGGCCATCAGCCCCGAAAAACAGCGCCAGCAGCCCCGCAATCAGTACGAAGGCAACGAGCATTGAATGAATTCAGACCACCATCGGTTTGTGGTGACTCCACAAAGGGTCCACACCACTCTAAGTTTCCTTTCCGCAACCTGATGACGGCGGCGGCAACCGCCGCGCCCACACCGCACCAATATGCGTTGGTCCGGAAAAACCGCAACTCGCTTCCCGGACCCGGAGGAAGGAAATCGAGCGTGATGGTCGCAGACGCTTTCGGCTTGTTGAGGCCCACGCGCTGGGGCAGGGTCGGTCGCATGAGCACACAGACTTCGACAGCCGGAGCAATTACTCAACGGAGACTAATAGGTCGGGGGGAGGCGGCCGGGAAGACCGCGTTCACTCGCCGGGACTGGCTGCGGGTGTTGGTTGGAGGCAGCCTAGGTGTTCCGTTTGTCTCGCGTCTGGCGGCGGCCGAGTCGGGAAGGACCGGGAGGATGGACTTGAGCGGGACGCCGCCCGCCGCAGTTCCAGGGGTGATCCCGGGTGTGACCAGCGCGGCCGAGGCCCGGCAGAAAGTCCAGGCCTACCTCAAGGGGCTGAGCCGGGAGACTTTTCTTTTCGGCCAGGTGGGGACATGGGTCCACAACGAAAACCCGGATATGGACCACCCCAGCAACTGGATTCGCAAGGTGCGGGAACACACGGGGCGCTTGCCTCGCTACGGCTGCATCACCTACGACTTTGTGGACGACCCGTTCACCGACGCGGCGTGGAACGAGGGGGTGGAGAAGCTGTGGCGGCGGGGCATGATCCCGGGCGTGTACAGCTTCTTTGCCAACCCCGGCGGGGGAGCGTGGAATGATCCGTGCGACATCGAGCCAATCTGGGCTCCCGGGGAAAACGCGGTGAAAACGCGTTTCCAGCGCCAGCTTGATCGGATGGCCACAAACCTGCAATGGCTGAAGGACCGGGGAGTGCCGGTGATCTACACGCCGTTCGTGGAGAGCGACGATCGCAACAAGTGGCACGCCAAACAGGGCAGCGCGGCCATCATCCAGCTTTACCGGCTGGTCCATGATTACCTCCAAAACACCAGGAAACTCGACCATATCCTGTGGGCCTATCACACCACGCAGAACCACGGAGCGCTGGAGCGGTGTTACCCGGGCGATGCTTACGTGGATGTGATCGGGAAGTCGGCGTATGGCTCTGGGCTGGTGTTTTCCGAGTATGACTGGGCGGTGGCGCGGAAGAAGGATCAGGGCAAAATCATCTGGTGGGCTGAGCTGGGCATCCGTGGAAAATCCGAGCCACCCCGGGATTGCCTAGATGTGCTGCGGAAACTGGACAGCCATTTCCCCGAACTGGCGGGCTTTGTGTTCTGGAGTGATGAGGGCTTCTACAACGTGGTCGGGAATCGCAACGGACGCGAGTTGATGACTCATCCGCGCATCGCCACGCTGCCCGCGTAAATAAACGCCGGGCGGCAAGTTCCGGGGCGGCTGCGTCTGTTCGCCAACAAGAGCTGGCCCCGTTCAGGGCACGGGGAGCCTGGTGATGGGCACAAGCACTCCCAATGGTATTCCGTTGATCAAGCCAACGTTATGCAAAGCGTTTTGTTCTTGCTTATTTAACGATTAAGGACATTCTGGTCCGGTTAACTAACCAGCAGCATCCTGGCTTACCGATTCTTCAAACGAACACCCGTACTGGTGTCCCCTGGGTGAAGGTGTTCGGGAGGTGTTCTGGAGGCGGGGGCGGCTGCTGCGGGCCACCCGGCAGGCGGCGTGGCCCTGAGACAGGCGCAAGACGGGATGGCAGGCAGTGGATCCAGAATGGCGGACACGGCACTGGCCTTAAGGAACTACCGCGCTCCAGGGACGCGCGTTCGGCGACGAGAGCACGGAGTCCGGGTTCAGGGAAGGGGGATAGTCTGCATCCGCGCGGGGGGGCCGGGCGATGATGCAGGCGGCCCACGCAACATGACCGCGGCAAAGCACGGAGCCGGGCACCCGCTTTGTTCGCGGCGTTCCACCTCGGTGTGTTGTCCGCGACACACCTCTACTTAACCTCACAAGTCTTATGGGCAAACTTTTCTGGAGACGGCTCATGGCGGAGAGCGCGCTTGGCTTTGGTCTGTTATCGGCAAGTCCGCCCGCCGGTGCCGACAGTGTTTATGCTGACGATTTCACGGCGGGGCTGTCGCCCACCGCCTGGCAACTGATCAGCAACACTCCGCTCTATAGCGTGGACGCCACCGCAGGCGCTTTGCGCTTCAGCAAGCCGGCGGACGGGAGCTACGCCTCCAAGCATGTCGGCGTGGAGTTCCAGCCCCGACTGCGGGGGGACTTCGACGTGGCGGTGGATTTCCGCGATGCCAGCATCAACCGCCTCGACGGATCACCGGGGAACCAAATCGAGCTGCGCGTGTTTGTCGGCAGCCAACTGTTTGTCCTGGTCCGCAGCGATGAAGCAGGCGCCGGGCACAATGTGCACGTGTGGTGCGATCCACCCCGAGTGTGGTTTGGCACGCGTTCCGCCACAGGCACAAGCGGGCGCCTGCGGATCGCGCGAACGGGAGTTCGCCTGCGCAGTTGGCTGGACAGCCAGGCGGTGCATGAGGGCGACTACAACGGGGCGGACGCTACCATTCAGTTGGGCCTGCAGAACAATGGCACACGCGATGCCACCGCGGTGTCGTTCGACAACTTCACGGCCCGTGCAGGGCAACTGCTCTGGCCGGAACGTTTCTTCGAAGACCGTCTTGATGGGCCGCAATTCCATCCCTCCCTGGTGGACCGGGGGGGCATGTTTGCGCTGGCGAACGGCGAAGCGCGCAACACCGGGCCGCGCCACTATGTACGCACCCGGTTTTCCGATTACAACACGTTGGAGTTCCTGGCGGAGGTGATCTACGCAATGAACGGCGGAGGAGGCGCCGGCGGGCTTTTCTTTGGTCTGGGGCAGGCCGATCGCGACCCGGCGTATTACAACGAGCCGCTTTACTCCGTGTTTGCCATTGACCATGCGCAAGACTTCACCACGTTTCAGGGCACCGCCGTGCGAGCTCTTCCGGCCTCCGGACAACCACAGATGCTCCTGAATTGGGCCGAGGCAGGCACCCTGAGCGATGGAACAAACGCGCTCCGCCTGATCAAGCGGGGCGACCGCCTGACCTGGCAAATGGACCATCATTACGACGCAGCGGCCGGGTTCTTGCCGACCTACTCGGACACCTTCAGCCTGACCAATCTGCCCTTTCTGAACGCCACCAACAGCCACCTGTTTTTTGGCACCGAAAACAGCCCCACGCGCATTCTTGAGTATCGTGTCCTGCCTCTGGCGCCCGAGCTTTCTGTGTTCCGCACAGCCACCGACACCGTGATGGTCTCTTGGCCGCTGGCCGAGGCGGAGGGTTGGGTGTTGCAGGCCACCAACGCGCTGCCGAGCGTGGTGGCGCCCTGGCCGATCATCCCGCCGCCTTACCAAACCAACGGCGCGAACCTCCAGCTCATTGAGCCGTCCCCGGTCGGCAGTAAGTTCTACCGTCTGCACAAGCCGTGAAAAGAAATCCGAAATCCCAAAACCGAAACACGATAGACATCCGAAGCCCGACGGCTGAACCAAGCGTCGGCGCAACGCGGAGCATGTTGGAAACCTGGCGGCGCGCCTGCCGAGTTTTGGAGTGCAGAGAACAGCCTGCGCCAAGTGAATCGATCCCGCTCTCGTTTTTACCTTCTGGGCCGCCGCCGGCGCGGCCCCGCGGCGGCCCGGATCCGCCGATAAACCTCCAACCCGAAAGAAACCCATGAAAAGCAAACATCCGATCCGCATGGCCACGCTGCTCGGCCTGGTGAGCAGCACACTAATGGCTCTTCCTTTGGGCACGGCCTTCACCTACCAAGGGCAACTGACCGACGGCGGTGCGCCAGCCAACGGCAGTTACGATCTGAAGTTCATCCTCCACGACGCGGCCAGCGGCGGCAGTGCCGTCAGCGGGCCAATCACCAACAGCCCGGTGGGCGTGACCAACGGGCTGTTCACTGTCACCCTCGACTTCGGCGCGGGCGCGTTCACCGGCGAGGCCCGCTGGCTGGAAATCGCCGTGCGGACCAACGGCGGGGTGGCGTTCACCACATTATCACCACGCCAGGAACTGACACCGAGGCCCTACGCGCTTTACGCCACCAACGCCGGGGCGGCCGGCTACGCCACGACCGCCGGCTCCGCCGCCAGTGCGGCCACTGCGCCGTGGACCGGTTTGACCGGCGTGCCGACCGGGTTTGCCGACGGGGTGGACAACGACACGACCTACTCCGCAGGCGCAGGTCTCACATTGGCCGGCACGGTGTTCAGCGCCCAGTTTGCCGGCAGCGGCGCGGCCAACACCGTGGCGCGGAGTGACCATGATCATGCCGGCGTCTATGTGCCCACCAACCATACGCACAACGCGGCCGACCTGGCCTCGGGCACGCTGGCTGACGCGCGGCTGAGTGCCAACGTGGCGAGGCTCAACGCCAACCAAACTTTCACGGGTGCGAACACCTTTAATAACCCGGCCAACCTCTTCACCGGCAGCGGCGCCGGGCTGACGGCATTGAATGCATCCAGTCTCACCAGCGGGACCGTCCCGAGCGGGCGGTTGTCAGGGACCTACTCCAGCGCCCTCACCTTCAACAATGATGGAAACAGCTTCACCGGGAGTGGCGCCGGTTTGACCGGCGTCAACGCAGCAACACTGGACAGCCTGGATTCCGCGAGCTTCCTGCGCAGCGACGCCAGCGACTCCTTCACCAGCGGGACGCTGAGCTTCAACGCGGGTACCACCTTGGACGTGAACGGCACGCTGCGCATGGACGGCACCGTGGTCAAGACCGGCACCGGCTTGGTGGCCAACTTCAATGCCGATCTGCTGG
>Ga0073934_10010309_pt1 | contig 11648 bp, 14 predicted proteins | sample LarsenN4metaG_FD_76834 | JGI IMG/M metagenome (GOLD analysis project Ga0073934, IMG submission 76834) | Hot spring sediment bacterial and archeal communities from British Columbia, Canada, to study Microbial Dark Matter (Phase II) - Larsen... ... | reverse complement strand
GACAGGCCGACCGAGAACTGGTTGGCGATCAGCTCGCCCACCGAGCGCACCCGGCGGTTGCCGAGATGGTCGATGTCGTCGATCTCGCCCTTGCCGTCGCGCAAATCGACCAGCGTCTTGATCACGGCGAGGATGTCTTCCTTGCGCAAGGTGCGCACCGTGTCCGGCACGTCGAGGTCCAGACGCATATTCATCTTCACCCGGCCTACGGCCGAAAGGTCGTAGCGCTCCGGATCGAAGAAGATGCCGTTGAACAGAGTCTGCGCGGCTTCAGGGGTCGGCGGCTCGCCCGGACGCATCACGCGATAGATGTCGAGCAGCGCCTCCTCGGGGTTCGAATTCTTGTCGATGTTGAGCGTGTTGCGGATGAACGCACCGACATTGACGTGATCGATGTCGAGGATCGGAATCTCCTTGAAGCCGAGATCCTTCAATTTGGCCAGCAGCTTGGCATCGAGCTCCTCGCCTGCCTCGCCGTAGATCTCGCCCGTCTCCATATTGACAATGTCCTGGGCAAGGTAGCGGCCATAAAGGTCCTCGTCGCTGATAAGCAGCTCCTTGAGCCCTTCATCGGCGAGTTTCTTGGCAAGACGTGCCGTGACTTTGCGGCCGGCTTCGATCGCGACCTTACCGGTCTTGGCGTCGATCAGGTCGCTCGTCGGCTTGATGCCGCGCAAGCGATCCGGGCGGAACGGCATGCGCCATCCCTCTTTGGTCGCCTTCAAGGTAATGCGGTCGTAGAAGGTGGAGAGAATCTCCTCGTCCTCGAGCCCGAGCGCATAGAGAAGTGTCGTCACCGGTAGCTTGCGGCGCCGGTCGATACGCACATAGACGATGTCCTTGGCGTCGAACTCGAAGTCGAGCCAGGAGCCGCGATAGGGAATGATGCGCGCGGCGAAGAGCAGCTTGCCGGAGGAATGCGTCTTGCCTCGGTCATGAGCGAAGAACACGCCGGGCGAGCGGTGCATCTGCGAGACGATGACGCGCGCGGTGCCGTTGATGACGAAGGTGCCGTTCGACGTCATGAGCGGCATGTCGCCCATATAGACGTCCTGCTCCTTGATGTCCTTCACCGAACGGGCGCCGGTCTCCTCGTTGACGTCGAACACGATGAGCCGGAGCGTCACCTTGAGCGGCGCGGCATAGGTCATGCCCCGCTGCTGGCACTCTTCGACGTCGTATTTCGGCGGCTCGAAGGCATAGCGGACAAATTCGAGCTGGGCGCGCTCGCCGAAATCCTTGATGGGAAATACCGAGCGGAACACGGCCTGGAGCCCCTCGTCCGGGCGTCCGCCCTCTGGCTCTTGGACCATCAGGAACTGATCGTAGGATTGTTTCTGAACCTCGATCAGGTTCGGCATCTCGGCCACTTCGTGGATCCGGCCGAACATCTTCCGCAAACGCTTACGCCCATTCAATGAAATCTGCTGCGAAGTCTGCTGCGCCATTTGGTCCTCTTAGGCTCGTCGGGACGGCTCGCCGGACTCCCCCGCTTCGCCTGAAAAGCGGAGAGTCTGGAGAGGCGTCAAATCACACGATTTTGGTGGGTTTTGGCCCGGACGAACTTCGTTATTTGGGAGCCGTCCGGGCGCAATTCAACCCACTTTTTATTTCAACTCGACAGTCGCGCCGGCAGCTTCGAGCTGCTTCTTGATCTTTTCGGCCTCGTCTTTCGGCACACCTTCCTTCACAGGCTTCGGCGCACCCTCGACGAGGTCCTTGGCCTCCTTCAGGCCGAGATTAGTGATCGCACGCACCTCCTTGATAACATTGATCTTCTGGGCGCCAGCCGAAGCCAGGACGACGGTGAACTCCGTCTTCTCCTCGGCCGGTGCGGCGGCACCTGCGGCAGCCCCGCCGGCGGCCATCATGGCCACGGGAGCGGCGGCCGAAACGCCCCATTTCTCTTCCAGGAGCTTGGCCAGCTCGGCAGCTTCGAGCACGGTCAGGCTCGAAAGTTCATCAACGATTTTCTGCAAATCAGCCATCGGCTTATCCTCGTAGGTTTGATTCTCGTATTAGGTTTCCGGCCGTCGTCACGCGGCTTCCTTCCGGCCATAGGCTCCGAACACGCGCGCAAGCTTGGCACCGGGCTCATTCAGGGTGCGCGCGATCTTGCTCGCGGGCGCCTGAATGAGGCCGATCAGCTTGCCTCTGAGTTCGTCAAGCGAAGGCAGGTCGGCAAGCGCGCCCACGCCTTTGGCATCGAGCACCGTGGGTCCCATCGCTCCGCCGAGGATCACGAATTTCTCGTTCGCCTTGGCGAATTTGACGGCGACCTTCGGCGCCGCCACTGGGTCCGCGGAATAAGCGAGGCACGTCGGCCCCTTCAGCAAATCCGCAATCCCCTTCGCGTCGGTGCCTTCGAGCGCGAGCTTGACGAGCCTGTTCTTCGCCACCTTGACCCGCCCGCCAGCGCTTCTCATTTCGCTGCGCAGTTTGGTCATGTCGGCGACAGTCAGGCCCGCATAATGAGCGACGACGACCACGCCGGTCTTGGCGAAGACGTCGTGAAGCGCTGCAACGACTTCGCGCTTCTCTGCTCTGTCCATGCTCACTCCGTCTGTCTGTAGGGCCGCGAGCGAAAAGCCCGAGACCCGTCGGCTACACCGTGCCGCCGGACAAGAGGGCCAAGGCAGGAGGCCTGACCGCTCGACCAAGCGGCGCTTCTGTGCCTGTCCTGCCCACGCGCGAAATTGCGCAAGAGCCACTTACGAGGTTCAAACCGATCTCCTGGTTGCGGGCGTACTCCGCCACCATCGAACCGTTTCGTCTCCCGTCTCATGCAGGCCCGAAAGGCTTAAGCGGTCGCCCGCACCTGCAATCTCGGACAGGTTGGCCGCCTCAAAAGGATGCGGCCCTCGGGACCGGAAGCGGCCCCGAAAACTCTTCAAACTCACCCGCCGGTCAAACTCGCCGGCTCGACTTTCACGCCGGGACCCATGGTCGACGTCACTGCGACGCGCTTCACGAAAGTCCCTTTGGCGCCGGAAGGCTTCGCCTTCATCACCGCATCGGTGAAGGCTTTGATGTTTTCGACGAGCGCCTGCTCGCTGAAGCTCGCTTTGCCCACACCAGCATGAATCAGGCCGGCCTTCTCCACTCTGAACTCGACCGCGCCGCCCTTCGCGGCCTTGACCGCGGGTCCAATATCCATGGTAACGGTGCCGACCTTCGGGTTTGGCATCAGCCCGCGCGGCCCGAGCACCTTACCCAGACGTCCGACCAGCGGCATCATGTCTGGAGTAGCAATGCAGCGGTCGAAATCGATTACGCCCTTTTGCACCTGCTCGACGAGATCCTCGGCCCCAACCACGTCGGCGCCGGCCTTCTTCGCCTCTTCGGCCTTCGCGCCTTTCGCGAACACGCCGACTCTGAGCTTGCGCCCCGAGCCGTGCGGCAGCGCGCAGACGCCGCGCACCATCTGGTCGGCGTGGCGTGGATCGACGCTGAGATTCATCGCAATCTCAATCGTCTCGTCGAACTTCGCCTTGGCGCCGTTCTTGACGAGCTTCACCGCCTCTTCGATCGAATAGAGCTTCTCGCGATCGATCGCCTCGGCGGCAGCGCGAAATCTCTTGCCCGGCTTGCTCATCGCTTACTCCTGCACCTGTAGGCCCATCGAGCGCGCTGAGCCCGCGATGATCTTCATCGCCTGCTCGATGGAATTGGCGTTCAGATCCTTCATCTTGATCTCGGCGATTTCGCGCAACTGCGCTTGCGTCACGCTTCCCACCCCGGCGCGGCCTGGCTCCTTTGCGCCTTTGGTAATCTTCGCTGCCTTCTTCAGCAGATAGGACGCCGGCGGCGTCCGCATCTCGAACGAGAAGGAGCGATCGGCATAGACGGTAATCACCGTCGGAATGGGCGAGCCGGGCTCGAGCTTTTGCGTCGCCGCGTTGAACTGCTTGCAGAACTCCGGGATGTTGACGCCGCGCTGGCCGAGCGCAGGGCCGATCGGCGGAGAGGGGTTGGCCTGCCCTGCTGGCACCTGGAGCTTGATGTAGCCTTCGATCTTCTTTGCCATCGCTCGTCGCTTCCCCGCGTCTTTCGCTTACTTAAAGTTTTTCCACCTGCGCATATTCGAGCTCGACCGGAGTCGCCCGGCCGAAGATCGACACCGCCACCTTGAGCCGCGCCCGCTCCTCGTCGACTTCTTCGACAAGACCATTGAACGAAGCGAACGGACCGTCGGCGACGCGCACCTGTTCGCCGATCTCGAAGGTGACCGAAGGCTTCGGCCGCTCCACGCCCTCCTGCACCTGCTGCAGGATACGTCCGGCCTCCTCCTCGGTGATCGGGATGGGCTTGTTCTCGGTCCCAAGAAAGCCGGTGACTTTCGGCGTCGATTTGATGAGATGATAGGTCTCGTCGTTGAGTTCCATCTTCACCAGCACGTAGCCGGGGAAAAACTTGCGCTCGGAGCTCACCTTGCGGCCGCGGCGCATTTCCACGACCTCTTCCATCGGGACCAGCACCTCGTCGAACATGTCGGAGAGACCCGCAGCGGCGGCGCGCTCCTTGATGGACTCGGCGACCTTCCGCTCGAAGTTCGAATAGGCGTGAACGATGTACCAGCGCTTTGCCATGTGACGTTACGTAACCCTTAGCGGCCCCATCCCAAGACGAAGGTGACGATCGTGCTTAGCACCCAGTCGGCGGCGAGAAAGAACAGCGCGGCCGCGATCGACATCAGCATCACCATGGCGGTGGTGATTAGGGTCTCGCGGCGCGTCGGCCAGGTGACCTTGGCCACTTCGGTGCGCACCTGCTGTATGAACTCGAAAGGATTGGTCCTCGCCATCTCTAACCTTGCCGCCTCGCCGCTCCGTCTCTCGCCTCGTCTTTGGCAGGAGTGGAGGGACTCGAACCCCCAACCCCCGGTTTTGGAGACCGGTGCTCTAGCCAGTTGAGCTACACTCCTATTCAGGGATCAGAAGTCAGAGATCAGAGCTCAGAAGGCTCCCGTCAATGCTGACGTCTGTCACCGGTTTTGGCTGCGTGTTCTTGCCCTTATCTCTGCTTTCTGACTTCCGATTTCTGCTTTCTGACTTCTGATTTCTGACTTGCGATCCCTGGAGCGGGTGAAGGGAATCGAACCCTCGTCCTCAGCTTGGAAGGCTGCTGCTCTACCATTGAGCTACACCCGCAATTCATCCCGCTTGCTTTGAGGAGTGGTTGGTGGAGGGGGTAGGATTCGAACCTACGTAGGCATAGCCAACGGGTTTACAGCCCGTCCCCTTTAGCCACTCGGGCACCCCTCCTTGAAGCGAAGATGGATTGACTGGTGATTTTTAACCAAGCAAAAACGCCCCGCCGTCGGCCAGCAGGGTCCGCCATAGGCTGGTTTATGGGTAGCGCTTCAGCCTCTGTCAACTGTAAATCAGCGGTTTGGTGGCAAATTTCAATGCCTTTCCGGGCGTTTTGCTCCCGGCCAATAGCCTCATTCGCTTCAGATGCAGCGGCAAAGACCACATCCCAAACGGCCCCCGAACCCGCGCTGGCGCGGAAAGTCGCGGCAACCTTCCAGGCGCGAGACCTCTGACCGGGTGCTGCTTTACGGCCTGCACGCCGCCGAAGCGGCCCTCGGCAACTCAAAACGGGCGATCTTGAGAGTACTCGCCACCGAGAACGCCGCGCAGCGCCTCGCCCCTCTGCTCGCCAAGCGCGGACTTAAAGTCGAGCCGGCGATCCCGAAAGACCTCGACCGTCTGCTGGGCGCTGATGCCGTGCATCAGGGCGTTGCGCTCGAAGCCGAACCGCTCCTCCCTGCATCGCTCGATGAGGTCGACCCGAACGGCATTCTGCTCGTGCTGGATCAGGTGACCGACCCGCAAAATGCCGGCGCGGCCCTCCGCTCCGCCGCAGCCTTTGGCGCTGCTGGCCTCGTCATGACCGAGCGGCACAGCCCTCCCCTCTCGGGAGCGCTTGCCAAGGCCGCCAGCGGCGCACTGGACATCGTGCCGGTGATCCTGGTCAAGAATCTCGCGCAGGCGCTCACCGAGCTCGGCGAGCGGGGCGTCCTGCGCGTGGGCCTCGCCGAGGGCGCGGACATTGCTCTCGAGTCAGCGCAACTGACCCGCCCGCTCGCGCTCGTGCTCGGCGCCGAGGGCAAGGGCCTGCGCCAGCTCACGCGCGAGCATTGCGACCTTCTCTGCCGCATCTCCACGCAAAGCGCGCTGGCGAGCCTCAACGTCTCCAATGCCGCGGCGATCGCGCTGCATTGGGCGAGCCTCAATGCACGCTAGGTCTGGCGTCTAGTTGCAGAAGCGGCGGCCGAAGGAGTCGTACCAGCAGTCTCTGCGCCAGTAGCAATTCGCCATCCCCGGATAGCAGACCGTATAGCCCGGCTGTTTCCAGAAGGGATAGAGCCGGTTCTGAACGTAGACAAAGGCCCTGCCGCCGCAGCCGCCCTGGCCGCAAGGCGGCGGCGCGGCGTAGACGTTGGCGGGGCTGACGCAAGGACCGACGCAAGGCAGCGGAAGCGGCGCTGGCGCGGTCACGAAGCGGCGGCGTGGAATCGGATTTGGCGCTGGCACGAGATAGGCGCCGCACGGCCCGCCGTAGCACCCGCCAGGAGGCAGCGGGTCCGCCAACATGTCGCCGCCGGCTTGGGCGCTGTCGGCTGCAAACATAAGTCCGGCCAAGAGGGTCAGACCAAGCACAAAGGAGAACACGACTTTCATCTCTTGCGACTCCACTCGGGGCTCGCCTTCCCTTGGCTTGAGTCGCGGGAAGGCGCTTAGACCCTACGCCCTCCTGGTATCGTTAAGGTTAACGGATGCTTGTTAGCGGGACTGGCGGCCCTTTTCGTCGTCGGCTCTTTTTCCGGCTCTATTTGATGAATGGGCCGGATCCCCCGCCGCGCCTGCCCTCAGGTCCGAGATAATGGAAATAGGGCATGCAGCGCGCATGACCGTCGAGCGCCGTGGTGTAGGGCCGATAGAACCACCAGTAGTTCTTTGGATAACAGTAGAAGCTCTGTGCGCGGTGGCGATGCAGCGCGCGGTGCTCGATCCGCTTGGTGCTGAGCGAAGGGTCCGCGCCCAAAGCAAGCGCTGCGGCGTTTGCCGCCGCGACCGGCGCGGGCTTGAACATGACAATAAGGGCCAAGGCCGCAACGGCGCTCAGGCCAAGCCTGCAATTGCCCATGCTCTCCCCCCAAGCAGCACCTCGGCAGCGATCAAGTCTAGAAGGCGCCCTCCCCCAAGGCAAGCTTCCGGCAACCATGCACACGAGAGACCTCCCCACTGTTGCCAGAAATTAACAGTCGGAGGCTTACGTCTCTGAACTTAAACAAATAGGAGCGGCCGTGGGCGCGCGGCTGGAACAGGGCCGTGTAATCTGAGTTGCTTAAGCACGTCACTTCAATCAATTTCGTCCAGGAAGGAGCGCCGAAATGTCATCCACGGAGAACGATATCCGCAGTGCGGCCAAACGCGCCGGCGGCAGCCCTCGCAATGCCGACGAGCTCGCAGGCCAGATTGAGGCGATCCGCGCCGACCTCCAGACTCTGAGCTCGACGGTGGCCCGCATCGCCAAGGGCCAAATGAACCGCGCACAGGACAAGGCGATGGAGACGGCGCATGAGGCCGAGGAGGCCATCAGGCGCAACCCTCTCCAGGCGGTGGCGATCGCCGCCGGGTTGGGTTTTTTGTTCGGCCTCTTCACGCGTCGCTAGGCGGAAGGCTCTATGTTCCGCACGGCGCTCGCACTGCTCTCGTCCCTCCAGATCGGCATTCGCATCAGAGAATCGGTCGAGCGCTCGCTGAAGCAAGTGATCGTTGTTGCTGTGGCAATGGTCGTGCTGATCATCGCCGCAGTGTTCGGCCTGATTGCCGCCTATCACGCGCTCGTCTTGTCTTATGGTTTCAGCCCGACCGCCGCTGCCGGCGTCATCGCCGCGGCGCTCGTCCTGCTCGGCGTCTTGATCCTCGCCGCGCTTCCCCTCTTCGCGCGCAAGCGCAAAGTCGAAGCGCCGAGCCTGCAGCAAGCTGCGAGCGAGGGCGCGAGCGTTATCGATCAGAGCGTCGGCAAAGCCATGCAGCAGATAGGCCCCGTCGGGCTGCTCGCCATCGCCTTTCTCGCCGGCGTCTTGCTGGGCCGGCGCAAATAGGCATGAGCGCCTGCCGGACGTTCCGCTTGCGTTCCAAACTCCAAGGACTTAACTCGTTGGGGACGCGAGGCTGCCGGCTTAGCTCAGCAGGTAGAGCGGCTGATTTGTAATCAGTAGGTCGGGGGTTCGAATCCTCCAGCCGGCACCAAATTTCCTACGACAAAACCTGTGCTTAGACCGGAGGGCTCGACCTCCAATGCGCCCCGCCCGCTCAATAGGCGGACTTCTTGTATTTGCGGCGCCATGCCTTCGGCGAAGCCGTATAGTCGGCGATGCAGTTGGCAATATAGACCTCCTGTTCATACCACCTGAGGGCGGGCCGGACATACTGCGCCTTTTGGAAGCAGTAATCCTCGACCCATTGCGGGGCAGCCGAGGCCGGCGCGGTGCTGATCAAGACCAAACCGATGGTTGTTGCCAGCGCATACTTCATAACCGTCTCCTCCTGTGTCGCGACTATGTGCGGACACTGTCAATAAGACATACCACCGACCGGCCATTGTAGGCACACAAGCCCCCCCACTTGTGAACGTCGTTTGCGCAGCGGCCATGCATACGGCGCCATTCCGCCTCAGACGAGCGGCCATCGGGTTAATCAGAAATTGGTCTGCGCGTCCGTGCCTGCGCCGAGCACCCGGTCGAAATCTCTGCGCTTCTGCTCCTGGATCGCAGCGGCCTCAGCCCGCGCCTCTTCGCGCTGCTTGCGGCATGTGTCATAGGCTTCGCTACCCGGAGGTCCTTTCTTCTGGCAAAGCTCGTCGTCCTCGCTTTCGAGCGCAGTTTGCTGCGCGGCACGCGCGGCCGGATTTTGCGTGGCGCAGCCCTGCAGGCTGGCAAGCACCGCCATTACGGGCAAAACAATCGATGGAAAGCGCAACAGGAGACTCCTTCCCCGACGCCAACCTCACCCGCCTTTTTGGCCATTTGGTGATGCAAATGATATGCGGGGAAGTTGGGCTTGACGCACACGGCCTCCGGAGGGACGCTCCCAACGCGCCCGTGAGGCGCTGGGGGGACTGGCTAAATCAATGATCAGAATGGCGCTCTTGGTCCTGGGGCTTTTGCTTGTCCCTGTGGCGGCTGCGGCGCAGGAGCAAAACGACACGCCTCCGGTTCAATCCCTTAAGCCCTCGCCGTCGCCTTGCGGGCCGGGCAGCCAGAGCGTGCGCGTCTGCAACGACGATTTCCGCTCCTGTAGTAGCGTCTGCAATGCGCAGGCTCTGACCGCCACAACCGAGATCGCCGGCTGCACCCTCAGATGCTGCACCCAGTTCAAGGCGTGCCTCCAAATTAGAGGCTGTCCGACGCGTTCAATCGACTGCTTCTAAGTTAATGTGCTCATCCAGCGCTAGGACCCTTTGGATGCGGCGGCTTGCAGCTCGCTCAGCTGCTCCTCAAGCAAGCTTGCGGGCAAATACTGGATGAAGGACTTCTGCTTGCCCGCGAGCTCGTAGTGAACTGTGAGCAGGAGACCTCCTGACGCTTTCAGCACGTCCTGCGGCGCTTCCGGTGCGGGGAAGGTGAAGACAAGCCTGAAGGACGCGTCGGGTGCAATGACCGGCGGTGGTGGGGGTTCGGTGATGAACTCCGAGGCAGAAGACTCTGTCGCCTCTGCGGCCGAAGGCACAACCTGTGGCGCTTCGGCGACCTCCGAGCCCGGCGCTTCGGCCTGTGGAGGCTCCGCCGCATTTGGGGGCGGCGTCTTGACCGGCGCAGTCTCAGGCGCCGTTACGTCATCGACAATCAGATCGAGTTTTAGGTCCTCGCCGTGAAGATCCGGCTTGATGACGCCTGCAAGGTCACTGATCGGCTCATCCGACATGTTGACCCCGCCGACCGAGAACCCCTTGATGCGCAGGCCATCGGACGTCGTCTCGTAGAGAAAGATCGCGCGCTCGTCGATTGGGAGCGTTGTGTGGTCGAACAGCCAAGCGATCGGCTCCTCGGAAGCCGTTTCCGCCACAGTTGGCGACGAGAGCGTGCCGGCGCGCAACATGAGGCCGCCGCCAAGCATCAGCGCGCCGCAAACCAAGAGCACAGCTCCCGCAATAATAAGCATCTGACTCGGCTCGACCCCCCCTGCCCGCTGGGGCAAGGATAGCGCGTTTTTAAGCCCGGCCAGAGGGGCCCTGACGCGAGCGAAAACGCCGCGAAAACGCCCCAACCCCGCTTGCGCATGGGTTCTAACGGCCGAACCCGCAGGCCGCAGCTTTTCCCACAGTGGAGGGGCGAGCGCGGAAATTCTGGTGGCAACACCGCTGGCCGCCGGCGCAAGCCCTTTACCAGTTGCATGCGCCACGGCACTTGTCGTGGCAGTTAGCCTTCCGCTTGCGTCTTTTACCCTTGCCGCGATCCTCCCGAACCCAGTGCGAACACCATCGCTGACGCGCGGCGCCAGAACGTGCAGCGTGCCGCCCACAATTCTGAGCCCAGAACCGGCCGCCCTTCCCGTGGCAAGAGCCGCTGCGGACGCGGCCCGCGCCATAGCAAGTGCCGCAATGCGCAGCCGCTGTGTCGCAACTTGGAGGCCCCTCAAGGCGCTTGCCGCGGCGGAACCAAGGAAACCGCCGAGCTGCCCCCAAACCCAAAGCAGACCGCGCCATGCCAATCTGTCGAGATGGTTCAGCCCGGAGATGATCCTCCCGAGCACCGACCAGACGGCTGCACGCACGGCACCGGCCACAGCCGATACCGCAGACTTGATCGCTTGAAAGGCCGCTTGACGCCTCGCCCGGCGCGCGACCCGTCTGGCTTCCCGCCGTTCGAGCGCCTCTTGCCGTTCGCGCTGGCGTTCCAGCCAGCGCGCATGGCGCTCACGATCCGCCTGGACCGCCTCGCTTTGAGCTTTCAGCCAGCGTTGATGGTCGCTTAGGTCCTCCCGCGCCGAAACAAGCACTTCGCCTGAGCGCACCACCGTTTCTTTGACGACGGCGACGGCGGCTTCGAACGCAGCGACGGACTCCCCGTCGGCATCTTTGTCGCGGGGAGGCCATGCCCGTTTCTCACGCACCGGACTAACCATGCCGAGAGGCTTTCCTAAATGCCGGGACCGTGGCGAGCCTTATCTAACGCAACACTCATTAAAAAAACGGGCCTCCCAGGGGGACATTGAAGCGCTGCCCGGGCGAGACTTCCGTTCCCCCGCCGTTAGAAGCCTGCCCTACAAAGGGCGCAACGCCAGCGCCGCTCCGGCGAGGACGCGAAGACGGGGAAACGCCGGAAAATCGGGGCGGCCTTGCGTTGCTGGCAGCTTTGCGTTTCTTTAGATTACCGGTCAAAGCCCTAGCGTCCTACCATTTTATCGTCTTGCTTGGTGATCGGCCAGCGACGTGACACGCGATTGCACCGGCGGCATTCAATCCTGGAAAGCGGCATTTCGGCCCCAGCCCCGATGGCCTCTGGTTTGGCGCCTTGATTAACCCCACCTCTCTTGCGACAAGCCTTTTGCGCCGCAGCCCGCCCGGAGTCGATCCCCACGTGACGGAACCTTCAAGCAGCCTCCGCCGAGCCTTGAGAGTCGGCGCGCTCGTTG
>Ga0073934_10010307_pt1 | contig 11648 bp, 10 predicted proteins | sample LarsenN4metaG_FD_76834 | JGI IMG/M metagenome (GOLD analysis project Ga0073934, IMG submission 76834) | Hot spring sediment bacterial and archeal communities from British Columbia, Canada, to study Microbial Dark Matter (Phase II) - Larsen... ... | reverse complement strand
CGCGGCGCCCGCCTGCTCGCCGATTCCGTGCACGATGTTGACAACCCCCGGCGGGAAGCCTGCTTCGACCATCAGCTCGAACAGCCGGTGCGCGCAGATCGGCGTCTCTTCGCTCGGCTTCAGGATGATGGTATTCCCCGCGATGAGCGACGGAGCCATCTCCCAGAGCGGGATGGCCATCGGGAAGTTCCACGGAGTGATGCAGCCGATCACGCCCTTCGGCTTGCGGCGAATGAACGCGTCCTTGTCCGGTATCTCGCTGCTGACGCAATCCCCGACAGGCATCCGACCGAGCGCGGCTGCGAACTGCACCATGTGCAGCGTCTCGACCACGTCGGCGCGCCCCTCGTTGATCGGCTTGCCGCACTCGCGCGTGATCAGGCGACTAAGCGACTCCACGTCGCGCTTGATGAGTTGCGCAAAGTTGTCGAGGATCTCGCCTCGCTTGACCCAACTGAGCGCCGCCCAGCCGGGAAACGCGTTTCTTGCGGCTCGCACCGCCTCGGCGATGTCCTCCGCGTCCGACTTGGGCGCAATTCCGACCACTTCGCGGGTGTCGGCGGGGTTGCGGCTCTCGAATCGCTCGCCGCTCGCGGCTTCCCTCCACTCGCCGTTGATGAGGTTCTTGGCGTGGATGGTTTCGATTCGCTGTGTGCTGGATGTCTCGGATACGGTGGCCATGGCTCCATTTTACCGGGCAGCAGCCTCGTGGTGGGCGCGACTACCGCTTGCTTGCTCCGCCATAGCCACGGCATGCCTCAGCGAAGGGGTTGCCGGATTCTCGAGCCATGCCGCAATAATACTGCTTCTCGCCCGAAGCGTCCGCCACTTGCGCCGTTGACTCACTGCGGGGTCTCATCTGTTGCACGTGTTTCTCCCTTATCTGGGCACGGCAGCGAATCCGATGGGTCCGCCTCTTCGAGGGAACGCCTGGAGAAGAGAAGCGCCGCTGCCAAGCCCACCGGCATTGTGTATGCATAAAAGCACTCCATTCCGGCGTCCCGGATCAATGGGGCGGGCTAAATAACAGCGGCGGCACCGACGTAATCGAGCACTCGACTCCCAGTCGTCACGCGGGCAACCCAGATCCCCCCGGTCATGAGAGACAGCACGGGAATGACACCCGGAAAGGTGGCGGGCCCTCCGGTGCGGCCAGGAAAGCTGAGCGTCCAGTCCAGAACGGACAGCAGAACTGTCCCCCAGATGACGAACACTGTTCCCTCTTTGACGGTTAGCGTTGGCAGCCTTGGTGAACCGCTCTCCTTTGCAACAGCCTTCCGAAGCGCGACAGTCAAGCGGTCCCATGCAAAGCACACCGGTGGAATGGCAAACAACCACCAGGCATAACCCGTCAGTCCGAATGCCGTACCGTTCACAAACAGAAGAGGCGAAAGACTCAGGATGGTCACGTACCACGCGAGGTTGGACAGCAGCACCCACCGCCACAAAGTGCTCCTGCCACACAATCTTGCGAACTTCTCCACCGTCATCGCGCTCACCGCAGTGGGGCCTCGATGCTCAAGTCCGTTGAACTGAGTCGCGGCTCCGACGACTGACAATCAGCGATGATATACAGTTCTGCGCCTCGCGAGGAGGCATCGATGTGAACAACTGCAGACGCGCTTCCCTCGTCGGTCCTCACCACCAACGGATACCTGCCGGGCTCAGCGTAGATCTTCCATCCGCCATCGAGCCAACTCCGCCGAAAACGAGAAGCGCCGAGCGTTGGCACTACTTCTCCACAGCCGTCCGAGAGCAAGATCAACGCTACGCGCCGCGGCTCCAGTGTGTCACCTTCGATTCCTCTGCCCTGAGCCCATACAAACACGCCCAGTGCGGTGACAACCCCGCAGATACAGAGGGCAGCAATCAATGCGTAATAGTACCGCTTCCCGCCCGCAGTGTCCTTCATCGCCTCATCGCCTCCCCGCACCCCGAAAGGCGAACTTCGCAAGCAAGAATCCGGTAATCGCGCCAATGATGGCGCCCGGGGGACCGATGACCACCAACAAAAAGACATACTGACCGTCGGAGACGATCCGGGGATTGGTAACGGTGTCGTACACCGAAATGCCGAGACAGGCAACGGCAGCTCCCACGAGCGCGCCTCCGAGCACCCAGAACCACTGCCGATCAACTTCGTTACCACTCATTATGTGATTGTGGGCGTCATGCGCCGAATACGGGTGCAGACACTGGCGCATGCCCTGAGCGGGCGACGGTCGGCACAGGGTTGTCGAAGTGGAAGTACCGCTTCGCACACTCACTGCAGTGGCGGCGGGCGCGTCGGTCTCGGGGAGTTGGAATCACCATCGCCTCACCCTGCTCTTATCTTACCCTTCACCGCGAGCGGGGCGAGCGATTCAGCCATGCCACCCCTCGGAGGGAGTCCTCCAAGTGACGCACGTTCGCCCCCTTCCGCAGAGGCCTGGGGGCGGGCGCAACGAGGCGAGGGTCAGCGCCTCGCCGCGGCGATGAGGTCTCTCGGCGGGATGAAGGTTACGTCTTCACGGATCGTCTCGAGCACCGTCACCTCCGCGTTCTCATTGCCCTCCAGAAGCGACCCGACGATGTTTTCGACGAGCTCCTCGGGCGTTGACGCGCCGCTCGTCACGCCCACGACGCGGTAGTCGGTTCGCCACGAGGGCTCGACCTCCGACGGTTCCATCAGCAGGTGAGCGGGAACGCCGCAACTCTCCGCCACCTCGCGCAGTCGGTTGCTGTTCGACGACGTGCGGCTGCCGACAACCAGCACCAAGTCTGCGCGCTCGGCGAGTTGCTTCACGGCGGCTTGGCGGTTCGTCGTTGCATAGCAGATGTCCTCTTTCTTCGGCATTTCGATATGAGGGAAGCGCCGACGAAGCACCGCCATGATGCGCTCGACTTCGTCCACCGACAGCGTCGTTTGCGTTACGACGGCGAGGGGGCCCTCGGGCGGCTGCACGCGCTCAGCCTCCTCGATACCGTCCACGAGGGTCATCTGCTTCGGCGCCTCTCCCATCGTGCCCTCGGCTTCGACGTGTCCCCGATGCCCGATGTACAGCATGTGATAGCCCTGCCGAGCAAATCGCGCGGCCTCGCGATGCACTTTCGTCACGAGTGGGCATGTCGCATCAATGACGCGCAGGTTCCGCTCGCTCGCCGCCTCTCGCACAGCCGGGCTGACACCGTGCGCGCTGAAGACCACCGTCGAGCCTTGCGGGATCTCCTCGACCCGCTCGACGAAGATCACTCCCCGGCGCTCGAACGAACGCACCACGTGTTCGTTGTGCACGATGGCGTGGCGGACATAGAGCGGGGCGCCGTGAGCCTTCAGCGCGAGGTCCACGACCTCGATGGCGTAGGCGACCCCCGCACAGAAGCCCCTCGGCGCGGCGAGCAGGATTTGTTCCATCGCTTCTCTTAGGATACTCCGTTTTGCCACCAGCCGACCCAAAAGCGGAAGAGCCTGGATGCTCACGCCCCAGGCTCTCCAAAGCAACGAGTCGCTCGAGCGTTAGTCGCCCATGCTCCTCGCCTTGTTCATCTCGTTGAGGATGTCGCCCAGCGGGCGGTAGCCGACGATGCGATGAATCTCTTTGCCGTCCTTGTTCAGGATGACCATCGTCGGGTAGCCGCTAACGCCGAACTGGCTGACCTGGTCCTTCTGGTGATCTCCGTCGAGGTGGACGAAGACGAAGTACTTGGCTTGCTCTTTGAACTCTGTGGTTGGGAAGACCTCACGGGCCAACTTCTGGCAGTACCCTCACCACTCGGTTCCAATGTCAATGAACACGAGGCGATTGCTCGCTTTGGCGACCTTCAGCGCCTCGCTCAGGTCGGTGTACCACTTGCCCATGTCGCGAGCGGACACCTCAACCTTCTTGGCGCCCGCCGGCTCAGCGAACTTGAAGTCGCTCGCGCCGAGGGCATCCGTGCCGAAAGAGATCTCCTTTGCGAGCACGATCAGTTCGCTCGAATCGCCCGAGCGCGCCGCCTTGATCGAAGCGCCGCGGGCAACCCCGAGCGCCTGGTCAATGTACAGCGTGCCTGTCTTGCTTGAGCGAGCGTCAATCGTGAACTCGACGGGAGTAACGCGGTGACCGAGGATCATCCTCGGATTCCCCGACTTGACGTTGGTCACCTTGGAGAACTGGTCCTTCGTGAAGAACGCAGCCCAGGCGTAGACGTCGTCCGCCTTCAGCCAATCCATCGCCTCTTCGAGTCCGCCATCGAACTCCGTGTATGAGTTCGACTTCTTGTCGTACTCCCACACCTTGTTGCCGTCGGTCATCCGAAGGATGGACGGCGACTCGATGCGGATGAGGCCGGGCCGGCTGAACGTGAGCGTGACCTCTTCGGGCGCAGCGGGGAGATGCTGCACGGTGAAGGTCACCGTGAGCGACTTCGCCTCGCGGAGCGCCTGCTCGTGCTTGGCGATGAGGCTAGCCCCGTCGGCCTGCCCCACAGCCAGCAGAAGCGTACTGGCAACAATACTAGTCAACATACGAACCTCCTTCTGTGCGAGTCTTCGCAGAGAGTGCAGTGAGTATACCGCACTTCCTCGCCGGGCGGTTCCCCCGGCTGGGCTGCTGCCGGGGAACTTCGGGGGAGGCGGGCGGGCGTCCTGCCCTTCGCGTATGATCTCTCGGCGCCTCCGATTACCCCTTCCTTCATTGGGTAAGCGCATGTGACATAACTCATATCGCGATTCACAATTTGGCTAGCGACTGTTGCAAAGAGCCGACGAGACCTTCAAGGGGCTGTAGAGGAGTTGCGGCAGTCGGTGCAATTGTAGACACAAGTTTAGGAATACTGGACGCACTTGGGGCTGACTCAGAAGTGAAGATAGGCCTGAACACTCTTGCCACGTACCGGCGCACAAGCTCACGCAGGTGCTTTTCCGCTCCGTCGAAGTCACCGAGCAGCCCGAGGCACCTCGCCACACCAACCTGCGCATCGAGATGCACGTCGTCGCCGGCAGTGGCCAATCGAAACGTGTCCAGCGCGCCGGTTCGGTCACCCGTCCTGCGCAAAGTTTCCGCAAGGGTAGCATAGCTGCCGGAGCTGGCTTGCCCCGCCTCGACCAAGCCAGCCGCGCCCTCGTGGGTTAGCAGGTCGCTGGAGCCGACAGCCGGATTCGAACCGGCGACCTGCTGTTTACGAAACAGCTGCTCTACCGCTGAGCTATGTCGGCTCGGCTGAGCGCAGAAGTATACCCATGAAGCCGCCGCGGGCCGCCCTACGTCCGCGCGGTGCGGCCGAGCGCCTCGGCGACGAACTCCGGGATCTGGGTCGTCGTGTCGGCGACGCGTGCGCCGGCTTCAGTCAGAGCCTTGACCTTGCTGTCGGGTCCGCCGAGGCCGCCGCTTATGATCGCTCCAGCGTGCCCCATTCGCTTGCCGGGCGGCGCCGTCCGTCCGCTGATGAACGCAACGACCGGTTTCGACATCTTCTTGATGTATTCGGCGGCGATCTCCTCGTCAGTGCCGCCGATTTCACCAATCAGCACAACCGCCTTCGTGTCGTCGTCCTCGTCAAACATCGGCAGAACGTCAACGAACCTTGTGCCGAGCAGCGGGTCCCCTCCGATGCCGACGCACGTGGTTTGCCCCCAGCCCGCGCGCGTCAGGTCGTTGACAATCTCATAGGTGAGGGTTCCGGATCGTGAAACGAGTCCGATCGGGCCGCGCGAGAAGATCTGTCCCGGCATGATGCCGATCTTGCATTCCTCCGCGGTGATGAGGCCCGGGCAGTTCGGCCCGATGAGACGCGAGCGTCCGTTCTCTCGCAGGCGGTTCACGACGCGCAACATGTCCGCCTGCGGGATGCCTTCGGTGATCGCGCAGATGAGTGGAATGCCCGCCGCTTCGGCTTCGAGGATGGCGTCGGCTGCGAACGGCGGGGGCACGAAGATAACCGATGCGTTCGCGCCGGTGGCATCCACCGCTTGCGCCACCGAGTTATAGACCGGGATGCCCTCGAAGTCCATCCCGCCCTTTCCGGGGGTGACGCCTGCGACGACCTTTGTGCCATACGCGACCATCTGCCGCGTGTGGAAACCGCCCTCGCGGCCCGTCATGCCCTGGACGATGACCTTCGTTTCCTTGTTGACGAGGACCGCCATCGTCGGTGTCTATTCCTTCTCCTTGATGTGAGAGGTGTCGTGCGCGGGTGGCGGCGCTTTTGCCCCGGAATCCATCGCTGCAGCGGTGGCCGCCTCCTCGGACATTTGCTGCAGCACCGTACCGAGCGAGCCGCGCTTCGACCAGTAGACGGCGATGATGATGCCCACGACCGACGCGCCGACTGCGGTGTACCGAATCCAATCCGCCATCGGCATGACGAGCGTGCTCGCCATCAGCAAGGCGACGAGGTTCATCACTTTGATGAGCGGGTTGAGGGCAGGCCCTGCGGTGTCCTTGAACGGGTCTCCGACGGTATCGCAGACCACGCCCGCCTTGTGCGCCTCGCTGCCCTTGCCGCCGAAGTTGCCGTCCTCGATGAGCTTCTTCGCGTTGTCCCACGCCCCGCCCGAGTTGGCGAGGAGCACGGCGAGCAGCTGTCCGGTGAGGATCGAGCCGGCGAGGAACCCGCCGAGCGCTTGGGCGCCGGTGATGTTCACCTGCAGGCCTGCGATCTCGACGGTCTGACCGCCGATGGCGAAGCCGAAGCCGACGAGGACCGGGAAGCAGATGGCGAGAAGGCCCGGGCCGAGCAACTCCTTCTGCGCGGCGGCGGTCACGATTGCGACGCAGTTGCCGTAGTTAGGCTTGCTGGTTCCCGCGAGGATGCCTGGGTCTGCCGCGAACTGGCGTCGCACCTCTTGAATGAGCAGGAACGCCGCCCTTCCGACGGCGTTGATGCTGAACGCGCTGAAGAGGAACGGAACGGCGCCACCGATCAACAGCCCGAGGAAGATCTGAGGAATGTCAATCGGGAGACCCTTGCCGACAAGGTAGGCGTCCTCAATGAATGAGTGGAACAGCGCGACGGCGGCGACCACGGCGGTGGCAATGGCGAACCCCTTCGTCAGCGCTTTCGTCGTGTTGCCCGCGGCGTCGAGGCGCTGCACGGCGCGGCTCCCTGCCATGCTGCCCTCTTCCGTCTTCTCGAGTTTGTGCGCTCCCGACATCTCGTAGACGCCCTGCGCGTTGTCGCTGATCGGGCCGAACGTGTCCATCGCCAAGATGTACCCCGTCGTTGTGAGCAAGCCAAGACCGACGAGAGCAATGCCATAGAACGAGAGGATGAACCCCCCATAGAGCGCCGGCGGGAAGATGATGAGCGGAGTAACAAGCGCGAGGACGATCGCAAGGAGCGCCCACACGCTGCTCTCCAGACCGTACGCGAAGCCTTGGATAATCATCGGCGCCGGGCCGGCGGTGGACGTCGAGGCGATCTCGCGCACCGGCTTCTTCTCGAAGGAGACGAAGTAGTCGGTCAGTTGCTCGATGAGGTACGCCATGAAGATGCCCGCTATGATCGCAAGGGCGAAGAGGTACCACGCGACCGGAGCCTGTTGCTCGGCAACCGCCATCATGCGGCCGGTCTCGATAATCTGATCCGGCTGTCCCGCCGAAAAGTCGGGGGGCTCGACATATCGCGCGAGGTAGTCGAGCGGCTGGAGGCTGGCGAGAGCCTTGTAGGCCTCGTTGCCTTCGCCGAAGTCGCTCTCCTTGAACGGCGCTTCCACGATCCAATACAGCCCCTGCGACTCGGGGCCACCGTAGCCGAGCGACACCGGGTACTTCTCGAGAATCTCAACGCCGGGGGAGGCTTGATTCAACTGGCTTTCAAGGCGTAGCGACCACGACTCGCTGGTCTGCGGCTCCTGGCCCTCCTGCGGCTTCCCGAGCGCAACCCGTTCCTTGACGAGCATGATCTGCGAATCGAGTTGCTGACCGATGCGGACGAGCGGCCCCGATGAGACGCGCGATGAGAGAAGCGAGTAGTTGAGCATCTGGCTGTCGCGCAGCACGCGGATGCTCTCGACAGAGACGGGTGTGACTTCAGGGACTTCGATGTTCGAGCCCTGAAGTTGCTGGACGAGCGCTTCGCGATCCGCCCTGAGGATGTCGTTCACCTGCTCGGTCAGTTCTTCGTCGCTCAGGTTCGGTTGCGGCTCGATGTCTTGCGAGCCGGGGTTAAGCGGGCTTGCCTTCTGGCCGTGCACTACGCGCGCGATGGCGGAAAGCGCTTTCAGGTCTTCGAAGGAGACCTTCCGCACGCCGGTGATCGTCTTCCCGTGCGCATCCACATAGTACTTCGACTCGATGCCCTGCATCATGAACCAGGCGAGGAGCACGGTGCCTGCGGCGGCGAGGAGAGCGCTGCCCCAGAACCCGCGTCGCACCGGTGTGAGCGGGTCCAGCCGCTCGTCGTTCTTCCCCTTCACCATGAAGATGCCCAGAATCGAGGCCACGATGCCGACACCGCGCGCCATGAGCGCAAACAGCACCAACTTCATCCAGGTCGAAGTATCGAATATGGAAGCGGTTGCAGCGCCGAGGACAATTGCCGCCACGAGCGTTACTTCATACGACTCGAAGACGTCGGCTGCCATGCCCGCGCAGTCGCCGACGTTGTCGCCCACGTTGTCGGCGATGGTGGCTGCGTTGCGCGGGTCGTCTTCAGGGATGCCTGCCTCGACCTTGCCGACGAGGTCCGCCCCTACGTCGGCAGCCTTCGTGTAGATGCCGCCGCCGACGCGCATGAAGAGCGCCGCCAGCGAGCCGCCGAAGCCGAAGCCGATGAGCAGTTTCATGGCGTGCTCTCGCGCGAGCAGGAAGATGACCGTGGCGCCGAGCAGGCCCATGCCGACGGTGACGAGGCCCGCCACTGCGCCGGAGCGGAAGGCGGTTTCGAGGGCGTCTTTGTACGAAGTCAGCGCGGCGTTCGCGACGCGCGCGTTTCCGTTGACCGCCATGACCATGCCGACGAACCCGGCAATATACGACGCCGCGACGCCGAGCACGAACGCAAGCGCCAAACAGACAGACAGCGGAATGCCGAAGATGGCGCCTTCGTATCTCGCTCCGATGGTGAGCCACAGCACCACAGCAAGGATCACGACGAAGATGGACATCGTCTTGACCTGGGCGCGGAGATAGGCGAGCGCGCCCTCCTTAATGGCGGCGCTGACGTTTTGCATCTCCTGGGTGCCGGGCGACTGCTTCATCACGGAGGCGGCAATCATCCAGCCGACCACGATCGCAAGCACCGCCAAGCCGAGAGAGATGTACAAGTAAATCATATCGCTCTGCTGGAACTGCAGAGCGACCTTCGCCTCAGCGCCGGCGGCGAGGGCAAACGTCGGCGCGAGCAGCGCGAAAAGCCCAAGAAGAATCAGACGGGCCCACCCCGTCCTCAATGCCTGGTGAACCGTCCCGGTAGTTGTTCTCATGTTCATCGCTTCCTCTGTGCCTCCTTGCGCAGACGCAGGAGCGTGCGCCTCCCAGCAGGGTCAGGGTAGGCGGACGCGGCGCATGATACCTGAACGCCGCGACCCTATTCGCGGCCCGGGTCGGCGGGTGCTACGTGCCCGCTGCCTCGCCCACTTTGCGCATCTCGGCGGTCGCCCCGGAGGCCTCGAGTTGAGCCTTCAGGAGTTCGGCTTTGCGCCGATTGATGCCCGTGAGCAGGGGGGCAGGCAGGTCCTCGAGGATGTCCTTCACCTGGTTCCTGGTGAGCGCCAGCATATGCTGGAGTGAGGTGATGACCTCCTCGCGGTCGCGCCCGATGTCCACCAGCACGAGTTCGTACATCGAGGTATCGTCTACGCGGGCGAAGCCCTTCGGCGCGTGGCGCATTTCACCGGTCTCAGGGTCGAGGAGCGGAATCTCGCGCCCGCACTGCTCGCAAATGAGAACGGCGGTCTTGTCCGTTAGGTAGTTGACTGCGCCGCAGAAACCGCAGGAGACCGCCATCACGTCGAGAATCCTCCCTTCCTTGACGGCTACGCGGCGGTCGCAGTGCATGCACGTAAAGTCGTCGTCCGGCGAGGCGGTGAACTCGTTCACCTCATGGCAGTAGGGGCACTCAGCCACATACGAGCCTTCGTATCGGCTCGCGAAGGCACGATACAGGGCATAGAGCATCAGAAGCGGCGCGGCGGCGATGAAAGGTATGCCCAAGCCCTGCAGGTCTAAGCCGCCGAACTTCCAGAACGGCAGGTCTATCACCACCCAGTTCTGGCCGAAGCGCAGGAAGAACATCCCGACGAGCAAGCAGAGGATGGAGAGCACGCCCCAAGTGATGACGTTCTCCCAGTGTATCTCCGTAGCGTCGGACCTTCTTACGGGTTCGGGCATTGCGTTGTGGCTCCTCCTGAAATCTTACTCGAACGGCAGGTTGGCTGGTGGCTCTGGCCGGTCCCTTGGTCGGGTGTCCGAGGTTCGCGCAGCCCCAGCCGCCGCATCGAGGATGCCCGTGACCCAAAGGGTTGCCAGGAACACGAGCGCGCCGATTCCGATTCCATTCATTCCATTTTCGGTGCGACCGATCGTGAACGCCACCGCAAAACCAAAGACGGCCAAAACGGCGAAGACGACGCCCCGCCAAAACCGGCCGACATAGATTTGGCCCAAGCCCGGGAACATCAGACCGAGCATCGTCGCTGCCCCCGCCGAGCGCTTTCCGAAAGCGCCGTCTTCCCGCTCAAGCGAGGCGGCGTACAGATCCCACTCGTCCTTGTGCATGCCGAAGACGAGGTTCGCGTGCCGTTTCTCGGTCTGAACGCGGCCGGGGTGCTGGTCAATGACCTCCTTCAGCAGCCGAATCGCCTCCTGCTTCTTTCCAACTCCGACGAGCACGTCCGCAACCGCCTCCTTTGCGTCTGGTTCGTCGGGGTACTTCTGCGCCAGTTCCTCGGCAAGGGCGAGCGCCGCGTCCTTGTCGCCACGCTTCAGGAGCACGCGGGCGCGAGAGAGGGTGGAGCGAACCTCCTCGTCAATCAGAGGGTTGTCCATGAGGTTGCTGGATGTCGTCGCGAACCGGAACCTCCTTCCAGAGGCTCTCGAGGTCGTAGAATTGCCGCTGCTCCTCTCGCATGACATGGCAGACCACATCGCCAAAGTCGAGCAAAATCCACCCGCTCCCTCGCCCCTCGATTCGCGAGGGTCGGACGCGCGCGTCTTTCATCTTCTCCTCGACCTTCTCAGCGATGCTGCGCACGTGGATGTCCGAAGTGCCGCTGCAGACGACGAAGAAGTCGCAGACGATGGTTTTCTGACGCAGGTCGAGCGTCTCGACCCTGTCAGCCTTCATCTCCTCCGCGATTTGGGCAATCATCGCGGCCTTACCTTCCGAGTTGAGTACAGGTGCCAGTGTCATAGATACAGACGGGATTCCTCGATAAAACGGATGACCGAATCGGGAATAAGGTACCGCACCGAGCGCCCCTCGCGCAGCCGCTGGCGCAGGTCGGTTGAACTCACGTCCAGGAGCGGCGCGGAGAACGGCATTACACGCGAGGCGAGCGGCTCAGGCAAGGCGGCAACAACATCCTCGACCGGAAACCCGGGCCGCGAGCAAGCCGCCAGCCGGGCGAGCGCCGCCACGCGCTCAGGCTCGCGCCAAGCCGTGAAGTCGGCGAGCGAATCAGCGCCCAAAATCAGCAGCAAGTCGTCGCCGGCGTACGACTCGAGGGTGTCCACGGTGAAACTGGG
>Ga0073934_10010305_pt1 | contig 11649 bp, 10 predicted proteins | sample LarsenN4metaG_FD_76834 | JGI IMG/M metagenome (GOLD analysis project Ga0073934, IMG submission 76834) | Hot spring sediment bacterial and archeal communities from British Columbia, Canada, to study Microbial Dark Matter (Phase II) - Larsen... ... | reverse complement strand
TCGGCCTTGCCGGTGTCCTTCAGGCCGTTCCGCACCTGGAAGGCGCGGATCGCGGCGCGGGTGCGCGGGCCCACGATGCCGTCGGCGGGGCCGGGGTCGTAGCCCAGCGTGCGCAGCGATTCCTGGATGCGGAAGGGCATGGCCGAACCCTGCAGGTCGGCGGCGATCCTGTCGGCCTCGCGGGCGGCCGCGGCCTTCTGGCCGCCGTCCATGAAGTAGGCGGTGCGGTCACGGCCGCGCACGGCGGCGTCGCGGTCGGCGCCCATCGGCAGGTGCGCCGCGGCCAGCAGGAACCAGGTGTGCGCCTTGGTCCGGTCGCGCCGCACCATCGTGCCCAGCTCGTGCATGCGGGCCAGCGCCAGCATGGCGCGGCCGTCGCCCGCGCCGGTGCCCAGCCGGAACCACTTGATCGTCTCGACGCGGTCCTGCGGCATGCCGCGCCCGTCGCGGGCCATCAGGCCCAGCGTGTACATGGCGTCGGCGTCCATCGTCTTGCGCGCGGCGCGAGCGAGCTCGCGCCAGGCCGTGCGGTAGTCGCCCTCCTGATAGGCCCGGAGCCCCTGGCGCACGTCGGCCTGCGCGCCGCCGCCCGCCAAGACCACCAGCCCCACCGCCAGCGAGACCGCCGCCAGCGCGCGTCCCCAGCACCGCCCCAAGCCCCGCATCGGCCCCTCCCCCTCTGCCGTCTTCGCCGGCCCATGATAGACCAGGACCGGCCGCCGCCGCCCCGCCTCGCGCGAGCCTGGCCCTAGGGCCCCATCGGCTGGCAGAACTGACCGGCGGCGTGCAGGGCCCGGCACAGGCCCTGGGCCGCCGCGGCATCGGCCAGCGGGCCGGCCTGGAGCTGGTAGAACGCGCCCGCCTGCTCGCCCAGGTCCAGCCGGGCCACGGCGAAGCCGTAGGGCGCCAGCAGCGCATCGTAGCGCGCGCGCAGATTCCGCCACGCCTGCACCGCCTCGGCGGCGGTGCGGAACGAGGCCAGATGCACGCGCACCGCGCCCAGGTCGGCCAGTTCGGCCGGCGCCGCCTCGCGCGCGGCGACAGGGTCCGGGGCCGGGGCGGGCCCAGCCGCCGCCTCCTCGGCCGGCCCCGCATCGGCATCGCTCGCTGCCGCCACGTCGAAGACCACGGGCTCGCCCTCGTGGGCCTCGGCCTGCGCGGGTGCCGCCGGCTCCGGTGGCGGAGCGTGCTCGGCCGCCGGGGCGGCGGCGGTATCCTGCCGGGTCTCCTGGGCGGGCTGCACGGCGGCCGCTGTCGGCTCCTCGGTCGCCAACTGCTGGGCCACAAGCGGCGCAGCGCCATCGGAGGCCACGACATAGGACGGCGCGAGCGCGAAGGCCTGGCCCGAGCGCCAGCCCGCCGCGGCGCGCTGGTACCAAGCCACGGCCTGGTCCACGTCGCGCCCCACGCCCAGCCCCTTCTCGTAGAAGTAGCCCATCTGGAACTGCGCCACGTCGAGGCCCTGCTCGGCGGCGCGGCGGTACCACGAGGCCGCGACGGCGTAGTCCTGGGGCACGCCCAGCCCGCGCTCGTAGAGCTGGCCCAGCCGGTACTGGGCGAGCGGCAGGCCCTGGCGCGCGGCGCGGCCGTACCAGTCGGCCGCCGCCGCGTAGTCGGGCCGGCCGCCCCGGCCGTCCTCGAACATCTGGCCGAGCGCCAGCTGCGCGTCGGCATCGCCCGCCTCGGCCATCGCCATGACCTCGGCGTTCTCGGCCGAGGCGGCATAGCGCTTGGGCAGGCTCTGCGGCCCGCCGCACGCGGCGGCGAGCCCGGCCATCGCCATCAGCAGAACAAGGCGCCGCGCGCGTCCCCACACGCGGGCGATCCTAGCATCGCGGGCGCCGCCCGCTCAGGGGCACCAGGCCTGGCGCCGCCCGCCGTCGTAGAAGCGCGCGTGGCCCGCGGCCACGAGGCCGGCCGCGAGGTCGGAGCCCCGCGCGTCCTTGACCACCGCGACGACGCGGCCGCCGTACTTGTCGTAGCGGATGTCCGTCAGCAGGACGTAGCCCTCGCGCACCGCCGCGGCCAGGGCGTCGCGCGCGGCACGGGCGCGCTGGCGCTCGCCCTCGCAGCCGCCGTTGAGCTCGGGCGCGTCGATGCCGTCGAGCCGCACCAGGGCCTCGACCTCCTGCCCCAGCCAGATGCGCGCGGCCACGGCCAGGGTATCGCCGTCGATCACCTCGAGCACCGCCGCCGGCACGGGCCCCGGCAACCGCTCGTTGCGGGCGGCGGCGGCCTGGGGGGCGGCCAGGACAGTTGCCAGGGCCACGGCCAGGGCCCGCAAACCGGCACGTGGGCGCGCCGGCAGGGGGGCCTTCCGACGGGTCAGGCGCTCCACCGCGATCCGGCCCTTTGCACCGTGGAGTTGCATGCGAAAGATGAGAACACTACCAGAACGACCTGCGCAATGCCAGGGCTGGCGGCCCTAGAAATCCGAGACGCGGCCCTTGATCTGCCAGTCGCCGTAGCGCGTGGGCTCGGGCCCCTTGGGGCCGCCGACCTCGTCGGGCGCGGCGGGTGGGGCGGCGCCTCCCTTGGCGGGTTGCTGGCCCGCGGCAGGGGACGCTGTGGAATCGGACGCCGGCGGGGGCCGCCTGTCTTGATCGGGCATGGCTGCACCATACATTAGGGAACGCCAACCGGATCACCCTCTTAGCATCGCACGACGGACCATGAACTTCGCCCGCACCGCCCTTCTGCTTGCGGCCCTGACCGGGCTGTTCCTGGCGGCCGGCTATCTGTTGGGCGGCGAGGGCGGCATGGTCATCGCGCTGGGCATCGCCATCGTCACCAACCTGTTCGCGTACTGGAACGCGGACAAGATGGTGCTGGCCATGTACCGCGCGCGGCCCGTGACGCGCGAGACGGCGCCCGACCTGGTGGGCATCGTCGAGCAGCTGTCCGAGCGCGCCGGCATCCCGATGCCGCGCGTCTACGTGGTGGAGAACCCGCAGCCCAATGCCTTCGCCACCGGGCGCAACCCGGAGAACGCCGCGGTGGCGGTGACGACGGGCCTGCTGGCGATCCTCGATTCCGACGAGGCCGCCGGCGTGCTGGCCCACGAGCTGGCGCACATCAAGAACCGGGACACCCTGACGATGACGGTCACGGCCACCATCGCGGGCGCGCTGGGCATGCTGGCCAACTTCGCCTTCTTCTTCGGCGGCAACGACCGCAACAACCCGCTGGGCGTCGTCGGCACGCTGCTGGTGATGATCGTGGCGCCGCTGGCCGCCATGCTGGTGCAGATGGCGATCAGCCGCGCGCGCGAGTACGAGGCCGACCGCGTGGGCGCCGAGATCTGCGGCCGGCCGCTGTGGCTGGCCAGCGCGCTCGGCAAGCTGGGCCAGGCCGCGCGCCGCATCGACAATCCCGAGGCCGAAGCCAATCCGGCGACCGCGCACCTGTTCATCGTGAACCCGCTGCACGCGCGCAGCGTCGACAACCTGTTCAGCACCCATCCCTCGCTGGAGAACCGCATCCGGCGGCTGCAGGCGATGGCGGGCCGGGACGGCGCGGGCCGCCGCGGCCCGTGGGCGTAGCCGCCGCGCCGGCCGGACTCGCCGCGCGCGACGCGGCGCTCGACCTTCTCGCCGCCGTCCTGGACACCCGCACGCCGCTGGACGAGGCCCTGGCCGCGCACGAGGAGCTGGCGCGGCTCGAGCCGCGCGACCGCGGCTTCGCCCGCATGCTGGCGGCCACCGCGCTGCGCCGCCTGGGCCAGATCGACGCGCTGGTGGCCCACTGCCTGGCCCGCCCGCTGCCGCCCAAGGGGCGGCCGGCGCGGCACGTGCTGCGCCTGGGCGTGGCGCAGCTGCTGTTCCTGGGCACGCCCGCCCACGCCGCCGTGGATTCCAGCGTGCGGCTGGCCGTCCATCGCGGGCTGCACGCGCACAAGGCCCTGATCAACGCCGTGCTGCGCCGGCTGGCGGCCGAGGGCCCGGCGCTGGCCGCGGCGCAGGACGCCGACCGCCTGAACACGCCGGCCTGGCTGTGGCAGGGCTGGGCCGCGGCCTATGGCGAGCAGGCCGCCCGCGCCATCGCCGCGGCGCACCGCGCCGAGCCGCCGCTGGACCTGGCCGTGCGCGACGGCGACGCGGAGGCGTGGGCCGGGCGGCTGGGCGGGCGCGTGCTGCCCGGCGGCGCCCTGCGCCTGGAGGCGGGCGGCCCGGTGGACGCCCTGCCGGGTTATGCCGAGGGCGCCTGGTGGGTGCAGGACGCCGCCGCCGCCCTGCCGGCCCGCCTGCTGGGCGACGTGGCGGGCGCGACCGTCCTGGACCTGTGCGCGGCCCCGGGCGGCAAGTCGGCGCAGCTCGCCGCCGCCGGCGCGCGCGTCATCGCCGTGGACCGCGCGGCCGACCGCCTGGCCCTGCTGGCGGAGAACGCGCGGCGGCTGGGCCTGGCCCACCGCATCGAGGCGGTCGCGGCCGACGTGGAGACCTATGCGCCGCCGGCCCCGGCCACGCACGTCCTGCTGGACGCGCCCTGCACCGGCACGGGCACGATCCGCCGCCATCCCGACATCCCGCATCTGAAGCGCGCCGCCGACGTGCCCCGTCTGGCCGCCCTGCAGGCCCGCCTGCTGGCCGCCGCGGCGGCGCGGCTGGCGCCGGGGGGCACGCTCGTCTACAGCGTCTGCTCGCTGGAGCCGGCCGAGGGGCCGGACGTGGTGGCCGCCGTGCCCGGCCTGGTGCGCGCGCCCCTGCGCGCGGAGGAGCTGCCGGGACTCGCGGAGGCGATCACGCCCCTGGGCGACCTGCGCACCCATCCCGGCCTGTGGCCCGAGGCGGGCGGGATGGACGGGTTCTACGCCGCTCGCTTGCGGCGCCCAACCTAAGCTGGTACCAAGCCCGCCATGCAGCAGACGACGCGGATCGCGCCGTCGATCCTGGCTGCCGACTTCGCCCGGCTCGGCGACGAAGTGCGGGCGATCGCAGCCGCCGGAGCCGACATGATCCATATCGACGTCATGGACGGGCATTTCGTGCCCAACCTGACGATCGGCCCCGCGGTGGTGAAGGCCCTGCGCCCGCTCACCGACAAGCCGTTCGACGTGCACCTGATGGTGGCGCCCGTGGACCCCTACGTGGACGCCTTCGTCGACGCCGGTGCCGACATCCTGACCGTGCATCCCGAGGCCGGCCCGCACCTGCACCGCACGCTGCAGCGCATCAGGGCGCGCGGGCGCAGGGCGGGCGTCGCCCTGAACCCCGGCACGCCGGTGGCCGCCGTCGAGCCGGTGCTGGGCGACGTGGACCTGGTGCTGGCCATGACGGTCAACCCAGGCTTCGGCGGCCAGGCCTTCATCCACTCGGTGCTGGCCAAGATCCGCGCGCTGCGCGCCATGATCGACGCCCAGGGCCGCGCCATCGACCTGGAGGTGGACGGCGGCATCACGGCGGCCACCGCGCCGCTGGCCGTGCAGGCCGGGGCCGACGTGCTGGTGGCCGGCACGGCCGCCTTCGAGGGCGGCAGCCAGGCCTACGCCGGCAACATCGGCCGGCTCAGGGTCTGAACGCATGGCGGGCCGCCGGCCGGCCCTGGCCGCCGAGGCGCTCCGGCGCTGGGCCTTCGCCAGCCCGCTCTACCGCTACACCCTGGTGGGCCGCCAGCCCGAGAAGCTGGCCGCCACGCCGACCGACCCCTGGTCGGGGGACGCCGCGCGCGGCGTGCGCCTGATCGACGGCGTGTGGTCCTTCGCCGGCCAGACCTTCGCCGGCCAGGAGGGCGTGCCCTGGTTCCCCCAGGACGCGCGGCCCGACTGGATCGCCGCCATGCACGGCTTCGCCTGGCTGCGCGACCTGCGCGAGGCGGGCCAGGCCGCCCGCGCCACGGCGCGCGGCGCGGTGCACGGCTGGATCGAGCAATGCGGCCGCTGGCACCCGCTGACCTGGCGGGCCGACGTGATCGGCGCCCGCATCGCGGCCTGGCTGGCCAACGCGAACTTCCTGCTGGTCAACGCCGATCCGCCCTTCCGCCGCCGCGTGCTGGCGAGCCTGGCCGAGCAGGCGCGGCACCTGGCCCGCGTGGCCCAGCGCGGACCCGACGGCGCGGCCCGCCTGCGCGCCGTGAAGGGGATGGTCTATGCCGCGCTCTGCCTGCCGGGGAACGAGCGCCGGCTGGGCGCGGCGCTGGCCATGCTCGACGCCGAGCTGCGCCGCCAGGTGCTGCCCGACGGCGGGCACGTGGAGCGCAACCCCTCGACCCTGCTGGCCGTCTTCCGCGACGCGGTGGAGCTGCGCGGCCTGCTGCACGGCGCGGGGCGCGAGGTGCCGCAGGGCCTGCTGGGCGCCATCGACCGCATGGCCCCGATGCTGCGCTTCTTCCGCCACGGCGACGGGGCGCTGGCCCTGTTCCACGGCGGGGCCGAGGAGGCCGCGCCCGCCATCGACGGCGCGCTGGCGCTGGCCCAGGCCGGCGGCAAGCCCGCCGCCCATGCGGAGGCCAGCGGCTTCGTGCGGCTGGCGGCGCGGCGCACGACGATCCTGGTGGACGCGGGCCGCCCGCCCGCGCCGCCCTTCGCCGCCCGCGCCCACGCCGGCACCGCCGCCTTCGAGATGAGCGTGGGCGCGGACCGCATGGTGGTGAACTGCGGCGCCTACCAGGGGGCGGACGCCAACTGGGAGCTGGCCCTGCGCGCCACCGCCGCCCATTCCACCGTGACGGTGGACGACACCAACTCGGCCGAGCTGCTGCCGCGCGGCGGGCTGGGACGCGGGCCCGGCCACGTGCGGGTCGAGCGCGCCGAACAGGACGGCGAGCAGGGCCTGGTGGTGGAGCACGACGGCTACCAGTCGCGCCTGCAGCTGGCCCACCGCCGCACCCTGTGGCTGTCGGCCGACGGCCAGCGCCTGCGCGGCGAGGACCGGCTGATCGGCCCGGGCGGCGAGCGCTTCGCCGTGCGCTTCCACCTGCACCCCGGCGTGCCGGCGGCCAGCGTCGAGGACGGCAGCGTGGCCCTGCTGCGCCTGCCCAGCGGCACGGGATGGCGGCTGTCCGCCACGGGCGGCGTCGTGGCCGTGACCGACAGCGTCTACCTGGGCCGGCCGGGCGAGATGCGCCGCGGCCAGCAGGTGGTGGTGAGCGGCGGGCTGAACGGCGAGGAGACCGTGATCGCCTGGGAGCTGGCCGCCATCCCGGCCAAGGCGGAGCGCCGGCGCTCCTAGCCCAGCCCCAGGATGGCGAGCTGGCGGGCGAGGATCTTGCGCTCGTCGCAGAGCGCCAGCGCCCGGGCGCGGCCCGCCCCGCCCATCCGGCCGCGCAGCGCACCGTCGCCGGCGAGGCGCGCCAGGGCCGCCTGCAGCGGCGCGACCCGGCGCGGCGGCACCAGCAGGCCGGTCTCGCCGTCCACCACCAGCTCGCGGATGCCGCGGATGGCGGTGCCGACCACCGGCAGGCCGGCCAGCATGGCCTCGGCCACCGAGCGCGGCATGCCCTCGCGGTGCGAGGCGAGCGCGAACACGTCGGCGGCGCGCAGCAGGTCGGGCACGTCCTGCCGGTAGCCCAGCACGCGCAGGCGCGGCGCGAGCGCGGGATCGGCGCTGGCCGCCTGCAGCGCCGCGGCGACGTCGCCGCCGTGGTCGCTGGGCAGGCGCTCGCCCGCGATCCACAGGTGCGCCGGCACGCCCCGCATGGCCGCGAGCAGCTCGGCATGGCCCTTCTCCGCCACCAGCCGCCCCACGGCCAGCACCACGACGGCGTCCGCGGGCGTATCGAGGGCGGCGCGCACGCGGACGCGCGCGGCCGCATCGGGCAGGAAGCGCGCCGGGTCGGCGCCGTTGCCGATGGCGACCACGGGCCCCCGCCCCGCCAGGCCCCAGCGGCGCGCCAGCACGGCATCCTCGGCCGACTGGCTGAACAGGGCGTCGCTCGCGCGCCCCGCCACCCATTCCGCCGCCAGGAACGCCAGGCGGCGGGGCCACGCCATGCCCTCGTGCGCGTAGAGGCCGTGGGCCGTGGCGACGATGCGGGGCACCCCTTCGCGCCGCGCGGCCAGCCGCCCCAGCACGCCGGCGACGGGCGTGTGGACGTGGACCATGTCGTAGCGCCCGGCCGCCATCAGGCGGCGCAGCGCGCGCCAGGCGGCGACGAGCTCGCCGGGCCGCAGCCGCCGCGGGATCGCGACGGGGCGCACCGGGACGCCCGCCGCCTCGATGCGCGGCACGAAGGGGCCGGGCGAGCACAGCGCCTCGACGGCATGGCCGGCGCCGCGCTGGGCCAGCATGAGGGGGAGCAGGAAGTGGAAGACCGTGAAGTCGACGGCGGCGACGTGCGCGATCCTGAGGGGCGCGACCCTGAGGGGCGCGATCCGCATGCCGCGCGCGCCTGACGCCCGGCCGGTCAGTTGACCGCGCCGTCGGCGGGGCGCCAGCCGCCCTGCCACTGTTCGAGCGACACCACCGCCGCGGGCTTGCCGTTGTCGCGGAACCAGCTGTCCACCGCCCACGAGGCGCCGGTCGCGGTTTCGACCAGCACGGCGGTCTGGTGCGGCCAGCCGCCCACGAACACCCCGCGGGTGGAGGGCGAGCCAACGTCGTGGAAGCGCAGCAGGCCGGCACGGTCCAGCACCACCAGGAAGCGCGTGGTGTTGGTGGCCTCGTCCTCGCAGTCGAGCTGGCCCGTCTTGCCCACGCCGGTGAACGTGCCGCCCAGGTCGCCGCCGATGGGGGCCTTCTCGGCCGCGATGCGCTCGAGCAGGGCGACGGCCTCGGCCACGCGCCCGCGCTCGGCCGCGGCGTCCGCCGGGGCCGGGTCGAACAGGGCGGCCACCTCGGGCCAGCGCGCGCTGGCGTCCACCACCGCCGTGTCGCGGCAGCCGAACCCGTAGCAGATCGGCAGCCTCTCGGCCGAGGGCAGGGGCGCGTTGTCGCGCTGCAGGAAACTGTAGCCGTTGCCTGCCGTGCAGGCCGCCAGGGCGAGAGCGGCCAGGGCCGCGGGCAGGCGCATGGGGGCTGTTATGGCCGCCCGCGCGGCGTCACGCAAGAAGCCCGCGCCGCGCCGCCCACTGGGTGAGCGCCACGAGCGCCCACAGGGGTTCGGCGGTCTCCTCGCAGCCGCGCAGCAGGGCTGCGCGCCAGCGGCCGGGCAGAGCGGTGTCGCGGACGCCCAGCCGGGCCAGGGACGCGGGATCGACCGCGCGATCGACCAGGCCCGCCAGCGGGCCCCTGAGCCAGGCGGCGATGGGCGGCTCGAATCCCTTCTTGGGCAGGCGGAAGACGTGCGGGGGCAGGCGGCCGGCGAAGGCGCGGCGCAGCACGCGCTTGCCCTCGCCGCGCGCCAGCTTCAGCGGGCCCGCCATCGCGGCGGCGAGCTCGACCACCGCGTGGTCGAGGAAGGGACAGCGCACCTCGAGACCGTGGGCCATCGCCGTGCGGTCGATCTTGGGCAGCATGTCGCCCGCCAGCACGACGGCGATCTCGGCGGCCAGCATGGCGTTCAGCGGATCGTCCTCGCGCGCCGCCGCGCGCGCCGCGGCGAACAGCGCCTCGGGCGTGGCTGCGCCGGGTGCGGGGCCCAGCAGGCGGTCCACGTCCGCAGCCTGCAGCAGGCGCGCCCATGCCGCCTGCCGTTCGGCGGGCGGCCTGCCGGCGTGGTCGAGGAAGCGCCGCGCGCGGCGCACGGCGTCGCCCAGGCGGGTCGTCCTGCGCGCGGGCAGCACGCCAGCCGCGCGCGCCGCCGCGGCGCCCAGCCACGACGGCAGGCGGCCGTGGGCCGCGGCCCACAGCTCGCCCTGGTGCTTGCGGTAGCCGCCGAACACCTCGTCGCCGCCGTCGCCGGACAGCACGACCTTCACGCGCGCGCGCGTCGCCCGCGCCAGCAGGAAGGAGGGCAGCGCCGAGGCGTCGCCGAAGGGCTCGTCCAGCGCGTCGAACAGGGCATCCACCGCGCCCAGCGCCTCGTCGGGCCCCACCGCGATCTCGTGGTGCCGGGTGCCCAGGTGGCGGGCCACCGCCGCGGCCGCCGGGCGTTCCTCGAAGTAGGCGGGCGAGCCGGGGAAGCCGACCGTGAAGGTGTCGACCGCCGCCGCGGCCCGCACCATCGAGGCCGCGACCAGGGCGGAGTCGATGCCGCCCGACAGGTACGCCCCGACCGGCACGTCGCCCGCCAGGCGCTTCGCCACGGCGGCGTCGAAGGCGGGCACCAGCCGCGCCTCGGCCTCGCGGGCATCGGCGATGCGGCGCGGGCGGGCGGCGGCGAGATCGTACCAGCGCCGCACCGCGAGGCCGCCGTCCGTGAAGCGCGCCCAGTGGCCCGGCGGCAGCTTGGCGGCGCCCGCCTGGATGCAGAAGGGCTCCGGCACGTACTTGAGGCCGAGGAACAGGCGCAATGCCGCGGGATCGACGCCGCCCCCGGCCCCCAGCGCGCGCAGCGCCGCGAGATCCGAGGCGAAGGCGATGCGCCGGCCGTCGCGGGCGTAGACGAGGGGCTTCTTGCCGAAGCGGTCGCGCGCCAGCACCAGCTCGCCCTTCGCCGCGTCCCACAGGGCGAAGGCGAACATGCCTTCCAGGCGGTCGAGCAGCGCCGGGCCCCAGGCCTGCCACCCGGCCAGCAGCACCTCGGTGTCCGACGCCGTGGCGAAGCCGTGGCCCTGGGACCGGAGGGCCTGGCGCAGGGCCGCGTGGTTGTAGATCTCGCCGTTGTAGGCGATGACGCCGGCCCCGCGCGGCATGGGCTGGGCCGCCGCCTCGCTGAGGTCGATCACCGCCAGGCGCCGGTGCGCGAGCGCGGCGCGCGCGTCGATCCAGGTGCCCTGCCCGTCGGGGCCGCGCGGCGCCAGGCGGCCGAGCGCGCGCTCGAGCGCATGCCTGGCGGCGCCGCGATCGAGCCCGCCCAGGTCGACGATGCCCGCCAGGCCGCACATCTAGAGCGGCCCCTCCTGCAGGGCCACGTACGCCGCCGCCGAGGCCGCCAGCGAGAAGTCGCGCGCGACGCGCGCCCGCGCCGCGGCGCCGAGCGCCAGGCGCGCGGACGGCGCCAGGGCAAGGAGGCGCGCGACGGCCCCGGCCAGCGCGGCGGGGTCGCGCGGCGGCACGATCGCGCCCGCATCGCCCACGATGGCGCGCGCGTCGCCCACGTCGGTCGCCACCGGCGGCACGCCCGCCGCCATCGCCTCGGCCACCGCGTTGGCAAACCCTTCGCCGAAGGCCGACGAGGACACCGCCACGTCGGCCGCCGCCAGCAGGCGGGGCACGTCGTCGCGCACGCCCAGGCGCAGCAGCCCGGGACGCGCGGGCAGGCCCTCGGTGCCGGCGCCGGCGGCGAGGGCCGTCACGCCCGGAAGGCGATCCAGCGCCGCGAGGAACGTCGCGTGGTCCTTCATCGGGTCGACGCGGGCGACGTGGGCCAGCAGCGGCGCCCCGTCGCCCAGGCCCAGCTCGGCCCTGACCGCCGCCCGCGCCGCCGGGTCGGGCCTGAAGCGCGCCGCATCGACGCCGTTCGGCACGACGGCGAAGCGGCGGGGACGGTAGCCCAGGGCGAGGTGCGCGCGGCGGCCCTCGTCCGCGTTGGCCACGACGGCATCGGGCAGGCGGGAGAGGAGCGCGCCGGCGCGGACGACGCGCGCCAGCGCCGGGGGATAGCACGCCGCGTCCATCGCCGAGCAGCGCAGCCCCCACAGCAGCCGCGTGCCGCGCCGCCGCCCCGCCAGCG
>Ga0073934_10010304_pt1 | contig 11651 bp, 9 predicted proteins | sample LarsenN4metaG_FD_76834 | JGI IMG/M metagenome (GOLD analysis project Ga0073934, IMG submission 76834) | Hot spring sediment bacterial and archeal communities from British Columbia, Canada, to study Microbial Dark Matter (Phase II) - Larsen... ... | reverse complement strand
CTCCCAGTGCAGGTGCGGCCCGGTCACCAGGCCGGTGCTGCCGATGGCGCCGATCTGTCGGCCGGCCGTGACCAGCTCGCCCTCCTGGACGTCTATCGCCGACAGGTGGTGGTAGGCGGTGAACACGCCGGCGCCGTGGTCGATGATGACCGTGTTGCCGCGCACCTTGAGCTCGCCAGTGAAGACCACGCGCCCCGTGGCGGCGGCGTAAACGGGCGCGCCGATCTCCCCCGCGAAGTCCGTGCCGCGGTGGTAATCGGTGACCGGGCCGTTGTTATAGCTGCGCCCGACGCCGTAGTGGTCGGTGAGCATGCCGCTGCTCGGCGCCTGGAAAGGCCCCGTCCACATCCGTTGCAGCGTGTATCCCGAGAAGATGGCCGCACGCTTCGCCAGCTCTGCCTGGACGATATCCGGGGCCAGCAGCGACGCCGTCTCCGGCGAGAGCTCGACGTGTTCGACGGGAAACTCGCGGTCGGTAATCGTGATGCTCTGGACGACGGAGCGGGGTTCTCCGCCGCCCGCGGGCGTATAGGCGACCGACACCGGGGCCAGGCCCGTGTTGGCGAGGGCGCCGACGCCGATGATCGCCCACCAGCGGTTGCCATCCCGCAGCATCGGGTACTGGCGGCCGCCGAAGGTGGCAGTGGCGGAAGCGGCGTCTTCGTACAGGTAAACGACAGCGACGCCCCCCTGAGACACCTGCGGCGGGTCGAACTGAAGGCCGCGCGCGGGCGTAGGCGAAGGAGGCGGCTGCGTGGGGGACGCCGGCGGCCGGGAGGTGGGCGAGGCGCCCGTGTCGCCGCTCACGGCCGTCGGGCGCGCCGCTTCGGTCGATGCCGGCGCGGGCGTCGCGGCCGGGACGAGGGAGCCGCCGCCGCAGGCCAGGAGGAAGAAAGGCAGGGCGAGCAGGAGACAGAGGCCGGCGGCGAGACGCTGGCGGGAGCACGTCATCCCGGAAGATCATAACTCCCGTCCGCGGCGCGGCCATCCTGTCGCGAATAGAGCTTAACGCTTCCCTAATAATTTGCTCCTATCCCTTTTGTTATAATTCGCGCCAGTAACCCCCGCGAGCGTGTTGGCTATCCCGACAGGTTCGCGTTTTCTATAGTGGAGATGCCTCCAATTCTGCGGGGGGAGCAGCAGGGAGGTTGGAGCGGCAGCGTGGAAGACCCAAAACTAATCGCAGAACGGATCCTGGCCAACGTCCAGAAGGTGATCATCGGGAAAGAGCAAGAGGTACGGCTGTCCGTCGTCTGCCTCATCTGCCAGGGGCATCTCTTGATCGAAGACGTGCCGGGGGTCGGCAAGACCACGCTGGCGCGGAGCCTGGCCAAGTCCACCGGCTGCGAATTCAAGCGCATCCAGTTCACGCCCGACATCCTGCCCAGCGACGTGACCGGCGTCTCCGTTTACAACCAGCGCACCGGCGACTTCGAGTTCCGGCCCGGGCCGCTCATGGCCCAGATCGTCCTCGCTGACGAAATCAACCGCGCCACGCCGAAGACCCAGTCCGCCCTCCTGGAAGCCATGGAGGAGCACCGCATAACCGTTGACGGCGTAACCCGGGACCTGCCGGAGCCGTTCATGGTCCTCGCCACCCAGAACCCGATCGAATACGAGGGCACGTTCCCCCTGCCGGAAGCACAGCTGGACCGCTTTCTGATGCGCATCCACCTCGGCTATCCCAGCAACACGGACGAAGTCCTGATGATGGACAGCCAGCAGGTGGCCCATCCCGTCGAGACGCTGCAGCAGGTGACCGACCCGAACGAGGTGCTCCAGATCCAGCGGGCCGTAAAGGAAATCTACGTAGACCCCCTGATCAAGCAGTACATCGTGGCCCTGGTGGACATGACGCGCCAGCACGAGTCCGTGTACCTCGGCGCTTCTCCGCGCGGTTCCCTGGCGCTGTACCGCACAGCTCAGGCGCGCGCCCTGCTGGACGGCCGCGATTTCGTAATCCCGGACGACGTAAAGGAGCTGGCTTACAACACCCTCGGCCACCGCGTGATCGTCAGCCCTTCGGCCAGGGTCAAGAGCATCGCGGCGTCAGACATCATCCTGGGCTGCCTCGAGCGCGTGCCCGTGCCGGGGACGCGCGCCCGCGGCGGGCAACCCCGCTAGAGGGCCGCCATGCTCCAAATGCTCGGGGAGGCGTACGACCTCCTCGTCCGGCGTCACCTCTCGCTCACGATCATTGCCGTCATCTTCTTTGTCTGCCTGATGTCGGCGCTGGCGACGGGCTTCTGGCTGCCCGCGCGGCTTTCGTACGTGATCGCCATCGGCGTGCCCCTCGCCTACTTCTGGGCCAAGGCGAACGCGCGCAACCTGGAGGTCACCACGGAGCGGCCGCTGGACCGCCTCCAGGAGGGCCAGGAGTTCGTGGAGCGGATCACGGTGAAGAACAACAGCTGGCTGGCCAAGCTCTGGCTGGAGGTGGAGGACGCCTCCGACATGCCGGGCCACTCCGCCAGCCAGGTGATCACGCTGGGCCCGCGCGAGTCCCGGACGTGGAAGACGTCATCGGTCTGCCGCCTTCGCGGCCTCTACAGCGTCGGCCCCGTGCGCGTCACCACGGGGGACCCGTTCGGCTTCTTCCGCTACACGAACACTTACGGCCGGGCCCAGAGCGTCCTCGTCTATCCCCGGGCCACGGAGCTGCCGAACTTCTACGTCCCGCCGGCGAACCTGCCCGGCGAGGGCCGCTTCCGCAAGCGGACGCACTACGTCACGCCGAACGCGTCTGGCGTCCGCAAGTACGAGCCCGGCGATAGCTACAACCGCATCCACTGGCCGACGACCGCGCGGACGGGCGAGCTCATGGTCAAGCTCTTCGAGCTGGACCCCGCCAGCGACATCTGGCTGATCCTCGACCTCGACAGGTCCGTCCACGTCGGCGAGGGCGAGGAGGGGACGGAGGAGTTCGCGGTCAAGATCGCCGCCTCGATCGCGCGCTACTTCCTGGTCGCGAACCGGTCCGTGGGCTTCATCAGCTACGGCAAGCGCCTGTTCATCGAGGAAGCGGAGCGCGGCGCCCAGCACTACACGCGCATCCTGGAGGCGCTGGCGCTATCGACGGCCGAAGGAGACGTGCCCCTGGGCACGCTGATCAGCCAGGAGGCGAAGCGCTTCGGCCGCCACACCACCGTCGTCGTGATCACGCCCTCCACGCAGGAAGACTGGGTCGGCTCGTTACAGTTCCTGGCCGAGCGGGGCGTCAAGGTGGCCGCCGTCCTCCTGGAGCCGAGCACGTTCGGCGGCAGCGAAAACGCGCTCATGGTCTTCGGTACGTTGGCCGCCTCCGACGTTTACACTTATCTCGTGCGCCGCTCCGATGACCTGATCTCATCCCTGGCGATGGGCATGGAAGGCAGCAGCGAAGCGATCCCGAGGCGCTCCTGAACATGCGCCAAGCATCCTGGGAAGAAATCTTCCGTCAGAAGTCCGAGGAAGCGCCCGCGCCGGCGCGCCGGCAGGTGTCCCTGCGCATCTCCTTCTTCTCCTGGGAGGAGGCCGTCACCCTCCTCATCGTGTTCGTCGCCTTCCTCACGGTCGTCCGCTCCATCGACAGCGCGGACTGGGTGCCGGAGATGCCCTCCCTCTACGAGATCGGCCTCCTGGGGCTGGCCGTGGGCCTGGTAACGGCCCGGGTGCGCGTCCCCGCCTTCGTGGGCCATGTCTTTGCCATCGCCCTCGGCTCCCTGGGCGTGCTGTACGTCAGCGGCACGAAGCTGCCCGGCTCCGTTGAGGAGCGGAGCTGGGAGATCCTGGACCGGCTGGCGGTCTGGGGCGATGCCCTGGTCAGCGGCGGCATCTCCAACGACAACATCCCCTTCGTCGTACTCGTCGTCTCGGCGACCTACCTGACCGCCTACCTGGCGGCGCTGAGCATCTTCCGCTGGTACAACGCCTGGCTGGGGCTGGTGCCCGGCGGCCTGGCCCTGCTGACGAACATCAGCTACCTGCCGGGCCAGAAGAGCCTGCCGCTCCTCATCTACCTCTTCTGCGCGATACTCCTCGTCGCGCGGGTGAACCTGCTGCGCAACGCCCGCGACTGGCGCCGCAGCCACATTCGCTATCCGGAATACATCAGCCTCAGCGTCCTCAACGTGACGGTCTGGGTGGCCATCGCCCTGCTGGCGGTCGCCTGGGTGCTGCCGGTCGGCGGCGGCAGCGGCGCTTTCTACTCCCTCTGGTCCGGCGTCACGTCGCCCGTGGCGGAGCCGTTGCGGGACCTTGGCCGCGTGTTCAGCGCCATCGACAGCAAAAAGGGCGGCACGATCCATCACTTCGGTTCCACGCTGCCGCTCCAGGGCGAAATCTCCCTCGGCGGCGGCGACGTCATGCAGGTGACGACCAGCGAGACCGGCTTCCTTCGCGCCCAGGTCTACGACGTCTATACGGCCCAGGGCTGGAAGGTGGGGCCGTCCAGTCAGATAACAAGCACTTCATGGCCCGCCCTGCAGCCGCTCCAAAGCGCCCAGGAAGCCGTGCGCCAGCTCCGGCGCCAGGTCTCGATCCAGGTCACGACCTCCAAGCGGTCCAACGTCATCGTCTCGGCGGGCCAGCCCCTGGCCGTGAACATCGACTCGCGGGTCGTCTTCGGCCCCGGGCCGGGCGACGTGACCTCCGTCCGTCCCACGAGGCAGCTCGGCGAGGAAGAGCAGTACCGCGTGGACAGCACGGTGAGCAACGCGTCCGTGAACGCCCTGCGTTCGGCATCGACCGCGTATCCTGCCTGGACGCAGGCCTATCTGCAGCTGCCCGCGAACCTTCCCCAGAGCATCGTTTCCAAGGCGCGAGAAGTCACCGTGGGGGCGGCTACGGCCTACGACAAGGCGGCGATGATCGAGCAGTTCCTGCGCACCTTCGCCGTCGACACGAAGATCCAGGCGGCGCCGCCGAAGCAGGACTCCGTGGAGTACTTCCTGTTCGATGCCCGCCGCGGCTACTTCGACTATCACGCTTCGGCGATGGTCGTGATGCTGCGGACGCTGGGGATCCCGGCGCGCATCGCCGTCGGCTACGTCATCCATCCCGAGGACCGGGTGCCGCAGACGAGCGTCTACGAGATCGACGAAGGCGATGCCTTCGCCTGGCCGGAGGTCTTCTTCCCGGGCCTCGGCTGGGTGGAATTCAACCCCACGCCCAGCGAGCCGCCGGTGATCCGCGCCGGCCTGGACGGCGATTTCCTTCCCGGCTTCGACCCGAACCAGCCCTTCTTCGACGACGCCCTCATCGACCCCGCGGGCCTGGGCCAGACCGGCCCCGCCGGTGAAGCGCTCGATCAGCTGGTGATAGAGGAAGAGTCCAACACGGTCAGCCGGGTGATCATGACCATCGTCCTGGCCGTCATCGCGCTCACGCTCGCGGGGGGCGGCATCCTGCGCTACAGCTGGACGCGCGGCCTCGCCGGCATGCCCTACGCCGTGCAGGTCTGGGAGAAGACTCTGCGCCTCGCCCGCTGGACGAGCTTCAAGCCGCTGCCCCAGGAGACGCCTCGCGAGATCGCCGCGCGGCTCAAGGGGGAACTCCCTGAAGTCGACGACCTCGATTATCTGGGCGAGACCTACGTCCGCAGCCGTTACGGCGCCAAGGCGCTCTCGGACGAGGAGCGGGAGCGCCTGGAGTCCGTCTGGCGAAAGGTGCGCAACAACCTCATGCAGCGCCTCCTGCGCTGGCGCTAGACCGCGCCGCGTCTCCCGTCCCCGGCGACACATTCCCGGCCCGGCATGCAGAGCTCAGGTTTCCTCCTCGACGAGGCCGCCCAGGAGCCCCCTCGCCTCCTCCAGGTCGTCCTCGGCCACCTGGACGCGGCAGCCGTAAGGGCTCACTCCCAGGAACGAGACGGCGTCCGAGGGCCTGATCATCGCGCGCAGGCCGGCGTCCCGCAGGATCGAGACCCAGAGGTCGGCGGTCATCTGGTCGGGCGCGGTGGCGAGGTGGACCCAGCGAGTCATGGGGCTAGTAGTCCGGGCCGGAAGGCCGCGGGCCCTGGGGCGCCTGGCGCTGCCGCTGTTGCTCGCGGAGGAGCTCCAGGATCCGCACCGCTTCCTCGAACGTCAGCTCCTCATCGATGCCGGCAAGCGCTTCCTCGAGCTGGCGCTGCGCCGCGGCCTGAGACGGTCCCGGGGTTGCCCCCGGCGGCGGCTGGCCCGCGGGTGCGCCCGGCTGGGGCGTGCCGCCCGGCGGGGTCTCGCCCGGCTGGCCCTCCTGGCCCTCAGGGCCCGCCGTGCCTTCCTGCGGGGGGCCGTCCGGCTGTCCGGCTTCGTTCCCTTGCCCCGAAGGCGGCCGCGATTGGCCCAGAAGCAGCAACGTCAGCTCCAAGTTGTGCTTGGCATCGCCGTCCGAGGGGTCGAGCAGGAGCGCGCTCCGATAGGCGAAGTACGCCTCCTGCAGGCGCTGAAGCTGCAGGAGATGGTTGCCCAGCGCGTAGTAGGTGGAAGCGCCAAGGGCAGGGTCCTTGGGCGGCAACGCCCGCCGCGTCTCCTCCACCGCCCGCTCGTACTCACCGAGGCGGTGGAGGGCGTTGCCGGCGTTGTAGCTCAGCTCGTCCAGGTCCGGCCGTTCGGCCAGCAGCTCCTGGTAGGCGTTCAGCGCCCCCTGATAGTCGCCCGCGGCATAGAGGCGGTTGGCCTCCGCGTTGCGCTCCCGCGGCGAGTCCCCGCCGCCGCAGGCGCCGAGGAACAGGGCGACGAGGAGCACCGGCAGGGCAGGCCCCGGCCTCATTCGCCTGAGCCTTGCCGCCAGGGGGAGGACGAGCCCGGCGGGCAGGAACCAGCTCGCGATCAGGAGGGCCAGCCCGCCGGCGACGAAGACCTGGAAGCGCTCGATGGGCAAGGTCAGCTCGTCGTTGCCCGTCGGCGATGGGTCGAGGCGCGACAGCTCGACGCCGATGCCGCCCAGCCCCTCGGAAGCGGAGACGGGGTAGTAGGAGCCGCCGCCCGCCGCCGCTATCGACTGGAGCGCAGCCTCGTCGAGGCGGCTGATGACGGGTTGACGGGACGCGTCCAGCTTCGGGACGGGTTGCCCCCGCGGGTCGAGGTCGAAAAGCTGGGCGCCCCGGGCGGTGCCGACGCCTGCCGTCATCACCACGATGCCCCTTTCGCGCAGGGCCTGCGCCTGCTCGGCGTAGGCGCCGGCGTGGTCCTCGCCGTCGCTGACCAGCAGCACCGCCTTTCCGGGGTTTTCGCTGTGCGTCAGGACCTCGCCGGCCTGGGCGAGCGCCGCTCCCATGTCGGAACCGGCGCGGACGAGGCCGGCTTCCTCGCCGGCGCGGCGGATGAGCTGCACCACGGCCTGGGTGTCGGTCGTGAGGGGGGAGCGCATGATGGCGCTGCCGGCGAAGAACACCAGGCCGATGCGGCTGCCGCGCTGCTGCTCCACGACCCGGACGAGCTCCTCCTGCGCCAGGGCGAGACGGCTCGGCTGCACGTCCGCCGCCTCCATGCTCTGCGAGATATCGAGCGCGATGACGAGGTCGACTCCTTGGCGGTCGCGCAGGAGCTCGCGGGAGCCCCACTGCGGCCGGGCGGCGGCGACGACGAGAAGCGTAGCGGCGGCGAGCACGAGGATGCCGCCGAGGGAGAAGGCGGCCCCCTGCCAGCGGGCCGCCTGGGGCCCGGCGAACTCGCGGCGTGCCCGCTTTCGCCATCGGGCGAGCCAGGCGGCGGCGGCGGCCATGAGGGCGACGACCGCGAGCAACGCCAGGTATTCGGGCTGGGCGAGACGGATCACGCTGCCTGCCTCCAGAGCGTCGCGCGCATGGCCAGCTCGCCGGCCAGCAGGAACAGCGCGGCGATGGCGAAGTAGGCGCCCAGCTCGTTGTAGGCGCCGAACTGCGGCCGGCCGACTCGCGATTTCTCCAGCTCGTCGATGCTTTCGTATATCCCGGCGAGCGCGCCTTCGTTCTCGGCTGGGAAGTAGCGGCCGCCCGTGACGCGGGCCATTTCCTGCAGGGCCTGCTCGTCCACGTTGGCCTTCCCCTGCTGGCGCGTCGACGGCTCGATGATGCCGATCGTGTAGACGCGGATGCCCAGCGTCTCCGCCAGGCGCGCGGCCTTCAACGGCTCCACGTCACCCTCGTTGTTTTCGCCGTCGGTGGCCAGGATCGCCACGCGGCTGCGCGCCCTGGACTCGCGGAGGAGGAGCAGCGCCTCGCTGAGGCCGTCGCCGATGGCCGTGCCGTCGCGCAGGTTCACCTGGTCGACCCGCCCGATGACCTGCGCCAGGGCATCGTAGTCCAGCGTCAAGGGGCTGAGGACCAGAGCTTCCGCCCGGAAGATGACCAGGCCTAGGCGGTCGTCCTTGCGGCCCTCGATGAAGTCCCTGAGGACGCGCTGGGCGACGGCGAGGCGGGACTCCTCGCCGCCGAAGGACGTCGCCATGCTGCTGGAGGTGTCCAGCGCCAGGGCGACGTCGATGCCCTGGCCCGGCAACTCGCTGTTCGCCTGGCCGGTCTGCGGCCGCGCCAGGGCGACGACCAGCAGCGCCAGGGCGAGGGCGCGCGCGCCCGTGGGCAGCCAGCGATAGCGCAGGCGCCAGGTGGGGCGCATGGAGGCCAGGAGCGCCGTGTTCGAGAACCGGCCCGGCGCCTCGCGGGAGCCGGCGCGCCGCTTGAGCAGGAGGAGGGGCGGCAGCGTCAGAAGGAGGGCGAGCGCGAAGGGGTCGGCGAAGGTCATACGGCGGCCTCCTGGCGCTCGCGGGGGCGGCTCATCTCGACTACCTCGTACGCTGCCGTCAGGTCGGCGTCGGCGCGCTCCGCGGCGGGGCGGTAGCGGGCGTAGACCACGGCGTCGCACTGCTGCAGCAGGCCGCTGGCGACGCGCACCTGCCAGCGGTCGAGGCCGCGGGCGAGCATCTCGCGCTCCAGCTCGCGGGTGGTGAGCGCGAAGGCGGGGAAGGCGTAACGTTCCGTGAGGTACGTCCGGACGGTGGACCCCAGGGCGGTGTAGTAGGCAACGTAGTCGGCCTCCGCGGCGAAGGCGGCCCCGGCGCGGTCGAGGACGGCTCGGGCTCTGTCCTCCGGCCCCAGGGCGGGGACGGGCAGCGGCCGCGGCAGGTCCGCCAACCGGCGACGCTTGAGAGCCTGCCGGCGCCGCCAAAAGAGCGCCGCCGCGGCGGCCGCGGCCAGAGCGGCCCCTGCCGCGGCGGGGGCAAACCATCCCGCGCCGCCGGCGCCGATTTCGGCCTGGGGCTTGAGGTCCTTCGGCTCCAGGTCTCCCGGCGGCAGCACGCTCTCGACGGCGATGCGGCTGGCCGGCGCCTGCACCTCTCCCGCCTCCCCGGAAGGCGTCGCGTAGCGGATGACCAGCGGCGGCACGTCCACCTGGCCGGTCACGAAGGCGGCCAGCTCGAACGTCATCGCGATCTCCGCTCGGCCGCCGCCTACGGGCCGGCTGCGCGTGCGGGGCGTATCGACCACTCCCACCTCGGGAGGCAGGGCCGCGCGCACGAGGGTTAGCTGCGTGCCCTCGTCCGCCTCGAGGACGACCTCGTAGCGCAGGCGGTCGCCGACGGTGACGCGGTCGGGGGCGTCCACGCGGATGTCCGTCACCTCGGGGGCGTCGGCGCGAACGCCGGACGCAACGGCCAGCGCGAGACCGAGGGCCGCGCAGGCGGCCGCGATCGAGCTTTTCATGCCACCGCCCGCCGGCGCCGGGCCCGCGCCTTGAAGAAAGTCAGCAGCGCCTGGATGTAGGAGCGGTCCGTGCGCAGCGCGACCTCCTCGACGCCGAGGCCCGCGAGCAGCCGCCGCCGCTCGGCAGCGCGCTCGGCGGCCGCGGCGGCGTAGCGCGCGCGCTGCCGCTTGTCTTCCGTGTCGACGAGGACGGTGGCCCCGGTCTCCGGGTCGCGGAGGCTGATGAGGCCCACCCGCGGCAGCTCCAGCTCCCGCGGGTCCGTGAGGCTGATGGCGGTGATGTCGTGCTTCTGGGCGGCGAGGCGCAGCGAGGGCTCGTAGCCGCGGGCGTGGAAGTCCGAGATGAGGAAGGCGACGCTGGGGCGTTTCGTCAGGCGCATCAGCAGGTCCAGCGCCACCGCCAGGTCGGTGCCGGACCCGCGGGGCCGCATGCCCAGGAGGTCGCGGGCGATGCGCAGCATGTGCTGCATGCCCTTCTTCGGCGGCAGGAACAGCTCCACGCGGTCGCTGAAGGCGATGAGGCCCGTCTTGTCGTTGTTGGCGTCGGCGGCGAAGGCGAGGAGCGTGGCCAGCTCGGCGGCCAGCTCGCGCTTGGTCACGGCGGTCGAGCTGAAAGCCGAGGAAGGACTCACGTCCACGAGGAGGTAGAGGAGGAGTTCGCGTTCCTCCACGTACTTCTTGACGTAGGGGGCGCCCATCCGGGCGGTGACGTTCCAGTCGATGAAGCGGACGTCGTCGCCGGGGGCGTATTCGCGCACCTCGCTGAACTCGAGGCCGCGGCCGCGGAAGACGCTGTGGTATTCGCCGAAGAACAGCAGCCGGACGAGGCGTCGCGCCCTGATCTGGAGGCGCCGGATGCGGGCGAGCAGCTCCTCCTGCGTCAGGCCTTCGGTGAGGTCGGTGCCGGCGGTCATGTCACCAGGCGCCACGGTGGACCACCTCCGCCCGCGGCCGCCGCCCGCGTCGTGTGGAAAGCGAGGGCCGGTCGTCGGCGCGGGGGTAGCCGGCGGCCACCGTGCCCACGGGCGTGTACTCGTCCGGGACGGCGAAGGCGCGCCGGAAGCCGGGGACGTCGTAGACGCTGAAGAAGCAGGCGCCGAGGCCCAGGTCTACGGCGGAGAGCAAGGCCAGGAGCGCCGCCATGCCGGCATCGACGTGCCAGTAGGGGACGGGCCAGCGGGCCTCGTCCATGTCCGTCCAGCCCTTGTCGGGCTCGGCGTAGCGGCGGAGATAGGTGAGCTTGTGGCTGAGGACGACGACGAGCAAGGGGGCGTCCAGGAGGTGGGGCCAGGCGAAGTCCTTGCGATACGGCTCCGGGAGCTCCGCGTCCCAGTAGCGGCCGGTCTCCTCCGGCCCTTCCAGGACGAGGAACTCGATGCCCTGGGCGAAGCCGGCGGAAGGGCCGCGGCGGGCGTTATCGACGATCCGCTGCGCGGCGCCCGCGGGCAGCGGCTTGGCTTCGAAGCTGCGCACCATCCGGCGCTTGACGACCACGTCCTGGAAGTCCACCCCGTTACCCCTCCCCACCAGAGTACAGAGTACAGAGTGCAGAGTGCAGGCAAGACGGGCCGAAATCCCTGCACTCCATCCCGCGGGCGCCATCCGCGGGCTGCGTGTTGTATGAAGCGGCCCGCCGGGCAGCAGCCCCTCGCCGCATCGCGGAGAGGGGCGCGCGGCAGCGGGGGTGAGGTCCGGGCGGGGTTTCTCCCGTACCGCGGCCTGGAGGCCACGGCATCGGCCGAAGCGGCGGGCGGCGCCATCCATGGGCCGCCCTCGGAAGAAGACCATCCGCCGGCGAAAGCCCCTCGCCGCACCGCGGAGAGGGGCGCGCGGCAGCGGGGGTGAGGTCGCCGCGACATCGGCCGAAGCGGCGGCATCCATCTCGCGGGCGCTATCCACCGGCCGCCGTCGTACGAAGCGGCCCGCCGGCGAAAGCCCCTCGCCGCATGGCGGAGAGGGGCGCGCGGCAGCGGGGGTGAGGTCCGTCTTTTCGAGGCGGGGTTTCTCCCGT
>Ga0073934_10010303_pt1 | contig 11653 bp, 11 predicted proteins | sample LarsenN4metaG_FD_76834 | JGI IMG/M metagenome (GOLD analysis project Ga0073934, IMG submission 76834) | Hot spring sediment bacterial and archeal communities from British Columbia, Canada, to study Microbial Dark Matter (Phase II) - Larsen... ... | reverse complement strand
TTACCGCCGTCGCGATGTGGAAATTTCTCTCAGAATAAAGGAATTGCTTTATGATGAGATGTACACAATCGCCGGTGCCCGCAAAAAACTTCAAAGTGAATTAAAAGAGCCGCCGAAATTAAAAATAGTTCATCCGGAGCCAAAGCCGGCCTTAGAAGAACCCGAAACTCCGTTTTTGTTTGAAAACGATGTAAAGTTGGATCCCGTTCCAAATGAAATTATTTTATCAGAAAAACAACGACAGGCTATTGAAACAATCGCCCGTAACCTTTATGAAATTCGCGAGCTGCTTTTCCGAAACCTTAAATAAGCCTTTGCTTATTGACAAACATATCAAGTCGAATTTAATCTTGTTTTAACAGCTTTTTCGGGACGTAGCGCAGTCTGGTAGCGCGTTCGCTTGGGGTGCGAGAGGTCGTGAGTTCAAATCTCGCCGTCCCGACCAATAAGCACGGGGCCTTCCGAAATTTACGGAAAGCCCCGTCTTTTTTATAACGCCTGCATCCCAAACCCGATACGGACATAGGCCGCTTATCACAAAAAGCGTAGTCTCAAAAAGCTGACTTGAACAGCAGATGGTTCAACACCGAATAAAGTTACTGATAAACAAACATCATCGACGGTTAAGTTAATTCCAGAGGTTCTCGTCTCTATAAAGGTAGAGCCGCCATCCGGCGAATGTCTACATTAACCCGCTACAGCAAGCAGTCTCGGCGGTAAGCGAAAACTTCGTGCCTCACTGCTTGTTTCATAGCTGTTTTGTTGGGAGTGTTTCGAAAATCGAATCAGTTTCAAGGATTAGCCAGCATCTGTTCGATAATAAGAGGGCGAATCGCGTTCCAGATTGTAGTTCCCGTTGAAGTGCGGTCGTATATTAGCAAAACGGCGGTGTAGTTGTAATTCAAATCAACCCAAGGCGTGCAGCCGAAAGCGCCCTGGTCTGAAAGTTCCAAACCCGGCGTTTGCGGCGACGGCTGGCTTTGCAGATACGCAGCCGAACTGTGCCACCAACCGAAACTGTACCCGGTCAGGGTCGTGCCGCCGGGCGAGTTGACTACAGGCAAATCGCGTTTCTGGTCGGTTTGCATTTCGTAATACATGGCTCTAGATAAAATCCGTGTGTCGCCGTAAACGCCGCCTGACAAATATGTTTGAATTATTCGGTTGTAATCGCCGACATCTGAAGACGCGCCGCCCGCAATGCGCGGATTCTGCGTATTTGTGTAGGTAAAGCGCGTTAAATTGAGCGGATTCGCCACCTTTTGCGCGAAGAACTGATTCCAACTCATTCCGGTAATCGCTTCGACCACACCGCCCGCGACTTGAAAACTTGAACCGCCATAAGCGAACTTTGTGCCGGGCGCAAAGCCGAGAGGCGAATTCAAAATTTCCTGCACGCATTGTTTTAAGGTAGTAGTTGCCTGATCGTTCAGACAATCGCTCGGCGCCAAACCGGAGGTGTGATTGAGCAGCATGCGAGTTGTAATCGTTGCTTTATCAGCCGGAATCGTTGCATAGCCGTTGCTCAAATAAGTCGAAATCGGCGCGTCCAAATCAAGTCTGCCTTCGTCGACGAGCGTTAAAATAGCCAGCGCTGAAGGCATTTTTGTCGAAGAGGCAATTGGCAAAATCGAGTTGACGGTTTGATTGCCAAAGGCTTGCGAGTAAATAATTTTGCCGTGCCGCGTAATTTGCAAAGTCAATCCGGGAACAGTTGCAGGAACAAAGCTTTGCAAACGCGCCGTCAATGCCGCCCAGTTGTAATTGCCGACAGGCGCGTTGCTGATTGTCAGATTTGAAGCGGTCGAAGCGCGGTTTTTCCAAATGACTTTGACTTCAAAAGTGCCTGTGTTTGACGCGAGATTAGCCGGAACTGTCGCCCGCAATTTGTTCCAAGAAACAAAATAAGTGTCGAGAGTTACGCCGTTGATTGTAACAACAGAGTTTTTCTTGAAACCACTGCCCACAACTACAATCGGAAAAGCCGTCCCACCCGATTGAACCTGACTCGGACTGATTGAATAAATTCTCGAAATTTGAGCAAAAGCATTAGAAGCGAAAAAAAAGAAGAACAAAACAACAATGCCTGATTTGAAATAAAACATCTAAAATCTCCTGAAATTATAAAAAAGTGAAATCAATTTGCGATTTTAGACGATTTATCAATGGAAAAAGTCGAAAATATAAACTGCCAAAAATTTCAATCACAATGTAATTCCCCTATTTTTTGCAGATTTGAAAAATACTGAACTTCACAACGAAATACCCAATGATTGAGATGACGTGGGCGGAAACCGGCAACACGCAAGTTTAGGGAAAAGACGACATTGATAACAACGTAGCTGCTTCCGCCTCGCGTCCATTGAATTCCTATGCAAAGTCAATCATCAAACGGCATTCAGCAGCCGTATTTTGCGATTATACAAAACGTTCTTCCAGATACCAATAGTCCAACTCTTTCTTGAGCATCACAAAGATAATCGTCAGCAATTTTCTCGCCGTCGCGCAGATCGCTTTGTCTGACCCTTTCTCGCGTTTCTTCTTTTGATAAAAATCCATCAACGGCGAACTTGATTTATTGACCATTGACAGAACTGCGCGCATGGCGACAGTTCTCAAGCGCTTTCTGCCTTGTTTGGTGATGTGTCCTTGACGCGTCGTTTCATTCGGTTGCCGGATGCTTGTCGCCAACCCCGAATAAGCCGCCAGCTGCTTGCTCGTTTCAAACTGCTAGATCGGGCCGATTTCCGCCAATAAACTGATCGTCGAGAGAAGATTCATCCCGTGCAATTGCAAAAGCCGCCGGATGCCTTTTAAGTTTCTCCCGAGGCGCACAATCTCGGCTTCGAGGCGTTCGACTTCAGCATCGAGCTTGCCCATCTGCCGGATTGCCGATTGCAGGATCACTTGATCTGCCGCTGACAAGTCATCGCGTTTGAGCAGCCTCTCTCTGGCAATTCTTGAGGCAAAAGCCGAACGCGAAAGCGCGATCCCGTGCCTAGTCAAGGCGGCATGTCCGAGATTCCTGCACTTGGTTCTGATTCCGACCAGTGTTTCTCGTGCTTGCAGCAGAGGCCGAAGCTGGCGGATGCGCTCGCTCGCGACAGGCACTTGCGGCAAATGGTCGAGTTTCAAAAACCGAGCCAGTGTCAGGGCATCCGCCTTATCGGTTTTTTTCTTCGACTTGGCAATCACCGAAAAACGGTATGTATCAACCAGCACGATGCGACCGACACTGGCTTTAATCTGGTCGTAGAAATAATAAATGTTCTGCGTCACTTCTACCGCCACCGCATCGTCGGTCTTCAACCGCTCGGTGAAACGCTTGATGCCGGCTTTGGACAACGGAAAAGTTTCCAGTTTTGATGTGTCGTACTCGTTTAAGAAACAAACGACAAAGTTTGTTTTGTGTAAATCAACTCCGATGTGTATCACAAGTCTATCCTCCTTTTTGTCGAAGGCTCTTGATTAACAAAAGACTCGGCTCGGTGTATTTCCACGCTCCTATCCGGGATCAAATTTGTCCCATACCGTGTTGCGGGTCAGGGTTCTAATTGGACACTGTTGGTCGGGATTAAAAGTCCCAAAATCATTGCCGACCTTCACCCTGTCTTTTGTTTGCGACCTCCTAAGTTGTCACAAACAATCATACGCCGATTCTTTTGCTTGTATCACGACCTGTTGGGATTTCCATAACTACTCGGTATCTTCTTTCTTCTCATGTAAGTTGGCGAAATCGGCGGTCAAAACAAATCAACATCGCTGTAATTATAACGGTGATTAAACTTTCATAATAAATTCTGGTGTCAACTCCATAAGCGGCTTCAATGGGAAAAATTTCTACAGTGATATTTGTAAAAGTGTGAAAAAGCAGACATGCAAAAATATTGCCGTTGGTTTGCAAAAAAATCCAAGTGTATTGAAACGACAAAGCCGTTACATAAATTAAATATAGCCAAATCGGTGTGTAAAACTGGCTTGTTCCGGCATTCCAAAAAAGCGGCAAATGCCATATCGCCCACAAAACTCCGAGCGTCAACGCCGCCGGTGAAACACTCGTGCGTTCCAACTTCTTTGCCAATGCAAACCCGCGCCAGCCGAATTCTTCGCCGAACGAGCCGCCCAGAAAGAAGTAAATAAAAAAGTCCCGATTAGTGAAGGCAGTTCTATTTTCGGAGTTTTTCCGCCCACGACAAGAAACGCAATTAACGCAGTTAAAATCGGCGCGAAAATGATAAAAAGATTAATTTGAAAAGGGATGCGCCAATTAAAACCGGATTGAATAAGCCGCCCGACACCCGCTCCGCCCTCCTTGTGCCAAGTCAGCAACGCGGCTGAAACAAATGGCGCGAAAATGCCGATGAGCAAAAAGATTTTCGGCGAAAATGAAAGTTCAATCAACTTTTGAGATTCCAACGCCGCCGGAATGAAAAACGCCCAAGCAAAAAAATAAGCAAGCAGAAAATATACCGCCAGAAATTTTCGAGTTGATTGCGCAAACTTTGTTTCTCCCTTTAATTCCATATTTACGTCAGAGAATTTTGATAGTTATTTGTTCATACTACATTGTGTCATAATTGATGAGAAGAAGCCCAACGGCTGAGATGACGTGGGGCGAAACCGCCGCCAAGATCGTTTGAGTTAAACAGACAAACCAACAAACAAACACGCTGTTTCGCCCTCACGTCCATTGAATTGTTAGCCCGCCGCATGAATTGTGATAAATGCGGCGGGCGCAATCGTCACAGTTGTGAATTGCTGTCGCTGATTTAATCAATAATCGCCTATTTCAATTTCAAACTCGCCTCCACCTCCGCCAGGACGATTGCAAGATTGATTTGTGCAGTCGAAATCTCCCGCAGGAACGCAACGTTCGTTAAATGTGCTTGACCCGCACGAATAAACCACGGCACCTCTTACCGTAGTAGATTCTCTAGGAACACATTTTTGTTTCGCGCAATCAGACTCCGCCATTCTTGAAAACATTTGATTATTTACGTCTGGAGATGCGCCATCTTCCCAACGCCAAACCGAACCATCCGCAAACTTAACTTCGTCAATTAGCAAGTCAACGTCAAACTCTCTGTTAAGTTCTCCTTTGGTGAGAAAATTACGATAAAAGTCAAAAAGGGAAATTACACGTAGCCGTATTAAGCCCATTTGACCTGAAGGTAGTTCATTACGAAAATTGAGCAATCTTGTTTGTCCTTGAAGGAGAATACGGCTTCGGTCTTCATTTTCATAAAGAATCCACTTTACTTTAACGCCTTTAACTGGCTTTGTCGAAATGTTTTGAATCTCAAATCTTTCTACCGCAAGCTGTTTGGTTGAAACCGATTGAACAATGACCGGCGCGTTCAAATAATCTTGTCCGGTATAAGGATGAAAGACAATAGACCAGTTTCCAACCGGAAGTGGTTCTAACAGACTGTTTCTTTCTGCATCTTTAGTTTGGGCAAACCCGTAAAACGTAAAAGCAGGAAGCATAAGCATTCCTGCTATGAGAAGTGCTGTTTTTGTTGCGCTAAACATTTTTTCTTCCCTCCTATTTAATTTTGTTGTTTTTGCCGTTTGCCTCAATCAAGTTTGATTTTGAATCGAAGCGGGCTAACGGCGGGGATGAGCGGGGCGAAACCGCCGCCAAGCCTGCTATAATTTAACGGACAACGCCCAAAGAAAGCCGCTGTTTCGCCCTCACGTCCATTGAATTGTTCGGCACGATAACAGAAAAAATAATTACCTCTGCCGACGGGCAAAACTAATTAGTGGTGAGAATTGCTTGCGTCCAACTGGCGCATCAGCCCGGATGATCTACCGATGCGCCACGCGGACGCATCAGCAAAAATAGCAAAGAGCAAATATGGAAATTTATGCTCTCTATCTACAAAAGCCATAACAATGAGGAAAAGCATAACGCCGCAAGACAAAGCAAAGCCCAACCATGTCTTCAACCATTTTTCTCCCCAAAAACTGAGTCCGAAAAACACCAGAATTAGCAAAAATGGTAGCAAATTTTCCATAATCAACCTCAAACGATGAATATGTTTGTGATCTAAGTTCTTCAGGGAAGGTTTACTGCCTCACAGACTTCATAAGCGGGAGCAATCCTTCCCTGAAGAACATAAATTCTATACAAAGCAGATTGTGCTAACTGCTACGCCTGTGCAGAAACTGCACAACGCAACATAGGCACAAACCCAATACCATCCGGGACCAAGAAGCGTGCAGCCTGCGAGTGCCGCTACATACGGACCCCAGCGACATTTGGTTGGAGCTAACTCCGGAGCTAAACCATTATTTGCGTATTCGTTGAAGTTGTCGAAGAATCGCTCGGTTTTTGCATGAAGTGGAGTTTTTTGTAAAGCCGCAAGTACTTTCAGGCATTTCCTTCATCATTTGGAGGACTTCGGAATATTTATCAAAGATTGCTTTACGCGCATTGTCTAAACGATGGTTCAAATCTTTGATTTCTGATTCGAAAAACTGCAGCAAACTTAAAATTTACTCATCATCTCTAGCTTGATAAGCAGCCTTGATAGCAGAAATAGAAATGTTGCGGTCAACCACGCGCTGGGTTATCTCGTTTCTTATCGCTAGAAGAGTTTGCACGTCAGGGTCTTGTTCCAGCAATGCATCAAGTTCATCTGGACTTCGCTCTGGTGCGTTTGCAAGAGAAACATTACGAGACGCTTCCGTTGCAAAAGCATTTTCACGAGCTAGTCCCACAGGAAACTGCGTTACAAAAAGAACAATAATTACGACAAAGCAACGACTGTTGCTGTAAAGGCTTGAAGTTTATTTCTCATTTCTTTATAACCTCCTATGTGAATTGATTTATTTCTTTTAGAAATTACGCGAAGTTGAGCGAAGAAGTTAACAGTTTGAGTCAAGGATTTTTTCAACTGCGTAAGTTCTTTTTTTTGTATTTTTAGCACAAACATTTATTCCAATGCAAGTGCCGAATGGCGGAGACGATGTGAGCCGAAACCGCCGCCAAGCCCGCTTAATTTTAAGGGACACCTCGATAAGAAAGTCGCTGTTTCGTGCTCGCCTGCAATGACTTGTTGGGCGACGCGTTGAAAATTATTGCTTGTTTTTCTTTGGCGGCTGTGGCTTATAAATATAACTGTCACGCGCTCGCACTATCGCTTCAGGAATATCAACTTGAACCTTGATTCGCCGCTTTTCTTTTTCAGTAGTTTGATTCTTCGGGTAATAACCTAAGCTGTATTGCTGACGCAATTCTTCCGCAATCTGTGTAAATGCTCGGACAAGGTTTTTAGCTTTTTCCGCGTAATAAAAACGCCCGCCGGAATTCCTCGCCAACATCTTCAGATAGCGAGTTCCGCGCTCGTAAGCGGCGCGAATCGGCTCGCCGCTAGGAGTTGTGTAAATTGTCGCTCCCAAATGACTGTTTGCCGCTCCAAACCGCTTGGCGATTATATCTTCATAACCTTGATATTGAATCGGATAAATTAGACCATTTACCTCATCTGCCATCTGAAGTGAGGACTCAAAAGTTGCGCGGGTGCTTGTTGTATCAACGCCGTCAGTTAAAATCACTATCGCTTTGCTTCCCGCTATGCGATTAAGATGTTGAGTGATTGCCATCTCATTTGCGTCATATAAACTTGTGCCGCCGCCGGTTTGCGTGCGGCGAATCGCGTCAAATAATTCTTAACGGTCATCGGTTGATTTAGTCAGCGTGACGATTTTTTTGTCGAAAGCTACCACAATCACGCGCTCATTTAGGCGCAGTTGTTCAATAAAAGCGATAGCGGCAGCTTGAATTTCGTCAAGTTTAATCTTTGTCGAGTCACTGACATCCAGCAATAACGCAACCGTAAAGGGTTTGTCAGCCGTCTCGAAAAAAGCGATTTCTTGTTCGACGCCATCTTCAAAAATGCGAAAATCTTGCGGGCGAAGATTAGAAATAAAACCGCCGTTACGATTTTTGACGCTGACGGGAACGGTGACAAGCATTGTATTAATACTCACAATTTCATCATCCGTTTGATTCTGCGCTAACGAAAACATCGGAACGGCAAGGACGAGGAAAAAGTAAGAGATAACGATAAGCAGTCTCATAATTCAAACTCCTTTCCGATTGCAGCGGTTGAGTCATTGGCATGAAAAGCAAAAGACACGCCTTTCTGCCAACGAAAATAAATTTTACGGAAACGGGCAACAGGTCGGACCGCAGGGACCGCAATCCGTACATTCGCCCGGAGCCGGACAGCACGGTGTTCCAAGACACACGCCACAAATGCAATCATTGGACGCAGAAACCGAAACGGGCATTGGTTTTGCAGGCACGACTCGGAGTATGAATGCTTTTTCTCCAAATTTAATGCCGTATTTGCCGAACTCGGAGACTGCGACTGATTCGCCTTCTCCTATTGTGTAGGAAGCAATATTTTCCGCCTTAAGAGCATATCAATCACGGCAAGTCTTTGCGGCGCTCGCATCGCCATATAAGGCAAAAATACTGACCTTAATTTTACCATCTTCCATTTGAGGGGCAATTCTCAACGCCGTAATTTGTTACGTTGAACTTTTATCGGATTGAAGTCGGATGTGCGAAACAGGCTTTTTGAAAGATGTCGAAACGGGAAGATAGTGCGAGCCATCTTTCGAGACGATTTCCAGACCTAGACCGGAACGGGATTGTTGAACTTTTTGCTGGGCAAAAACGCCGACAAAAGTAGCAAGAAGTACAACAGACAAAGCACCAAGAATTTTTTTCGCGATTCATCGTTCAGTACCTCCTATGATTAAGTGGATGCTTAAACTGGCCGGTTTTTCCATTGCCGCATCCGTGTTAAGCGATAGCATCAAAATGGCGGAGAAGACGCGGCGCGAAACCCCCGCCATACAAGCTAAAAGCACCCAAAGCCCGTTGATAACAATATCGTTGTTTCGCTATCACGTCCATTAAATTGTTGGGCGGCGGTTTAGGCAGAAAGCAAAATCCGTCAACTTTCAAACATTAACATTAAATATGCCAAAAACAATAATAAATGGACTGCGCCTAGCAAGACGTTTGTGCGATAGTTGGAGAACGTGATTGTACTTAACGCCAGCAACAGCAGCAGCAAAATCGTATTAACCGTGCTGAGGCCAAGGATAATGGTTTTGCCCATTATTAAGCCGATTGTTAAAACCGCCGGAATTGTCAGCCCGATGGTCGCCAGTACCGAACCGAGCAAGATATTAACCGAACGCTGTAATTCATTACGGACGGCGGCGCGAACCGCGCTCATTGCTTCGGGCGAGAGTATCAAAATCGCCACCAAAAAACCGCTTAGAGTTTCGGGTGCGCCTAAAACGCGCGTTCCGTATTCGAGCGGCACGGCAAGTTGTTTGGCGAGAATAACAAGCGGCAGGATATAGAATACTAAAAACAAAGCGTGTTGTCCGGTTGATTTGACTTCGTGTTCGCCGTGAAGTTGCGGGTCTTCGCAGGCGTTTTCAGGCGCCGCGGTGTCGTCAGGCGAGATAAAATACTCGCGGTGACGACTGGTTTGTACACCGAGGAAAATCGTGTAAATGCTGATTGACATCAAAATAGCGAAAAGGCTTTGAAATGGCGAAAGCGTCGGTTCGGTGGTTGTGGTCGTGTAATTCGGCAGCACCAAGCCGAAAACCGCAAGCGGAATAGTCAACGCCAGATAAGCGTTCGCGCCTTGTAGGTTGTAAGTCTGCTCGTGATGCCGCAAAGCACCGAGCAAAAGAGAAACTCCGGTCATTCCACCTAAAAGAATCATTACGACGGAAAACATCGTGTCGCGGGCAATCGTCGGATTATCCTTGCCCGTGAGCATAACCGCCGAAATCATCAGCACCTCGACACCGATAACTGAAAGCGTCAAAATCAATGTGCCGAACGGCTCGCCCAAAATAATCGCCAAACTTTCCGCGTGCCGCACGATGGCAAAAGCCGACAATAGAATGACGCTGAACAGCCAAACTGCAACAAACGTGAACCAAAGCGGGTTGGATAAATCCGCTAACCAACCACCGCCGAAAAACAAAAATAAAATCGTCGTGAACAGGCTGGCAAGCAAAAACCATTCTTGACGCAACGACGTAAGGATATTGTTTTGCTTTTCAATTGTTACGGCTTCAGCATCCATAACAAAAGTTTAGTGTCAAATTAAAGACGATGTAACACAAACGGAAAACCGCCCAACGATTGAGATGACGTGGGCGGAAACCGACTACACGCAAGCTGACCTTTGACGGACAACATTTTTAAGAGAGTAGCTGTTTCCGCCTCGCGTCCATTGAATTGTTGGACGGCGGCTGATGAAAGAACTACCGTGAATATCTACCATAAATTTCAAAACCGTGCCGCTTATTTGGGAGCTGGAGGGAACGACTTCTTTTGCAAATCCTTTTTGATAGAATTTAGTTCCTTTCCATTAAGAAGTGAATTTGCTTTCCGCAATTTTTCTATTGTTTTATTAAAGTTATTTTGATTTACGCGACGTGCCAACGCGGTTGCAGCTAAAGATCTAATATAATCATCTTCCTTTGCGTCGTAAGCAATTTCTATTAGAAATTTTATCCATTCTTCCGAAAGCGTAATTTCGTCAATGCTTGCCAAGAAATTCAAGGCGTAAATCTTATCCTGCAAATTTGGCGTGCTTTTCTCTCTTGGAAGTATCTCGGTAGTTTCCTGCACTAAACTTCGCTGCATTTGCACGTCTAGCTTGCCTAGCATCCGAACGTCAACCTTTATATATTGAGCGATTAAGGCAAAGAGTTCTTCTCTAGTGGCAGGTTTGCCTTATGCTCGGCTCGCTGTTTTAACTTTTTCCAACAAAATTGCTAACGGGTGTTCAACGCCTCTTTTCTTGGATTCTTCAATCATTTAACGAATCAACTGTTGAGCCGCTTCGTAAGTTTGGGCTTCGTTCCACCATTTTTTGTCCCTTAAGCGCAATATCAGAAGAACTCAACTCGGCCCAGCCGAAAGGCCTTTGCCGGATTTCTTTACGGTGAAGCGTGGCTTGAGCGGAAATTTCTTTTTCCCGGGTTTGAATAGTTGGAGCAAACTGGTGAAGAATCTCCGCGCCTACATAATTTGCTAAACCGTCCTCGAAACAGCGAGTTTCTTCGTGGATAATAAATTTTTCCAAAGTCGGATGGGTAATTTCGTGCGGGATTGTTTGATACAGTTTTTTACAAAATTCTTGGTTTTGAGCGCAGTCTAAATTAAGATTTTCCTTTTTGCTAGAGACTTTCAAATAAAGAAAAAGATTATCTTGCTTGGGCAAAACTATTTTGTAGCTTTTCGGCGCATTGTCCATTTGAAGCAAATAAAAACGGACTCCGTTGACATGAAGCGACGAGAGAATTTCTTGTGTTTTCTCAACCACTTTTTTGAAAACTTGTGAAAGTTCCTCGGCTTTAGATAAAAACTGGGGCTGCGGGCAATGGCTTATCGATGGTTTACGCTTACGATGGAAACAATAAGCGTGTAAAATCATACAATGCCGTAACGAAGCAGACGACGGTTTTCGTCTACTGATGTAAAGGTCAAGGGAAAAGAGTGGGAGTTTGAAAAAAAAGATATCTCCCACACCGTAAAAAAAGAAAAGAAAGGGTTGGGGATGTGGTTGATGTGATTGGTTTTTGGGCGCTGGGG
>Ga0073934_10010301_pt1 | contig 11656 bp, 5 predicted proteins | sample LarsenN4metaG_FD_76834 | JGI IMG/M metagenome (GOLD analysis project Ga0073934, IMG submission 76834) | Hot spring sediment bacterial and archeal communities from British Columbia, Canada, to study Microbial Dark Matter (Phase II) - Larsen... ... | reverse complement strand
TTCCGTCGAAGGAGACCGAAGGCGGGTAGCCGGCCTTTTGAGCCTGGGTCCGATCTTTTTGGCCCTGGGGCTTTTTTACAGTCCCCGGCCTCAAGTCTTTGGATCTTCAGAGGAGCGGCCATCCATCCTGTTCTACAAGGAAGGGCTAAACGCAACGATCCTGGTTCGGCAAGAACCGGATGGCTCCAGGACTTTACAGATCAACGATTTTGCCGCCGCCGGGACTTCCTATTATTACCTGCGGAATCAGAGAATGATGGGATATCTCCCTTTGTTGCTGCACGAAGATCCTAAGCGCGCCCTGGTTATTGCGTTTGGAACCGGCACCACCGTTGGAGCTTTAACGCAATACGGCGGGCTGGAGGAAATCGATAGCGTAGAGATCGATGAAGATGTGTTTGAGGTGGCCCCTTATTTTGAGGACAAAAACCATCGGGCGATAGATCATCCTAAGGTGAGGAAAATCGTGAACGATGGGCGAAATTTTATCCTTTACACGGATCGAACTTACGATATCATCACCAGCGAACCCCTGCATCCCAAACGGGCCGGGACCGTTAATCTCTATTCGGAGGACTACTATCGATTGTGTAAAGAAAAGCTCACGGCAAATGGGCTGATCGCTCAATGGCTTCCCTTTCACGCCTTTCGGCCTGAAGAATTTAAGAGCCTTATCAAGGCGTTCCAGAACGTATTCCCTCATACGTACCTGTGGGTCGGGGAGCAGATGATTTTGATCGGTTCGAAAAAAAGACTGGAGATCAACTGGAATCGCCTCCAACAGCGGATCCAACAGCCCGGCATCTGGCGAGACCTTGCGGAGATACATTTTAATGACGGGTACGCGATCCTGGCCAGGTTTGTCATGGGGGAGACGCAAACGGACCCCTATTTGCGCGGGGTAAGAACCATTACCGACGATCTGCCGTATATTGAGTACTCGAAAAGCGCCGAGGATACGAATCTTTTCCCGGAGATCCTTAAATTTAAGCGCGACGTTCGTCCCTGGATCTCTCTCGCCGAGGGGGAGGGGGGCCATTTTGAGTTCTCAGAAACCTTGTTCCGCAAGCATGTTAAACAAGTTGAGCAGATTTTAAAAGGGAGGTCTCTGCTTATGGAGCATCAAGAGGAGCAAGCCTTACAAGCCTTTCAGCAGGCGCTGGAGACCCTCCCAGAGGATGCTTATCTCCAGCGTTTCTTAAAGGATTTCAAAAAGGGAACCTCATGAAGTTGCACTCTAAACTCACCCTCATCTTCCTCCTGGCCTTATTTATCCGGCTTCTCCCTTATCCTAACGTGTTTAAAGGAGGGGCCATTTTCTTTGACGGGCCGGACGCTTACTTTCACATGAAGCGGGTTCTGCTCACCGTCCGATACTTTCCCAACGTACCTACCTTTGACCCCTACACCAACTATCCCTACGGTGGGCAGATCATCTGGCCTCCTCTGTTTGACTTCTTCATAGCTTTGATCGCCAAAGGGGTCGGCTTGGGAAATCCCTCCCAGTATCTTACGGAGGCCGTCGGCGCCCTCGTTCCCCCCGTCGTAGGAGCCCTGACCCCCTTTTTCGTTTATCAACTGGCCCGGGAGATTTTTAATCCCACCGTGGGCCTCTATAGCGCCCTATTTCTGGCGATACTTCCGGCCCACGTTACGATCTCAACGGTCGGCATGACGGATCAACATCTGGCCGAGGTTTTCTGCTCAACTTTCACCTTTGCGGCCCTCCTCAGGCTGATTTCCCGAACAAAGCAGCCCGGGCGGGTGGGGGAATGGGAGAGCGGGGGCTATAGCTTGGGCGTCGGTATGGCCGGCTGCATCCTGGCCTGGCAGGGATCTGTGGTCTTTATCGGGTTTATCACCCTTTACCTGCTGGCCCTCTTGGGGCGGCGAGGGGTCCAGGGCGAAAGGGAAGAGGAAAAATTATCTCTCCCCTTTCGCCGGGTATCCCTCCCCTTCGCGGACCCCCTCCTTCGTAAGGTCACCCGGGCTTACGGCCTGGCGCTTATAATCATCGGCAGCGTCACTTATTGGAATCTGCGAGACCCCGTTCGGTCCGCCGCCCTTACCTACGTATCCTTTTCATGGTTCCATTTTCTTTTTACCCTCCTTTGCCTGGTTTTGATCCTTCTCCTGGCCGTAATCGGCTACCCGTCCAAAATGAGGGATGGGACCTTCAAAACAACGGGCCGCGAACCACGAACCGCACCGGTTATCGGTTTTTTAAGCTTATCCCTCGTCCTACTCCTCCTGTTCCTGGGAACGCCCATCTTAAAAGGAGCGCTTTATTTAGCCAACCGGCCCCCCGAAACCGTGCTACGCGAGAACCAGGTCATCCTCTCTTCTTCAAAAGCCTGGGTCCAAACCATCGCCGAATACAAGCCCCTGTTCTTCGTCGAGGGCCCTTTCGATACTTCTTATGCGGAAAGGTCCCTCTCCAAAATCTTTTATTTTATCCCCTTTTTCTGGCTATATGTTATCTTGAAAGCCACCAGGCCGGGTTCCCCGAAAGAGCCTTATAAGCTTTTTTTTCTTGGCCTCTGGACCCTCCTCAGCGGATTCATGGCCGTCTTTCAACACCGCTACACGTACTTGTTTTCCGTGCCCTGCGCGATCTATCTTGGGCTTTTGGTTGAAAGGTCCTTGACCCTGGCCCAAAAATGCAGCCGGCAGCGGGTCGCGGGCAAAGTCTTTAGCCCTCTCCTCTCTACCGCCTGCGGTTTCCTGCCTCCCCTCGTTCTGATCTGGATCCTCTTCCCAAGCCTTCAGTATTTAGCCGAGCTCTCTAAATTGCCCGTTGGCCCGCCGCAAGATATCTACCAGACCCTCCTCCGGCTTAAACACCTCACCCCGGAGCCGGGCGATTTTTATAGCTTGCGCGAACAACCTCAATACGGCGTCCTGGCCAACTGGTCCTTCGGACGGTGGATCAATTACATCGGGCATCGACCGGCCATAGCGGACAACGATGGGTACGGATTCCAAGAGTCTACGCAGTTTTTCTTAGCAGAAGAGGAAGGTCTATCCAATAGAATCTTGACGGAAAGAAAGGGTCGTTATGTGCTGGTTTATGACCTTCTCCAAGCGCTACCTCACTACGCTACCATCCTCGGGCTAGATCCGGCGGCCTACTTTGAAGAGCAGACGTTGAGCTCGGAGGCGGGAAAAACCCTGGTGAGAACTCCCAAGGAAAAGTTCTACTCCCTCATGCAGACCCGGCTCTATGAATTTGATGGCTCGGCGATCCGAAGAGAGACCCTGATTCCGGCCCTGGAGCACTACAGGCTTTTGTACGAGTCGGATTCCCTCCTGTCCGAAGGGAGGCCCCGGCCCGTTCGATGGGTCAAGGTGTTTGAATATGTGGCGGGCGCTTCTATCCTTGGTAAAACCCGGCCAGGGGTTCCGGTCACCCTCCTCCTGAACGTTCAGACCAACCAACAGCGGATATTCCCTTACTGGAACGCGGTGCTGAGCGACGCCGAGGGAAATTTCAAATTTACGGTCCCTTATCCAACCGATGGATCTCTGGCCTCGGTCCGAACTTCAGAGTTTTACTTATTGAAATGCGGCACGGACTTTGAGCGGGTTCAGGTGGATGCCGAGGCCGTCTACCAGGGAAAGGAAATCGTCCTGAAAAGGAGCTGCGAATAATATGCGCCGAATCCAGATGATCTTTCTACTCTTCCTCCCGCTCCTTCTATTTTTTCATGGGCCGCTCCTCTCGGGAAAAGTTTTCTATCAGAGAGATATCCTCCCCTTCTTTTATCCCATGACCCGCTTCAATATGGAGACGATCCAGGCCGGATACGTTCCCCTCTGGAATCCTTACGTCTTATCCGGCATCCCTCACCTGGCCACGCTGGAGCCGGCGGTTTTCCACCCCTTAAATTTTATCCTCTACCTGGTCCCCTTCCCCTACGCGTACACCCTGCTTACGGTGCTGACTTACCTGCTCTCCTCGGTTTTTATGTACCTCCTGGCCAAAAGCTGGGGATTATCCCCGGAAGCTTCCCTGTTCTCTGCGATCGCCTTCACCTATAGTGGGTTTGCCCTCTCCTCCATAAGTTATCTGAATATCCTTCTCCCCTTGCCCTGGGTCCCTTTGACCCTCTATTTCTTTGAGAAAAGTTTAACCCGAAAAACGACGCTATATCCTCTGGGAGCCGGCCTCGCTTTATCTCTGCAACTGTTGGGGGGAGATTTTCTGCATACCATGCTGACGAGCATAATGATCACAGGCTACGCCTGTTTATACGTGAAGGAAAGGGGCCGACGGATCCTCCTGAACGTAATGGGCCTCTTTACTTACGCTTTGACCTTCTCCCTGGTGCAGAGCCTACCGACCTTGGAGCTGGCTCAATATACGTTAAGGAGCCGGGGGGCCGACTACGCGTATTTAACAAATTTTTCTTTTCACCCCCTAAGGATTCTGGAGTTTTTCATCCCCAACCTTTTAGGAACCCTCAGTCCGGCAGAATACTTCTGGGGAAGATCGTTTTTTCCTGACGGGAGGGTCCTATTTCCCAGCGTGTACCTGGGGGTTTTAACCCTCCCCCTCATGGTGCTTGGAATTTCCTCTCAGAGACGAAAAACGATCCTTTTTCTGACGACCTCTTTCTTTCTCTCCCTCATCCTGGCCTTGGGAAAGCACACCCCCCTTCATTACGTTCTCTATAAAACGATCCCCTTGTTTCAGATGATCCCTAACCCGGATAAATATATCTTTTGGAGCACCTTTGCGGGAGCGGCTCTGGCGGGATTTGGAGCGGACCAGGTCCTGAAACGGTACCGGACGGAGAAGAACGCCTCCAGAGCCCGCGTTATTTTCCTGGGCTTCCTCCTGGCGTTTACCTTAGACTTATACCGGGGGAATCACCGGGTCGTTTCCTTAGCCGATCAGGCCCTCTACCTGAGCGAACCTCCCTTAGTGACCTACCTGGCGCAAGAAAAATCAAGCGTACCCGGGGACTTAAATAAATTTTCCCGCATTTACCGTCCGTCTCCCCTTATCGATACGTTCGGAACGGTTTCTTATCGGAGTGCCTACGATCAAAGAGACACCCTGGAATCCAATATCGGAATGCTCTACCACGTCTCCGACGCAGAAGGATTTGTACCTGCGGAGCTGGCCTCCTATGAGACCCTCCTAAAAGCCCTGGAGCTCGTCTCTTTACCCCGTCAGATCAAGTTTCTCGAGATGTTAAATGTCCAGTATCTTTTAAGCTTTAAGCCGCTGAATTGTGACGGGGATCCCTCATGCCCCCCTCTGGAAACAGCTTTCGTTTCTCAGCAACCGGGATTCTGGGTCTATCAGCTCAAAAACTCTGCGCCGCGCGCCGCCTGGGTGATTCCTGTCGCTTACCTGGAGCAGAAGGTGGATATATTAAATTATATCCTTCAAGAGCACTTCGATCCCGGACGCCACGTCATCCTGACGGGCCGGGAGCCGGTCCCCGGCTCCCGGCTCCCGGCTCCCGGCTCTGAGAGGGAGGGGATTCGCCTAAAAGAGTACAACTTAACTCGGGTAACCCTTCAAGTCCAGCGCTCCGCCGCAGGCCTGCTTCTCCTGCGAGATACCTATTATCCTGGATGGAGGGCATTTGTAGACGGCGTGGAAACGGAAATTTTTCAGGCCAACTACGTGCAACGGGCGGTGTATATCCCAGAAGGAGAACACCTTGTAGAGTTCCGTTACGAGCCCCTTTCTTATAAGCTCGGGCTGTTTTTGACCCTCTCTACGGCCTTGGTTTCCCTGGTTCAAATCTGCGCCGGGTTACCCGGTCTCAGAAACCACCGCGTACCAACCACATAAGAAGGGAACCGTACAAAAAAAAACAAAGCGCCTGGCAAGAAAAAAATCTCCTTCAAACCCTCGGGAATTTCCCCTTGAAAAAAGTTCAGAAAACCCGTATCATTTTAACTAAATTGACCGGAGTCGAAGGGGCCTTCTATCTCCGGTCAGCCAGGACTCAGAGTTTTAATTAGCCGTTCCTGTGGGTTCCAGATGGGGGTTCAAGGGCATGAAAAAAGTGGGTATCGTTACCTTAGGCTGTCCTAAAAACACGGTGGACGCCGAAGTTATGGCGGGCTTCCTGCGAGAAGCAAACTATGAGCTGACCTCCGAGGCCAGGGCAGATATTATCATTGTAAACACATGCGGGTTTATCCATACGGCCAAAGAGGAATCTATAGATACGATTCTAGAAGTGGCCCGATGGAAGGAATCCGGTCAATGCCGGTATTTGATTGTAACGGGTTGTCTGGTCCAGAGATATCCTAAAGACCTGGCCAGGGAGCTCCCGGAAGTGGATGCTTTTTTAGGGCTGGACGAGGTACCTCATATTGCGAAGATCTGTGATGCATTAATGCACAGACGTTCCCCCGAGGTGCAGGCCCATCGGTTGTCCCTTAACCTGGTCTCCCAGGGTGCTTATTCATCGACCTATCTGTATGATCACGAAACTCCCCGTCTTAACCTGGGGCCCAGGCATACGGCGTACGTTAAAATTGCAGAAGGCTGCGACTACACCTGTACGTTCTGTGCCATCCCTTCCATGCGGGGGTTATTTCGCAGCAGACCCCTTCCTTCCATCTTCCAGGAGGTAAAAACCCTTGCGGCGCAAGGCGTTAAGGAAATTAACCTGATCGCCCAGGATACGACCGCCTATGGGAAAGATCAAGGAAAAGAGGTCACGCTCTTTCGTCTTCTCGAGGAACTGGTCAAGATCGAGGGTATCGAGTGGATCCGGTTTTTGTATGCGTACCCCACCAGCGTACGAAAGTCCCTCATGGAAATCATCGCCCGGGAGCCTAAACTTTGCAAATATATAGATCTCCCTTTGCAGCATATCGATGATCGCATGCTGAAGGCCATGAACCGTCCCAGCTCCTCGAAAAAGGTGAGGGAATTGATCCAGAGGATCCGTGAAACCATCCCGGGGGTTTCGTTAAGGACCTCGTTTATCGTCGGATTTCCCGGTGAAACGGAAGAGGCCTTCGAGCGGTTGGTGGAGTTTGTCCAGGAGACCCGATTCGATCGGGTCGGCGTTTTCAAATACTCCAAAGAGGAAGGAACGTCGGCAGCTACGCTCGGGGATCAGGTACCGGCTAAAGTTAAAGACAAGAGGTACCGACGGCTTATGAAGGTGCAGGCGGCCATTTCCCTAGAAAAGAACCAGGCCCTGGTAGGGACCAGGCAGCGGGTCCTCGTCGATGGAGTATCTCCAGAGACCCCTCTGCTCCTGGTCGGGAGAACTCAGCACCAGGCCCCTGAAATTGATGGGGCCATTTACCTCAACGAAGGACAAACCGAACAGGGAAGGCTAGAAGAAGTGGAAATTACGAAAGCTTATACTTACGATCTGGTGGGAAGGATCCTTTGATCGGAAAGAGATCTGCGGTCCGGGGTTTCCCAACCTCCGTTCTCTGGCCCTCGTCCCTGACCCCCCCCTAACCGATGACGGACAACTGAGGGCTGATGTGCATAGTCTACTCGATTCGGAATCCATAGTTTCCCTCCGTCAGGAGGTTAAAAAGAACCAGTTACAGTTCTGGCAAGCTGTGGTCCTCATAGGAAGCTTCTTTTCGGGATTGGGGATTCCCCTTATTTTACAAGAAATCCTTTCCTTTGAATATCATTCCTATAAAGGCACGGTGGGGTTTGCGGCCCTTCGCCTTTATCCCGAGCAGAGAGAGTTCTATCTTTACCTGTTGACCCTTTTGATAGTCCCTATAATGACGTCTTTCGGCTATTTCCTCTGGTTTAATCTGGCTGCCCTTCAGCAGAAAATCTGCGCGATCCCCCCCTCCGAGCAGCTAAAGCTTACGGCGTTCAGCTACTTTATCTGGTTTCTAGTTCCTTTGCTTCTGTACGCACCCTATCGCAATGAAGACTTTCTTCTGAGTCCTATCGTTTTTACATTAGGTCTCACTTTTGTCGGTGTAAACCTGGTCGTCCCTTTCTTCTACAAAGACTATGGGGAAAAACGAGATCTCCTCCTCGTGCATTTGGGCGTATTTTTACTTGGCGCCTGTCCGGGCCTCTTCTTGTTAGCAATGCCCGGTACCCCATCTTCCGGGCCCTCTGGATATCCGGATCCGTTAAACTTCCCGGAAACCTATAGTTTCTGGATAGTGCTCATGACGGGAGCCTTGACCTGGCTCATCTGGCTGGTCTTTTCGCATTTAGTTGCCCGGCGGGCACTTCGATCCTCTCAAGAAGTTCTACCGAGAACCGCCCTGGTCTTTTTACCTTTGGCCATCTTGCCCTTGGAAACTCTATCTTGGGCGGAATACATTCAAGACGGCAAGGCCACGATATGGTATCAGGTTCCGGGCCACAGGGCCGCTTTGATACTCCTCACCCTTATCGCTTCCCTGATTATTGGGATCTGGGCGGTCTACGGCCTATTGCACGCCGCTCGCTACCCCTTCCTCCCAACGATCAGCGACCAAAAGACAACGGCCCACGGACAACGAACGACAGATCGCCCGGCTCGGCTTTTTTCCAAGATATTTTTCTGGGGGGCTCTTCCTCTCCTGATCTACGCCCTTTTCTTCCAGGTCAATATTCAAAAAGACCTGGACTTTTTCCATGAAGGCGAAAAACTGGCCCCCGCCCAGGCTCTTCTGCAAGGAAAATCCCCCTACAAGGAGATTTTTTTCATACATGGCCTCTTCGAGGATCCGGGAATCGCCCTGACCGGGTTTAAGCTTTTTGGGAAGTCTGTCGAAGGGTATCGACTTCTCGAAGCCATTGTAAGTCCTTTAGCTATCCTCTCTTATTATTACCTGGGGCTCCTATGCCTTCCGTACGAAGAGGCCCTTTTGCTGGTCGGGTTGATCTTAACAGGATTATTCCCCGTGCTTTCCACCGACAGGGTGCTCATAGCTAACCTAAGCCTTCTTTTTGCAGTGGCCTACCTCAGATACGAACGTAGCCTTTACCTGTTTATCACAGCTTTCACAGCTTTTTTAGGCTTTCTGGTCGCCACGGATACGGGCTTTGCCGTTATTTTCGCTCAGATTGGACTATGGCTTTTCATGGGATTCAGCCAGGCGAAGGGCGAAGGGACAAGGAGCCTTTCCCCCTGGAAACCGGCCTTTATTTACGGGAGCTGTCTCCTTATGAGTTCCCTCCCTTTTATCCTGTATTTGATGAAAGCAGACGCCCTGGGATCTTTCTTCTCTACCTATAGGGAGATCTTTAGGGCTTATGACCACTGGAGCTCGCTCCCGCTGAAGGGGTTTATTTTAGGTATCCACGATCAGTATGAATTTTGGGAAAGTTATTTCATCCCGCTTCTGATCCTCGTGACCCTCATTTTTCTAAGGTTCAAACCTTATCCTCCTCGATGGAGGTCCGAAGATTGGATCCTGGTGCTGCTTTTATTTATTAATATAGTGTATTTTAAGCGAGGGTTAGACCGTTCGGATGCCGGACATACTTTGATGGGAAGCCACTTTGGGTGGATCCTGCTCTTGTTTTTACTTACGGAGCTTATACGCGCCGACAAGAAGTATGCGTTAATATGTCTTTTCCTGGTAGGGCTTTTATTTATCCCGACGCCTACCTTGCGAGAGGGAAAAACGACCCTACCCGCGCAGCTAGAAGGGTTCTCCAGGAAAAACTCCATCGACATAACAGGGCGGGTTAGTATCCCTGCGCCCAGATTGGGGCAGCTTTTCCTTCCACCGGAACAGGCCGATGCCACCCTACAAATGCTCCAATTTTTTGCTGAGAGGACCCGGTCCGACGACTACATTTGGGATTTTACCAACCATGGCGCTTTTTATTTCCTCACAGACAGGCGGAACCCCACCCGCTATCCCCAGGCTTATCATATTATCACAGAGGAGCAACAACGGGAAGTCATCCGAGATCTTCAACGCCACGCTCCTAAATTTGTTATCTTTCGATCACAAACCCACTTTGACGAAATGGACGGCGTAGACAATTACCTCCGCCACTACCTGCTCTCGGATTACCTGCTCCACCACTATAAACCTTCTGCGCAAGTAGCTAACTTTACTCTTTTAGAGCCCGGTTCCATCCGCACGATCGAGGAGCCTTATCGGCAATATTTATTCCGTCCGATTGATTTCGGGTATGTGCCTTTTTTATGGGGAAGGGAAAGATACGAACAAATTCTATCTAAGGATCGGATGCTTATGGAGTGGAAACTTTCTGAGAAGCCGATGGTAACGGATTGGGCGGTGGAGATCGATCCGGAGTTGGTGACCTATCTCATTGTAAATATGAAAGCCGACCGCGGAAAACGGGTCCAGCTTTTCTGGACGGCGCACCCGAAGGAGTTTAGCCGAGGGAATAGCCTTTTGTTTAGTCTTCGCTCCGACGGAGCCTTTCATCCTTACATCTTCCGGTTATCCTCGCTACCGGGATGGGTCTGGGTTGACAAAGTCACCGGGCTCCGCTTGATACCTGTGGATGAAGGCGGATCCGTCGAATTAGAATCTATTAAACTTATCCAAGAGGTCAGAAATGAGAGTTGAGATAAAGCAGATCCAACGGGAATACGACGGTTACTTTAAACTAGATAAAGTGGTCTTCCGCCACGAAAAGTTCGATGGGACGATGAGCCAGGAGATCGAACGCCTCGTCCTTGAGCGGGGTCATGCGGTCGCCGTACTCCTCTATCATCGGAAAAAGAATACCGTTTTGTTGATCAAGCAGTTTCGATGTGCCACCTACCTGCAAGATGGCCCCGGATGGTTGATCGAGGTCGTGGCGGGGATGCAGGATAAAGGAAGGGATCCTCTGACGACGGCCCGGGATGAAGTTCTCGAAGAAGTCGGCTACCGTATACAAACCCTAAAGCCCATCTGTAAATTCTATCCGACGCCCGGCAGCAGTTCCGAAACGATTCAGTTGTACCTGGGATATTTGGACGATGCAGAGCAGGTCAGCCCCGGAGGCGGACTTGCCACCGAGCATGAAGATATCCAACTCCTAGAGCTACCCTTCGAGAAAGCCCTGCAGATGATAGAAACCGGAGAAATCTGCGACGGCAAAACCATCATCGCGTTACAAAGTTTATATATTCAACAATTGACCGCGGCTTAGGAGTTTTTGACAGAAGGGGATTCGATCTTCGGCAAATTCAAATTTCTCCGAGTTCGATTCTACCGCCACCGCCCTGTTAGTTCAAAATTTACCAAATCTTCTAACTATAAGATAACGAGCAATTTCAGCCCGTATTCGTTATTTTCATCAGAAACGATCAAGTTTATCATTAAAAGTAGATTGGTGGAATTCTGATAAATCCGGCCTGTAAAAAATGACGGTCGAATGAAAAAGACATAGCTATTTTAAGTCGAATCATAACAGCCATATTAGCAGCATCCGTTAGAGTGAGGTCTAGCCTTTCGTATCTTTCTATCAGTCTTCTTGCTTCCTGTTCATCTTCATCGATTGTACGGACTATAGTTATAGAGCCATCGTATATGTTCAGAAGAAAATGTCTAGCAACTTGCTGTCCAAGATCGAAGAGGAATCTGCTATAGGACTCGTAGATGGTTGGTAGTGATACAAAAACAGGTAACCGACGGTTCGCGATTGCATTTAGGCATTCAACAGCTTCTTGATGATGTCTACCTTGAGGATTAGCCAGGGCTAGAAACGCACCAGTATCCATGA
>Ga0073934_10010300_pt1 | contig 11657 bp, 11 predicted proteins | sample LarsenN4metaG_FD_76834 | JGI IMG/M metagenome (GOLD analysis project Ga0073934, IMG submission 76834) | Hot spring sediment bacterial and archeal communities from British Columbia, Canada, to study Microbial Dark Matter (Phase II) - Larsen... ... | reverse complement strand
CTACTTCTCCTCGGCCACCCAGATCGGGATGACGGCCACGCCGAAAGAGACGAAGTACGTCTCGAACATCCACTACTTCGGTAAACCGGTCTACAGCTACTCGCTGAAGCAAGGCATTCAGGATGGCTTCCTCGCACCCTACAAGGTGATCAAGGTTCACATCGACCGCGACATCGAGGGGTATCGTCCTGAGCCGGGCAAGCTCGATCGCGAAGGACGCGAAGTCGAAGACCGCATCTACAACCAGAAGGATTTCGACCGAACGCTCGTCATCGACGACCGGACAAAGCTCGTGGCGAAGAAGGTATCGGACTTCCTGAAGGAGACCGACCGGTTCCAGAAAACGATCGTCTTCTGCGTGGACACCGAGCACGCGGCGCGGATGCGGCAGGCGCTCGTCAACGAAAACGCCGACATCGTCAAGGACTACCCTCGCTACGTGATGCGGATCACGGGAACGACAAGGAGGGCGTCGAGCAGCTCGACAGCTTTATCGACCCGGAAGCCAAGTTCCCCGTCATCGTCACGACGTCGCAGCTGCTATCGACGGGCGTCGATGTGCAGACATGCCGGGTGATCGCACTCGATCGCGAGATCTCCTCGATGACCGAGTTCAAGCAGATCGTCGGCCGCGGCACCCGCATCCATGAAGACACGCGCAAGTACTATTTCACGCTGATCGATTTCAGGAAGGCGACGAACCTGTTCGCAGATCCCGACTTCGACGGCGAGCCGGTCCAGATCTACGAGCCTGGCCCCGATGGCCCGATGGCGCCACCGGAGATCGAACCGCCTCCGGACGACCGCGGTCCGACGACGTCCGGGACCACCGACGACGAGGTCATCATCGACGGCGCTGGTGTCATCTGGGAGGGCCATGACACCGACACCACCTATCGCAAGACGTACGTCGATGGCGTAGCCGTCAGCATCGTTACAGAGCGGGTGGAGTATCTCGATTCGTACGGGAAGCTGGTCACCGAGAGCCTGCGCGACTACGGCAGGCGGGAGCTGCGGAAGCGTTTCGCGAGCCTGGACGACTTCCTGACCCGGTGGAAGAAGGCGGAACGGAAGCAGGCCGTGATCGATGAGTTGGAGAGCGCGGGTCTGCCGCTCGACGCACTCGCGAGTGACGTGGGGCCCGATCTCGATCCCTTCGATTTGATCTGCCACGTGGCCTACGACCAACCGGCGCTGACACGGCGTGAGCGGGCCGACAAAGTCCGCAAGCGCGACGTGTTCACGAAATACGGTCCGCAGGCGCGCGCCGTGCTCGAGGCGCTGCTGCAGAAGTATCAGGACGAGGGAGTCACGAACCTGGACGATCCGCGAATCCTGCAGGTGACGCCGTTTGATGCGATGGGAACGCCGCTGCAATTGATCCGGCAGTTCGGCAACCGTCGTGACTTCGAACGCGCCGTCCAGGAACTGCAATCGGCGCTGTACGAGGGAGTCGCATAGCACGCATGTCGGTTCGCAACACAGTCAAATCCATCCAGGACATCATGCGCCAGGACACCGGCGTCGACGGCGACGCCCAGCGCATCTCGCAGCTGTGCTGGATGTTCTTTCTCAAGATCATCGACGACCAGGATCAGGAGCTCGAACTGCTCAACCAGGAGTACCGATCACCGATCCCGGCCGCGCTTCAGTGGCGATCGTGGGCGGCTAACCCCGAGGGAATCACAGGCGACAGGCTGCTCGACTTCGTGAACAACGACCTCTTCCCCGTTCTGAAGACGCTGCCGGTGGCTGGCGTCGGTGACCGGCGTCGTGTCGTCCGCGACGTCTTCGAGGATGCGTACAACTACATGAAGTCCGGTCAGTTGATGCGCCAGGTCGTCAACAAGATCAACGACGTGGACTTCAATAGCCTGGCGGACCGCCAGCACTTCGGCGAGATCTACGAGCAGATCCTCAATGATCTGCAGAGCGCCGGGAACGCAGGCGAGTATTACACGCCGCGAGCGGTCACCGCGTTCATGGCCGATCGTATCGATCCACGTCCCGGTGAAGTGCTGCTCGACCCGGCTTGCGGCACAGGCGGCTTCCTCACATGCGCCATCAGGCACATGAAGAGGAACTACGTGAGGACCGTCGAAGACGAGGAGCAGATGCAGCAGGGGCTGCGTGCCATCGAGAAAAAGCAGTTGCCGCACATGCTGTGCGTCACCAACATGCTGCTGCACGGCATCCACGACCCCGCGTTCGTGCGCCACGACAACGCGCTGGCGCGGCCATACGTCAGCTACACCGCTGCCGACCACGTAGACATCGTCCTCACCAACCCGCCGTTCGGCGGACGCGAAGAGGACGGCATCGAGTCCAACTTCCCGAAACGCTTTCAGACACGTGAGACGGCGGATCTGTTCCTGGCGCTCATCATCCGCCTGCTGCGGCCCAACGGGCGCGGCGGTGGTCCTGCCGGACGGGACGCTCCTCGGCGAAGGGGTGAAGACGCGGCTCAAGGAACACCTGCTGGAGGAATGCAACCTCCACACGATCGTCCGGCTGCCGAATAGCGTGTTCAAGCCCTACGCGAGCATCGGCACGAACCTGCTGTTCTTCGAGAAGGGCGAACCGACGCGCGAGATCTGGTTCTACGAGCATCGCGTGCCCGACGCGCAGAAGGCGTACTCGATGACCAAACCGATCAAGGTCGAGCACCTGCAACCGTGCATCGACTGGTGGGGTGGTGCCGATCGGCGAGGGCGCGTGGAAACCGAGGTCGCGTGGCGGGTCTCCGCTGATGATGTCAAGACGCGCGGCTACAACCTGGACATCAAGAACCCTCACGTCGTCGCCAGCGACCACGGCGACCCGGAGCAGCTGCTGAAGGCGCTCGACGATGCGGAGCTGGAAACGGCACGCCTGCGCGATCAGCTCAAGGCGATCCTGGCCGAGGCGCTGCTGCGATGAACGCGCAGCGGCTGCTCGCCTATTTCGAGCGGATCGCCGATACGCCAGACGCCATCGATCGCCTCAGGCGATTCATCCTTGATCTGGCTGTCCGCGGCAAGCTCGTGCCGCAGGATCCGACGAATGAGCCTGCATCGGAAATACTGAGGCGGATCGCAAGCGAGAAAATCGGCCCGTTTGTCGCAACTGCCGACAGCAACGAAACCGAATCCATTCCGTTTGGCACAGTCTTGGAAGGCGAGCCACCAGTTGGCTGGGTAATCACTACTCTGAGGAAAATAAGCAGCCGGATCCACTACGGCTACACGGCCTCCGCTGACACGACCGTGACAGACGTCAAGATGGTGCGGATTACCGACGTTCAAGACAATACTGTCGCATGGTCTTCTGTACCGGGTTGCGTGATCGACCTCAAGTCAGTCGACCAGTACAAGCTAGAAGCGGGTGACCTCTTAATCGCTCGAACTGGAGGAACAGTCGGCAAGTCGTTTCTCGTCCGAGAGGTTCCGTTTACCTCGGTGTTTGCGTCCTATTTGATCAGAGTGCAAGGCACTCGACACGTTCTCGCCGATTACGTGAAGTTGTTTCTTGAATCGTCACTGTATTGGGATCAACTGCGGGAAGGCACGCGGGGCACTGGTCAACCAAACGTGAACAGCGCAGTATTGGGTCGATTGATTCTGCCGATTCCGCCGTACGCTGAACAACACCGCATTGTCGGCAGGGTCAACGAACTGATGGCACTGTGCGATCGGCTGGAGGCAGCTCGGGCCGAGCGAGACAAGAAGCGCAACCGCCTTACCCTCGCGAGCTTCGCTCGCCTCAACACGCCCGATCCCGACCCAGCCAAGTTCGCCACCGACGCTCGCGTCGCCCTCAGCGTCCTGCCCGTGCTTGCCGCGCGTCGAGACCAGATCCAGCAACTCCGCCAGACGATTCTCAATCTCGCCATTCGCGGGGCCCTTGTGCCACAAGATCCGAGCGACGAACCAGCACTTGACCTGCTACGTCGCGCCGCAATTGAAAAAGCTCGACTGGCCCAAGCCGGACACATCAGAAGTTACAAACCTCGCAATCCACCTAGTAGCGCAGACGTCCCGTTCGATCTGCCCGGTGGATGGCAGCCCGCGTACATTGAGGAGGTCCTAAACGATTTGCAGACCGGACCATTTGGCAGTTCGCTGCATCAGAGCGATTACCAAATTGGCGGCACACCTGTAATTAACCCCGCATCCATTCAGATTGAAGGAATCGTTCCAATCGACAACATGGCGGTGGGGCCACTCACGCTTGAACGGCTTTCATCGTTCAAGCTGAGAGCCGGCGACATCGTGATGGGGCGGCGGGGCGAGATGGGGCGGTGCGCCCTCGTGTCTGAAAAGGAGCACGGCTGGCTATGCGGGACAGGAAGTCTCATCCTAAGGCCTTCCCGATTCGTTCATTCACGATTTATCGTCTTGTTGATTGGTTCGCCATTTGTGCGTGCTTACCTCGCGGGAAGTGCGGTCGGCACGACGATGCAGAACCTGAATCAAGCGATTCTGCTCAAGCTGGCCTTCGGTCTTCCGCCAGCCGCTGAACAACGACGTATCGTCGCTAAGGTTGATGAACTGATGGCACTGTGCGACCGGCTCGAGGCAAGCTTGACGACCGCTGACACCACGCGCAGCCACCTGCTCGACGCGCTGCTCGCGGACGCATTGGCACCCGTGGCGAGCGAGCTTCTAGCGACCAATTAGCGCCCGGCCTGTGCTTTTCTCTTGACAGCGTTTCGAGCGACACCGCAAGACGTGTCTCGACTCGCGCACATAACGCCCCGCCCACCCTGCTCCCGACTCGCATCGCAGGCGATCTCGCGCCTCGACGCATCGTCGTCATCCCGCGTCGCAATCGCCGCGCCTGGAGCATCCTGAGCGGTCGCCGAACACGGGGGTACGATGCGATATGTCTGCATTACCACCGACCGCCCCCACCGTATCCTCCCGCCATACCAGCATGGCAGTCGCGGCGGAGCACGAGCGACAGGTGTCCGAGCTTGGCGACGCCATCGCGATGCTCGCCGCGCGTCTGCATGCGGCCACCTACGAGCTCCTGGTGATGCTGCGCGAGTTCGATGCGTGCGCGGGGTGGAACAACGGATGGCTGTCGTGCGCTCACTGGCTGCACTGGCGAACCGGTATCGACCTCGGCGCCGCCCGCGAGAAGGTCCGTGTCGCCCGCGCGCTGGCGGACCTTCCACGCATCGGTGCCGCGATGCAACGCGGCGCGCTGTCGTACGCCAAAGTGCGCGCCCTCACGCGCATCGCAACTCCGGAGAACGAACCGCGGCTTCTCGATCTGGCGCTCGCCGGCACGGCGGCGCAGGTCGAGCGCGTCGTCCGCGCGTGGCGGCGGGTGGATCGCATCGAAGCTGCGCACCAGGAGGAGCGGCGCCATCAGCATCGCTCCCTGACGATGCACATCGATGACGATGGGATGGTGGTGATGCGAGGACGGTTGACGCCGGAGATCGGTGCCGTGGTGCAACGCGCGCTCGACGCTGCAGCCGACCGGTTGTTCCAGGAATCCGCGCAGGCTCCGGCCAGCCATCAGATCATCGACGAGGTGACGCCGGCGCAGCGCCGTGCAGATGCGCTCGGCCGGCTCGCCGAGTGCGCCTTGGCCGCGGGTCTCGATCACGGAACCGCTGGTGACCGCTACCAGGTCGTCGTGCACGTGGATACGGTAACCGGCGACGGTCAGCGCGGGTCGATGGCCACCGACGCCGGCCAGGCCGTTCTCGAACTCGATCACAGCCCGACGCACGTTTCCGCAGAAACGTGGCAGCGCATCGCCTGCGATGCCTCGCGTATCGTCATGCGCCGCGCCCATGATGGTTCCGTGCTCGACGTAGGACGGAAGACGCGGACCATCCCGGCCGCCATCCGGCGGGCGCTCCTGGCACGCGACCGGCACTGCCAGTTTCCCGGCTGCACCGCCCGCCGCTGCGACGGCCATCACATCCGGCACTGGGCAGACGGCGGCCCCACCAGCGTCGACAACCTCACGTTGCTCTGCCGGCGGCATCATCGGGCGGTGCACGAAGGCGGATTTAGAATCGCACGGGACGATGACGGCACGCCCATCTTCTATCGACCCGACGGCACGTGTGTCGAAATCGCACCAGTTTTGCCCCCCACTTGCCTGACTGCGGCCAGCGTCACCGTCGATCCCTGCGCAGCGACGGCACGTGGGGACAGTGCGCCGCTCGATGTGGCCTGGGCGATCGACGTCCTGCGCGCCGATCGAGACTGTAAGCACCGCGGGGACGGACCCGGCCCGGTTTCAGTCACCTCGTGGCCGCGTGGTGCATGGTAGAATCTCCCTCGCAGAAGCAGGCTGCCTCCCGTCCGCGGGAAGGGACGATCCCACCTGTCTTCGTCGTTCAATCGAGGCCTGCTCTCTTCTCGCCCGCCAGGCGGACACCGGGCGCTCAGGAGGAGAGATGTCTCGTCAGCTGCCAGACTTTCCAAACCTGGAACATCTCAAGAAGCAGGCGAAAGAACTGCTTCAGGAGCTGCAGCAAGCGAATCCATCCGTGCAGCTCGCAGACGCGCAACAGGTGGTTGCACGAGAGTATGGCTTTGCAAGTTGGCCGAAGCTCAAGGCACACATCGAATCGACGACGAGGCTATTAGCGGGACGTTGGGGCGCCAATCTATCGAAATCCAGGCCGCACCCGCTGAACCCGTTTCAAGTGGCGTCGCTGAACATATCCATCGCCGGCGAGCACGCGACGTTCGCGTTCGTGTCTGTTGATCCGCGGGGCGAAGAACAACGCGGAGAACCTGCAATCATCATCGACGGGCATCGCCACGAAACGGATCACGGCGTCGGTTATGTGGCGAAGTGGCTGAAGCCCCGCGTGTTGGAAGTCACGGCGACGAAGGACGGCCGTGCATCCGGACGCGGCCTGTACGAGGTGTCGTCGAATGGGCAAACGCTGACGATCTTGTACCAGAGGTCATCGCCGAACGAATTGGCGCAGACCGAGCACCGTCTCGTGTTCGATCGGATAGTGAGCTAACCGGCCGCGCGACTCCACGCGTTGAATCTGGAGCGCGGGACCCACCCTCGCTCGCTCACGCTGGCGCAGCGCTTGAGCGTTTGGTTCTTGACGTCGTTCCTCGGCGCAACGGCCGTGGGCTTCCAATGGGGCGCTTCTTTCCGGAAGTGAAGGCAAATATTTTCGGCCTGGGGCGGCTCCCGCCGGTGACACGCGATGGCCTCTTCGTTAACGTATAGCCTCGAGGTGCGGTCATCGATCGGCCATGCCAGACATGTCTTGTGCCCTGGTGTAGGATGACCACCGCATTCCATCGGTGGCCAGAGCTCGAGACGATTGAGGATCCTCGATAGCGTTTCGCGAGAGGCACGACATCGATGACCACCACTCTTGAACCCGCCCACACGGTGCACGGTGCATCCGCTCCCAAGACGCTGCACCCGCTCACACTGGTCGCGCTCGGGACCACCACTCTGGGGCTCTACTGGTTCGTCTGGATCCACCGCAGGTATCGCGAGGTGCTTTCCGCACGCCCGGGTATCACCGCATCGAGCCCGTTGAAGGCCGCCGGACTCCTGTTCGTTCCCGTCTTCAACGTCTACTGGTTGTTCAGGGTGCTTGGGGACTTGAGACGGTCGATCTCGGAACTGCAGACCGATCCGGGCCGGACTCCCCGGCCGACGCGACGTTGGACCGTCGTGGTGGGACTTGGGACTGTGCTTCTGGCCGTTGTTTCAGCGCTTGTCTTCGTCACCTGGGATACGAGTCAGGGATGGGGGTTCTATGTCCTCATTGTCGCGGTCCTGCAAACGCTGTTGTGGTCACTCTACACTCCCTATCAGGCTGCGTTGAACGCGGCGTGGACGGGTCGCGCGCAGAGCCTCTCGTACGCAGCGCTCGCGATGTTGCTGGTGCTGGTGTGTCTGCTGGTCCCTGGGCCCGAGCTCGTTCGAGCCGGCGGCGTGTTGCGCTCCGCCCTCGGCGGCGACGTGCTGCAGGCGACTCTTCGCATGCGACCCCTCGAAGGGAACGGTGAAATCGGTCAGGGCGATGTGCCGCGGATCCGTGAGGTCCTCGTAGACTCGTTCGATCGACTGGGGGCACCGGCGTATGTCGACCTCCCCGAGGCCGAAAGCAACGGCCTTGTCTTACAGGTCCTGATGCGCCAGGCCTCGAACGGCACGTTCCGACGCTTCATCAGTTCCCTGTCGCACACCTTCTCACTGCAGGAAGTGCTCGCCGGTCCCAGCGCTTCGCCGACTTTCACACAAGAGAGCAGCGACGGATCGGAGGTGATCGCCTCAGCGGACGGTTCGTACTACCTTCTGAGCCGGCAGCGTATCGCGCAGGGCGGGGATATCGAAGACGTCGAGAATACGAGTGACGGAGTCGTGGTCCACTTCAATGAAGTCGCGGCGAGCCGAATCAGCGAATACACGGCGGGCCACATCGGAACCCGGCTGGCGATTGTGTTCGATCGCGCCGTGCTGTCGGCGCCGACCATCGACGGCCCCTTTGGCGCGAACGCGTTAATCAGCAACGTTGGCGACCTGTCGGCACAATCGGATCTCACATTCGCGGTCCGTGCGGCCCGCTTGGGCGTTCGCCTCGACGCAGAGGCAGTGACCACCGGGAACCGCCAGCGGTGGGTCATCGAATATGGGGCGAGGGCTGCGATGGCGGCGTTGCTGGGTGCCCTGCTAATCGCCGCTGCTCATCGCATCGGCCGGCCGTCGAGGTCTTAGCTACCGCCGCCGCCGCGCAGGCGCCTTCCCCTGACCAGCGCTTTTGGCGCCGAGGACACCGGGGTCCCTGTACCACGCGGACTGTGCGCGGTGGGGTGGTCGCCCGTGGAGAGACCCCGCGACAGGACCCGTGAGAGATGGTGCAAGCCTCCGCCCAACCGAAGCAAGATTCGGGCTCAGAAGACTCATCGCAAGAAACATCAAGACGGCTCTCCTGCGACCTGGCTACACTGCACGCATGAATCGAGTCATCGCCCTCGGGCTTGTCGCCCTCCTCCTGCCATGCCTCGCGTCCGCTCAAGGCGCTCCGGCCAACGGCGCTCCGGTCGTCTTCTTCAGCATCTTTGGCCCCGACGGCGAACAGTTGCAGCGCTTCTACACGGGCCTGTTCGAATGGACGATCGCACCGAACGGCGACCTGTCGACGACCGTCACGTCTCCCTTGCCGGCGACGATCGCGAAGGGCATGGCCGAGACGATCGTCTACGTGGGCGTGGACGACATCACCGCAACTCTGGCGAAAGTGCAGGAACGAGGCGGCACGATTCGCTTTCCCCGCATCGAAGTGCCTGGTCGCGTCGTGCTTGCCGTTTTCCATGATCCCGCGGGTAACAGCGTCGGGCTCGTGGAATTGGAGAACGGGAAAGTGAAGATCCCGAAGAAGTAGCGGGCCTAACGCTTCTTTTTCGCCCGCGGGCGTGCGCCGCTGCCACTCGCCGCCATCTTGCGGCCCGTCGTCGCCTTCCTCGCCGGCCGCTTCGTGCGCTCGTTCATCTCCTTCCGTCGCCGCCAGGCGGTCTCGAGCGCCCCGCGCACCACGTCCTCGCGTGCATTCGCCAAAACGACGTGTGTCGCGCCCATTCGCCCCCACCCGCCGGCGACCGGAAGGAAGACCTCCGGCAACTCCTCGACGAATGCCGTCTGTTGCTCCGGCGTGAGCATCAGGTTGCCGTAGCCCATGGCCTGATGCGCAAGCGTGGCGAAGATCCTGCCGCCGACGCGGAAGTCGATCGCACCCATGTGCGAGCCCTGCTCGGCGCCATCCAGGCTGAGCGCGATCCGCGTGAAATCTGCGGGAGTCATCACGAAGGTCAAGGGTACCTGAATTCGATAAGATGCCTGTGTGCTCCTGCGGGAACGGACCATCCTCGTCACCGGCGGCGCTTCCGGGCTCGGCGGCGCTACCGTGGACATGATCGTCGCTGCAGGTGGACGTGCGGTCATTGTCGATCTCAAAGACGAAGCCGGTCATGCCAGGGCGTCACAGCACGGATTGCGTGCGCGTTTCGTGAGAGCCGACGTCACCAGCGAAGCCGACGTGCAGAAGGCGATCGACGTCGCCACGACCGAGTTCGGCCAGCTCGACGGCCTGGTCAACGCCGCCGGCATTCCGGCCGCCGAGCGAGTGCTCGCGAAGGAAGGGGTCCATCCGCTCGATCGTTTTTCCCGCGTCATCAACGTGAACCTGATTGGCACCTTCAACGTCATCAGGCTCGCGGCGGCCGCAATGGCGAACAATACGCCAAGCGCCGGCGGCGAGCGCGGCGTCATCGTGAACACCGCCTCGGTCGCCGCCTTCGACGGGCAGATCGGTCAGGCCGCGTACGCCGCGTCGAAAGGGGGCATCGTCGCCTTGACGCTGCCAGTCGCACGCGAATTCGCCCGCATCGGTGTACGGGTCATGACGATCGCCCCTGGAACGTTCGACACGCCGCTTCTGGCGGTGCTGCCGGAAGCGGCGCGAGCGTCGCTGGCCCAGCAGGTCCCCTTCCCGCCCCGTCTCGGCCGACCGGAGGAATACGCCGCGCTCGTCAGGCACATCTTCGAGAACGAGATGCTGAACGGCGAAGTCATTCGCCTGGACGGCGCGATCCGGATGGCGCCGAAATGAACGAGGAACGACGAACTGAGCACCGAGGAACGACGAACCGAGGAACCCGGAACACGAACCGGAACACGAACCTGGAACTTGGAACGTGGAACCTGGAACTTACAGCTGGCATGCAATGATTAATCACCAATGCTGACCCTGCTCACCGGCGCGTTCGCCGGGTTGTTCCATGTGCTGTCTGGGCCTGACCACCTCGCTGCCGTCGCGCCGCTTGCGGTCCACGGCCGGCGCAGGAGCTGGGTGGCCGGATGGACGTGGGGCGTGGGTCACGCCTCCGGCGTCGTGGTCGTGGCCCTGCTGGGTGTGCTCCTCCGCGAGATGCTGCCGACGGTGGAGGTGCTGTCCGCGTGGAGCGAGCGCGTCGTCGGTGCGGCCTTGATTGGCATCGGCCTGTGGGCGCTCAGCCGTTGCCTGCGCGTGGCGCCCGCCCAACACGTTCATGGCGGCCGCGCGCACGATCACATTCACGTGCAGGCGGGACCGGCGTGGATGCGGCGGCTCGGGCACGCCCACGCCGCGTTCTGCATGGGTGTGCTCCATGGTGTGGCTGGAAGCTCACACTTCTTCGGGGTCCTGCCTGCACTCGCGCTGCCGACGCTGAAGGCGGCGATCCTGTACATCGCCGCTTTTGGCATCGGCACCGTGGCCGCCATGACAATCTTCGCAGCCACCATCGGCTCGATCTCCGTTCGCGGCATACACGGCCCACGGACGTATCGGGCGATGATGACCGCCGCTGCTGTCGTTGCGATTGTCGTCGGCGGTGTGTGGCTTACGGCGCCACCTGGATGACCGGGGCGGCCATCGCTCCGTCGAACATGGTGATGGCTTTCTGCACCTGCGCCAGGCGGTCACCGGCAAAGCCAGGCTCGAGCGCCTGACGCGCCGAGCGCATCGCTGAAACCAGCAGCTGATGCTGGCCCACCTCTTCCGCCGGCACGCGCAGGGACGTGATCGAGCTCTCGAGTGTCGCGAGCGTCTGATCGAGCGCGGCATACACGTCCATCGATCCCGACTGCGCGGCAGAAATCAGGAACGGCTTGACTTCGCTGATGCG
>Ga0073934_10010299_pt1 | contig 11657 bp, 9 predicted proteins | sample LarsenN4metaG_FD_76834 | JGI IMG/M metagenome (GOLD analysis project Ga0073934, IMG submission 76834) | Hot spring sediment bacterial and archeal communities from British Columbia, Canada, to study Microbial Dark Matter (Phase II) - Larsen... ... | reverse complement strand
GGATCTGCCAAGGGCTGGCATAAAGCCGGCGTTATTCCGCTGGCGCAGATCAACTGTATCAACCTTGATGCCCATGCAGACTATCGGCCGATGGAAGGCCGGCATAGTGGCAATGCCTTTCGTTATGCGGAAGAAGACGGCTACCTGTCAAAATATTGTGTTATCGGGCTTCATGAGAATTATATCCCTCAGAATGTGTGGATTGATATGGTGAATAACCCCTTTATTGACTGCATTACCTACGAAGACATTTTTGTACACGATAAAAGAACTTTTTTGCAGGCAGTGGCACATGCTACTGGTTTTACGGAAGACGGTCTTTGCGGTATCGATGTGGATATCGATTGTATTGAACATACACTAAGCAGTGCCATGACACCGGTGGGTATTTTGCCCAACCATGCCCGTCAATATGTATCTTTTGTGGCAGCCGACAGTAAACCGGCTTATTTTTACATTTGTGAAGGAGCCACAAGGTTAAATGATGGCCGCACAGACCCAACCAGCGGTAAACTTATCAGTTACCTGGTTAGTGACTTTATCAAAGGGAATGCTGTGTGATTAAAATACCGGGCCATAAAGTTTAATATCCGCTTTATCAAATGCTTTTCGGAACCGGGTTAGTAATTTATTAGCTTCTGCAGATTTTTTTTCAATAGTATTCGCCTGCCATAATCCAAAAAGTGCCCAACCATTTTCATTATTGTTCAATAAATCCTTCAATAAGATTTCTTTGGCTTCTTTTGTTCTTTTGGCTTTTATCAGTGCATTACCCATGTAGTGTTTAGGATTGAGCATCCAGTCTCTTGGTTCGTTGTACACCATATTATCTTCTGTTACCACCGCTTCTTCAAATGCAGCAATAGCATCACTGAATTTTCTTTCTTTCAGTGCGATAGTTCCAATAAGAATGTTCTCAGCGATTATGGCACCATCGATAGCCGGTGAAAAGGGAGAAAAAGGAAGTGCCAATGTGCTGTCTTTAACTAGTGTCTGCAGCAGCCCGAGTTCTGTTTTTGCGTCTGATAATTTGTTTTGGTGCGCCAATGCCATTCCCCTGCCGAAATGGTAAAGAAGATTTGCATAAATCATCCCTGCAGCAGGCTGAGGCATTGTTAATAAACTATTCCAGTTGCCATAACGAACATCAACAATCACCGGTGTCATATAAATATATTGCAGGTAATTTCCCATGGCACCTTCCATACCCAGGTATTCTTTTGGGATACTTTCAGCTGTTTGTTTTGCTGATCGCACAGCATAGGATGATGATCCTGTCATCATTGCATGATTTGTCTGCATATGCAAATTGTGAATGACATAGAGGAAATCATTAGCACTGACAGGTGCATATTTACTTTGCAGAGCTTTATAGCTGGCTACTGCTTTTTCATTCACCAATACCCCATTTTTATATTCACCGGTTCTCAGATAAATATGTGATGGCATATGAACAGTGTGTGAAAGTGCAGGAGTAAGTTTGCCCAGCCTGTCGGCACTGGCTTTTGCTTTTAGTGCATAAGGTGAAGGCTCCATTACATGGATATAATAATGATTGGCCCCGGTGTGATCCGGTGTTTTTGCTAATATTTTTTCCAGTACTTCTCTGATTAATGGTGTCCATGCTTTGGCTGTGCCGTCAATATTCCATAAATCCCAGGGGTGCTGCAGCATTAATGCATCAGCATACAAGGCAGCAACATCCGGATCGTCAGGGAAGGCTTCGTAAGCCTCTCTCATTTTATCAACATATAACTGATTTAGCTTTTCTCTTGATTGGGTAGAATCGGCTGAATACCGTACCTGTTGTGCAGCGATCAGCATTTTTTCTTTTTTGTTTGCCCCGGAAATCAGCTCAACAGCTTTTTCAACCGCCGTTAATGCCTCCGGTGAAGCTGCATAGCCAATATCGTTGATATTAGGACCATAGGTCAAAGCTTGTGCCCAATAAAGCATAGGACTTCGGGGATCAAACATTGCCGCTTTTTTAAAGGATGCCATTGCCTCGATAATGTGAAAGGCATAGTACATATTAATTCCCTGGTTAAAATAGAATTGACTGCTGTCATTCTCTGTGCTAATCTTCCACTGGTGTGTGCCTGAGCCGGGTATTGGGGGAATAGTGGCTTCTTCCAGCCATTGCTGTAACGAATTCCAATCAGGGGCACAGCCGATACTTGCTTTTGTAAGCTGACTATTGCGGACAGCCGGTTCTTTTTTACCAGAAGTATATTCGTTCATACGGAATGCCAGCAATGCTGTAACAAAGGCCAGCACCGCCAGAAATGGCAAAGGTGATTTCATAATGTTGGTTTATGATTATAAAAGGTACAGATTTTACGAGAAACCCATCTTTTTACTTTCTTTCGGGTAAGGTGAGTACTTTTATATCATGAAGGGGTTGCTGTTTATTGTTTTTTTAGCAAGTGCCGCAAGGGCTTTTGGCCAAAATGAATTTGCCGCAACAGCCTTTTACAATGAATTCAAAAAAATATACGCTGACGCTACAAACGGATTTATCGAAAACAAGGGTAGTGAGAGGGTAAGTGAGTTTCCCGAACTTACCAAAGAATATAAAGCAAAGCTGATGCTGCCACTGGCAGATTCAGGTAAGATTGTAGAAACGATGAAAGGAAGTTCTTATGCTATTTACTACTTTGAACCTGATAAAGTAAGGCTGAAAGTAGATCAGAGAGGTGCCCATCTGCGGGATGCTATTTTAATTGCTGTAAACCAGCCTTTATATGCCAGAACAGAAACAATCACAATAGATAATAAGCCGCTCTCCAATACCTGGTATTTTACCGACCCCGGCGAAACAAGGAGTGCAGCAGCAGCGTTCAAACTGTCAATTTATTTTAAAGACGGTAAGTATTTTCTTTCATTTGAAATAAGGGGAAAAAAGCCGTCATGATCATTTTGCTTCCAGTTCCATGATCCGTTCAAATACTTTTTCATATTCTGCATTACAGCGGTTCAATTCATCCTCAGCTTTTTTGTAAGCGGTTTCTGTTTGCAGGAATTTTTGTTTGTCCGAATAAGTTTCCGGGTCTGACAACTGTGTTTCAAGAGTGGTTTTTTCTGTATTGAGCCTCGCAATTTTCTCTTCCAGTTGCTGAAACTGTTTTTGCATTTTCTGCAACTCTTTTTTTGCTTCTTTATTTATTGGTGCGGAAGGAGCTTGTTTTACTGGCTCAGGGGCAGGCTTAAGTTCTTCTCTTGTTTTATTAACCACTGGTGCCGCTTCCTCCGCTTTCTGACTTTTTGCTTCATTTTTTGCCATTCGCTCTTTCCATGCCACCCATTCTTCATAACCGCCTTTAAACTCCTTTACCTGGTGATCAACAATTTCCCAGATCTTATTGGCTGTTTTGGAAATGAAATAACGGTCGTGGCTTACCAGTATGATGCTGCCCTGGTATTTGTTCAAAGCATCAATAAGTAAGTCGCAGCTGTGCATATCAAGGTGATTCGTCGGCTCGTCAAGCATCAGGAAGTTGGCCTTGCTTACAATAACTTTAGCCAATGCAACCCTTGCTTTTTCACCACCACTGAGGATTTTAATACGTTTGTCCGCATCATCCCCACTGAAAAGGAAGCAACCTAATAAACCACGGAGTTCCAGGTCAGTCATCTGGCTGCCGCATTCCCTCATTTCTTCGAGGATGGTATTGTTTACATTCAATGCCTCCAGCTGGTGCTGTGCATAAAAACTTTCTTCTACATTATGTCCCCATTTTCTTTCGCCACTGAAAGTTTCAACACCTGCAATCATTCTTAACAGGGTTGATTTACCTTTTCCATTTGCACCGATAAGTGCAATTTTATCGCCACGGTCAATTTCAACAGAAGCGTTTTCTATAATTACGTTATCTCCAAATGCCTTACTTACATTCTTCAGTTCTACAAGCACTCTACCGGGTGTTTTATCTACCCTGAAATTTATTTTGATATTGGGTCTTTCCAGAGCTGAATCTTCGATGCGTTCCAGTTTATCCAGTTTTTTTATCAGGCTTTGGGCCATAGCAGCTTTGCTGGCCTTTGCCCTGAACCGATCGATAAGCCTTTCTTGCTGACGGATATAATCCTGCTGGTTCTCGAAAGCTTTTTGTTGTAATTCGATGCGGATGGCTTTTTCTTTTTCATAAAAATCGTAGTTGCCATTATAGATATGTAACTGCTGCTGGTAAAGCTCCACGATCTTTGTGACCATCCGGTTTAGAAAGTATTTATCGTGACTGACAATCACTACAGAGCCCTGGTAATGCTGTAAATATTTTTCCAGCCATTCAATGGAGGGTAGGTCAAGGTGGTTGGTCGGTTCATCCAGCAAGAGAAGATCGGGTTGCTGCAAAATCATTTTTGCCAATAATACCCTCATTCTCCAGCCCCCACTGAATTCTTTATATGGACGTTGCAGGTCTGAGTTTGAAAATCCAAGCCCTTGTAGTACTTCTTCTGTGCGGTGGTGAATATTATAGCCTCCGAGGGTTTCTAATTCATGCAGCTTGTCACTATAATCATGCAATGTTTTTTCCTCGCCGGTTCTTTCCAATTCTTTGCCCAGTTCCTCAATTTCTTTTTCAAGCTGTAAAATTTTGTCAAATGCACTCAATGCCACCTGCAGAATAGAATCATTTGTATCAAAACTGAGCAGGTCCTGGTGCAGGTAGCCTATAGTGGTGGTCCGGCTTCTTTCCACGGTTCCGGAGGAAGGAGAGTATTCACCTACCAGCAGCTTGAGCAGAGTGGATTTTCCGGTGCCGTTATAGCCAATCAGTCCGATACGTTCGCCGGGCTGGATATGCCAGGTAGCATCTTCCACAATAATTCTTGCACCAAACTCAAATGTCACATTTTGTAAACCTGCCAGCATTACTTTTTATTTTTAACAAGGTGCAAAAATAATGGATTAGCACTTGCCGGGACAGCCGATTATCTTTGCAGCTGCCGTAAAGGCTGTAAACTTTCACTATGAAGAAATACATTGATATCCTGGGGATCGTACTTCCTGCCATTATCATCCTATTGGGCATTATAAGAGTCTTTGTAAAGAAAACGAAAGGGGTGAATGGGCTTACAATGATATTGGCCATATTATTACTCCTTATCGGTCTTGCCCGTTTTTTCCTTTTTGCCGGTGGCGGCGGTTCCAGCCACTCAGGTATAAAACCCCAACCTATAGCGGTGAGCAAACATTCTGAGGCTTTTAATAATTCAGTGGAAGCAGTGCTCACCTCTTATTACAAAATGGCCGATGGATTTGTGAACTGGGATATAACAGCTATAAACACAGCAGGGTACGAGTTGCGTACTGCGCTTGACAGCCTTAAGCTGAATGAGCTGCAAAAAGACTCCATCATTTATCAAACTGCTCTTGATCCCTATAACAATGCAAAAATTGAACTGGCATCTATTTTAGCTGATCCTTCCATTGATGAAAAAAGAGGTTCTTTGAATATTTTGTCAGACAACCTTCGAAATCTTTTAGTGATTGTGAAATACGACCGTGCCAAAGTATACTGGCAGGAGTGCCCTATGGCTTTTGGCGAAGAAAGACCCGGTAACTGGCTTAGCAAAACGAATGTTGTCCGTAATCCTTATTTAGGTACTAAGGATCCAAAGCATGGTGATAAAATGCTGGAATGCGGCGGGCCTAAGGATACTATTAATTTTATGGTGACTGATACAACAAAATAATAAGCAGATTGTAATAGCGGTATGCCTGGCAGGTACAAATTATTCCTGGTAATTCTTTTACTGAGTACAAAATTTGTACTGGCACAATCTCCGTCAAAAGCCAGCCGTTTCACACTTAACGGTTATGTAAAAGATAGCTTATCTGGAGAAACTATCATTGGGGCTACGATCAGTGTAAACGGTCAGTCAAAAGGGGTGGCCAGTAATCAATACGGATTCTATTCCATCACACTGGATGAAGGCAGTTATACCATCACAGCTTCACATGTTTCTTATTTGGGCAAATCTGTCACAATAGACCTCCGGGATAACCAATCGTACAACTTTGACCTTGTTTCCAAATCAGCTTCCATTGGAGAAGTAATAGTTTACAGCCGCAAGAGAGACGGCAATGTGAAGAATGCACAGATGGGAAAAATTGACCTTTCCATTAACCAGATCAGGAATATTCCTGCTTTTTTAGGAGAAGTAGACCCCCTCAAAGCTATCCAATTGCTGCCGGGAGTTAGAAATGCAGGCGAAGGCAATGCAGGTTTTTATGTGCGGGGTGGGGGACCTGATCAAAACCTGATCTTGCTGGATGATGCCGTCGTGTACAACACAGGTCATTTGTTTGGTTTTTTTTCTGTCTTTAATGCTGACGCCATTAAGAATGTATCATTGATAAAGGGAGGTATGCCGGCACAGTATGGCGGTCGTCTTTCTTCAGTGGTGGATGTTTCCATGAAGGAAGGGAATATTAATAAATTTCAAATGGAAGGCGGTATTGGTTTAATAGCATCAAGATTTTCGGTTCAGGGCCCCATTAAGAAGAACAAGGCATCATTCATTTTGTCAGCCCGCCGCACCTACATTGATGCACTGGTAAAACCGTTCATTAAGAAGAGCAGTAGCTTCTATGGGTCTGGCTATTATTTTTATGATGTAAATGCAAAGATGAATTACCGGTTCTCAGAAAAGGACCGGCTTTACCTGAGTGGCTACTTCGGAAGGGATGTATTCGATTTTGCCAATTCAAAACGTTCTTTTAAGACGAATATCCCCTGGGGAAATTCTACAGCCACCTTGCGTTGGAACCATGTATTCAACCGGAGGCTTTTTTCCAACACCACTCTTGTATATAATGATTATAAATTCAAGTTTTCTGCTCAGCAGGAAAATTTTGAAATTGGATTAAGTTCAGGTATCCGTGATGGCTCTGCCAAAGTTGACTTTGATTATTATCCCTTGCCCAATCACAAATTGAAATTTGGCGGACTTTTTACCTATCATAAATTCATTCCCAACGTGGCAAGCGGCCGGCAGGATTCGGTTATTTTCAAACCCAATAATGAGGGGACAAAATATGCTGCTGAAACGGCATTGTATATTCAGGACGATTGGGAACTGGGAACCAAATGGAAAATAAATTATGGTATCCGTTGGAGCAGTTTTACTCAAATCGGGCCCTACACCCGGTATGTACGGGACGAAAATCTGAATCCGCTTGACAGTACAAAATATAAAAGCTTTGAACCGGTTAAAACTTACGGAGGTTTTGAGCCGAGAGTTACTTTAAGGTATGCCATCAACGATGAGACTTCACTAAAGGCCGCTGTTATAAGAAATTTGCAATACATACATCTTGTGACCAATGCCGGCACCACCTTGCCAACTGATTTGTGGGTGCCAAGCACTTACCAGGTACAGCCGCAGGTAAGCTGGTTATATGCGCTGGGCTTCTTTAAAAATTTTGCTGATAATACCTATGAAACTTCACTGGAAGTATATTATAAGGATATGCAAAACCAGGTGGAGTATGCAGAGGGTTATACGCCTTCACTCAGGGATCCGGAAGAAGAATTTGTTTTTGGAAAAGGGTGGAGCTATGGTGCAGAATTCCTGGTCAATAAACTTAAAGGAAGATTTACCGGATGGATTGGTTATACCTTATCATGGACATGGCGGAAGTTCCCTGATTTGAATGAAGGATTTAAGTATCCAACAAGGTATGACAGGAGACATGATCTTTCGGTAGTGGCTAATTATGAACAGAGCAAAAAATGGAAATTCGGGGCTGTTTTTGTATATGGCACAGGCAATGCCATTACATTACCGGAACGCTTTTACTTTATTAATGGTGTATTGACCCAGGAATACAGCAGGCTGAATCAATACCGGATGCAGGCTTACCATCGTCTTGACCTGTCTGCTACTTATACACCACAGCCCAGGACAAAAAGAAAGGTCAACAGCTCATGGGTTTTCAGTATCTACAATACATACAGCCGTTTGAATCCCTATTTTATCTACTTTGATCAGAACGGAAGCTTGGCCAACGGTGATTTAAAAGTGGAAGCAAAACAGGTATCCTTATTTCCCATTATTCCGGCAGTAACCTGGAATTTTAAGTTCTGATACCTCCGCATAAAAAAAGCCTGTTGACACAGGCCTTTTTACGAATTAATCCGAATTAAAATTGTTTACTGATGCAATTTACTGTCTGAGACTGAAAGATCATACTGATTGGGGTCATTTGTTTTGTAGTATAAAATTGATTTTTATTAGTGTGAGTATTTCTAATCATCTTCTATCAGATTTTACACTTAATATTATATACTGATATAATGTTTAAACGGAAATGGGTAAACAAATGTCGATCAGGCAGGCAACAATTAATGATGTAAAGCAAATACAGTGGATAAGAAATGCTGTAAAGGAAAATACCTTATCCGATCCATCACTGGTTTCAGACGATGATGTAATTGAATATATCTCAAGGCGGGGCAGAGGTTGGGTGTATGAAACGGAAGGCGTCATCACCGGCTTTTCCATTATTTCACTTATTGATCAAAACGTTTGGGCACTGTTTGTACATCCTGACTTTGAAAAGAAAGGAATTGGCAGATTGCTGCATAATGAGATGATGAGTTGGTATTTTGAAAACACTGATAAACTGGTATGGTTAAGTACATCACCCGGAACAAGAGCTGAGCAATTTTACCGAAGAGCAGGCTGGCAGGAGAATGGAACATATGGTAAAGGAGAGATAAAATTTGAAATGAGCAAAGAGCGATGGAAAGCAGGGATAAATGGTTGAAAGTTTTATAATATCTTTAATATTTGACCTTGCTGACAACCCATTTGTTGCCGGTTTTGTCTGAAAAATGAATAGCTAAACAACAGGATATATGAAAATGAAGATTTTGCCCTTTTTTTCTCTTTTTGTTTGTGGGTTATTGATCAATGATGCCATGCAAAAAGAAGACAATTATCATACGACACAATCTGACGGGCCTTACATAATGTACAAGGGCAATAAAGTGTATGTATCATATATTCTGGATAATCACGGGGCAAAAGTGCCAAAGATTGACAGTTTTGATTACAACGAAAAGCCAGGTATTGCATTAACAGTGGCCACTGATATTGCGGGTAAAACTTTTCCTGTGCAATTAAAGTCATCGCTGGAAAACGAGAAAACAGAATATGGCAAGCCCGATAAAATGTTCGTAGTTTCTGATATCGAGGGCAATTTTGGGGCTTTCCGAAAACTTTTGCAGGGAAATAAAGTAATTGATGATAATCTTACCTGGACTTTTGGGAAGGGTCATTTGGTGCTGACCGGTGATTTTTTTGACAGGGGCTCTCAGGTTACTGAAGTGCTCTGGCTTATTTATTCACTGGAGGAGCAGGCAAAAGTTGCCGGGGGGTATGTGCATTTTGTGTTAGGTAATCATGAGATCATGAATATGAATAATGATCTGCGTTATGTAAATCCAAAGTATATACAGAATGCGGCGCTGATAAATGAGCCTTATCTTGCGTTATTTGGTGAAGATGCTGAACTTGGCCGCTGGCTGAGAACCAAGAATGTGTCTGAAAAGATTGGCGATTTCCTTTTTGTACATGGTGGGTTTTCTGCAGAAGTCAATACCCTGGATATGAACCTTGGCCGCCTTAACAAACTAGTCCGGCCATTTTATGGCGATACATCCTATAATTACAAAGACCCCAAAGTTGATTTGCTCTATAGCGACCTAGGTCCCTTTTGGTACAGGGGTTATTATGCCAGCAGACCGGCCACTTTAGCTGTGCAGATTGACAATACACTGTCCATGTACAAAGTAAAGCACATTGCAACCGGTCATACTGTGATTGCAGATACAATCAGTGTATTATATGGCGGAAAGGTTTTTAATACCGATGTGCCGCATATTAAGGGAGCCTCTGAGGGTTTGCTGGTAGAAAATGGCAAGTACTACAGGGTAAGCCCATTGGGCGAAAAATTTCAATTACTGGATTAATAGTTACTGGTTGATCAGCTTTCTTTTGAAGTAATCATACCCCGCTGCTTTTCCTGTTACCAGGTCGATGCAAAGCAACACATTAGCTTCGCTACCGCTCAGTTCCGCATTATTACTCCCTGTAATGATCAATTGTTTGCTGTTTACCTGCCAGTCCAGCCAATCAGTAAGATTGGTATCATATGTCCATAGAATTTTTCCTTCTTGTGTCACCCTGCTGATCAGGATCGCCGCTTTCTGACCTACTTCTTTTTTGTGAATAATTAAGAATGCTTCAGGGCCTGTAAGGTGAACAGGCAAAGCTGTTTTTTTATCCAGTAGAAATCCACCATGCAAAAAAGAGGTATTACCATCAACAAGGGTGGCATTCTCTTTTACAATTTGCCAGTCGCCGTTAGAATTTCTCTGAACAGTTGATTTGTATAACCGGCGCCGGGCTGTTTCGTCATTTTCGCTTTGGTGCTGCATACGGTTATACAACTTATCAAATTCATTCTTTGCGTATAATCCAAACCAATGGCCGTTCACTGTATCCTGGTTTATTTTCAGGTTGTAATACCCGGAGCTTCCCCGTTGCAGGTTTTTTATTGCCCTTTCAAGATCCTCGCCGGATCGCTCCTGTGATTCCAGCATTCTTTTCATCAGCCGGAGACTGTCAAGTGCTTTAGATAACAATGTTCTTTCTTCAAAATATAGTTTCTGCAAACGTCCAAATTCTTCTCTTGTTATCTCTCCGGATGCATATTGCTTTGAAGGCCGTAAGTTTTTTTGCTGATATAATGAATCCTGATCTTCCCGATTCTTCTTTTCAGCCTTTTCAATAAGGCCGATCTGTTGCTTCAGCGGACTTTGTTCTTCATCATACTCTTCCTGGTTTGCCAACAATGTTTGTGTATTTAATTTCCACTTGGTGCCGTCTTTGGCAGTAAAGTAGATGTTCTTGTCAGAAAGATTGAAGAAATAATACCTTCTTTCATCCGGAAATTTACCTGATAAGGAAGGATTCTTTTTCTCCAACACTTCTTTATCGGCTTTTAGTTCCAGTGTGAATGCATCAAAAGCCATCGGCTCATTCATAAATAGCCAGGCATTGTCACCCGAAGCACCCATTATTTCAACCGGGTGGTTTTTGATCTCTCTTTGCTTCTTTACTTTTTTTTCTGCAACCATCTCTGCGGTGGCCGCATCGTTTGTCTGGATATAATATGTTGTATTTACAGATTTTCTGACCATTCCGCCTTTTCGTGAATAAGAAACAGTTTTTTGAAATTCTGTTATGGCAAATACAACGGATTTTCCATTTTTCTCAAATAACAGAACGGGAGGTTTAGCGAATCGTTCATCATATTTCGCAAGACAGCCTTTCAGCAGGTATACAAATCCAATAACAATTAAAGCCGCAGCAAGGATGATTCCAAGAACAGGCCTGGCAGTTAGTCGCATAGAAAAGGTTGTTTTTTTGAAAAATACAAAAAACAGCCAGCTTATCTTTGATAAATGCGGATAAGGGTAAAAATATGTTGCATCTCCTCGGTTGAAGAAGCAAAGCTGGCTATTAAAATGGGCGCTGACGCATTGGGGCTGGTAGGGAAGATGCCCAGCGGACCCGGGCCTATTGCCGACGATCTAATAGAGTTAATTACACGACATATTCATCCGCCGGTATCTTCT
>Ga0073934_10010298_pt1 | contig 11659 bp, 14 predicted proteins | sample LarsenN4metaG_FD_76834 | JGI IMG/M metagenome (GOLD analysis project Ga0073934, IMG submission 76834) | Hot spring sediment bacterial and archeal communities from British Columbia, Canada, to study Microbial Dark Matter (Phase II) - Larsen... ... | reverse complement strand
GCTCCAATCCAACTTCGGCGGTGGCGGCGGGAATGGCGGATGTGGCGAGCAGCATGAAAATCGCCTCGGAAACGCTGCGCGAGGATATTCCGCGCGTCATCGCCGAGGCGAACCAGCAGGTCTTGAAACAGGCGGCTTGAAAGGGGTGGTGAATTACATTTTTTTGACGTCGGCCGGCGTGATGATTTCGAGTTCTCGGCCGAGGATCAGGTCCTTGGCCTTTTCACGCCAGGCGAGGAAGTGCGGCATCTTCATGTGCGCATCGATGTCGGCCTGGGTCTTCCAGCGCTCGACGAACACGAGCGTCGCGGGGTCCGTCAGGCTGGCGTGGAGATCGTAGGAGACGCAGCCCGGCTCTTTCCGCGTGCCTTCGATGCAGGGCGCCGCGGCGGCCGCGACTTCGGCGGCCGTACCCGGCCGGATCTTCAGCGTCGCGATCAGATAGATCATGGGGTGTTTCCTCAGAACAGGAAGTATCGCTGCGCCATGGGCAGCTCTTTGGCCGGTTCGCAGACCAGCAATTCACCGTCGGCACGCACTTCGTACGTCTCCGGGTGAATCTCGATGTGGGGCGTCGCCCCGTTGTGGATCATGCTCGACTTCGTGAGGCCGCCGCGCACGTTCTCGACGGCGACGAGTTCCTTCTGCAGGCCGAGCCGTGATTTCAGCCCGTTCGCGAAGCCGGCCTTCGAGACGAACGTCAGCGACGTCGCGGTGCGGGCGCTGCCGTAGGCGCCGAACATCGCCCGATAATGCACGGGCTGCGGCGTCGGAATCGAGGCGTTGGGGTCGCCCATCTGAGCCGCGGCGATGGCGCCGCCCTTGATGATCATGTCGGGCTTCACGCCGAAGAATGCCGGCGACCAAAGCACGAGATCGGCGAGCTTGCCGACCTCGACCGAGCCGATGTGCTTCGAGACGCCGTGGGAGATGGCGGGGTTGATGGTGTACTTGGCGACGTAGCGCTTGACGCGGAAGTTGTCGTTGTCGCGACCCTTGTCTTCCGCCAGCGGACCGCGCTGCAGCTTCATCTTGTGGGCCGTCTGCCACGTGCGGATGATCACTTCGCCGACGCGGCCCATGGCCTGGCTGTCGGACGACATCATCGAGAGCGCGCCGATGTCGTGGAGGATGTCCTCGGCGGCGATCGTTTCCTTGCGGATGCGGCTTTCGGCGAAGGCGAGGTCCTCGGGGATGGAGCTGTCCAAATGATGGCAGACCATCAGCATGTCGAGGTGCTCGTCGAGCGTATTGACCGTAAACGGACGGGTCGGATTGGTCGACGACGGGAGAACGTTCGGCAGACCGGCGACCTTCATGATGTCGGGGGCGTGGCCGCCGCCGGCGCCCTCGGTATGGAAGGCGTGGATGGTGCGGCCCTTGAAGGCCTTGATGGTGTCTTCGACGAAGCCCGACTCGTTCAGCGTGTCGGTGTGGATCATCACCTGGATGTCGTGGGCGTCGGCGACGGAGAGGCAGTTGTCGATGGCAGCGGGCGTCGTGCCCCAGTCCTCGTGCAGCTTCATCGCGCAGGCGCCGGCGGCGATCTGCTCCTCCAGCGCAGCCGGCAAGGCGGCGTTGCCCTTGCCCGCGAAGCCGAGGTTCATCGGGAAGGAATCGGCGGCGCGCAGCATCATCTCGAGGTGCCACGGACCCGGCGTGCAGGTGGTCGCGTTGGTGCCGGTCGCGGGGCCGGTCCCGCCGCCGAGCATCGACGTGACGCCCGACATCAGCGCTTCCTCGATCTGCTGGGGGCAGATGAAATGGATGTGGGTGTCGAAACCGCCGGCTGTGAGAATCTTGCCTTCGCCGGCGATGACCTCCGTGCCCGGGCCGATGACGATGGTGACGTCCGGCTGAATGTCGGGGTTGCCGGCCTTGCCGATCGCCGCGATGCGGCCGCCCTTCAAGCCGACGTCGGCTTTGACGATGCCCCAGTGGTCGATGATGAGCGCGTTGGTGATGACCGTGTCGACGGCGCCAGCCGCGCGCGTCGCCTGGCTCTGGCCCATGCCGTCGCGGATGACCTTGCCACCACCGAACTTCACCTCCTCGCCGTAGGTCGTGAAGTCCTTCTCGACCTCGACGACGAGATTGGTGTCGGCGAGGCGGACCTTGTCGCCGACGGTCGGGCCGAACATGTCCGCATAGGCGGCGCGGGAGATCCTGAAAGCCATCGGAAGGTCTCGCTTTCTCAGCCGATCGGTGCGGCGGCGATCACAACTTGCCCATCACGTCCTGGCGGAAGCCGTAGACGGTGCGGCTGCCGGCGAGTTCGACGAGAGTGACCTTGCGGGTCTGGCCGGGCTCGAACCGGACCGCGGTGCCGGCGGGAATGTCGAGACGGAAGCCGCGGGCGGCGGCGCGGTCGAAGCTCAGCGCCGGGTTGGTCTCGAAGAAGTGGTAGTGGCTGCCGACCTGGATCGGGCGATCGCCGGTGTTGGCGACCTCGATCTCGACGGTGCGGCGGCCGGCGTTGAGTTCGATCTCGCCCGCGGCGGGGATGACTTCACCCGGGATCATGGCCGGCCTCCTCAGACGACGAACAGGACGAGGCCGAGCGCGGCGGTCGCGCCGCCGAGCGCCCGCACCGGCAGACCTGCAGCGACGCCGCTGGTCAGCCGGCCGATCGCGATCCCAGCGGCATGCAGGAGCGCCGTCGCGGCGAGGACGCCTGCGAGGTAGGCCGGGAACGCGGCGGCCGGCGCTTCGGCGCCGTGGGCGGCACCATGGAAGAGCGCGAAGAAAGCGACGACGACGGCGCCGATCGCGGCCGGCGCCCGGATCAGCGCCATCACCGCGAGGCCGAGCACGACGAGGGAGCCGGCGATCATCGGCTCGACGAGCGGGATCACGAGGCCCGTCCGCGCGAGGAGTGCGCCGAGCGCCATCATTGCCACGAAGGCGAGCGGCCAGCGCCAGTCGGCCCGTTCGGAGGCCACCGCGCTCCACAGGCCGACGGCGATCATCGCGGCCAGATGATCGAGGCCGAAGAACGGGTGCAGCGCGCCGTCGACGAGCGAGAACGCGGCGTCGTGGCCGGGGTGGGCAGCGGCCGGGCCAGCCGCGAGTGCGAGAGCCGCGGCCGCGCATACGATCAATCGAGACATGGCAAATCCTTTCGCGGTTCAGCGGATCGGTTGGTGGACGGTGACGAGCTTGGTGCCGTCCGGGAACGTCGCTTCGACCTGGACGTCGTGGATCATTTCGGCGACGCCCGGCATCACCTGGTCACGCGTCAGCACCGCGGCGCCGTCGCGCATCAGTTCGGAGACGGAGCGTCCGTCACGCGCGCCCTCGACCACGAAGTCGGTGATAAGCGCGATCGCTTCGGGATGATTGAGTTTCACGCCGCGCTCGAGCCGGCGGCGCGCCACCATGGCGGCCATGGCGACGAGCAGCTTGTCCTTTTCCCGCGGTGTCAGATTCATGCCATCCCCCAGGTCCTAGCTGGCCCAGACGCGCGGCAGCGCACCTCGCCACGCCCACGCCGCGAAACGGCCGACCGCCGACCTCACCCGTCGCGCATCCTCGCCGAGAAAGCGCGCACACAAAAGACCATTCCATGCGCTCACCGCGCCGACGTCGTCTGCGGAAACGAGTGACCTTGCAGCCTCCAATCGGTCGGCGGCGTCGGGCGCCACCAGGACGAGGGTCGCGGCGGCGCGGGCACCGGCGCCGACGGCCGCGCGATCGAGCGTGGCGGCGATGTCGCCCGACAGGCGGACGGCCTCGACGAGCACGAGTTCGCCCGCACGGCGAATTTGCCAGCGGTCGTCGAGGGCGCCGTCGCGGATGCGCTCGCCCATGGCGGTGCGTCCGAAGACGACGATTTCGCTGAGCAGCAGCGTCGCGTCGGCGGCCATGTCGACGTCGATGCGGCGGCGGAGGCGCCCACGGTCGTAGAGGATCGTCTCCTGCGGCAGCCAGGCGAGACGGGCACCCGCCCCGCAGGCGAGCGTCGTCGTGATACGGGTGTCGGGCCCGAGGCTGCGATAGATGCGTTCGGCGGCCTGGGTCGTCACGACGGCCGCCGCCGACGGCTCGAGCGCGACATCGAACGCGACGTGGTCGCCGCCCGCCATGCCGCCGCCGGTGTTGATGAGAACGGCTTCGGGCACGCCCGGCGCGCCGCCACGCGGGAAGCGGGCGCGATAACCGCCCGTTTCGGAAACGGAGACGGGATAGGTCGTGCCGTCCGGCCGGGCGCGGAACGAGAGCGACACCACACCCCGCGCGCGAACAGGCGCCATCCGGTTGGCGGCGGCCGCGAGTTCGTCCGGGAGGTCGGCGACGGTCACGAGATCAAGCTTGCTCCAGGACGCGGAGATCCGGCTTCAACGCGGCCGGGCGACGGCGCAGCTTGAGACGGATGTTTTTCACGCACTTTCGGTCGAGCGGACGCGTGACCTCGGCCTTGCGCGGCGCGGGCTTACGATACTTCAGCTTGATCGGGCGACGCCGCAGGTTCTGCGGCAGGTGAGGCGGGAGCATGCGCATCTTCCAAAGGTCGCAACTGTGCGGACGCAGCTTAACAATGAAACAGGCGTGCGATCACGCCCAATGATTGGGCGCTTATTGCCCATGAATTGCGCAGCATCGGCGTCTCGGCGGCGGCCCGCGGACGACTGAACGGCAGAAACTCTTTCAAGAAGACGGCCGATAGGAACCCGTCCGACCCACGGTTAACGTGCGCCGCCGCGCGAGCCGACAAGCCGAGATTCATGAGCTGGAAGCACTTTCTCTTGAACCTGGTGGACGGGTCAGCACGCGTGATCGGCGACGGCCTGCGCGGCCTCGCGCATTTCGTGGTCGGGCTCGGGTTCGACATCTCGAACCTGATCGCGGGTGTGCGCATCGCGGGCATCGCGGTGCTTACGGCAGCGGCCGGCCTCGGCGTCTATGCCTACGCGAACCCGAAAGTCGTGATGCCCGAACGTTGCCGGCTGCTCGGACATGAGGCCGGAGCGATCAAAATGCTGCCCGACGAGCGCGGCTGTCAGCGCGGGCGGGTGGTCGCCGTGCAAGCGCGCCTCTCGGACGACGAAGGGGGCACCGGCGGCGGTGACCGCGTGTTTCTGATGGCGGCCGCCGTCTACCCGGGTGTCGATGTCGTCCGGGCGCCCGAGGAGAACTGGATCGAACGGCCGGTCGGCGGGCCGGCGAGGCGCGATGCGGCCGGCAGCGCCGAGCAGGATTGGGTGCGCGGACGGTACTTCTGGCGCTCGGAGCTGTCGCAAACTTGCGGCCGCGGCAGCGCGGCCGGCTTCATCTTGAGATCGGGACCTCGGCGTATCGGGGCGAACTGCGAGGGCCAGCCCCAGGACGAGGCGGCCCGACGCCGGTGCCGGCCAGCGACCGTGGAGGTCTTCGTGCCGGCCGACGAAGCCCGGTGGTGCCTCGCACGGGACCGCTTCGACTACGGGACGCGCGCGGTCGAGCCACGCCAACCCGCGTCGATCTGCATCCGGAGGATCTTCGAAGCCGATCCGCGGGCGAAGGCGCCCGAGCCGCCGCCCGTCTGGCAGCCGCTCGGCGAAGTGCGCAAGGTGTGGTGCGACTAACCCGGCGCGAGCTTCAGCGCACCGGAGTGCCGCCCGTTGGGGTCCCGCCCGCGCCGATCGGCGACCCGGGCTTCTGACCGGCCGAACCGCCCGTCGCGCCGTGCGTGCCCTGAGTTCCTTGCGTGCCGCCGCCGCCGAGGCCGGACTGGCTGCTGCCCTGACCCTGCATCTGCGGCTGGCTTCCGGCACCGGTCCCGCGCGAGGCCGAACCGCCGCGCCCAGCGCCATTCTCCATCATGTCCTTGAAGCGATGCAGATCGTCCTGGGCCTGGATCGACGGCTCTTCGCCGAGCAGCTTTGCCAGCGCCTCGCCGATCGCTCCGCCGGGCGGTTCGTAGGCGAGCACGGCGCGGACCTCGGTGCCGCCGCCCGGCGCGTCCTTGAATTCGACGCGGCCGGTGTTGCGCACGTCCGCACCCTCGGCCGACTTCCAGGCGATCAGTTCATTCGGGCGGTCTTCCGTGACGATCGAATCCCATTCGACCGTCATGCCGGCCGGCGCCTTGACGACCCAATGCGAGCGCTCCGGCGACAGAACGTCGATCCGCTCTACGTGCTGCATGAAATTCTGGAGGTTCTTGAAGTTGCGCCATTCGCGATAGACTTCGTCCTTCGGGCGCTGGATCGTCACGCTGCGCGTCACCGCGGACGCGCGCGACCAGCCTTCGCGTTCGGCGGTCCTCTGGTCGTCGGTGCTGCTGGCGTTCGCAGCGTACCATGGGCAGTACCCGGAGAAGCCGCGGGCCGCGAGCGTCGCCCCGGCCGCGAGCCCGGCCATGCCGGTGAAGCCGCCGCGGCGCAAGCCCCAGAGTGCCAGGCCGGCGCCGGCCATCGCGCTCACCACGCGCTCGGTCGACCCGACGTTCTGTGGGAGGCTCTGGCTCTGCGATCTCTCGTCGGAAGTCATCGATCGGCGTCGCGCCGACATGGACGGAGAGGAATACGAGGTCTCGTGTGCCATGGTGCGCGCCTCCGCAGTCGCCCGCGGTACGCCTATCGGCCGCGGGACCGGTCGGAAACGGTCGGCTGGTGCAATGGTTCCGCGCCGCGACGGCCTCAGAGTGGGCGCGTCTGACCCGTTCCGCGGACGATGTATTTGAAGCTCGTCAGCTGCTCGACGCCGACTGGTCCGCGGGCGTGCATCTTGCCGGTTGCGATGCCGATTTCCGCGCCGAAGCCGAATTCACCACCGTCGGCGAACTGCGTCGACGCGTTGACGAGCACGATGGCGCTGTCGACTTCGCGAACGAAGCGATCCGCTGTCGCCGCGTTCTCCGTGATGATCGCATCGGTGTGCTGCGATCCGTAGCGCGCGATGTGCTCGATCGCGCCGGCGACTCCGTCGACGACCTTCACGGCGATGATCTTGTCGAGGAATTCACGGCCGTAATCGTCGGCGGCGGCGGGCTTCACGCGGAGGTCGGCGGCGAGCGTCGCGTCGTCGCCGCGCACTTCGCAGCCGGCATCCAGCAGGGCGCCCACGAGGCGGGCGAGGGTGCCTTGAGGCGCGGCGCGGTCGACGAGCAGGCACTCGGTGGATCCGCAAACGCCGGTTCGCCGCAGCTTGGCGTTGATCAGCACCGAGACGGCCATAGTGAGGTCGGCATCGCGGTCGACGTAGGTGTGGCAGATGCCCTCGAGGTGGGCGAACACGGGCACGCGCGCTTCGTCCTGCACGCGGGCGACGAGGCTCTTGCCGCCGCGCGGTACGATGACGTCGATCGAGCCGGCGAGGCCCTGGAGCATCAAGCCGACGGCGGCACGGTCGGTCGTCGGCACGAGCGAGATGGCGGCCGCAGGAAGACCGGCCTCGGTGAGGCCGGCAACCAGGCAGGCGTGGATCGCCGAGGCAGAATGGAAGCTTTCCGAACCGGCCCGGAGGATCGCGGCGTTGCCGGACTTGAGGCACAACCCACCGGCGTCGGCGGTCACGTTGGGGCGGCTCTCGAAGATGATGCCGATGACGCCGAGGGGCACGCGAACGCGTGCGAAACGCAGACCGTTCGGACGCGTCCATTCCTGCATCACGTGGCCGACCGGATCGGGCAGCGCGGCGATCTCTTCGAGCCCCTTTGCGATGCCTTCGATGCGCTTCGGATCGAGGGCAAGGCGGTCGAGAAACGAGTCTGGCCGGCCGGCGGCGCGCGCCGCGTCGAGGTCCTGACCATTGGCGGCGAGGATACCGGCCGTCCGCTCGCGGAGCACCCGTGCCGCAGCCCGCAGCGCCCCGTTCTTCTGATCCGGTGCGGCGAGTGCGACGATGCGGGCGGCGGCCCGGGCGGCGCGTCCGAGGTCGCCCATCACGGCGGCCGTCGTATCCGCTGCGGCCTTGGCTTGCTCGTTCATCGCTCGTCCCTCCGTCCCGGTGCGCCGCCGAGCGCCATGTCGTCCCGGTGGATGAAAGCGCTGCGGCCGGCATGGCCGAGGATCGCTTCGATCTCGGACGACTTGCGACCGAGGATCTGCTCCGCCTCGTCGTGCGGATAGCCGACGAGGCCGCGGCCGAGTTCGCGTCCGTCCGCGGCACGGATGACGATGGCATCGCCGCGGTCGAAATGCCCGTCGACGCGCGTGCAGCCGGCTGGCAGGAGGCTCTTACCGGAAAAGAGTGCGCGTTCGGCGCCTGCGTCCACCCAGACGGTGCCTTTCGGTTCGAGCTGGCCGGCGATCCAGCGCTTGCGTGCGGCGACGGGATCGGACGGCGCGAGGAACCAGGTACATGGCGCTCCGGCGGCGATTTGCGCCAGCGGGTGCAAGACCTTGCCGGTGGTGATCACCATGCTGGTACCGGCGGCGAGTGCGATCTTGCCGGCCTCAACCTTGGTCCGCATGCCGCCTTTCGACAGCTCCGTTCCGGCATCGCCGGCCATCGCCTCGATCTCGGGCGTGATCGCCGTGACGATGTCGATGCGCTTGGCGGTCGGGTCCTGGTGCGGCGGGGCAGTGTAGAGGCCGTCGATATCGGACAGCAGAACGAGGCAGTCCGCGCTCGTCATGCCGGCGACGCGAGCCGACAGGCGGTCGTTGTCGCCATAGCGGATTTCGGAGGTGGCGACGGTGTCGTTCTCGTTGACGACCGGCACCACCTTCAGGTCGAGCAGCGTTTCCATGGTGCGCCGCGCATTGAGATAGCGGCGGCGCTCCTCAGTGTCGCCGAGCGTCAGCAGAACCTGGGCGACGGTCAGGCCGCGCGTGCGAAAGACGTCCTGGTAGGCACTCGACAGGCTGATCTGGCCGACGGCCGCCGCCGCCTGGCTCTGGTCGAGTTCGAGGGGCCCGCGCGGCAGTCCAAGAATGTGGCGGCCGAACGCGATGGCGCCCGACGACACGAGCACCACCTGTTTGCCGGCGGCGATCAGCTTGGCGACGTCGTCGGCCAGCGAATTCAGCCAGGTTGCCCGGAGGCGGCCCGTCTCGCGATCGACCAGCAGGGCCGAGCCGATCTTGACCACGATGCGCCGGGCGCCGGTCCATTCGGGACGGGCGGTCGATGTCGACGGCGAAGGCGCGGATTGATGCGCGGACATAGGGGGCGGGCGGCCGGGTTGCTGATCGAGCGGCATGTAGCGCCGATGCGCCGCCGAGGGCAAGGGCGTCGGCCCCTAGGCAAAGGCTCAGCCTTAACTCGGGAAAGCGCAAACCGCGCCCCTGGACAATCCCCACAACTACGGATATTCCGTACTAATGCCGGGACCGAAATTCGCATGGGACCCTGCCAAGGCGAGGGCCAACTTAGCCAAACACGGCGTATCGTTCGAGCAAGCCAGGCTGGCTTTCGACGATCCCCTGGCCATCGAAGAGGTCGATCCGCACCCGCACGAGGATCGCGTTCGACTGATCGGGCTGGCAGACGGAACGGTCCTGTTCGTCGTTTACACCGAGTTGGATGACGACGGTGCCCTCGTCATTCGCATCATCTCAGCCCGCGAGGCCACGCGACATGAAAAGAAGCGCTACTACTCGTTTGACCGGAACCGCGAGCCGTAAGCGACGCGCGGTGTCGCCGATCCGCCGGTCCGAACGGGAGATCGCGACCGCCGCGCGGACGGACCCGGATGCCCAGCCGATGACAGCTCGTGAACTCGCCGGTTTCAGGCGCATCTCGCTTGCAAAGCGGGTACGCCATGCCGTCGGGATGACGCAGGAGAAGTTCGCCGCAACCTACGGCATTCCGCTGGGCACGCTGCGCGACTGGGAACAGCACCGGGTCGAGCCCGATCAGGCAGCGCGCACGCTGCTCACGCTGATCGCTGCCGAGCCCAAGCTGACGGCGGGAATTCTTCAACGCGCCCGCGAACCAGCATAGGTCTGATCGCCGCTCAGAGGCGCAGAACCTTGCCTGGATTCATGATGTTGGCGGGGTCGACCGCCCGCTTCACGGCGCGCATCAGATCCAGCTCGACGTCCGACTTGTAGTGCTCGTTCTCGGCGAGGCGCAGCCGGCCGATGCCGTGCTCGGCGCTGATGGCGCCGCCGTGCGCGACCACCCGGTCGTGGACGATGCGGTTGATCTTCGCGCGCTCGGCCTTCCATTCGGCCGGCGTCCAGCCCTGCGGCCGGATCGGGTTGTAGTGGAGGTTACCGTCACCGACGTGGCCGAAGCAGACGAGCCTCACTCCCGGGAAGGCGGCTTCGAGGGCGGCGTCCGTCTCGGCGACGAAGGCGGGGATTGCGGAGAGCGGCACGGAGATGTCGTGCGAGACGGCGCCACCGGCCAGCTTCTGCGCTTCGGCCATGTCCTCGCGCATCCGCCAGAACTTCTTCGCCTGAGCGGCGGAGGTCGCGACGACTGCGTCCGTCACGAGGCCCTCTTCGAGCGCACCTTCGAGCGCAGACGTGAACGGGTCGGCGAGCGAGCCGGGCGCGCCCTGGCCGCCGACTTCGACCAGCACGTACCAGGGGTGGACCTCGGAAAGCGGATCCTCGTGACCGGGAACGCCCGTCAGGACGAGTTGGAGAATCGAGCGGCTGATCAGTTCGAAGGCCGAGATCTGCTCGCCGAGGCGGCTGCGCATGTGCGCGAGGAGGCGGACCGAAGCGTCCGGGTCCGGCACGGCGAGGAAGGCCGTTTCGACGGCGGTTGGGCGTGGGAAGAGCTTGAGCACGGCCGCGGTGATGATGCCGAGCGTCCCTTCGCCGCCGACGAAGAGCTGCTTCAGGTCATAACCCGTGTTGTCCTTACGCAGCCCACGAAGGCCGTTCCAGATGCGGCCGTCCGGCAGCACGACTTCGAGCCCGAGCACGAGGTTGCGGGTGTTGCCGTAGCGGATGACCTGAGTGCCGCCGGCATTGGTCGAGAGGTTGCCGCCGATCTGGCACGACCCTTCGGCGCCGAGGCTCAACGGAAATAGTCGGTCGTGCTCGGCGGCGATGCGCTGGATGTCGGCGAGCACGACGCCGGCTTCCACCGTGATCGTGTCGTTCAACGTATCGACGGCGCGAACCGCTTTCATGCGTGACGTCGAGACGATGACCTCGCTCATGTCGGGGTGGGGCTGGCTGGCGCCGGTGAGCCCCGTGTTGCCGCCCTGGGGAACGATCGGCGTGCCCGTCTCGGCGCAAAGGCGGACGACGGCGGCGAGTTCGTTGGTCGAGGCCGGGCGAACGACGAGCGGCACGCGGCCTTCCCAATCGTCCCGCCAGCTCCGACAGTAGGGCGCGACGTCCTCCGGCTGCTCGATGTAGCCGGCCGGGCCGACCAAGGCCTTCAGGCGCGCAACCACCTCGGGCGCAACCGGCCGGCGTGCTGTCATCGTCCGAACTCCGTGTTATGGCGGGGGCGGCGGTGTCGATCCCACCGGCCCGAAATTCGACGCGACATTAGCAGCGGACGCATGACCGACAAGCCGCACTTCACGCAAGGCAAACCGTCCGGGTTCCGGCTGCTGCTCGGCTACCGCGTGGTCGAATGGCGGGAGAACTTCGCGGCGATCGAGATGGACCTCGAGCCCAAGCATATGAACGGGCTCGGCATCGTCCACGGCGGGGTCTACGCGACGCTGCTCGATGCCGCCCAGGGCCATGCGGTCACCTACTGCCCGGACCCGGCCCGCACCCGCATCTGTGTGACGATCTCGCTGACGACGTCGTTCCTG
>Ga0073934_10010297_pt1 | contig 11659 bp, 6 predicted proteins | sample LarsenN4metaG_FD_76834 | JGI IMG/M metagenome (GOLD analysis project Ga0073934, IMG submission 76834) | Hot spring sediment bacterial and archeal communities from British Columbia, Canada, to study Microbial Dark Matter (Phase II) - Larsen... ... | reverse complement strand
TTGACCCGATGAAAAGGGGATTGAAACCGAAAATCGAAACGATTTTCTGCGGGAATTCTGGCGAGTTGAAGTCATTGACCCGATGAAAAGGGGATTGAAACAAAGGAAGTTGCAAAATGCAAGGGGCAAAATGATACGATGTAGGATACGATGGTATCGTCGGCTGCCTAAATGTCAGGAGAAAATGAACTGCGAGCCAGAGAATGGAGTGTGAAAAGGGAGGGAATACTTTTTAAAATTGACTCAATGAAAAGGGGCTGAAAGTAGAGAAGGTCGGTCTGAGGCAATGAGTTTCCGTATGTTTGTCGCATCTGCGGGCGTTAGCCAGGCTTGATTTTTCTCTTTAAAATTTAAAATCCCACCACCGTGTGATCAGCTGCGGGATTTTTTTACGCAGTTTTTTTGATCAGCCGATTTAATCGTAAACGGTAAAGTCCAGCGCAAATTCAATCGTCGTGCAAAAACCGGCAAAGCTGCGGGCGATCTTCTCGCGTTCTTCCTCGCTCAAGCCTTCGAATTGCGTCCAGTCCTGCGCCAAACGCAGCCGGGTCGAATCCGCGATCACTTCCAACGGGCGTTCATCGCCTTTGTTGTTTTTGAACATCACCGGCAGCCACTTGCGCCCGAAGCGCACGTGCAGGCGCTCGTCGACGCAGTCGATTTCCGGCAGCATGGCGCTGTGCGGATCGTTGAATTTTAGAAACGGAACGATACTGCCTTTTTTGCGCGTGAAGCTGCACGCCTCGCCGGCCATCGTCAATTCCGCAAAATAATCCTCCAGCGCCTCCAAACGGCTGCCGTAATGCGGCCAGTGAAAATCTTGAATGTCGTAACCCAGCTCGCGCAAGCGGCGCAAACCCATCAGCGAATGCCGGCATTCATCCCAAATGTGTCGCGAAAAATCGATAAAAAAATCTAGCGGCATGTTGCGAATGCCGTAAAAAATGTAGCACATCGGATCGATCACCTGCCACTCGGTGGCGTTTTGGTAAACGATGTCCTTCAGCGTTCCATAAACCGGATCTTCCTGCTTGTTGAGCGGAAAACGATCCAACACTTTGAAGCGCGGATCTTGTTTCGGTTTATGAGGCGCGGGACCGGCCGGCTCGCGAACCGGACTCGGCGGCAGGGCTTTCTCATTCCAAGTTGGCTCTAAATTCGCGACACCGCCAAGCATTTTGATGCAATGCCGCACAAACTCGCGCCAGCGTTTGATCTGCGCAAAAAGCTCGGGATTGAATTTGGCGTGCTGCAACAGGTTGACCGCCCACTCCAACTGCCGCTGTTTCTCCGGAATCATGCCTTCCAAAATATAAATCACCGGCGCATCAAAAATCGGATCGCAGTGATCGCGATAATTCTGATAGCCTTGCAGCAGATCGCGTTTGAGGTCGAAATAAAAGGCGCTGAGAAAACTTTCTGCGCTGTCCGCCGCGCCGATGGCGGCAATGAATTTTGCCAATGCCGGAGACGGCGCGATCTCAGCCGTGCCGCCGGGCAATTCCCGCAGCCGCTCGCGCAAGCGGCGAATGTGCTGCATGTCCTCGTGCATTCGCTGCGGGATTTGCGTTTTCCACTCATAGCTTCCGCACGCCGGCACCCATCCCGCCAACAAACGCGTCAGCGCAAATTCGAAGCTGATGAAATGGCGGAGTTTGGCGACGTGATCTTTCGGGCGCAGCCAGCTAATATTGCCCCACAACGCCTCCCTTTCGGCGTCGGAAAGATTTTCGCTGAGCTCGAGGCCTTTGATTTTGGGGTGGGAGGTGGCTGTCGTCATGTTGATTTCTCCTTTTGATTCGTAATTTTACAAATAATAGTTTATTTAAATGATGAATTCAAGAGGAATTTGTAAAAGGAGATAAAACGATGGAAGCTCCGACCCCCGGATCGAAACATGGCCGGACGGATATATACTTGTTAAGGTTTGGTTTTGGAGTGCCAGGCTACGTAACTCAACACGGCGAGGTGATCGCAGAATGATGGCTTGTTAATGAAGCAGAATGTCATCCCCGGCCGCCGGGAGGCTGTCTACTCCGCTGTGGCCGTTTCCATTTGTCGCCGGCAATTCGGCGACGACGGTATCGTCGTGGTTTTCCGTGTTGGCAAAAAAGAGCCGTAAATTTGAAGAAGGGTTGAAACGAATAGGCGCGCCGTCATTTAAAATATCAAACAAAGCCAGTTGGCCGGGCGCCTGGGGAGTTTCCAAAGTAGCACCCGCCGTCATTTGCGCCAAGCGTTGATTGGCTTCCTGCTGATTGGCAATCACTCGCTGCAAGCGAAGGTTCAACTCGTGCAATTGCGCCAGAATCATTGACAAATCCGCATGGCCGTTATGCGACATCACGGCCGGCAAATTGGCTGTGGAGGCGGCCGGCGTGTAAGGCGCAGGCGTTTCGTTGAAATCTTGCTGCCGGACCGTGTCTTCACTGGCGACCGGCCTATCATTGTCATCAACCGCCGGCGGCGCCGAGGGTTGAAGATGCTGCAAATGCGGAAAGGCCATTGCCGTGGTTTTTGCTTCGATTTTTTGGAAACGCCGGCGCTGCGACCACGTCATCAACCAGCTCAATCCGCCGAACAAAAAAATGAGCAGAATCGCCAGCGCGATATAAAAAATTCCAAACGAGCTTGAGCCGTTTGCCGTTGCGGTCGAATCCATGCTTGCCGGCGATGCGGTTACTGACAACGCCAACTGCGAGCTGTCGGCAGCAGATGCTGAAACCAAATTTGAATCGACTTGTGAGGCAACTATTGGCGCCAATTTTTCATCGAGCCGCAGCTCTAGCGTCGCCGCGCCGGTTAATTTCGCGGGGTGATCCATATTTTGATAATGAATTTTTATCACCGGCGGCTGCGCCGAGGCCGTGAAACTCTGCCGCGCCAAACGAATCTGCAAGGGGATAAAAGAAAGAACCTTCAATGAGTCGCGCTGCAGCGCCCATTGATAACGGGGAATCGTGACGAAACGCACGGCCGTATTGGCTTCAAACCAGCAAAAATAACGTTGAAACTTGCATGAATCCGGCACCGCCACGGTGACAACGGCTTCGACGCTATCGCCCCAAATCGCCTGCGTGGCAAGTTGGAGATGGGCCTGCGGCGCGAGCAGCAGACGTTTTTCCTGGGCCGGCGCGGCGGATGAATCTTTCTTTCCAACCGTTGCCCAAATATTCAAGGGCAAAAACAACATTAAAAAAGCGGCGATATTGCCAAAAGCTAAAAACTGTTTCGTCCTGTTCATAACTGTCCTCTATCGATAAAAAGGAAATGTCACATTTTTAGAAAAATGATCGCCATGAATCCCCACATTTCTGTCATTAAAATATATAGAGGAAAAGGCTTTTTTTCGCAGAAAGGATGACGAAAAATTTTCGGTGGGACTGGAATTTTGAGAACCGAAGTTCCGTACCAACAGAGTAACTTTTTAACCCGGAGCCACCGAGAAAGCTGAGTCACGCGGAGCAAATCGGCAAATATTTTCGCTTTGGATTTCTTGCTTCGTGTTTCTCCTTTAGCTCTGTGGCTCCGTGGTAAAAGTTGTCTTTTGGCAAAAGTTTAGCCCTCTGAACCGGAGTGCGATGCTTTAGCATTGCAAAACTGAAGTTTTGCACTCCGAATTCACTTGGCTAAATTCATACGTCTTTTGAAACTCCAGACTTGTCGGATTGAGATGTAGCTTCGTTGAATAATTACACCGTTATCACGGCTCAAACAAACAACATGAGGCGCCGACCCAGGTTTTGTTCTTGTTGAAATCGACGCCCAGCATTTTGCCCTGGCTGAGACGGGCCAGCGTGGTGACGGCCAGGGGCTTGTCGAGCCACAAAAACATCAGGCGGACTTCCACTTTGCTCGCCGCGTCCGGCGTTTTGATCACCGGGCCGTATTCGATTTTTTCCTGCAAGAGAAAGTACGCCCGTTCCGCCGGCGGAATCGCCTCGAGATCGGCGGTGGTGACGTCGATTTTAACGCCGCTGCCGGCAAAGGAGAACAGCGGCTTCAAAACATAATTCTCCAGATTTTCGGGATACCGCGCCAACTGATTTAGGAAATACGCCCGCGGCGCGTGGCGATGCCGAACGTACGGCAGCGAGAATTTGCTCAGGCGAAAATACCAATTCGGATGCCCGGCCCATTCCACCTCGAGATCGTCGCGAAAATCAAAATCAATGGCGATGTTTTTTTTGACAAACTCATCGACGATGACGCGATTGTAAATGCGATGGATGGGAATCTCTTTACTGTTGCGGCGATAGAATAGTTTCTTGCCGCGTTTTTTGATATCGGTGATGCAAACGGCTTTGACGCCGGTAAAGCGCTCAGTGCAGACGAAATCGCAGGCGGTTTTTTGCTGCTCCGGCTCAATTTCCAAGAGAACGACGTTTTCGGGATCGTGGTCGTGCAACAAGGCTTGTTTGAGCAGGGCAACGTAATTCTCAACCGTAAGGCCGTTCAACAGAAATTCCAAATCCATTAAATCAAAGACGCGCCGAAAAGTCTGGGTCAATAGGATTTGAAAACCGTAGAGCGAGGGAAAACCTTGCAGCTCGATAAGCTGCGGCGAGAGCTTGCCGTTGGCATCGCGGGTGATCGCAAAGTCCACTTGCATAAAAAGCGGATGCGGTTCGTCGTTGGGAACACGATAACGCGCCGGCACCGCGCGCTCGGATTCGCGGCGATATGCCGGCGTATCGAGCTGCGCAATGATTTCCATGGCGGATTGCTGCATTTCTTGCAACAAGTCTTTGGGCAGAAATGTGGGCGTTTCACTAACCCGAAAACCGACTTTAATACCGACAGCGTTGTCAAGCACTTGCAAAAACTGCTGATATTTTTCCTGGGTAAATCGTACGTTATATTGCTCGCGAAGAGGTGGAATCATATTTCATGCCTCCTTGCATTTTTTGTAGTTCTGCCAACGGGTATTGGGCGTGGCAAATGCAATAAATGGTTCTCAAAATATAGAAAAATACTCAAAATTAATCCTTAATAGCAAGCAACTTTTTCATAATCGAAATGCTCGACATCGAACGTAAATCCATTGAACCGATGGCGCGAGCCTTAGACGGCGGCAACGTGCAAGCGATGCAGCAGTTCACCCGCGCCAGTTCCTGGCAAGATGCCGTCATTATCCGCACGCATCAGCGCGAAGTCGGCACCACTTTGGGCCGCAAGGATGGCGTGATCATTGCGGATGGTTGCGACTTTCCCAAACAAGGCGATAACTCCGTCGGGGTGGCGCACCAGCACTGTGGCGCGTTGGGCGAAACTGCGAATTGTCGTAAAAGTTTAGCGATCTGAACCGGAGTGCAATGCTTTAGCATTGCAAAACTAAAGTTTTGCACTCCGAGTTCACTTGGCTAAATTCATTCGAAGAATGTAAGGGCGAGCTGGGCATGGACCATTATGAAGTCCGCAATTGGCGGGGCTGGCATCATCATATGACCATGACGATGCTGTCGCATCACTTTCTGGTGTAGACACGCGTCGAAATGGGTGACGAGGCCCCAGCTTTGACGGTATCCCAAGCTCGGCAACTGCTTCAAGTGGTCCTGCCGAAGCGAAGGTTTGATGCGAAAGCGGCCCGAGAGGAAATTCAAAGAACACAACAACAGAACTATGCGGCCTCTCGCTCACATCGAAAACGGCGGCGGAAACAAAAACCAGCTTAACCAACTTAACGTTGTAGTAATAACCTCTCCAAAACAAAAAACCCAGAATATAATCTGGGTTTTTTGTCGTGCTCCCGAGGTAGGACTTGAACCTACGGCCCGGTGATTAACAGTCACCTGCTCTGCCAACTGAGCTACTCGGGAAAATACAATCAGCAGTTAGTAATAATATAGAAAAAAATTTCCAAAAGTCAATAGCACGGGCGAAGATTTAATTTAAAAATCCGGCGAAGACGCAAGTTATTTGAGGTACAAAATCGCCTGCTTCCGGATAGAAACTTCCGATTCGCGCTGATTTTCTTGGGCAGCGTTTACATAGCGCAACACCGCAAAGTAAGTTCCGGCGGCGAGCTCCTGTTGCGCTTGATCTCGGCCAAGCCAGGAAACTAAAAATCGTCCGGCCGGTTGCGCGCCGTCAAAAAGCGTCGCGATTTCGCGGCCTTGCAGATCAAAAATTTTTAGCGAGACGCGCCCCGCGGCCGGCAGCGCAATGTGAAATTGGGTGAAATCGCGAAACGGATTGGGATGCGGGCGCAGGATTAATTCGGTTGGCAGCGCTGAGTCGCGATCACTCGCCACGCCGGTCAGGTCGATTTGGGCCGTGAATCGCACCGCCAAATCCGGGCGCTCGACCAGGCGCGCCTCGACTTGCTGTAAATCGGTTTTCCCAACTTGCCACTGGGCGCTGGCTGTGCCGTTCGCCGCCGTCATCACAACACATTCGGTAGCGTTGCATTTGTTGTCGCCGATGACTTTGCCGCCGCCGGCAAGCACACGAAAGGCCACCGGCACATTGGGCATCGCGGCGCCGGCTGTATTCAAGACTTTCACCACCAGTGGCGCGGCCAGCAATTTCTCCGGCCGGCTTTTTTGCCCCTCGCCGCTGAGAATCACGAGTCGGTCATGCGTCGGCAAAGTCATGAACGTAAAAATCCGGCTGGCTGCCGAGTTGCCGTAGGCGTCGGTTGATTTGACGCGGGCGTGAAACGTGGTGTAGGAAACGAGATTTACCAAACTCACTTCATGCTCCGTCACTAAATTCGTAAGCAGCGGCGTGGCGCGGCCCAAAGTGGAATCCAATCCAAACTCGACTTGCGAGGTGCTCTTTTCGTCGGTCGTCCAACGAATCACGGCGGAGGCGGCGGTCAAATTCGTTGCCGCGAGATTGGCGATGACGGGTGGCTCGCGATCCGGCGGCGTTGTGAAAGTTGTATCGCGTGACACCGCTGATTTTCCGGCCGCGTCTTTTGCCCGCGCGCGGAAGTGATACCTCGTGTTCGGCGTCAACCCGGCGAGCGTGAACACGTGCGTGGTGTCGCGGCAAAATTCCGCCGGCGTCAGCATTCCGTAGGTGGTGTTGAGGCCATATTCAACCTGCGCCTCCGCCGGCTTGTCGGTTTTAAAATTAATGGTCGCCGCATAGGCCGTGAGAGTGGTGGCGGCCATTTGGGCAATCACCGGCGGCGGCGAGGCCGGGGTGTCGATAAATTGGACATGCAGTTGATCAAGAATAAGCTGGCGGCCATCGCCTGCTTTGACAAATTCAAGCTTGACATTTCGCGTCGCGGCGGTGACATGGCGAGTCCAACCAAACCATTTAAACACGGCGGAGTTAATGGTCACGGTATCTGTCCTCGAATCAATTTCGCAGACCAATTTCGGCCAGATTCTTTGGCGATGCTCTCCTCGCGCTAAAATTTCAAAACGATAAAGCCCGCTGCGAGGAAAACTCACCGCCGTTTCCATATAGCCGCCTTGCGCGAGATTCCATCCCGGCGGTTCGGGGCGGCCAACGGTTTTGGTGGGCATCGTTTCCACCTCGATATAACGATCCAACACGACGACATTGGTCAGGATGCATTGCGTGACGGTTTTCCATTCGCGGCCCGCCGGGGATTGCGACGAGACGGTGATTTTGTATTTGACATTCGGAGAGATGCTGTCGATGATCATCTCGTGCTGTGTGGTGTTCGCGGCGCTAATAAATTGAACGTGTGCGCCGCTGGGCTTTTGGATGTCGATGCGGCTGTCTGCCGGCTGCGGCGTGATCCAACGAAAACGAACTTGCCGGATGTTCAATTGCTCGCTCTGCAAACTTGCGACTTCTCCTGCCGGCGCAAGCTGTGGCGCTGTCACCGGCCGCAAGACGGCAATGGCGTCCGTCGTGTCCGAGGGCATCATGAGAACCGTTTCAGCCGTCGAGGTAAAACTGCGTGGCGTCTCAAACGAACCGGTAATCGGATTAAACCACGACAAAGAAAAATGCTGCCCAATTGGCAACCGCAAACGCAAGCGATCGCCGCGCGCTTTGTAAGCGATATACTCGACGCCGGGCTTGGCCAAAATCTCGGTTTGGCCATCCGCCGCCATTTCCGGATGCGGCTCAAGATCCGGCCAACCGGTTTGTTCGCGAAAGAAGCGCGACAAAATGCTGAGCTGCCGCGCCATTTCCACATCCGGCGCGTAAAGCAGATTCCAACTGAGCGGCGGATGATCGAACCCCGGATCATATTCATAGTGGCCATCGGGGTCGATGAAGGTGCGGCCGAAACCGGCGACGAAGTAACCGCCGGCCGTAAAAATCGACCAGGCGCCGGTGCGAATGTAATGGGCGTCGTGGCGAATGCCGTGAAAAGGATGCACGGTCTCCGGCACGTGATAACCGTATTCGCCGTTGACCACGGGTTTGTTAAAAACGCGGTCGTAGCGAATCGAATCCGCGAGAAACTCGCCGGCGTCGCGGAGTTGATGCATCACATAACTCAACCACGATTCTTTGCCAAATTCACGATTGACGAAATCATCGGCAGGATGAATCGAAATGGGATGATCGTACGGATCCGCCGCGGCGACCGCCTGCCCGATTTGGCGATACAAATCCGGCTGGTAAAAATAAGCTTGATAATCGCCGGCTAAAATCCAAAAGACGTTATAGGCCGCATAACGCGCGACAAGATACAACGCCAAGCGTCGATATTGCTCAGTCGACATGTGGCGGATTTCGGCGGCCCAACTGAAAAATAAAATCGACACCACGCCCATACTGTCGGCATAAGCCACGCGCTTGTCGGCCCATTTGAAATAATCGGGATACAAACTGTTATAGTCGCGAATGCCGTCGCTATGCGCATAAGGCGGCCCGCCTTCGTTGGATTGATAATCGTAGCGGTTGTGGACGACGATCGCATGATAGGCGTTGAAATGTTGCGAAACGCGCAGGTTGATGTAAGGCTTAAAGCGCGTTTCAAATCCGACGCCGAAGCTCATGCCGTCCCAAATCGTATCGCCCATCAGCAAAAACGGCGTGCCGTCGCTGTATTCGAATCCATACGGCCGGGTTTTGCTGGCGCGCACAAAACCCCGGCGATTCGAGGGCAGCGCATTGAAGCGGCCAGAGACCACGAGAGCCGGGTCGTTGCTCTCGGTGCGATAGCGCCAGATTCCCGGCTCGGTCGGCGCAAAACGAACTTTCCAAATTTTCCCGCCGTCCCAAAAACCGCTCAAGCGCAACTCTTTCCCCGTCGGCGAAATAAAAATGCCGGTCACGTCGACGTCGAGATAAGCGCGATCGTGGCGGTTTCCTGTGGTCAGCGTCACTTCAAACGGCGTATAAAGCGCGGCGGTTCGCAGCGGCGTGGTGAAAACGGAATCGCGGCCGGCGGCGAGATTGCCGGCCGCGTCGCGCGACAACACCCGGAAATGATATATATTATCCGGAAGCAGATTGGCAAGCGCGACCGAATGCGTCGTCACTAAACTCGTATCGAGTTTTGAAAAAATCCCGTAGCGCGCGGTCAAGCCATATTCCACTCTCGAATCGGCTTTCTCATCGGTACGCCAGGAAATCGTGGCGCCGGTGCTCGTCAAGTTGCTGATAACAACGCCGGAGATTTTCGGACGGGTAGTGTCGGCCAAAAGAGATGAATGATTTTGGCCATAGGCATTACTGGCAAAGGCAGGCGATGGGCTAAAAGCCGTCGTGATAGGCAAGCAACAATAAAAAACAAAAGCGCACGCAAAGACGTCCCGCCCGCGGGACAAAGAACACGCAAAGGCTGCGCCCACAGGGTTTTTCTCTGCGTTGCCTTGGCGTCTTCGCGTCTTTGCGAGAAAGTTTTTGCTTTTTTTCCAAAGATTTGAATTGTGAGTAAGTAATGGCAGGAGGAAAAAGAAAAATTTCTTCATTGTATCATTCATCCACGCGTCGATGATAAACCTGCCTCCATGCCATTAAGTTAAATCGAAATCCAATTTCGATAAGTGAACTTAAACAAGCCGCCGGCTTCCTTTTTTATTTCAAACGCAGAACTTTCTGCGTGTGCCGCTGGATTTGCGACAGGCCGGCGGTTTCGGTTTGCAAAGTCAAGACGGCAAAATATATTCCGGCTGCGACCGGCAGCTCCGCCCGATCTTTTCCGTCCCAAATTAGATCGAGTTGTCCGGTCGATCTTTCTTCATCAATTATAGTAACTATCTCGCGGCCTTGCAGATCGAAAATTTTCAGCGAGATGCGGCCGCCGGCGGGAAGAGCGGCTTTAAACAAGATCAAATCGCGGAACGGGTTGGGATACTCTTGCAGCCTCAACGAGGTTGGCGGCGACGGCGTTTCCGCATCGGTATCCGGCTCCGGTTCCGGAATGATGGCGCGAACAAACTGCACGTGCACCCGATCCACAATGAGCTGGCGGACGTCGCCGCCATTGGTGAAGGCAAGCTTCAATTGGTGTGAGCCGGCCGTCATTTCTTTTTCAAAAATAAAATTTTTATAAATCGCCGAATTGATATCGCGCACCGCCACTTCCCGATCATCGATCTGGAACGAAAGCCGCGGCCAGATGCTGTGACGGCATTCGCCGCGCGCGCGAACCGTGAAGCGATACGGCCCGGCTTGCGGAAAATCCAGCGTCGTCGCAACATGGCCATTCTCATCCAAATTCCAGCCCGGATTTTCGCGGCGGCCGGCAGTTCGGATCGGGAAATTTTCCGCCTCGCGCCATTCGTCCATCACCACGACTTTGGTGCGCAGCGTGCTGGCAACGGTTTTCCACTCGCGGCGATCTTCAGATTGTGAAAACACGGTGACGTGATAATCAATTTCCGGCGAGAGGCCATCAACCACGAGCGCGTGTTCTTTCGCCGGCTTGGTGTCGACAAATTGAATGCGGGAGCCGTCGGGCTTTAGCAAAGTGAGGCGGCTGTCCGCCAAATCCGGCGTTTGCCAGCGATACCGCACTTGCCGGATGTTGAGCTGCTCCCGCGTCAAGCTGCGAACCCGGCCGGCGTTGATCAAACTCGGCGCCGCAGCCGGACGCACCACCGCCGCCGCATCCAAGCTATCCGACGGCATGATCAAAACCGTTTCGCCGGTCGAGGCAAAAATGCGCGCCGGCTGCAGCGTGCCGGCAATCGGATCGAACCAGGCGAGAGAAAAATGGCCGGCCGGCAGTTGCAAACTCATGCGGCCGCCGCGCGCGTTATAGGCGATGTATTCCGCGCCGGGTTTGGCGAGCAGCTCGGTTTGGCCGTCGCGAACCAACTCGCGATGCGGCTGCAGTTCGGGCCAGGAGGTTTGCTCGGTAAAAAATTTATAAAAGACTTTATACTGCCGCGCCATTTCCAAATCCGGCGCAAAATTCAAATCCCAACTGACCGGTGGATGATCGAAGCCCGGATCGTAGCCATAGTGTCCGTCGGGATCATAAAAAGTGCGGCCAAAACCGGCCACGAAATAACCGCCGGCGCCGAAAATCGACCAGCCGCCGGTGCGAATGTAATGGGCGTCGTTGCGAATGCCGTGAAACGGATGCACGCTCTCGGGAACGTGATAGCCGTACTCGCCGTTGACCACCGGCTTGTTGTAAATGCGGTCGAAGCGAACGGAATCCGCCAGAAATTCTCCGGCGTCGCGAATCTGATGCATGATGTAACTGAGCCACGGCTCGCGCGCGAACTCGCGATTGACATAACTGTCGGCGGGGTGAATC
>Ga0073934_10010296_pt1 | contig 11659 bp, 12 predicted proteins | sample LarsenN4metaG_FD_76834 | JGI IMG/M metagenome (GOLD analysis project Ga0073934, IMG submission 76834) | Hot spring sediment bacterial and archeal communities from British Columbia, Canada, to study Microbial Dark Matter (Phase II) - Larsen... ... | reverse complement strand
TTCGTTCGCTGGACGTTGATCCAGCGCAATTCGGTGAACTCGTCGAGGGCGGCCTGCCCACCAAAGCGACCGTACCCGCTCCCCTTGACGCCGCCAAACGGTACCTGCGGCTCGTCGTTGACGGTCTGATCGCCGATGTGTACTATGCCGGTTTCCAAACGCATGGCGATATCCAGAGCGCGAGTGAAGTCGTTGGTGATGATGCCCGAGGAAAGCCCGTATTTCGAATTATTGGCGACGGCCAGGGCCTCTTCCGCATCATTGACGACCACAATCGGGGCTACCGGACCAAAGGTCTGGTCCGTGAAGATGCGCATCGTCGGTTTGACATCCTTGACGATGGTCGGTTGATAGAGGAGACGCTCATATTTGCCTCCGGTCACCAGCTCTGCGCCATCCGCAACCGCTTCCTGCACATGGGCATCGACAAGATCCACGGCCCTCTGGTTGATCAACGGACCGATGGCGGTCGCGGGGTTGGTCGGGTCGCCCACCGGAAGCGCAAGCACTCGTTCTTTCAGTTTCTGGGTGAATTCATCTGCAATTGCCTTCTCAACGATAATGCGCTCTGTGGACATACAGATCTGTCCCTGGTGCATGAACGCACCCCAGACCGCCGCATCCACAGCGTAATCTACATCTGCATCGGCGAGGACGATCAGTGGGTCTTTGCCGCCTAATTCGAGCACCGCACGCTTGAGATGCCGTCCCGCCTTCTCCGCGATGAGGCGTCCCACTTCGGTCGAACCGGTGAACGAGATGCGCCGGACCGCCGGGTTGGCGATCATCTCATCGCCCACTTCTACTGCGTCTGCGCGGGTGCAGGTAATCACATTGAGAACCCCGGGGGGTAATCCAGCCTCCTCAAAGATTTCTGCCAGCAGGATGCCGCCCGTTACGGCTGCCTCTTCAGAGGGCTTTAGCACAGCAGTATTGCCATAGGCAACTGGCAGGGCAAATGCCCGGCTGCACAGGATGTAAGGAACGTTGAAGGGACCGAAACAGGACACCACGCCGGCTGGCTGGCGGATCACCATAAAGAAAGCGTTGGGATATTCAGCCGGGATGATCTCGCCTTTGACATCATATGCAGCGGCTGCCGCCGTGCGATACAGTCCTGGCACAAAGAACATCTGGAACATCGAGATGCCGATCGTGCCTCCCACCTCCTCCATCATGGCTTTGACCAGTTCCTCCTGTCGTCTTTCCATAATGTCTGCTGCTTTGAGGAAGATCTTGCGGCGTACGCCGGGTGGCGTCTTTGCCCATTCCGGGAAGGCGGCCTTCGCCGCTTCGATCGCGCGGGTGGCATCCTCGCGCTTGCCGGCCGCTAGATGTGCGTACACCTCTCCGGTGTATGGATTCATATCCTCGAACGTCTTTCCATCAGCAGCATCGACCCATTTGCCGCCGATGAACATCTTATAGTTTTTGGCAGCCATTATCGTCTCCTTTTGTAAATGTAGGACAGAACACAGAGAAAACCAGGGGTCGGCAATGTGCTTGGTAATGTAAGACCGTGCAGGTCTGTTAATCCCTATTTCCATTATATACACTTCGATTTAAGTTTCAAACCCTTCATCCGAAATAGTCGGACAAGCCACTTGTTTCCTTCCAGTCGTTGTGAGATACTACAAACAGGCAACGCCTTGTGTTTTCAAAGTGCTGGAATCTGCGGTATGTATTTTCCTGTCGGCACTGCTTTGTTCCTTGGATATACCTGGGATCGTGAATATCGAAGGAGGAACCACCTATGAAACAGGAATGTGTATGCGATTGGATGACAGAGGATGTAATCACCATCACGCCGGATAACACGCTGAAAGAGGCGCATGACATTATGAATGAGAAAGGCATTCGCAGGCTGCCCGTGGTGGCTCATGGCAAGCTCCTTGGCATTGTTACACTCGGTGATATTCGCGGCGCCGAGCCTTCGAGGGCCTCTTCCCTGAGCATCTGGGAAGTGCACCACTTGCTCACCAAGCTCAAGGTAAGCGAGATCATGACACGCAACCCCGCCACTATTCAGAAGAACGCCAGTATTGGTGACGCCGCCAAGATGATGCTCGAGAAGAAATTCAGCGGCTTGCCCGTTGTGGATGATGAGAATCATCTCATTGGCATCATCACCGAGTCAGATATCTTCCGTCTTGTTGTGAACGAGTGGAACAAGGATTAAGCAATCGTTCCACGTGTTTCTACCGAAAAACGATCAATGCGACGCCGGTGACGGTCAATATTAAACCGAGCAAATAACGCCATGTGAACGGCTCGTGTAATAAGAGAATACCAAACATACTGGCAATCAGGATTCCCATCACCCGAATGGTTGGAGAGCCGATCGAGACACTGATACGGGCAAAGGTGAGATAGAGTAGAAGGGTAACCACACTGAAGGCAACCCCGACCGCGAGCGAGTACAGCAGACCTTGCTGAGTAATGAGAAGCGGCTGTTTTGTGACTTTCAAATAACCAACCCATGTCAGTCCAACAGTGAATGTTGTCGCGCCGTAGACAAGCATTCCCATGCTCGAGGAGATCTTATCCGAAGCTAGTTTAACGAAGAAGTCGGCACTCGCGAGAAAGATGGAGCACAGCAAGGCATAGGGGATCCAGCGCATAATGAACACCGCCTTATTTTGCCGTAATATTATGTTCCGTCAACGCAATACCGTCACGCATCTCCTTGAGATCGACAGTTAGCGACAATTTTCGCGTCTCAAAAAGATGTCCAAAGGTTTCCTTCAAGACCTTCATGACGCGCTGAGTGGCATCCTTTTGTACTTCGATCGGACGTCCTTCACGGATCAATAGATCGACATGCACAAAGGCGTACTCCGGATCGCCATCCGCGAGGCGATATTGCGTGTGTTTTATGGCGCGGCTCTTGATGCCTTTTAGATTGATGGCGCCTGTAGCAACCACTTCTTCATGCAGACGCGCCAGCAGCGGCTGGACATCCACTTCAAGGTTGTCGGAATATTCAAGGGTTAAGTGTGGCATTGATTACTTCTCCAAATAGAAGGTGACAGTCACTTTCGCAAAGCGAGTGACTGTCACCTTTTACTCCACGGGCGGTGTGCCGTGCTTATGGAATGACTCGATGGTCTTCAGTCCCCAGGCCTGTCCCTTCTTGCGTTCTGCCTCGCTCCACACAATTGGCTTCCAATCCGGCGCGAGGATGAGGCGCGCCCCTGCGTTGGCAATTTCGAAACGATTGCCGCCAGGTTCATATACGTACAGGAAGAACGTCTGCTGGATGGCGTGTTTATGCGGACCTGTTTCGATGAAAACACCGTGTTCCAGACAAATATCTGCTGCGCGTAAAATCGCTTCACGGTTGTCTACGGCATAGGTGAAGTGGTGCAGGCGGCCTTTTGTCCCGTAGGCATCCTCGGCAAACGTCACGTCATACGATTTGTTGTTGAACGTCATCCATGCGCCCTTCTCGGATCCGTCGTCGAAAATGATCTGCTCTGTTACGCGTCCGCCGAGCGTTTCCGTCATGAACAGACGATTGGATCGCACATCGGATGCCAGCAACGCGATGTGGTCGAGACGCCGCACCCCCACGCCTCGATCAGAAAAACGGGACGCCTGATTCTTCAGCGCGGGCTTCAGCTCGGCTGACGGCTGGAACCATTCGGTCTCGTAATAGACTTCGATGTTGTGTCCATCAGGGTCGGTAAAGCGATACGCGGGACCGTGACCAATGTTGTCATCCTTCCAGCCTTTGCCCAGACCCGATCTCTCGATCGCCTCCACGCGTCGCTGCAATGCCTGCGGACTCGTCGCACGCAAGGCATAATGTCCCAAACCCGAAGTCCTGGAAGCTGTCAGTTGAAGCGAATGATGTTCGTAATCGTCCCAGCCCCGAAGGTAGACTGAATTGCGGTTGCGTCCGCTTTCGGTCATGCCCATTACGTCCACAAAAAAACGCAGGCTCTCGTCGGGCTTGGGAGTCAGTAATTCAACATGAGCGAGGTGGGCAACATCGAAAACAGGTTCAGCCTGGTTTGTCATTTTTTGCTCCCTTCCACATAGTCACGCAGACCGTGCAGGTCATAGGACATTTGCCCCGCAAGTAATTTTTCCCGCAAGGCATCTTCCTTTGCCAGTCTTTCTTCCGAGGCTTTGAGCACTTCATCCACACGTGCGCGTTTGACGCAGACCCCGCCATCAGCATCCAGCACGACGATGTCGCCGTGTGAGATTTGTGCTCCACCCACCGTGACCGTCCCATTGAGTTCGCCGATCTTGGTCTTGGTCGCGCCTCTCACGCGGATGAAACGTGTCCAGATGGGCAGACCCAGCGCAACCAATTCATTCACGTCCCGAATCGATGCATCCACCAAAATCCCCGCCGCCTGCCTGACCTTGACCTGGGTCGCCAACAATTCGCCGATCAACGCCACGGGAGCGGGTTCAGGCATGCTTAACACCAACACCTCCCCAGGCTGGATATGTTCGATGACAGCATGCACCATTAAGTTATCGTCCTGTCCACACAAGACCGTGCGGGCAGGACCCGCTACACGGCTGTTCGGTATGAGTTGAATGAGTGGAATATCGATCAACCCTTCACGCCCGGAGGCCTCATAGACCGTTGCCACGCCGAGTTCGCTTAAGCGAGTAATGCTATTCGAATTCATCTCAAGAACCTCTTTCCGTCATTGCGAGGAGGGTTATGACCCGACAAAGCAATCCCCAACCCCGCTGCAAAACCAATTTCCTGGGAGATTGCTTCGCCCCTTCGGGGCTCGCAATGACATGATAATTCTGGCATTCATAAGCTTGCCACCACCCACGGCAAGGTTCGAAAGTGTGCTTCTGCAAATTTGATGTCTGCATTGCCAGAGATTCTGCGGGCATGGTTGGCGCGGCGCGTAGCGAGCTCGCTGTAATACTTGTGCAAATAACTTTGTGCTTTCATCGCCTCCATGGCTTTGGTTTTCATTTCCATTACGGGCGTGATGTCGACGAACACGTTGGGTTTGAAGTCGCAAAGCTCAGGCTGGTGGGGCTCGAAGAAATAAAGTTCAGGCGGTGTGATGCGACTGAACGCGCTGGCAACACCTGCTCCCGTCGACAAGAGCCGCGCTTTCTGCACCATCTGAGAAGCAACAGGATGGTCAGGGTTGAACGGGTCAACAGGATTATGTGTGAGTACGATATCCGGCTGGAAATCCTGGAAGATACCGATCAACTGCTCGATCGCTACATCTGTCATGTTCAATGGATAATCCCCCAGATCGAGACAACGGAACTCCGCGCCGACCGCTTCTGCAGCCCTCTTTGCTTCTTCGTGACGAATCCGCTTCACATTCTCGACTGTTTGATCCGGCTCCTTCCACAACTCACCTGATTCTCCCCGCTCTCCATACGAGAGGGCAACCACGCTGGCGCTCCCACCCTGCGATGTAATCGTGGCAATCGTCCCTGCCGCGCGCCAGACGAAATCTGCGGAGTGTGCGCCAACAACGAGTATTTTCTTTGTCATCCTTGTTTCTCCATGATCTCTTTCAACCTTTGCACAGCGGCCTGACTTGTGAATGCGGAAACACCGATCGAATTCAACATCTCGACGACTGCCTCCATCTCCTGCACCCGGCGTCTGGCATGTTTGATACTGCCGTTTACAAAGCGATCGATCATCGCTTCATCGTATATGATCTTTAACATCTGTGCGCGAGCATACTCCGTCATGTCGAGCGCCTCCGCCGCTTCCAAGCATTCGATGATCACAGCGGCAACGCCCTTATACATGATGCTTCTCACCAGCTTATGTGTTGCCGCGTTCCCCGCTTCACGATCCAAATAGGTCACAGGCATTCCCAGGGGAATCATCTTTTCTGCAAATATCTCTGCCCCACTTCCGGATGTATAGACCTGCGTACCCAACCCTTTGGGCGGTACGGGATCCATCAAGGCGCCATCGACGAACAATGCCCCCGTCTGCTCGATGATGGGGGCAATCTCACGTTTGATGTGAGGCGCAGCTGTGTTCAGATCCGCAAACAGTTGACCGGGCCGAAGCACTGGAGCCACTTCCGCTGCAACTTCCACTGCAACTGACGCCCAGTTGACACTCAGCACAAGATCCGCTCCTGATGCAGCGGCGGGATTACTGGCGGCAAAATCCAATCCCTCGGGGAGATTGCGCGGCTCTGGGTCCCAGCCGCGCACCTGCACCCCTTTCGCGATCAAATCACGGGCGAGGGTGCCTCCAGCTTCCCCAATTCCTAAAATGGCGATGATCATGATATCGGTAAATAAATGAAGTTCTATCTAGCCACCTTACACTTTGGTCCAAGGGCAATCCGTTGGTCGAGTAGGCGGTGCCTTTCCGCCGTATCGAGACCAAAAGTTGCTAGAATACGAAGAATTTCCCTGTAATTTGTGGTCTCGATACACCCCTTGAAAAGCGCTCGGGGCTACTCGACCACCGGAACTTGCCAGAAATGGAAATCTGTCAGGTGACTAAAAGTTCTATTTAGATTTTTCGTAAAGCAATCCTACATGATTTTCAGATCCGGATTCCACGGTTATCCATTCCGCATAACGGGGTTGCGTAATGTGCCGATCTTTTCGATCTCCACTTCGACGACATCACCGTCACGCAAAAAGACAGGCGGATTGCGTTTGAAGCCAACGCCTTCCGGCGTGCCTGTGGCAATGATATCTCCGGGTTCCAGAGTCATCAGCTGGCTGAGGTAGGCAAGGATCTCGGGAACCGGAAAGATCATGTTACAGGTATTGCTTTGTTGCATCGTCTGGCCGTTGATACGAGTGGAAATGTCGAGGGATTGTGGATCGTCGATCTCGTTGATGATCAGCGCAGGGCCGCAAGGCGCAAAGGTATCCAGGGTTTTCCCGGGTAGCCACTGCCCTGCCTGGAATTGCAGGTCACGCGCGCTGACATCGTTGAACGCCATATATCCCGCCACATAGTGCAGCGCCTGCGCGCTGGTGATGTCCTTGCAGCGCTTTCCGATGACGACAGCCAGCTCCCCCTCATAGTCGATCTGTTCACTCAGGCTCGGCAGGACGATCGGGCTGGTCGGTCCGGTAAGCGCGTTGCGATATTTTGCAAAGAGAATGGGGACCTGATAGGTAGCCAGGCCGGTTTCCTCCACGTGGCTGCGATAGTTCAAGCCGAGGCAGATGATTTTGTCGGGGTCGGGAATGGGTGGACCGAGCCGCGCCTCTTCGATGGGAAAAACATCCAGTTTGGAAGGAGGCGAGTCGGCAATTTCGAATGCAACGCGTTCGAATTCCGATTGCTGATCTGGATTCAATCGGATGATTTCACGATTCGAGATCCAATCCGTTTGAAACTTAATTTCGGCGTTGATAGCGACAGTCGTTGCATCGACGATCTTGTCATCCACCATAACGCCCGCACGCCATTTCTTATTCGACTCGTACGTGACCAAACGCATTGCAATTGCATCCTTTCTATCATTGCTCGAGCCGCCGTCCACGGCGGCGTCTTACCGGCAAAACCTGCGCCGGGGACGGCGCAAGAGCATTATTCTCCCCACACTTCGTCCGCAGTTTCCGAGACGAGTCGCAGCTTCGCGTCCTGTTGTTCGGGCGTAAGCAGGTTTCCCTCCTCCGTGGAGGCAAAGCCACACTGTGTACTCAGCGCAAGTCGTTCCATCGGCACGTACCTGCACGCCTCTTCAATGCGCTGTTTCAATTCGTCCTTGCTCTCGAGCTTTGGCTTTTTGGATGTGATCAATCCTAACACAACCGTTCGGTCTTCGGGCACATGTTTCAAAGGCTCAAAACCGCCCGAGCGCTCATCATCATATTCGAGCAGGAAGCGGTCGAACTTTGTCCGGCTGAACACCGAAGCAATCGGGTCATAGCCGCCGCTGGCATAATATTTGCTCTGGTTGTTTCCTCGGCAGAGATGGATTCCGAAGGTAATGCCAGGATGATTGCCAATCACTGCGTTATCCAGCTCGATACAACGATCCAATAAACGGTCCGGATCGTTGCCGCGTTTACGATATCCATCACGAATGGATGGGTCTAACAGCGCAGCATACTGGGGAGCATCGATCTGGATGTATGTGCAGCCCAGGCGCATCAACTCCTCGACTTCGGTCTGGAGAATATCGACCACATCCGCGAGGTAGGTGTCGATGGTGGCATACGCGCCTTTGGATTTTTCCGCGTCATAATACGCCGCGGCCTGCTGGGCGCTAATGAGCGTCACCTTAGCGGGATGATCCGTCTTCGCCCGCAGGTAGACGAACTCTTCCTCACAAAGTGGACGTAAACGCCTCAACTTCGAAACGACCACGGGACGCTTGACGATCACCTCGTTCCCCTGATCATCATGGAAGGGGATCGCCCAACCGCCGAACTTGTCATAGCCTTCTACGGCATCGACCAGGTGACCGAAGAAGGCGTAACGCCGCATTTCACCGTCGGTGATCACATCCAGGCCGGCCTTCAGTTGGGTGTCAATCGCCTCGTTCACCGCCCGGTCTTCGATCTTCTTGAACTCTGCGTGGCTCAACTCGCCTGACTCGCGCTTCTTGCGCGCTTCTTTGAGATATTCTGGTCTCAAAAGACTACCAACTACATCACTTCGATACATCATTTTGCTTCTCCTTTCGAGGGTAAGTTGGATTGCCCCCGTCCCTGGCGGGATCTTCGACAATCCGAACTACATCCACCCGCCCGCGAGCACGGCGCCAGACAGAGACTACAGTAGGAATCAGGCCGCGCGGCATCCACAGAAACAGAACAATCACGAGAATCCCGTAGGCCACCTGTCGCAGCTGACCGAAATCGATCAGGATCTCGTCGACGATCGTGAAGGTGATCGCTCCCACTATCGGGCCGAACAGAGTGCCGATCCCGCCAAAGGCCAGCATGACCAACACCACAACGTCGACGTGACCGAACCCAAAGGTGGTGGGGCTGAGGCGACCCTCGGTGAAGACGTAGGTCGAGCCAGCCAGCCCAAGCATCGCCGCCCCGATCAGCGCCCCGTATACCCGGTAACGGGCAACGTCAACACCTGCCAGTTCCGCGGCAACCTCATCATCGCGCAGGGCGCGAAACGCCCACCCAATGTGGGAGCGCCGCAGCAGCCCGTGGATGAGAAGAAAGAGAACCACAAGGGCAAGCATCAGGTAGTAAGGCGGGATCCGCTCCCTCAGGAAGGTGTCCGCGCCAGCATGGATCACGCGACCCGTATCCCCACCGGTCAGCTGAGTGAGCCCGAGCAGGAGGGCATCGAAGGAGAGGGTGAAGATGAGGGTGACGATGCCGGTGAAGATGACGCCGAGCGAGCGTTTCACGGCGATGAAGCTCAACAACCCGCCAGTGATGGTAGCGGCGAGGGTTGCCACCAGGATGCTGAGGAGTATTGGCAATCCCAGGTTGTCGGCAAGGATGGTCGCGCCGAAGCCGCCAACACCAGCGAGAGCGCCAACGCACAGGAACAGCTGCCCGGTGCTGCCAAAGATCACGTTGAAGCCAATCACATAACAGGCAAAGGCCAGCCCGAGGACGGCGACACCCATGAGCACACGTGAGTCGCCTAACCAGAGGGGGACCAGAGCAAGCACTGCTCCCACCGCGAGGATGGGCAAAAACAGTGCAGAGAGAGATCGAGTCGTGTGTGCCTCCGTCCCTCCGATCAGGAAGGTGCCAGCCCTGCGAGTGGATGATTGGCTCATTCCCTGACTCCCAGGATCCCGGCGGGTCGGATGAGGATGGTCACACCCGCTGCCACGAGCAGGAGGATCAGAGATATATAGGAGCCGATGAGATCGGCAGCGACAATGTTGACGATCCCCAGGATGATCCCTGCAATTAGTGCCCCGGCAACATTGCCAAGACCCCCGACCACGGTGACGATGAGGGCGAACACGGTGATGGAGAGCCCGGACGTGGTATCCACCGGAGCGACCATCGAGCGGGTGACAGCCACCAGTGCAGCCAGGACGCCGCTCAAGACGAGGATCAGGCGCAGCATCTTTTTTGGATCGATGCCGATCAGCCGGGCTCCGTCCTCGTTTTCGATGACCGACCGGATTGCCCGTCCCAGAGAGGTGTAGCGGAAGAAGACGAACAGACCCGTAATGGTAACGAGCGTAATCCCCGAGGCGACCAGGCTTCCCCGCCGCATCAGCACACCCAGAATCTCAACAGCCCCGCCGCCGATGTGCAGACTCAGCGCCTTCAGCGGATAGCGCCAGTTGAGGTAGCCATCAATGATGAACGATACGCCCAGCGTGAGCAGCAGGCTGAGCAGGACCCGCGCCTCCCCGCGCAAGCGGTACACCGGGCGCAGGAGGGTCAGATCCAGGAGTAAGCCGAACAGGCCGCCGGCGAGCAGGCCAAGGCCGACCGCAGGCAGGATGGGGATATCAGCATCCAGGGCGAATGCTACGGTCATGGCCGAGGTTACCGCCATCTGCCCGTAGCCCAGGTTGAGCACACCGCCCAATCCATAAATCAGAGTCAGCCCGGCCGCGAGGAGTCCGAACTGGAGTCCAAGTACGATTCCATCGAGAATATTAGCCATCATGTCACACCCAGATAAGCGCTGCGGACCGCTGGATTTGCGGCCAGCTGATCCGTTGTCCCTTCGAGTCGAATGAACCCATTTTCGAGAACGTAACCGCGATCGCTGAAAGCCATTGCCAGCGGAACCTGTTGTTCGGTAACCAGCACAGTCAGCCCTCGCTCCCGCAGCACGCCGAGGGCTTCATAGGCCGCCCTGGCCAGTAAGGGAGCGAGCCCGGTGCTGGGCTCGTCTAGCACGAGCAGTCGCGGCTTTGACATCAACGCACGCCCCACGGCCAGCATCTGCTGCTCGCCGCCGCTCATCGTCCCTGCCCGTTGCCGCCGCCGCTCCGCCAGCCGGGGAAATAGGTCCAGTACGAGCGTCATGGTCTCGGGATCGGGTTTCTTTGGATACGCTCCCAGGAGCAGGTGCTCCTCAACCGTCATTCGGGGAAACAAATGACGCGCGGCGGAGACAAACCTCATCCCGAGCCGGGCGATGCGCTCCGCCGGGAGCCCGGCGATGTCATCGCCTTCGAAGAGAACTTTCCCCGACGTTGGCGAGAGCAGCCCACATAATGTCTGGAACAGCGTCGTCTTTCCGGCGCCGTTCGAACCGATGATCATGACCGCCTCACCCTGGTCGACACGAAAGGCCACATCGTGGACGACATCATTGCCCTGGTATCCGGCCGAGAGTCCGTTGACCTCAAGCATGTTGGATCTCCTCTCCCAGGTAGGCCTCGATGACTGCCGGGTGGCGCATCACATCTTTTGGTAGTCCTTCGGTCAGAACATCCCCGAAGTTCAGCACCACCGTCCGCTCCGCCAGACTCATCACTGCTTTCATGACATGCTCGACCCAGATGATGGTCACGTTGAACTGATCCCGAATCGTTCGGATTATTTCGATGGAGGCCTCCAACTCTGCATCGTTGAGACCTGCCATCACCTCATCGAGTACGAGCAGCCGGGGTTGTCCGGCCATGGCCCGGGCCAGTTCAAGGAACCGCTGCTCGTGCAAGTTGAGATTACCGACGAGGTCATGGCGTCGGTCGGCCAGGCCGACGAACGAAAGCGCCTCACCGGCCAGCTCGAGAGCCTGTTCTTCCTTTCGATGGGC